>Ga0070733_10002988_pt1 | contig 11729 bp, 9 predicted proteins | sample Coa_R1_9_FD_66450 | JGI IMG/M metagenome (GOLD analysis project Ga0070733, IMG submission 66450) | Surface soil microbial communities from Centralia Pennsylvania, which are recovering from an underground coalmine fire - Coalmine... | ecosystem: Environmental > Terrestrial > Soil > Unclassified ... | reverse complement strand
GGCGTGGCGATGGCCTCGATCTCCGGCACGATGTAATGGGGCTTCTCCAGTTCCGCGAGGCGCCGGATCTCGGCGCCGTCCAGCATGTTGATGACGTGGGAGCGGTGCGCCACTTGCATGGCCGGCGCGTTGGCGTAACGGTCCACGGCGATCACTTCCACGCCGAAGCGCTGCAGCTCGATGACCACTTCCTTGCCGAGTTCGCCGGAACCCAGGAGCATGACCCGGACGGCGTTCTTGGTGAGCGGTGTGCCGATGTTCACCATGCGGTGGATTTCCTCAACACGGATCTCAAGCAGTCTGGGGTTTCAGTTTCGGGTTGCCGCGCAGCAGGAGTTCTTCAGCATCCTCCAGCTTCTCCGGCGTGCCCCACAGCACCACCACGTCCCCTTCCTTGAGCACGGTGACGCCCGGCGGCTGGCGGCCCACCACGCCCTCGCGGCGCAGCGCCGTCACCACCACCCCCAGGGCGCGGAAATCCAGCTCGTTCAGGGAGCGGTTCACGCCGCGGGCGCCGGGCGTCAGGGTCACGGTGTGCAACTGCTCGCGGAACGCATGGGAGGGGTCGATGGGCACCGCGTCCTGGCCGCGGAACACGCTGCGCAGGAGGCTGTAACGGTGGGTGCGCACCTCCTGGATCTTGCGCAGTATATGGGACATGGGCACGTTCAATACGTGCAATAGATGGCTTGCCAGCATCAGGCTCGATTCCAGCGTCTCCGGGATGATTTCGGTGGCGCCGGCGGCCTGTAGCTTCTCCAGTTCCGCGTCGTCGCGGGTGCGCACCAGCACCGGGATGTCCGGACGCATCTTCTTCACGTGTTCCAGGATCTTGAGCGCGGTGGACACCTTGAAGTAGCTGATGACCAGCACCCGCGCCCGCTCGATGCCGGCGGCGCGCAGCACGTCGCGGTTGGTGCCATCGCCGTAGTACACCGGATCGCCGGCCTCGCGGGCGTGGCGTACACGCAGCGGATCCAGGTCCAGGGCCACAAACTCGAAGCCTTCCGGCTCCAAGAGGCGTGCCACGTTCTGGCCAACGCGGCCGTAGCCGACGATGATCACGTGGTTCTCCAGGTGCACCTGGTGCTTGCCGATGTCGTGCTGCAGGAGGTCATGTTCCTCCTCGGCGCTTTCGGGGAAGAGCCGCGCCGCAATCGCGCGGTTGTAGCGGATGCAGAGCGGCCCCAGCATCATGCTCACCACGATCACCGCCAGCCCGAACTCCGCCAGCGGCCGGCGCATGATGTGCTCTGCGAGGCCGAGCGAGAGCAAGGCAAAGCCGAACTCGCCGCCCTGGGCGAGCACCAGGCCGGTGCGCAGCGACGCATTCCGGTCATAGCCCAGGCGCCGGCTGAGCAAGGCGATGAGGGCGGTCTTGAACAGGAACAGGCCCGCCACCGCCACGATGAGCAGGAACCAATGGTGCGCCACGGTCACCGGGTTGAGCAGCATGCCTACGGTGATGAAGAAGAGGCCGAGCAGCACGTCGCGGAACGGGCGGATATCCGCCTCCACCTGGTGACGGTACTCGGTCTCCGCCAGCATCATGCCGGCGAGGAAGCCGCCGAGCGCGAGGGACAGGCCCAGCGCGGCCGTGCCGAAGGCCGAGGCGAGGGTGACGAGCAATGCGGTGAGCGTGAAGAGCTCGGCGGAGCGGGCGGAGGCGATCTGGTGCAGCAGCGGGCGCAGCAGCCACCGGCCCGTGGCCAGGATTACCACCACCGCCAGCGTGCCTTTGGCAAACGCCCAGGCCAGGTCGCCGGCGAGCGCCGTGCCGAGGCCTTTGTTGAGCGCCGGGATCAGGATCAGTAAGGGGATGACGGCGAGATCCTGGAACAACAGCACCGCCACCGCGGCGCGGCCATGCTGCAGGCTGATCTCGCTCTGCTCGGTCAGCTGTTTCACGGCGATGGCGGTGGACGACATGGCGAACGCGCCGCCGAGCACGATCGCCACCGGCGCCGCTGATCCGAGCGCCCAGGCGGCGAGGGCGGTGCCGGCGGTGGTGAGCAGCACCTGCGCACCGCCCAGCACGAACACCGCCTTGCGCATGACGATGAAGCGCGGCAGCGAGAACTCCAGCCCCAAGGTGAATAGCAGGAACACCACGCCGAACTCGGCGAGGGCGCTGGTGTCTGTATTGGCGGCGATGAAGCCGAAGCCGTGGGGACCCACCAGGAAGCCGGTGGCGAGGTAGGCGAGGACAGCCGGGAGGTGAAGACGGCGCAGGGCCGCCACCACGAACACCGCGACGCCCAGCAGGATCAGGATGGAACGCAGGGCGGTGTATTCCATGACCCTGGCGCAACCCCATATCAATCAACGTCTTGCATCATAGCACTGAACCATCCGGCTTCGATTGAATCCAAGCCTGCCGGAACCTATGCTGTCCGCCCGGCCCAAAGGAGCATCCCATGTCGATACGTCCGTTGCTGATCGCCGCGAGCGCGGCGCTGTTCGTGCTCGCTGTGCCGGCCCTCGCCGACGCCCCGGCGGCCGGCGACACCGCACCCACTGAATTCCCGCCCGACCCATTCCCCTCCACCTACCAGCCGCTGCCCTCGGCGCCGACCCTGATCCGGCACGCGACCGTCTACACCGGCTCCGGCCTGGAGATCGACGACGGCGACGTGCTTCTCAAGGACGGCAAAGTGGCCGCCGTGGGCAAGGGCCTCACGGCCGACCCGGGCGTGCTGGTCATCGACGGCACCGGCAAGTTCGTGACGCCGGGCATCATCGACATCCACTCGCATCTCGGCGTCTATCCCTCGCCGGCGGTGGACGCACTCTCCGACGGCAACGAGCTCACCAATCCCGATACCGCCCAGGTGCGCGCCGAGAACTCGGTGTGGCCCCAGGACCCGGGCTTCAACACCGCCCGCGAGGGCGGCGTCACCACCCTCGAGATCCTGCCGGGTTCCGGCAACCTGTTCGGCGGACGTTCAGTGGTGCTGAAGAACGTACCCTCCGTGACCACCGAGGGCATGAAGTTCCCGAACGCGCCCTATGACCTCAAGATGGCCTGCGGTGAGAATCCGAAGCGTGTCTACGGCAGCAAGGGAGCGTTCCCCTCGACGCTGATGGGCGACGTGGCCGGCTACCGCCAGGCCTGGGCCGACGCCCAGGCCTACGACGCCCAATGGAAGGCCTGGGAGAAGACCAAGACCGGGCCTGCGCCGGCGCGCGATCTCAAGCTCGAGACCTTGGCCGAGGTGCTGAACGGCCGGGTGCGGGTGCAGATGCACTGCTACCGCGCCAACGAGATGGCCACCATGCTCGACGTGGCCAAGGAGTTCCACTACCACATCGCTGCTTTCCACCACGCGGTGGAGGCCTATAAGATCCCCGCGCTGCTCGCCGCCAACGGCACCTGTGCGGTGATGTGGGCCGACTGGTGGGGCTTCAAGATGGAGGCCTGGGACGGCATCCGCGAGAACATCCCCATGGTGGACGCGGGCGGCGCCTGCGCCATGATCCATTCCGACGACCCGAACGGCATCCAGCGCCTCAACCAGGAGGTGGCCAAGGCCTGGGCCGCGGGCAACCGCGTGGGACTCAACATCTCGGAAGCCCACGCCATCATGTGGATGACGCTGAATCCCGCCAAGGCCCTCGGCATCGACGACCGCACCGGCTCCCTCGAGGCCGGCAAGATGGCGGACGTGGTGCTGTGGAGCGGCAACCCGCTGAGCGTCTACAGCCATGCGGAGAAGGTGTTCGTGGACGGCGCGCTCGTCTACGACCGCGACGATCCCAGGCGTCAGCCGAAGTCGGACTTCGAACTCGGAAAACTTGGCCAAGGCACGGGAGGGTCGCTGTAATGAAACGTCTCTACATATATATGAGCTTGACCCTGGCAGCCCTGGCCGCCGCTCCCGCCCTGGCCGATACCTACGCCATCACCGGCGGCACGGTCTACACCCTCGGCACGGCGGGCAAGATCGACAACGGCACGGTACTGATCCGCGACGGCAAGATCGTGGCAGTAGGCGCCGACGTCGCCATCCCCGCCGACGCCAAGCGCATCGATGCCACCGGCAAGATGGTCACGCCCGGGGTTTTCGATCCCGAGAGCGTGTTCGGCCTGGACGAAGTGGACCAGGTGAACGAGACCCAGGACGAAGCGCTCACCAGCACCCGCTACAGCGCCGCGTTCGACCCGACCGACGGCATCAACCCCCGCTCGGTGCTCATCCCCGTGAACCGCTTGGAGGGCGTGACCCGCGCGGTGGTGGCCGGGGGCAGCAACAGCAGCGTGCTCGGCGGGCTGGGCTCGGTGATCAGCCTGGACGGCACCGAGGGCTATGTGCTCAAGGACCCGGTGGCGCTGTTCGTGACCCTGGGCGAGGCGGGCAAGAAGCTCGCCGGCGGCGCCCGCGGCGGCGCGCTGCTGCAGCTGCGCGAGGCCTTCCAGGACGCCAAGGACTATGCCCAGAACCGCGCCGCCTACGACAAGGCCGGTCGGCGGGCGTACTCGCTCTCGCGCCTGGACCTGGAGGCCCTGCAGCCCTTCGTCACCGGCCAGTTGCCGGTGGTGGTCCAGGTGGACCGCGCCAGCGACATCGAAGCGGCGCTGAAGCTCGCCGCCGATTTCAAACTCAAGCTGGTGATCTCCGGCGGCGCCGAGGCCTGGATGGTGGCGGACAAGCTCGCCAGGGCCCAGGTGCCGGTGATTCTCAATCCGCTGCGTGACCTGCCCGAGGCTTTCGAGTCCCTGGGTTCGACCCTCGAGGACGCCGCGCGCCTGCAGAAGGCCGGCGTGCTCATCGCCTTCGAGACGGGCGACTCGCACAAGTCCTGGAACGTGAAGCAGGCCGCCGGCAACGCCGTGGCCAACGGCCTGCCCTGGATCGAGGCCCTGAAGGCCATCATGCTCAACCCGGCGCGCATCTACGGCCTGGACAAGACCTCGGGCACGCTGGAGGCCGGCAAGGACGCGGACGTGGTGATCTGGAGCGGCGACCCGCTGGAGGTCACGAGCTTCGCGGACGCGGTGTTCATCCGCGGCCAGGCGGTGCCCATGACAAGCCGCCAGACCGAACTGCGCGACCGGTACCTGCCTTACGTCAAACCGAATCCGCCGGCGCTGCCGCCGGCTTATTCGAAGCCTTGATGCGACGCATCGGTCGGCGGCGGGGCGTCAACCCCGCCGCTGTCCCGGCGATATAATCGGGAGCGACACGTGTTCCCGAGGTATCCCATGCGCCGCCTGCTCCGCTTTCTCGCCGGTCTCTGCACCCTCCTACTGCTCCTCGGCAACAGCAACTGCACCAAGAACAGCAGCACCGACGCGCCGCAGTTCGTGACGACCCTGACCATAGAAGACATCAACAACCTGCCCACCAGCGTCTTCGCCACCGGCGCGCAAATCCAGTTCGTGCTGAGCATCCGCAACCGCAGCAACTCGGCCCAGTCGCTGTTCTTCAACAGCAGTGAGCAGTGCAACTTCGCGGTGGTGGATGCCGGCACCTCCACGGTGGTGTGGACCGACGACAACAGCGGCACCCCCAGCACCTCTTGCACTGGCTCGGGCACGAGTTCCAGCTTCGGCGACCTCAGTTTCACGGCGGGTGAGACCAAGACCTTTACCGTCACGTGGAACCAGCAGAACGACAGCGCCGTGCAGGTCGCCACCGGCAACTACGAGGTGATCGGCGGCTTCACGGTCTATAACACCACGGGCGCAGGCAGCGCCGCCGACACCGGCAACTCCATGTCCATCGGCGCGCCCACGGCGAGCCAACTGTTCCCCACGGTCTACCGCTCCAGCCTGGCCCCGTTCACCATCCAATAGGCCGCCTATGTCGCGTCCCTTGCTGCTGCTGATCTGCCTCGTCGGTTTCGGCGGGTGGGCGAGCAGGGCAGACGCTGCGGTGACGGACTGCAATCGGGATATCGGCGGCATCATGCTGCCCGCCGGTTTCTGCGCCACGGTGTTCGCGGACGACGTCGGCGTCGCGCGTCACATGGCCGTGGCCGCCGACGGCACGGTCTACGTGGCGCTGCAGGAGCCATCCCACGGCGGCGGCATCGCAGTGCTGCGCGACACCAAAGGCGACGGCAAGGCGGACCTGATCCGATATGCGGGCGGTGACGGCGGCTCGGATGTCGGCCTGCACGCTGGCTACCTCTACTTCGCCACCAACACCGCGGTACTGCGCTATCCCCTTAAGCCCGGCGATCCCATCCCCACGGGGCCGGCGGTGACAGTGGTGGGCGGTTTCCCCTCTCAGGACGAGCACGCGGCCAAGACCATCGCGTTCGACGACAGGGGCCACCTCTACGTGAACGTAGGCGCGCCGTCCAACGCCTGTCAGCAGGACGACCGGGTGCGGGGCTCGCCCGGCATCCGGCCCTGTCCGCTGTTGGCGGAGCACGGGGGCATCTGGCTTTTCGACGCCGACAAGATCGGCCAGAAATTCCCCAGCGACGGTATCCGTTTCGCCACGGGCATCCGCAACGCCGTGGCCATCACCTGGACCCCCTCGCCGGCGGGGCTGTATGCCTTGCAGATGGGGCGCGACCAGTTGTCCGACAACTGGCCCAATCTCTACACCGACGCCCAGAACGCGGAACTCCCGGCGGAGGAATTCCTGGCCGTGAGTCCGGGCAGTGACTATGGCTGGCCCTACTGCTATTACGATGGATTGCAGCGGAAGAAGGTACTGGCGCCGGAATACGGCGGCGATGGCAAGCAAGTGGGCGACTGCGCCAAATTCGCACAGCCCATCGCGGTGTTCCCGGGCCACTGGGCGCCTGAATCGGTGCTGTTCTATGCTGGTCATGGGTTCCCCGCGCATTATCAGGGTGGCGCGTTCGTGAGCTTCCATGGCTCGTGGAACCGCGCGCCGCTACCCCAGGCGGGCTACAAGGTGGTGTTTCAGCCGTTCCGTGATGGGCAGCCAGCAGGGCCCTATGAGGTGTTTGCCGATGGGTTCGCGGGTGCGAAGGACCTGAGATCGCCGGACAGCGCGCGCTACCGACCCATGGGCCTCGCGGAAGGTCCCGATGGAGCGCTCTATATAGGCGACACGCAGCGGGGACGCATCTGGCGGATCACCTATAAGCAGCCCTGAGCCGTTCGCCTGCGACTTGCGTCGCCGTTATGATGGCGTTTCCCTTTGCGGCGAGTGCATCCGATGGCGGCTCTCCTGATCCTGTTCCTGCTGACCGCCTGCGGCGGTGTGGCTTTCGCCCTGTTGGAAGCCCGCGATCGGGCCCTGCCGCTCAGGTTCACGGTAGGTCACGGACTCCTCGGCATCCTCGCCATCGTGCTGCTCATCGACTACGACGTGAATCACCCCGGCCACTATCTCGCCAACAGCGCCGCGGTCATATTCATCCTCACAGCCCTGGGCGGACTGCTGTTGTTCGCATTCCGCTCCACGCGCCAGCGTCTGCCCTTAGCCGTGGTGCTGTTGCACGGCGTCTTCGCACTCGCCGCCGTCGGCCTCTTGGCCGGCGAGTTGTTCCAGGGCTGAAGCATGGGCGGCGATCAGCTCGTCCGTGGCATGAAGCTCGTGCGTCTCCACGCTATGGCTGCCGCACTCGATCTTGCCGCTCTCGTCCTGCTGATGCTCCAGGCCTTGTTCCTGGTGCCGCCGACGGCATCGGACCGGCGCATCCTGGTGTTGACTCTTGCGGTGGTACCGGTGGCATTCCTGCTCTTCGCATTGATGCCGCGACGGGTGCTGCTCAAACCCGAGACGGAGGTGCCGCGGCGCTCGCTCATGGTGTACGCGAGCCTCGGGTTCCCGGTGGCCGCAGGCGTCGTCACCCTCACACTGGTGGCGGTGAGCGGCAGTTTCGACAGCTTCGCGGGGTTCGCGCTGCTGATCGCAGCCGATGCCGGCCGCAACCTCTGGGAAGGTTTGCGGCAAAGGTCTCCCCCGCACAGTGGGATGCGCAGTTAAACTACCCGCAGGGTGCGGGGGTTCAAGGCCTCTGTAGTGTGGCTTTTGGGAAATTAAGCTAATCTTGTCAAATCCGGTTATGGAAAGCCGTGCCTAGGCGCTTTCATACTGAGCGCTCTGTGCCACGGACCGCGCAACGGGGAACCTGGTTTCAAAAGAAGATGGCACGTACGTAATGCTCGGAGTGCTGAAGAACAAGACCGTCTGGGGCCTGGTGCTGATCCTGGCTTTGTCTGCGCTTGCCTTGCTGGAGGGCGGGATGGGCCCGGAATGGGCAGGCTACCGCTTCGGCGAGGCGCTCGTACCCAAGCGTGCGCCGAATCCCCAGGTGGCGGTGGTGGCCATCGATACCGCATCGTTCAAGAAGCTCGGCCCCTGGCCCTGGCCGCGGAGCGTGCTGGCGAAACTCCTGGACACGCTCAGCTCCGATAAGGCGGGCGTGGTGGCCTTGGACGTGGACCTGACCGCGCCGCAGAACGCCGCCGCCCTCGTCTATTTCGGCCAACTCAAGACCCTGAGCGCGGACCCGACCGCCGCTTCGCCGGCCGTCGCCGCGAAGCTCGACGAAGCGATCGGTGCACTCGATACCGATGCCGCGCTCTCGGCAGCGATGCAACGTTCCGGCAACGTGCTGCTCGCCGCCCGCGGGCTGCATCTCAATTCGGTACCGTCGGCCGCAACCGGCGGCAGCCCGGTGTTCGCCTTGCCTCTGGATGCACCGACCGCGCCGAGCGTGGAGCTGCACACACCCCTTCCCGCGTTCATACATGCGGCATCGGGCGTCGGCTTCCTGGACGAAGGTGCGCCTTCGGAGTCGCTGCCGCTTCTGGTGCGATCTTCCGGCCACACCGTTGCGAACCTGGCGCTCCTGACCGCGATGCGTGAACAGGGCACTGCGACCAATACCCTCAGCGCACAGGCTTGGGGCGGCTTGACCCTGGGTAATGCCACCATCGCTACGGATCGATACCTGCAGGTATTGCTGCGTGACGGCCGTGGTGCCGAAGGGATACCGCAATACAGTTTTGCGGATGTGCTGTCGGGGACAGTGCCGCCGGAGCGGTTGGCAGGCAAAGCGCTGCTGGTAGGTCAGGTGGAAAACGAGGACGCACCGGTGCTGCGTGCCGCCGGGCTGGTGTCGGGACTCCTGAACAGCGATCTTGTATCCACACCTTTCTGGGCTTGGGGCCTGCGTGCCTTGCTGACATTCCTGGTAGGCGTGTATCTCCTCTTCATCGTGCCGCGCCTCAGTACCGCCATCGGCATCGGCGTGAGCGCGTTCCTGGCCATCGCCCTGCTCAACGGCGTATACGTGCCGCTCTTGTCACAATCCCTGTGGTTGCCGCTGATGCTGCCCTTCCTGCTTCTGGTCCTGGGTCACGGCGCTGTGAGCGCCGCCCACTTCGTGCGGGACCGCAGCGGCGTATCGCGGGGCGCCATGTCTGAGCTCAATCGCGAGCACGCGCTTGCCTTGCAATCCCTGAACCGTTTCGACCTGGCCTTCGCGCGCTTCAGGATGTGCTTGCCCTCGAAGATGCTGAGCGACAACCTCATGGCCCTCGCCCAAGAGCACGAGCGCGGCCGGCGCTACAGCCAGGCGCTCGAAGTCTATGCCTACGTGCAGCGCGTGGCGCCGGCCTACGCGGGCGTGCACGAGCGCGTCGAGCACCTGCGCCAGCTTGAGAGCACCCCGTCGCTCGCCCGCACCAGCAACGCCGCCACACTGTCGAAGGCGCTCTCCAGTGGCGGCTTGCAGAAACCCATGTTGGGACGCTATGAGCTGGTGAAGGAACTGGGCCGCGGGGCCATGGGCGTGGTCTACCTCGGCAAGGATGCGAAGATCGGACGCCAGGTGGCCATCAAGACCTTGGCGCTGGCTGACGAGTTCGACGGCGAAGCCCTGAAGGACGTGCACGACCGCTTCTTCCGCGAGGCGGAGACCGCCGGCCGCCTCAACCACCCCAACATCGTCACCATCTTCGACGTGGGCGAGGACCAGGGTCTGGCCTACATTGCCATGGACTTCCTGCCGGGCGAGTCGCTGCAGAAGTACAGCAGCTCCTCCACCCTGTTGCCCATGGGCGAGGTGGTCGCGGTGGGCATCAAGATCGCCGAGGCGCTGGACTTCGCCCACAAGCATCACGTGGTGCATCGTGACATCAAGCCCGCGAACATCATGTACGAGCGCAGCACCGGACGCGTGAAGATCACCGACTTCGGCATCGCCGCGCTCACCGACATGAGCAAGACCAAGACCGGCACCATCCTGGGCAGCCCTCTGTACATGTCTCCGGAGCAGGTCTCGGGCAAGAAGATCGACGGGCGTAGCGACCTGTATTCCCTGGGCGTGTCGATCTACCAACTGCTGCGCGGCGAGCTGCCGTTCGAGGCGCCGTCGCTCACCGGACTCATGTTCAAGATCGCCAACGAGCCGCACCCGGACGTGACTTTCCTGCGTCCGGACATCCCGCCGACGGTGAAGGTGGTGATCGATCGGGCCCTGCAGAAGGACCCGGACACCCGCTTCCAGAACGGCATGGAGATGGCGAACGCCCTGCGCCTCGCCCTCGGAGTTAGAAAACGAACCGGTTGAACCCATAGTTTCGTCACGCACATTATCCGTTTCTTCTTGAGCTCACGTGATCCCATCTGTTTCTCCACGGTTAAATCAATTTATTGATAACCGCTTCACATTTCAGCGATGAAGTGCGGCGCTTATGTCATTTATGGGCGCCATGCTTGCGTCACCGTGGTTAGATGGCATGACTATCAACAAAGGAACGCGCGCAAGCGCTGACCGTAGAGGAGATAGACCATGCTGAAACGCATCCTGATGTCGCTGGCGGTGCTGTGCGCGATTCCGCTCGCTGCCCAGGCGGATCCGCAACCCTTTAAGTACACCTACCTGGAAGGCGGTTTCACCAGCGTCAACCCCTCGACCTCGGCTCCGCCCAGCATCAACCCCGCCGGATCGAGCTCGAGCCGCACCGGTGCAGAAATCGACGGTTCCTATGCCCTCAACCCCGATTGGCATGCGATCGCGAGCGTCACGCATGTGTCCTGCTGCGGCGTGAGTCAGAACGACTTCTCCGCCGGAGTGGGCTGGAACACTTCGCTCGCCGAAAACCTCGACCTGTACATCAATGGTGAAGTCATAAGCACGGACGTCACCGGGGCAGGCACGCATACCGGATGGGGCGTCGAAGGTGGGCTGCGCGCCGCGCTGGCGGACCATTTCGAGCTGGACGGTTTCGTGAACCACTCCGACGTAAACAGCGTCACCGAGAACACCATCGGTGTGCGCGGTCTGTACGGGATAGACATGTTCTGGCACTTGTTCGCGAGCTACACCAATAATTCCGATGAAGACGTGTTCATGGTGGGCGTGCGTTACGTGTTCTGAGCATCGATGGCATGGATGCACCAACCCCGGCTTGAGCCGGGGTTGTTTTTGGTGAGTAGCCACCGCCGGGGTTCTTTCGGCTCGGCAGTCCGTGCCTCGCCGAAAGCCCAGGGACACCATCCCTGGCATCCCGTTCGCAGCTTCTCTGCTCACCCCCGATATCAATCGGGGCTTTTTTTAGAGCCGGCAGGATATGGGAAAATGGCCTGAGAAGAGGGGAGCGGCATGAAACAGGTGATCATCGTCGGCGGTGGCTTCGCGGGTCTAAGGGCTGCCAAGACCCTCGGCAGCCGCGCGGGCGTCGAAGTGACGCTGGTGGACCGCCGCAACCACCACGTGTTCCAACCGCTGCTCTATCAGGTGGCCATGGCACAGCTGAGCCCGGCGGACATCGCCGTTCCGCTCCGGGC
>Ga0070733_10002987_pt1 | contig 11730 bp, 7 predicted proteins | sample Coa_R1_9_FD_66450 | JGI IMG/M metagenome (GOLD analysis project Ga0070733, IMG submission 66450) | Surface soil microbial communities from Centralia Pennsylvania, which are recovering from an underground coalmine fire - Coalmine... | ecosystem: Environmental > Terrestrial > Soil > Unclassified ... | reverse complement strand
GCCCACTCCGGGTGGAGCCTGGCGACACCGTCACCATCGCCATCGATGGCCCGGGCAGCCGTACCAGGCACCTGATGGCGGCCAGGCAGGGATGGCAGTTCCGCGACCGCCCCGGCCCGCGCGGCGTTGCCGGGCAGGCCATGAGCACGAACAAGCATGGCGGCCGACTGGCCCGCGGAGTGAGACACGCCGAGATCTGGATCGTCTCCGGCGGAGGCGCGCACACCGGCAAGCCCAGGCCAGCCGTGATCGTGCAAGACGATCATTTCGATACCGATTCGGTGGTGATGTGCCCGTTTACCACCGACCCCACCGATGCTCCGCTGTTCCGGCTGCTGATCGACCCCGATCACAGCAACGGCCTGGATCAGCCGAGCCGGATCATGGTGGACAGAATCACGACCGTACGGCGCTCCCGGCTCGGCTCAAGAATCGGTGTCCTTGACGATGCGAACATCCTGCGCCTCAGCCGTGCCATAGTCGTATTCCTCGGCGTCACCACCAGCACATAAGACCAAGCGTAGCTATTCACCAAGCGTCAGCGGCGTGATGTGAGGTGTGCCGGGTGTTGCCTGTTATCCGGCGGGTTCGAGCCGGGATGGTTTCCGGGTGTGGCCGTTCGCAGCCGCGGCCGTGGACCGAGGCCGTGAGTCCTGGGTGAGGAGGGCAGGGCAGGGGGGCGCCTGGTGGTCAAGCCGGTGAGCCTGGGCCATCGGAGGGTTGATCGCGAAGCCACCGGTCGAACCATGCACGCGTGCGCCGGAGCAGGTCGAGCTGGTGATTGCGCTCGGCGAACCCGTGTCCCTCACGCGGGTAGATGACGAGTTCGTGCTCGGCCCCGTACCAGCTGAGCGCACGGTGGAAGTAGATCGCCTGGCTGACCGGCACGTTGGTGTCGTCCTGGCCGTGCACGATCAGCACCGGGGTGCGGATCTTCGACGCAAACGAGATTGGGCTGACTTGGTCGTGGCGGTGCGGGCCGGTGCCCTCCCAGCCGCAACTGCCGCTGAGCTCAGCTTCCAGGGTTCCCCCTTCGCCGGTCGCGACGAGCATCCCCCAGTCGCTGATCCCGGCGGCCATCATGGCGGCCTTGAACCGGCCGGTGTGCCCGATCGCCCAGGCGGCCATGAACCCGCCATGGCTGGCACCGCCGATTCCAAGCCGGTCCGGGTCCGCGACCCCCTCGGCGATCAGCAGGTCGATCCCGCTGGTGATGTCGCTCCATTCGCTGCCGCCGGCCGAGCGCGCGACCGCCGCTGCGAAATCACGGCCATGACCCACCCCGCCCCGCGGGTTGGGCAGGAACACGGCGTATCCCGCGGTCGCGAGCCACTGTCCCGTAGGATACGGGGCGAGCATGAACTCGTCGGCGTACCGGTCATCAGGGCCGCCGTGCACCAATGTGATGAGCGGGAACAGGCCGTCCGCGCGGTTGCGGCCGGGCGGCAAGATGAGCAGGCCGTCGAGGCCGAGGCCGTCCGGTGCCCGGTAGGACAGGCGTTCTTGACTTCCCCATCTGATCGCGCGCAGGGCGGGCCGGGTGTCACTGAGCCGGATGAGCTGGCCTGCGGGCGGTCCGGCATGGACGTTCACCGGCTCATAGGAGGTGCTGGCCAGCACCGCGATCACCTCGCCGGAACGGCACGCGGTGAGCGAGCCGGCCAGGCCGTCCAGGACGGACACGCACCCGAACCGCAGCAGGTCAGGGTCGAGCCGGTAGATCGCGGTGTCGAGCCCGTCGGCGAACAAGGCCAGCGGCGGGCCGCCGGTGACCTGCGCCAGCTCCATCGGGCAGACGGCCATGCCCGCGGTCAGGTCCCGATGCACAGCGGCAGCCGCGCAGACGGCGACATCGTAGACGGCGTCGCCGCCGTACGGCTCGGGCCGTGCCAGGTAGGCCAGGTGCCAGCAGCCGCCGGCCTGCCACCAGACCGGCGACCGCGCCTGGGTCCCGATCCGGCCCAGATCACGGGCCGCCCCTGTCTGCGGATCGACCACATGCAACTCGCTGGTGGTCACGCCCGGATCCTGCTCCGGACCCGCCCAGCTGATCGCCGCCAGCGCGCCCCCATCCGGCCGCGCCGCCAGCTCCACGACGTGACGGTGGCCGAGGCCGTCCACCGTACGCAGCTCGCCTGTGGCCAGGTCAAGCAGCCGCAACCTGCCCCAGCGCAGCTGCTGTCCCCAGACGAACGCGTCGTCACGCTCGGCGCGCCGGCGCTTGTCCTCCCCGGTCGGCTCGTCCGTGGCCACCACGGCGACCAGCCGGGCATCCGCAAGCGGCCAGGCGTCGCAGATTTCGCCGCGCCAGTCCGTCAAGACCTCGGCCTCCCCGCCACCGACCCGGACCCGGCACAGCTGACGGGAGCCGGTGCGGTCTGAGAAGAAAAACACCGACGCCGAATCCGGCGCCCAGCGCGGATCAGAATCTGCCGCCATACCCGCGGTCAGCTTCCACGGCGGTGAGCTGCCATCAGCAGCGGCCAGCCAGAGCGCGCACAGACAACGCTCTGCCCCGCGGCCGGCCGGAGCGACGACATACGCAACCCAGCACCCATCTGGCGAGACCACCGGCTGCGACGGCACGGCCCCATCCACCACCAGCTCCGCGGTCAGCTCCGGTGCGTCTTCACTCACCCAACACGCCTTTCCGGCAAACATCGCCCGCATTCAGCAGCACAGAGCCTGCCACAGCGGCCCGTTAGCCGGCGGAGGCGTCCCCCTCGCAGATTAGGCTGCGCCAGGCGCGCCCGCCCGGCACGGGCGGGCGGGATGGCCGGGCTGCTGCAGGTCAATCCCGATCACTGAGTGAGTGATCGTAATGCGCGGCCGCAGCCAGGCGCCGGGTCACGAGGGCGATCACGGCCCGCACGATCATGGCGCCGCCGGGTGACACGCCCGGGCGCGTCGCTGATCGGCGGGCTGGCCACACCTGGAAACCACCCGGACCTGAACCCGCCGGATAACAGGCAACGCCCCGGCACACGAAATCGCCTGCCGCGGCCACCGGCGGGAGGCAGGCCTTAATTCGCAGTTGCCCACGCCGACCGGGCCCATTCACCGGGGAATGTCATTTTCGTACCGCTTGACCCGTAATTTACTGAACGTTACGATTTGTCAGATCCATAGGCCGCGCCGACTGGCCGGGGGGCCGGGTCACCAGGTGCGCGGTTCAAACGGGGGTGGATTACATGGCGATGCCAATCGCGTCTCAGTCCAGGATGGCCCGCGTGTCATTGGCGGCGGCCGCCGCCGGGTTGCTGGCCAGTTCCGCGGCCGCGGCGGGGGCTAGCGCGACCGCGCAGCACGCGGCGGCTCCTGACGTGCGCCGGGCCTGTGCGGTCACCACCCGCCCGGGCATGATGTCTTGCCTGGCGCTGGTCCGCACCGATATCCGGCCACGCAGCCAGGCCGCCTACGGCCGCCACGCGCCCTCCGGTGCCGGGTACGGCCCGCCCGCGTTGCGCGCGGCCTACAAGCTCCCGTCAGCCACCAACGGCGCCGGGCAGACAGTGGCCGTGGTGGATGCCTACAACGATCCCAAGGCGGTGGCCAACCTGGCCACCTACCGCAAGGCCTGGGGCGAGCCAGCCTGTGACACCACGACGGGGGCCGGGTGCCTGTCGGTGGTCAACCAGGACGGGCAGGCCAGCCCGCTGCCGAAGAACGCGGGCAGCACCGGGTGGGCTACCGAGGAGTCGCTGGATGTCGACATGGTCTCGGCCATCTGCCCCAACTGCCACATCATCCTGGCCGAGGCCAATACCCCCAGCCAGGTCAACCTGGGCACCGCAGTGAACTCGGCGATCGCGCTGGGCGCCGGCTACGTGTCGAACTCCTACGGCGGCAAGCAGAGCACCAGCGACCCCAGCAACGATGCCGCGTACTACCAGCACCCCGGCATCGTGATCACCGCATCGGCGGGTGATAACGGCTACGGTGTTATCTACCCGGCCGCTTCCCAGTACGTCACCTCGGTCGGCGGGACCAGCCTGTACCACTTTGCCTCGGGCAGCCGATCCTGGACGGAGTACGCGTGGGATGGCACCGGCTCTGGTTGCGCCAAGTACGAGACCAAGCCGTCCTGGCAGACCGACAAGGGCTGCACCCGCCGCACTGACAACGACGTGGCCGCGGTGGCCGACCCGTTCACCGGGGTTGCCGTGTACGACACCTACGACGGGTTCGGCTGGACCGAGGTCGGCGGAACCAGCGCTTCCGCACCGATCATCGCCTCGGTCTACGCGCTGGCCGGCCCACCAGCTGCGGGCACCTACCCCGCGTCCTACCCTTACGCACACGCCAGCGGCCTGTACGACATCACCACCGGCATCGACGGCTCCTGCACGAAGATCTACCTGTGCGAGGCTAAGAAAGGCTACGACGGCCCGACCGGCTGGGGCACCCCCAACGGCACCAGCGCCTTCACCCCCTGACGCAGGCCGGGCCACCGGGCGTCGCGCGGGTGCGTGCCCAGCCCGCCGACCGGGCCGGGCAGGAGCCTGCTGGGGACGGTGTTGTGTGGGCCCGTTCTGGGCTCTCCTGAATGGAATCGCGGACAGCCACCCGCTGGGCGGCACCGTCCGTTGGCTTGTCTTAGGCCCCGAGCTTTGTAAGGATTCCCGATTGTGACCGAAGCGGTCCTGGAGGGTGTGCGTGACCTGAGCCTTGTCCGTCCAGATGGGCGAATCGTGGCCTGGTCGGAGTTCGGCGATGAGGCGGGCCTGCCCTTGTTGCGGGTTCCCGGAACGCCAGGATGCCGGTACTCGTTGCGAGCTGACCGGAGGCCGTGGACGCAGCGACATCTGCGGGTCATTACGACCGAGCGTCCTGGCTTCGGCGCCTCGACCCGGCTGCCGGGGCGGGGCTTCGGTGAGCCGGCTGACGATCTCGCGGCGGTCTTGGATCACCTCGGGCTCGAGGCCGTCCACATCATGGGTGGCAGCGGTTCCGCACCGCACCAGCTGGCCTTTGCCGCCCAGCACCCTGACCGCGTTCGCGCTATGACGGTGCTCGTTGGCGCCGCTCCGTGCACCGGCGATGAGGCCAGGCAGATGATCGGGCTCAACGCCGACGCGCACGCGCTGGTGCACAAGGGCGATGTGGAGGGGCTACGCCGGCTGCTGGAGCCCATCCGGACCGCCATGCTCGACGACCCGATTGCGGCATTCCGGGCCGTCATGGATCGAGCTCCGGCCGCTGACCGGGCCGTGATGGCCGACCCGCAGTGGCAGGCCGAGTTCGCCGTCGCCAGCAAGGAAGCGCTTCGGCAGGGCGTGGACGGCTGGGCCGATGAGGCCTTCGCGCTCGCCTCGCCATGGGACGACATTGACCTGGCCGCGGTCCAGACGTCGGTGACCTGGTGGCACGCACCCAAGGACGCCAACGCTCCGCTGCCGGCCGCACGACGTGTGGTCGGCCATCTGCCAAACGCACGGCTGATCACGTTCAGCGAAAGCGAAGGCCATCTCGCCGGCTATCACCGTCACAGCGAGATACTCGATGAGCTACTTGCCCGCGGCTGACCCTTCGCAGACCATCCAGTGAAGTCCCCCACCGATGTCCGGCCAGCGTGGCCGTCACGGCACTGGCTAACCATCCCGCAGTCCGGCGCGCCTGCCTTACGTCCCTGACCGCCAGGCGCGGCCGGGCCAAGAACCGGATGACACTCGGTAACTAGCGCGGTTGGCGCCAGCGCGCGTGTAGCCGCCGTTCTGGACGGCAGGCCGGGTGGCCAGCATGGCTGCCCTGCCCGCGCCGAACGGGGATATATGTGAGTGGGCGGCGGAGGTCGGATTGATCTTGATGATGCCGGGCGGTCCTGTGGGCATCGGATCAGCCGGAGGTCAGGGTCCGGCCGTGCCGGTGGCCGGAGATACGTTTCGGGGCGGGGCGTGCTGAAGTACGGCGCGGAGGAACTGGCATGCAGCGCCCGCCTGCCGGTACCTTGGTGCAAGCGCAAGGGCTTTCTCCGGGGCTGCCCATGGGTGGCGTCAGCTGGAGCGTGCGAGGATCGCAGACATCTTGTGGGTGCTGGATGCGAGGGTCGTCTCGCCTGGCCCTGAGGACTGTCACCTGCAGCCAGGTCAGATGGGCGTCGCGCTTTCCGGAGAATCTACAGGCCATCTGTTCGTGTCCGAGGGAATTGAACTCCTGATTCCGGGAGAACACCGATGGCACAAGGGCTCTGACCTCGCCATTGACCTGCCGAACCGGCTAGCCGGCCGAGCGCGGACAGCACCCGGATTTCCCGGTGGCAGCATCACGGATCAGGTTCCCGGCCGCGTCCTTCCAGATCGCCGGCATCGCCATCACCTCAGCCAGGCCCGCAGCCGCGTCCCGGGCCGGCCCCTTGAGGCGCGCCTCCCCCTGTGAGCCCCGCGGCCCCCGCACGCAGGCCCGCCGGCGCCGGGCAGGAGTGACGAAACACCGGGCAGCAGGTAGCGTCGGCGGGCCCCTCGCTCGAGGCGGGAACAGACCGCCGATGCTTCCGCATATGCACCCGCCTGTCCCGGAACCCGCCCGGCGTGCCGCCGCGGGACCCGCACACCCGGGCAGGCCCGCCACCCCGGCCACGCAGGATGCGGCCACGCACCATGACCGCCGTCCCGGGGGCGCAGGATGCCACGCTACGTGACGACCCGCTGGAACCCCCGCAACCCGCCCACCCGTAAAATCCGCAGCTCCCGCCCCACGCCATCCCTAACCGAACGCCAGTTGGCTAGGCCGGCCGTCTTCGCCTTCGTGGACCGCTGCCCGCGCTTGCCCCGGAGCCGGTAGCGCCCCGCCCGGGCGATCCCCGCCGGAGGAGGCCGGGTCTTGTTGGTCCCCGAACCTCGAGGCGATTTCCCGCGTCACCGGAGCCGGCTGCTGCGGCGGGCGGGGTGTTGACCCTCAGGAGAATGACCGATCGGTGAGAAGAACCCGGCCGGCGAATCCCTGAGGAATCCAGGGAGCGGCGTCAGCCCGTGAGGCTGAGCCCGTGTCCTGCCTCCGCAGCCCGGAAGGCCTGCTGCTCGCTGCGGAATGCCCCTGTGCGCGAGAATAAGGGGTACGATGAAAGTGTTGCTCCGGACCCCGGCAGCTGCACCCCGCGGTATCTGCGGAGGCAGCGGCAGGACCGGAACTTTTTTTTGCTCGTACACGGCAAGACGCCACGCTCGAAGGACGGCGAGAACCCCGGGAGGGCCCCCTCTCCCCGCCGCGATCTCCCCAGCATGACCAACCACCGCGTACGTGATGGTCACTGACTTAAGGAGCCGGTTATGGGCGTCATCGCATGGATCGTTCCCGGCCTGGGCGCGGGCTTGCTGGCCAATATGCTGATCCCCGGCAGGAGATCACAGGGCCTCACCTTGACCTGCGTGACCGGCGCCGCGCGGCGGCGGCCGGGCTGGCGCGGTCCCCGCCGTGAGACCGCCGCCGCCAGCCAGGACCGCGACGACCTGACCGGCCAGCGCGACACCGCCCGCGCCTGCACCGCCAGCAGACCCGGAAACGGCGACGGCGACGCCAGCCCCCGGGCAGGCAGGCCGCGCCCGCCCGCCGATGCCCCCGCCGCCCAGACCCCCGCCAGCGCGGCCGCGGCCGCGGAATGACTCCCGGAAGGCGGCCCCTCATGAGTATTTCCAGGAAGATGGCTGCCACGGCGCCGCGGAGCGCGGATCGCGGGGTGCAGAGCCCCGGACGCGAAGCGGCGTCCAGCCAGTGGATGGTGTGGCTTGCCCGGGCCGGGCTGACAGCACGCGGCGTCAACTACCTGCTGACCGGGGCGCTGGCCGTGGCGATAGGCCTGGGTAGCCGCGGCGGGGAAGCCGACCGGCTTGGCGCCCTGCGCTACGTCGCGGGCAAACCCGGCGGGGCCGCCGGCCTGTGGCTGCTGGCAGCGGGGTTCGCCGCGTTGACTGTGTGGCGGCTCGCCGAGGCCGCTTACGGGCAGTCCGGCCCCGATGGTCACAAGGCCCGTAAACGGCTGGGCTCGCTGGCTAGCGCAGTCCTTTACGGTTTCATCTGCGGCAGCATCGTGACGTTCCTGCTCGGCGTCAGTCAGACCTCCGGCAATAGCCAGTCCAAAGACGTCACCGCGCAGCTGATGGCCCGCACCGGGGGGCGCTGGCTTGTCCTGGCGATTGGCGCTGGCGTGGTGGTGGCGGGCATCGTCATCATCGCCGGCGCGGTCCGCAAGACATTCGCCAGGCAGCTACGCCTGACGGAGATGAGCCCGGGCACCCGCCATGTCGTGGAGACCCTCGGCAGGGTGGGCGGTACCGCGCGCGGGATCGTCTTCGGCGTCGTCGGAGTGTTCCTGATCGTCGCCGCGGCGACGTTCGATGCGAAGAAGGCACAGGGTCTTGACGGCGCCCTGCGCAAGATCGCCGGAACGCCGCTCGGCCCGTGGCTGCTCGTCGCGGTGGCGCTCGGCCTGGTGACCTTCGGGGTCTACTGCTGTTGTGAGGCGCGGTGGCGCAAAGTCCGGCCGGGATAGGGCCGGCGATGCCGGAGCCCTCTACATGGCTGCGCACCGCATGGGAGCACGGCAATCCCGCGACGAGACCCGACGACCGGCACGCTGGCGGCCAAGCCCGATCTACCCGGAACGAGGTACGGCCGCTGGTGCATGGAGCGGCCTGCCTCGTCGGCCTGGCAGCCGGCAGTACGCAAGCTGCGGGCCGGTGACCACCTGCCGTTCACCGGCTGGCGTGGCCACGCCGACGAGCGGCTGGCCGGTGACGGCTGCATCAGCGGATCCTGCCAGGGCGCTGCCCTCGATATCGCCTGAGACCGGGGCGCCAGCCTTCCGGCGCCCGCCCAGATCCGGATGATCTGCACGCAATCAGCCGGCCGCCGGATCCACGAGATGCCCGCAAATACTCGGCAGGGCCAGGAGAACCGCCGCAGGCAGCGAGCGCGGGCAGGACAACGGCAAAGACCACGGCCAGGGTGCGGATCTTCATGGCGTACCTCCGCGCTCTAGACGCCCGCCCTGCCTGACCGGTTGACAACCGCAGGCACCTGCCCGCCAGCACCCGCCAACGTGGGCGCGGGTTCATGGCTGGCGGTGCAGCCCGGGCCGGTTATTTCACGGAAGGCCCCAGAACTGGGCTTGGCTGTTGTTGCAGGTCCAGATCTGTACCGGGTTGCCGTTCGTGCCGGTGTTGCCGGTGTTGTCCATGCACTTGCCGGACCAGGCGTTGTAGAGGATGCTGCCGCTGGTGTGGCGGGCCCACTCCTGCTGCGCGCTGCCGGTACAGGGGTCCCACACCACCTTGGTTCCCCGTGTGGTGCTGCCGTTGACGGTGGCACACCCGTCCAGCACGCGCATCTCACCGGTCGCTCCCGGCGCTGGTGTGCTCCAGCTTTGTGCCGGAGTGCTGTTGCAGCCCCAGATATCGATCTGGTTACCCGCGGTCCTGCCACTGCCGTAGTCATCGAGGCAGAAGCCCGCTATCCCGGCCAGGGCCGTGCCGTTGTGGCCCAGGCTGAGCCCGGCGACCAGGGCGTCCTCCGCGCTGGCCTGGCTGTAGGAGGTGATGCCGTCGTTGAAGCATTGCGGGTCGCTGACCGGGCCCTGCCACAGGAATCCCATCTGGTGGCCCGAGTTCATGTCGTTGGGGATGATCGAGTTGACCTGGTTCTCGAAGAACGAGGCGTACCACTGGGTGTTCAGGGCGTTCGACAGCTCCTTCAGCCCGCGCACGTAGATGCCCTTGAACGACTGGATGTCTTGGCCACAGGTCGTGCCGGGCTCGTTCAGCACGCCGCCCGCGTTCAGGTTCAGGATCGCCGCGTCGGCGATGCCCTGCGCCGTGCTCAGCAGGCTGGCGTTGCCGGTCGCGTCGTAGAGCTGGGTAAGGCCGGCCAGGATCACCCCCTGGTTGTAGGTCCAGGTGGTCCCGTTGTTGTTGGCGCAGGAGCTGGTCAGGCCGTCGTTGACCAGGTCGCTGCTGTTGATCATGCCGCTGCCGCTGAACCAGGACCATTCGGCGTTGGCCCAGCCCAGGTACTTGGTGTCGCCAGGAATGGCGTTGTGTAGCCCGGCGGTGAGCTCCAGGAACAGCTCGTTGGGGATGGCGTTCTTGTAGGTCTTGGACGTGTTCCACCACAACCCGCCGCCGCAGGTGCTGTCCCAGTAGCCGTGGATGTAGTTGGCGTCCGTCTCGGCCATCTGCAGGTACCCGGTGGTGCCGGTCATCTCGTAGGCCTGCAGCCAGGCGTTGCCCCACCAGCCGGTGTCATCCATGTAGGAGTTCTCGAAGTTCCCGCCTTTGTTGTCGTTAAAGGCCGCCGAAATCGCATAGTCATACTGGGTGTCGCCGGTGGCCTGCGCGTAGGTCATCAGCGTGGACAGCGCCACCGCCGCCTGCCACCACGAGTTCCCGATCAGCCCGTTGGAGGAGTTGTAGGAGCCCATCAGGGTCTTCATGCCGTCCTTCGCCGCGGTCAGCACGTCCCATGCCGGTCTTACCGTGGGCTGAGCGGTGCCCGCGGCCGCCGCTGCGGTGCCGGCGGTCCACGCCAGGGTCACCGCCGCTGCCAGCACGGCGGCGCCTGGCAGCTTTCCCTTGCGCCGCCTGCCGTTGAGATGCCCGTGCTGGTGGCCCATAAGCATTCTCTCCTATCGAGCACGATCCCCACGAAACAGGTTCGGACGGCGGGCCCCAAAGGTCAAGTCAGCACTTTCCGGTAAAATCCGAAAAGTTATTCCCAAATGGCGTCGCCGCCGCTTCACCCCGAGACAATGAGGACCGCAAGGTGCGGGGACCGTGCACGCCCTCCAGCCTCGGCGGCCTCGGCGCCGGGCACCCAGCAGCGCAGCTGCTCATCCCAGCTGGCATAGGGGTAACCGATGGCTGTCCAGGCGTCCCCGGTGGCGGCGGCGATCGCCGTCTCGATACCGGGGCTCACCGCCACGGTGACCGGGAATAACCCCGGCCGGTCTGGACAGCTAACAGCCGGTGCACCCGGGGGCGCCGGCGGTGCGGTCCGCGCAGCGGGCGAACGACCCGCCGCCACGCGCGCAGGCGGCGCTGCCACCGCGCAGCCAGATGGCAGCGATCACCAGCGCAGCCAGCGGCGCGCTGACCGTAGCGGCCAGCACATTCAGCCCCGGCCAGCAGGCTCCTGCCCTGAAGGTTGATACGGCCGAACGCGGCACCCTGCTCGTGGCGGCCGCAGACCCGTTTTTGCTCAGTGATCTTGCACTCTGGAGGACTGCCGACGCCACGTGGAATCGGATGTCCTGCCTGGCCGCTTGCCTGCTTCTGCGGCTTCAGCGCTATTCCCGCGGGGCTGGTTTCGTCAGGTTCACTTGGCGGTGGCCGCGCCGGCAGTGGTGATCCGCCGCCCCCGAAAGCTCAGCGGCGGCGTGCCCGCAAGCCCACGGCGACCATGAACAGTCCCACGACGGCGATCAGCGGGCCCAGCACCGTCCACAAAGTCGTTCCGGTCATCACGCTGCCGGTGATGTAGCCGAGCCCCTGCAACGCGAAAATCACCCCGGCGGCGGTGGCCAGCACGCCAAAGCTGATGAGCAGTCCCCGGCGCATGAGGCAAGTATCGCCTGGCCCCGGCACCCTGGCGAACGCAACGCCATGTTCCCTGCTCCCCGCATGACAAACCCTACGAAACTCCCACAAAACCCCACCTCATCATGATCACCGAATGTGACAGGGTTCATCGTGTTCACGAGCACGCCGACCCGGTCGATCTGGCGCGCTACGATCTCCGGGG
>Ga0070733_10002986_pt1 | contig 11731 bp, 12 predicted proteins | sample Coa_R1_9_FD_66450 | JGI IMG/M metagenome (GOLD analysis project Ga0070733, IMG submission 66450) | Surface soil microbial communities from Centralia Pennsylvania, which are recovering from an underground coalmine fire - Coalmine... | ecosystem: Environmental > Terrestrial > Soil > Unclassified ... | reverse complement strand
CACCAGCTTTTTCATATTGGGCTGTACCAGCGCGACCAATGCTCCATAGAGGATTCCGCAGATCGCGAGGCCGACCACCCAGGGCGCGGAGGCCCGCGCGGCGTCGGGGAACAGCGGCAGGCAGTAGCGCACCAATCCGTAGGTGCCCATTTTCAGCATGACTGAAGCCAGCATGATGGACCCGGCTGTGGGCGCTTCGACGTGGGCGTCGGGTAGCCAGGTATGTAGCGGGAAAATGGGGACCTTGATAGCGAAAGCGAGGAAGAAGGCCAGGAACAAAAGCAACTGTGTGTGCGGATCGAACGTCAGGCGACCGGTCTGAATCTGGCCGAGAATCTCGAGGTAATCAAATGTGCCGGACTTGTTGTACAGGTAGATGATCGCGGTAAGCATCATCATGGAGCCGACCATGGTGTAGAGGAAGAATTTAACGGCGGCGTAGATGCGGCGCTCATGGCCCCAGATGCCGATCAGGAAGTACATCGGCACCAGCGAGATCTCCCAGAACGTGAAAAACAGGAACAGGTCCAGCGCGACGAACACGCCGATCAATCCGAACTCCAGCAGGATCAGGAATGCGAAGAATTCCTTGACGCGATGGTCGATGTGCTTCCAGGACACCAGCACGCAGATAGGCGTCAGGAGAGTCGAAAGCAGCACCAGCCAAAGACTCAGACCGTCGACGGCGACATGATAGCGGATGGGCGGATAGTCGATCCAGGAGGCGTTGGTTGCAAACTGCAATCCGCTCGGCGAAGCGAACCAATAAGGAGCTAGCAATCCCAAAGACGCAACGAAAATCCCCAGGGAAATAATCAGCGCACCCATGCGCGACGCCTGCGGATTATCCTTCGGCACCAGCAAGAGCGCGAGAAAACCGATGAGCGGCAGAAACAGGACCAAATCGAGCAGCGTCATTACAGGCCACCTTTCAGGCCCATATAGACGATGACCAGGATGGCCCCGCCGACCACCCAACCGGCGTAGCTGCGGATATAACCGGATTGCGCCCGCCGCAGCAGGCCGCCCACGGCGCTCGCGGTTGCGCCGGCGCCATTCACTACGCCGTCGATCATGCGGACATCGGCGACCCGCCAGAGCAACTCGCGCGAGCCATCGATCATAGGCTCGACCACGGTGGCGTCATAGAACTCGTCCACGAAATATTTGTTGTAGATCCAGCGGTACGGCCCGCGGAACGCTCGCGCCAACCCGTCGGGAATGGCCGGGGAAACCACGTAGAACAGATATGCGATCAGAATGCCGCCTAATCCCATCGCGACGGAAACGTACATCAGCCAGGCCTCGCCCTCGTGCGGCTCCCCGAACATGGGGGTCAGGAACTTGGGGATGTCGATATAACCGCCGCCAAGGCTCAGCACCGCGAGAATCGCCAGCGGAATCCACATGGATGGCGGAGACTCGTGCGGATGATGATGGGGATCGCCACGATACTCGCCGAAGAAGCATAGGAACAGCGCGCGGAAAACGTAGAACGCAGTCATGCCCGCCGTGATCACGCCGACCCAATACATCCATGGCGCGTGCTCATAGGCGGCCGCGAGAATCGCGTCCTTGCTGTGGAACCCGGAGAAAGGAGGAACGCCGGCGATGGCCACGCCCGCGCACATCAGGGTCGCGAAGGTGATGGGGATCTTCTTGCGCAGACCGCCCATCTTGCTCAAATCCTGTTCGCCCGAAAGTGCGTGAATCACGCTCCCTGCGCCCAGGAACAGCAGCGCCTTGAAGAACGCGTGGGTCATCACGTGGAAGACGCCGGCAGAGAAAGCTCCCGTGCCGAGGCCGACGAACATATAGCCCAACTGCGACACGGTCGAGTAGGCGAAGACCTTCTTGATATCGGTCTGCGCCAGACCGATGGTGGCGGCAAAGAACGCCGTCCCGATGCCAATGATCGCGACGATGTCGAGGGCCGAGGCCGAATGCAGGAACAGCGGCGCGCTGCGCGCTACCATGTAGACCCCGGCGGTCACCATGGTGGCCGCGTGGATCAGGGCGCTAACGGGAGTTGGACCGGCCATGGCGTCGGGCAGCCATACATAAAGAGGAAGCTGCGCGGACTTACCGGTGGCGCCCAGCAGCAGCAGCAGCGAAATCGCCGTAATCCAGCCGACGTTAGGCTCCACCGGCATGGTCTGGACTTTGGCGATCACCGTCGTAAAATCCAGCGATCCGAAATGCGCCCAGATCAGGAATACCGCCAGCGAGAATCCGAAATCGCCGATGCGGTTCACGATGAACGCCTTGTTGCCGGCGTCGGTGGCGAATTTTTCCAGGAAGTAAAATCCGATCAGCAGGTAACTGCACAGGCCCACTCCCTCCCAGCCGACGAACAGAAGCAGGTAATTCGCTCCAAGCACCAGCACCAGCATGAAAAACATGAACAGGTTGAGGTAGGCGAAGAAGCGGTAATAACCGCTTTCGTGCGCCATGTAGCCGACCGCGTAGATATGGATCAGCAGGCCGACTCCGGTGACGATCATCAGCCACACGGCGGTCAGCCGGTCGATGGCGAAATCCACGCCGATGTTCAGCGTGCCGGACTGAATCCAGGTGTAGTAATGCTCGTTGTAGGGTGCGCCGGTAAGGCCGCCGCTGAACGCGCCCAGAGCGCTGAGCGTCTTCAGAACCCAGAGAAACGACAGCAGCACGCTGCCGACTGCAATGCCGTTGATCGCGGATTTGGAGAGTCGCCGGCCGAAGAGGCCACTGAGCAGGAATCCAGCCAGCGGAAGAAGAGGAATGAGCCAAAGTTGCATCGTTTGTTTTAGGGAACGCTTAATCCTTCAGCGAACTAACCTCGTCGATTTCCAATGTCTGGCGATTCTTGAAAACGGTAAGAATGATCGCCAAGCCAACTGCGGCTTCCGCCGCCGCCACCACCATCACGAAAAAACTGTAGATGTGCCCGTCGTTCTGTTTCAGCTTGTAGGAAAACGCGACAAAACTCAGGTTGACCGCGTTCAGCATCAATTCGATGGACATGAACACGGTGATGATATTGCGGCGGAACAGGAAGCCCGCCACACCCAGGGCGAAAAGAACCGCGCTCAGAGTCAGATACCAGGTAAGGGGTACTCCGGCGATCATTTGAAACGGCGGCAACTGCATCAATCCACCTCCTTTCGGGCGAGCACAATCGCGCCCACGATGGCGATCAGGATCAGCACGCTGGTTACTTCAAACGGCAGCAGGTACGCGGTGAAGAGCTTAATCCCGATCGCCTCCGCGTTTCCGCCGGTGAAGGCGCCGAACTTGACGCTGTCGGAGGGCGGCAGGACGCGCAGGATCATAAAGTGGATAAGCGCGACGAAAACGAAGAGTAGGGGCAAACCGGCGATCGTCACCCACAAGCGCCGTTTCGCTTTACGTTCCTTGCCTTCATTCAGCAGCATGATTACGAAGACGAACAGCACCATGATGGCGCCTGCGTAGACCACAAGCTGCGCGGCCGCGATGAATTCGCCTCCCAGTTGGAGGTAGATCGCCGCCAGCGAGGCCATCACGCCGATGAGCGACAAGGCGCTCGCGATGGGGTGTGTCTGGATCACCAGGTTCAGGGCACAGACCACGGCGATCGCGGCGAAAATGAGAAATAAGACGGCGTCCATATTTAACTCAGTGCCACCCCGAGCGCGGTGACAAACAGGTTGATCAATGCGGCGGGGAACATAAAGGTCCAGGCGAAGCCCATCAACTGGTCATAACGGAACCGAGGCAGCGTGGCGCGAACCCAAATGAAGACGAACAGGATCGTGCCTGTCTTGGCTCCGAACCAGAACAAAGGCATCAGAATCTGCTGCCCGGCTGGAATCAGAAACAGGCCCGCCAGACCCAGGAACAGCACGCCGAACACCGGCAGCGTGATGCGGTCGAACGGCCGCGCCGGACGCGCCGCATGAGAAAAACAAACCAATCCGCTGACGCCGAAGATCAGCGACGGCAGCAGGCTGGACCCATATTGCTCCGGCCACAGCGGATGCCAGCCGCCCAGAAACAGCAGCGTCGCGATGCAGGAAACGGTGATCATGTTGGCGTATTCGGCCATAAAAAACGCCGCGAAGGTCATGCTGGAATATTCCGTATGGAATCCAGCCACCAACTCGTTTTCCGCTTCAGGCAGATCGAACGGAACTCGGTTGGTTTCGGCAAACCCGGCCACCATGAATAGGACGAAGCTGACGATCTGCGGAACAGGTCCTTGAAAGATGGTCCACTTGGGAATGAAGCCGAAATAGAAGCCCGTCTGCCCATCCACGATGTGCCGGAAGCTGAGCGTGTTCAGAATCAGCAGCGGCGCGGCGATGGCCAACGCCATCGGCAGTTCATAGCTGATCATCTGCGCGGAGCTGCGCAAGCCGCCCATCAGCGAATACTTGTTATTCGAAGCCCAACCGGCCAGCGCGACTCCGTACACACCCATGCCCGATAGGCCGAAAACCAAAAGAATCCCGATGCTGACGTCGGTGACTTGCATGGTGGTGTGGATTCCGAAAACGTTAATGTCGCCGCCGTAGGGAATCAGGCACATCGGAATCAGCGCGAACAGCACCGCGATAAACGGCGCCAGGAAATAAAAAATCGTGTTCACGTGGGAAGGCAGCATCCCCTCTTTCGTGACCAGCTTGATGACGTCGGCCAGCGGTTGAAGCAAACCGTGCGGACCCACACGTCGAGGACCCACGCGGAGCTGAACGTGCGCGATCACCTTGCGCTCCACCCACTGCAAATAAGCCAGCGTGTGCATCAGCACAAGAACCACGATCAGCAGTTTGATAAGGCTGAGGACGATATAAGGCATAAGGATCTAGGAGGCTGACCCCTTGCCGCCGTACAATTTCCCGGGAGCTTCCATAACAGAATTCAGAATCTTGGAGTACCGGCTGAGGGTGCCGGAGGTGAACAGCGTATCTCCGGCCGAGGCCACCGTGCCCGGCAGCGCCGCGACGCGTCCATTCAAAGGCATCGTGGGAGCCGCGCCGCCCGTGGCGATTACCGGCATCGCTACGTCGTAGCCCTGAACCGTCCTGCGAATCTCTTCAAACACCTTATCGGGCGACCAGATTCCGACGGTCTTCACCACGTCGGAGCCCATCTCTTTAGCGATCAATCCGAAAATTTCGAGATCGGCCTTGGCGCCCATCACCTTGATGGCGGCCTTGAGTTTCTGCACCTCGCCGCACACGTTGGTCACGGTGCCGGACTTCTCATACGCGGAGGCGGCCGGGAGAATCACATCAGCACGCTTGGCGGTCTCGGTCATGAACAGATCCTGCACCACGACGAACGCGCCCTTCGCCGCGAGCGGCGCCGACTTCAGCGGATTCGCACCCACCACCCACAGCACATCCAGATCGCTCGACGCCAGCATCTGCTCGCGCGACATTCCGCCGTCGCGAGGAATCAGACCCATGTCGAATGCGCCGCGCGAATTCGAATAATCCACCAGGCAAACGTATTTCACCGGAATTCCCAGCGAATCGCCGAACGCGATGAGCTTGCGCAGACTCTCGCCCTGGATGGCGTCGCCGAACAGGATCACCAGATCGCCTTCGGCCTTCAACTTGTCGCGCAACCCTTCGACGCCGGCCAATTCCCCGCCCCTATGGACGCGGACGCTGGCCGCGGCCTGCTGGTCTTCGCGAACCGGGCCCGAGGTCACCGCGTATAAGTGGGCTCCCTGAAGTCGAACGTTGGCGCGAATCTGGTTGGCCAGCAGAGGATGCTGTTGCGAAAGATCGCTCGCGACAACCAGCACTGCTTTTGCCGTTTTCAAATCCTCGACAGTTGCCAGTACATTGGCGCGATCCGTCAGCGCGTCGATCAAAGTGGTCAGATCCCCGGTGCGATGATGATCTATGTTTTTGGTGCCCAGCACCTGCCTCGCGAACTTCTGCAAGAAGAAATTCTCTTCGTTAGTGGTGTGGCCGGAGCCGATCACGCCGAAGCGGCCAGATCTTTTCTTGACCTCGGCGAAATGGCCCGCCACCACTTCGAGCGCCTTAGACCACGAAACAGGCTCGAACGAATCCCCCGCTCGTAACAGCGGAGACTGCAATCGCTCCGGGTGTTCCGTAAAGTCGAATCCATAACGCCCCTTGATACACAGGAACTCGCCGTTTAACCCGCTGCTATCGCGATTGTTACCGCGGATGATTTTCTCGTTGCGCACGCCCAGGGTGGTGCGGCAGCCGTCGGCGCAGTGCGTGCAAATCGTGCCGACGTGGTTCATTTCCCAAGGACGCGTCTGGTAACGGTAGATCCCGCTGGTGAGCGCGCCCACCGGGCAAATATCGATGCACGCGCCGCACTCGTCGCATTCCAGATGATCGTGATGATTGGGCACGATCTCGGCGATCACCCCGCGATTCGCGATGCCCAGCGCGTTCACGCCCATGCCCTCGTTGCACACGCGGACGCAGCGGTAACACAGAATGCAACGCGGCGCGTCAAAGAACACCACCGGCGACCATTGCTGCTCATCGACGTGCACTTTGCGCTCGGTGAAGCGGCTCTCGCCCGCCCCGTATCGGAACACCATATCCTGGAGTTCGCACTCGCCGCCCTTGTCGCAGACCGGGCAATCGAGAGGATGATTCGTCAGCAGGAACTCGAGCGTACCTTTGCGGGCCTGGCGGACGACTTCGGATTCGGTGTGGACCACCATGCCTTCGGCGACCGGCAGAGTGCAGCCCACCTGGAGCTTGGGGGTCTTCTCCACCTCCACCAGGCACATACGGCAGGCGGCCTGAAGCGAGAGCCCCTCGTAGTAGCAGAAAGACGGGATCTCGATCCCGTTCTGTCGCGCGGCCTCAATCAGCAACGTGCCTTTCTCGGCTTCGATCGGGCTTCCGTTGATTGTCAGCTTTACCGTTTCCGCCATATTTTAAACCAGCACCGTCAACCGCTTCTCGAAATCCGCAGCGAATTTATCCACAATAGAAATGGTTGGCATCGCGGCGGCATCGCCCAGCGCGCAGAACGTACGCCCCAGCATGTTCTTCGAAAGCTCTCCGAGCAGAGCCACATCCTCATGCCGCCCGCCGCCCTCGTCGAAGCGGGTCAGGATCTTCTTCAGCCAGGTGGTGCCTTCACGGCAAGGAATGCACCAGCCACAACTTTCGTGCGCGTAAAATCGCATGATGCGCAGCGCGAACTTCACCATGTCGGTGGTCTCATCCAGCACCACCATTCCGCCCGAACCCAGCATACTGCCCACCTTGGCCAGCGTGTCGTAATCCATGGGAATGTCGCATTCATCGGCTCTCAGCAGCGGGCAGGACGATCCGCCCGGCACCACCGCCTTCAGCTTTTTGCCGCCCGGAATTCCGCCCGCCACCTCGTAAATCGCCTTCAGCATGGGATAGCCCAGAGGCAGCTCATACACCCCCGGCTTGTTCACGTGGCCGGAGATGCACAACAGCCGCGTACCGCCATTTTTCGGCGTCCCCAACGCCGCGAACGCCGCCCCGCCATCGCGAATAATGGGCGGAATCGCGCTGAACGTTTCGACGTTATTCAACAGCGTCGGCGACGCCCATGCGCCCGCCACCGCTGGAAACGGAGGCTTCATCCGGGGAATGCCGCGCTTGCCTTCCAGCGAATCCAGCAGCGCCGTCTCCTCGCCGCATTCATACGCCCCCGCGCCCGAATGCGTGTACAAATCGAAATCGAATCCCGTGCCGGCGATGTTCTTGCCGAGGTAGCCCTTCGCATACGCTTCCGCGATGGCCCGGTCCATGTGCTCGATCAGATAACGGTACTCGCCGCGGATGTAGAGATAGCCTTTGTGCGAATCGATCGCGAGTCCGGCGATCAGGATGCCCTCGATCATCTGGTGCGGATCGTACTCCATCAGCAGCCGGTCCTTGCACGTGCCCGGCTCGCTCTCATCCGCGTTGATGACGATGTATTTCGGCTTGGGCGAAGTGCGCGGAACGAAGCTCCACTTGAGACCGGTCGGGAAACCCGCGCCGCCGCGACCGCGCAGCGCCGACGCCTTCACTTCATCGACGATCTGCGCCGGCGTCATCTCGTGAGCTTTTCGGAACGCCTTAAAGCCGTCGTTAGCCAGATACGTGTCCAACGTATGCGAATTCTCCAGACCGAAGCGCTTGCTCAGCACCTTGGTCTCGAGCGGGCTGGGTTCGTTATACAGCTTGGTTGGCATCTACGAGCGCTTCCTTACCGCGTCCATTAACTGATCCAGTTTCTCCGGAGTCACATGATGGTGAAACTCGTAATTCAGCTCCACCGCCGGCGCCCACGAGCACGCGCCGATACACTCGACTTCTTCTAACGAAAACTGGCCGTCCGAGGTTACCTGCTTGTGTCCGATTCCCAATTTCTTCTTCGCATGTTCATATAACTCTTCGCCGCCCACCAGCATGCAACTGATGTTGGTGCAGATCTGGACGTGAACTTTCCCCAGCGGCTTGCGGTGAAGCATCGAATAGTAGCCCACCACCTCGTCCACCTGCAAGGGGGCCACCTCGCATCTCTTTGCCACTTCATCGATGAGTTCGGGCGTCACTGCGCCGGTCTCGTCCTGCGCGTAGATCAACATCGGCACCACCGCCGAACGCTTGCGGCCCTCCGGATAACTGGCCAGCATCCTGGCGAATCGCTCTTCGAGCTGCGGAGAAAAAGTCATCGGTCCGTATCTCCCAGCACGAAGTCCATGCTGCCCAGCGCGGCGATCGAGTCGGCCAGCAAAATTCCCTTGAGCAGCGTCGGCAGGGCCTGCAAGTTTCCGAAGCTCGGTGTGCGCATGTGCACCCGGTACGGCTTCGAAGTCCCGTCGCTGACGATGTAGTACCCGATCTCACCGCGGGGCGATTCGACGCACTGGTACGCCTCGCCCGCCGGCACGCGGAAGCCCTCGGTCACGATCTTGAAATGATAGATCAGCGCTTCCATCTGCGTCTTCATCTTTTCGCGCTCCGGCAGCACCACGTGCGGCGCATCTGCTTGCCACGGACCCTCCGGCATTCCTTCCAAAGCCTGCGTGATGATGCGCGCGCTCTGGCGCATCTCCTCCAGGCGCACGCGGTACCGGGCGTAAACATCGTTCTCGGTATGTGTCGCCACCTTGAAATCGAACTTTTCGTAGCTCGAATACGGCTCGGTCTTGCGCAAATCCATCGGCACGCCAGCCGCGCGGATCATCGGCCCCGTGACGCCCTGGTCCAGCATGTCCTCCAGAGAAATAAAACCAACGCCCTTGGTGCGGCGCGTCCAGATCGGATTGGAATCCAGCAGGTCTTCGTACTCGTCCACTTTGCTCGGGAACGCCCGGATGAACTTGCCCACCACCTGTTGCCAGCCCCGCGGAGCTTCCAACGCGACCCCGCCGATGCGGATGTAGCTGGTCATCATGCGCTGGCCCGAAAACATCTCCAGAATCCGCAGGATGTCTTCGCGCTCACGGAAGCAGTAAAAGAACATGCTCATCGCGCCGATGTCCAGCGCGTGAGTTCCCAGCCACACCAGGTGGCTGTTCAGACGCGAAAGCTCCGTCATCATGACGCGAAGCCACTGCGCTCGAGGTGGAATTTCGATTTGCAGCAACTTCTCGACCGTCAGCGCGTAGACCAGGTTGTTTGCCAGGTTCGAAAGATAATCGACGCGATCCGTAAGCGTGACCACCTGCTGCCAGGTCTTCTGCTCGCATTCCTTCTCGATGCCGGTGTGCAGGAAGCCGATATCGGGCTCGGCTGAAACGATCATCTCGCCTTCCAGCTCCAGCACGATCCTCAGCACGCCGTGCGTGGAGGGGTGCTGTGGCCCCATGTTCAGCGTCATGCGCCGTGGAGCCGAGGGGCTCGCGGGAGTTTCCTGCGTGGCCGCGATCGTTGCTACGTGTTCCTCGAAAATCTTCTTCATGGCTTACTCGTTTCCAATCGGGCTACTCATTGCTGTAACCGTACTTGTAACCGTGCACCGGGTAATCCTTGCGCAGCGGAAAGCCGTCCCAATCGGTGGGGTTCAGGATGCGCACCAGGTTCGGATGATTGCGAAACCCGATGCCGAACATGTCGAAAACTTCGCGCTCATACCAATTGGCTCCGGACCAGACGGCCGTCGCCGATTCGATCTCCGGATTTGTTCCACCCAGCCCGCATTTCACACGCAATCGTGCATTCCGCTCGATCGAGTGCAGGTGATAGACCACTTCGAAGCGCGGCTCGCTGGGATACCAATCCACCGCTGTGATCGCGCTCAGGCGAATGAACTTCTCCTCGTGCTTGAGGTAGCGGCACAGATCCACGATCTGCGCGGGATCGGCGATCAGCGTGGTTTCGCCGAATGCCTCCTTGGTTTCCAGAATCGCCGCATGATTTATTTTTGGAAGACTCATTTCTCGCCTTGCCTATGCCCGGCCGGGAATTTGCTGGGCGCCGACCATTCCAGCGCTCCCTTCTTCCACACGTAGAAGAAGCCCACCAGAATCAGCGCCACGAATACGGCCATTTCGAAAAAGCCGAATAGCTTGAGCTTGCGGTACACCACCGCCCAGGGATACAGGAACACGGCTTCGATATCGAACAGGATGAAGATCATCCCCACCAGGTAGAACTTCACGCTGAAGCGCTCCGACGCCGAGCCCACCGGAGCCATGCCGGATTCGTAGGGCGTATCCTTCAGCGGACTCCGCGCGCGTTTGCCGAGCAGCAGGGACGCGCCGATCAATCCGCCTGCGATCGCCGCGGCGATCAGCATCTGAACGAGGAGAGGAAAGTAAGTCTCGGTGTATGTTGTAGGCATCTGGTCGATCGCCGTGCGCGGCGCGGAAACGTTCACGCCGGCGTTCGGTCATGTCTCAAGCTTAACTATTGAATATAATGAGCATCGAAACGGGGTGTCAAACGGCCGCATGGAAGTTGCTGAAACAAAAACGATCGGAGTTGTGCTAAACGGCGAACCGCGCCGCATCCCCGAGGGCCTCGATGTGGTCCGTTTGCTCGATTTTTTGGCCATCGACGCATCCAGAGTCGCCGTCGAGCTGAACCGCGCCATCGTCCGCAAACAGGATTGGAGCGCGACCACCGTCGCAGAGGGAGCCGAGCTTGAAGTGGTCTGGTTCGTCGGCGGCGGCGCCCTCGACGACGACGGCAATCTGCGCCCGGACTGGCATCTCGACGAGGTGCAACCCTAGAAGTGGAGGCGCACCATGTCGTCACGCACGATCTTTCTCGGCAGGCTCGTCGGACTCTATTGCATTCTTATCTCCCTGGCAATGCTCATCCACAAGCAAGCCACCGTCGATGTTTTAACCGCGATGCTTCGCAACGCGCAATTGCTCCTCGTTGGCGGGGTCGTCACCGTCATCGCAGGATTGGCGATGGTCCTCGGCCACAATGTCTGGACCGGCGGCGCCGTGCCGGTCCTGGTCACGCTCGTGGGCTGGATCGCGCTGATCAAGGGCTCGCTCCTCTTATTCCTATCGCCGGAACAAGAATCGAGCATCTTCGTCGATTCGATGCACCTCGACCAGGGATTTTATTTCTACCTTGGCTTTATGCTACTTCTCGGTATTTACCTGACCTACGCGACATCAGGCCAACAGCGCTCGAAGCAATAATCCCCTATTGCAGCCCGGACAGGAACGCATTCATCTCGCGCAGCACGTCCGCCTCGTTCGATAGAAAAACCATGGGGGCTGCATGTGGCAAGCGAACCACCCGGGCTCCCCGCACACCGCTTTCAA
>Ga0070733_10002985_pt1 | contig 11731 bp, 8 predicted proteins | sample Coa_R1_9_FD_66450 | JGI IMG/M metagenome (GOLD analysis project Ga0070733, IMG submission 66450) | Surface soil microbial communities from Centralia Pennsylvania, which are recovering from an underground coalmine fire - Coalmine... | ecosystem: Environmental > Terrestrial > Soil > Unclassified ... | reverse complement strand
TTGGACGAAGATCGGACGCGGCACCCCGACGCTCGTCGATTTGCAGCCCTCGGGGCGCTATCTGATGGAGGAGTTCTATTACGCGGGAGGCTTGCCTGCCGTGCTGCGGCGGTTGGGCGAAGCGGGGCTGTTGCCGCATCCGGATGCGCTGACCGCCAACGGCCACACGCTGTGGGAGAACAGCCAAGCCGCGCCGATCTACAACGACGAGGTGATTCGGCCGCTCGAAAAGCCGCTCGTGCCGGATGGGGGGCTGTGCGTGCTGAGAGGCAATCTCGCGCCGAACGGCGCGGTGCTCAAACCGTCGGCGGCGACGCCGTCGCTGCTGAAGCATCGCGGCCGCGCGGTGGTGTTCGAGAACTTCGACGATTACAAGAAGCGCATTGCCGACCCCGAGCTCGACGTTGATGGGGCCTCCGTGCTCGTGATGAAGAACTGCGGGCCGAAGGGTTATCCGGGCATGGCCGAGGTGGGCAACATGGGGCTGCCGCCGAAGCTGCTCGCGCAAGGGGTGACCGACATGGTGCGCGTGTCCGATGCGCGCATGAGCGGCACGGCGTACGGCACGGTGGTGCTGCACGTCGCGCCCGAAGCACGCGCCGGCGGCCCGCTTGCGGTCGTGCGCAATGGTGACTGGATCGAGCTCGATTGCGAAGCGGGGCGCTTGCACATCGATATCGAGGACGCGGAAATGACCGCACGCTTAGCCGTTTGGAAGCAGACGCAAGCGCGCAAGCCTGGCGAAACGAGTGGCTATGCGCAGCTCTACGTCGAGCGTGTGCTGCAGGCCGACGAAGGCTGCGACTTCGATTTCCTGGTGGGCTGCCGCGGCGCCGACGTGCCCGCGCATTCGCATTAGGACGGGGCAGCGGGTCTATCAGCCGGGACCTTATCTGGCAGTGGTTGCCAGATAAGGTCGCTTGGAGCGGCTGCGTGGCCATTCCAGACGCGCGGGGCGGCAATCGATCCTTCGGCCGTTTCGCCTGCAGCAGGATGTCGTTACCGTTATGCCTGCACGAACGCGAGCAGATCGGCGTTAAGGACGTCTGCATTGACCGTCAGCATGCCGTGCGAAAAACCCGGGTACGTCTTCAATGTTCCGTTCCTTAGCAGCTTGATTGACTTGAGCGCCGCATCGGCGATCGGTACGATCTGATCGTCTTCTCCATGCAATACAAGTGTTGGGACCGTGATCGCCTGAAGATCTTCCGTCTGATCCGTTTCCGAAAAAGCCTTGATGCCCTCATAGTGCGCTTTCGCGCTACCCATCATTCCCTGCCGCCACCAGTTCTGGACCACCCCTTGATGGACTGCCGCGCCGGGACGGTTGAAGCCGTAGAAAGGGCCGGCCGGGACGTCGAGGAAGAACTGGGCGCGATTGTCGGCAAGCGCCTTCCGAAAGCCGTCGAAGACCTCGATCGGGAGACCTTCTGGATTGGTCTCGGTCTTGAGCATGAGCGGTGGCACGGCACTGACCAGGACGGCCTTGGCTACGCGCCCAGTGGGCTGCCCGTGTTTCGCCACATAACGAGCCACCTCGCCGCCGCCCGTTGAATGGCCGACATGCACTGCGCCATGCAGATCCAGGGCCTCGGCAACTGCAAAGGCGTCGGCAGCGTAGTGATCCATGTCATGCCCGTCCGAGACCTGCGACGAACGGCCATGACCGCGTCGATCATGCGCGACTACGCGGTAGCCGTTTTGGACGAAAAAGAGCATCTGTGCGTCCCAGTCGTCGGAAGACAATGGCCAACCGTGATGGAAGACGATAGGCTGGGCGTCCTTTGGACCCCAGTCCTTGTAGAAGATCTCGACATTGTCCTTCGTCATAACGTACGGCATGGTCATGCTCCTTTGACGTTATCCGGGCAATAGCCGGTCAACGTGATCCGGCGCCCGTGTGACAGAAGTTACCGCCTCGGCGAAAAATCGCAAAAAGCGAACGAAGCAAAGCGATGGGAAAACCGACATGGTGACGGTACGGGGCGTACCGGCCGAAACCATCGTAGCAGTTCAGCAAAGGAAGGGCGCTCCATTCTTGCAATACGTTGCGAAGCCGGGGCGGTCGGCAAGGCGGTCGAATTAGGCGCGTACGTCGAACGCGTCCCGGTCTGACGCTTTACCGTTGCCGGCGCGCGTGCGCGCCCGCCAAACGGGGCTCGCCTTGACGCGGTTGCTCTCCTTCGCCTCATACATCGCGGCGTCGGCCTTGCGGACCAGATCGTCGGCCGTCTCGTTGGATTCGAGCACTGCGACACCGCAGCTTGCCGTCATCCGGTAAGGCTCTCCTTGCAGTGCGACAGGCTCGTCCAACGCGAGCGTCACGTGTCGAACGATCGACGCTGCAACCTCGCCCGCGTTCGGCGCGGTCGTTTGCACGAGAACCAGGAACTCATCACCGCCGACGCGCCCGATTCGTCCGCGCTCGCCAACCGCGACGCGCAGCCGGTCCGCGAGAGCCGCGAGCACGGCGTCTCCGGCCTGATGCCCGTGCGTGTCGTTGAGCTGCTTCAAGTTGTCGAGGTCGACGAAGATCACCGCCACATGGCCTGCCGCGTCGGGTGCGGCAACCGCTTGCTCCACCAAGTCGGAGATCCTGCCGCGATTGAGAAGCCCGGTGAGCCGGTCGACGCGCGAGAGCCGCTGCAGCGCTTCGCGGCCCGCGAGCAGCTTGCGGATCAGCGCCATGATCCACGCGGCAAAGCCGACCAGCATCGCCGAAATGACGATCGCCATCGTCACGTAGACGCGCCGCATCCGGTAGTAGTCGTCGAGCGCATCGTCGACCGATAGACCCGCGACGGCCAAGAGCCCATATTGGTCGATCGTGCTGCCCGCGACGATCCGTTCGACGTGATCGAGCGGATCGACAAAGGTCGTATCGGGTTCATGCAGCAGGACGTCGTAACCCGCCGGCAGCGACTGTCCCGCCCTGCTGTGTGCATCGGCGGCGCGGCGCGAGAGCATGAAACCATGACGCGACAGCACCGCGATCATGCCGTGCTCGCCGAGCGCGGCGCGATTGTAGAAACCGTCGGTGAGGTAGGCCGGGTCTTCGGATACGACGACCACGCCGTCGAAGCTGCCGTTCGCGTTGTTCAAGCGCCGCGTCGCCTGCACCGACCAGTGCTTCGAGATGCGCCCGATCACCGGCCGGCTGATGAAGAGCCCGACATCGGGATTGAACCGGTGCACGCGAAAGTGCTCGCGGTCGCTCAGGTCGACGTCGCCGCTCGAGGGGAGCGTCGACGTCGTGACATGCCCGTTGGGACCGACGAGCGTCACCTGCAAGGCGGTATCCGAGCTGATGAGGCCATGCGTCTCGTAGCTCTGCAAGTCGAAGGGCTGCGACGCGTCGTGCGCTTTCTCGTAGCCGTACTTGACGAGCAGCGCGATTTCGTCGACGTCGTGAATCGTTTTCAGCGTGTGCGTGCGCAATGAATCGGCGAGCGTGCGCGCCGCGAGGTGTGCGTCGCGCAGCACCGCGGCTTTTTCGATCTCGAGGCGCAAGAGTATCGTCCCCCACAAGACGCACAGGACGAGCCACGTCAGCACTGGGATCAGAAACAGCGCCCGGGGCCTCTGATCGTCCCGCTCAAACCCTCGCACGGTCGGGCGCATGCGCTCCTCGTAATGACTTGACTAGTTCTTGAGTGTGACGGTATCGGGAAAACCCTGGTGGGTCGAAAAGAGCCGGATTATTGGCTCGATTCGATGTATTGGTGCTTTGCAGCGTTTATTTGTTCGACGAATAGGCGCTAGTCCACACCTTTTGTCCGCCAGTGGGTGGTGTCAGCGGCGTCCGAGCAATGGCATCCGCTGCCAATCGTCATACGGTTGTGCACAAGGCCATGCTTCGCTTCCGAAGACCGCATTCACCCATCGTTGCGTTACGGCCGCTCTGCGCATACATTGCTTCTTCCCAACACCAATAGGAACAGGAGACAGCATGCGCAGCTACCTTGCCACTGCTTTGGCCGTCATGTCGGCCACGGGGATGATCGCAACCGCCCACGCACAGGAGGTCGTGACGATCGGCCACTCGGCGCCGCTCACCGGCCCTCAGTCCGTGAACGGCAAGGACAACGAGAACGGCGCACGACTCGCGATCGAAGACCTCAACAAAGCGGGCGTGACGGTTGCGGGCAAGAAGGTGACCTTCAAGCTCGATTCCGAGGACGATCAGGCGGACCCGAAAGTCGGCGTCCAGGTCGCGCAAAAGCTCGTGGACAGCGGCGTCGTCGCCGTGATGGGTCCGTACAACTCGGGCGTGGCGATTCCCGCGTCGCGCGTCTACAGCGGGGCCGGCGTGCCGATGTTGCCGGTCGCGTCAAACCCGACCTTGACCAAGCAAGGCTTCAAGAACATCTTCCGGATCGGCGCAAGCGACGTGCAATTGGGCGGCACGATGGCGACCTTCGCGGCCAGCACCTTGAAGGCGAAGACCGCCGCGATCGTCGACGATCGCACCGCCTACGGGCAGGGTGTGGCCGACGAGTTCGCGTCGGTCGCGAAGGCGCACGGCATCCAGGTCGTCGATCGCGAGTACACGAACTCGCAAGCCACCGATTTCCACAGCATCCTGACCACCATCAAGGGGAAGAACCCGGACGTGGTGTTCTTCGGCGGCTATGCGGCACAGGGCGCGCCGATGGCCAAGCAGATGGTCCAACTCGGCTTGCGCGCAAAACTGCTCGGCGGCGACGGCATCTGTTCGGCGGACATGGGGCACGTGGCGGGCGAGGCGGCGTCGATCGTCTATTGCGCACAAGGCGGCGTGTCGCTCGACAAAACCGCGGCGGGCCGCGACTTCCTCAAGCGCTACAAGGACGCGTACCACACCGACACGCAGGTCTACGCGGTCAACTACTACGACGGCGTGAAGATGCTGGCCGACGCGATGGTGAAGGCGGGCACGACGACCGACAAGGCCAAGCTGACCTCGGCGCTTGCGAACGAAGACTACAAGGGCGTTGCGGGCACCTACTCGTTCGACGAGTACGGCGATCTCAAGGGCGCGCCTACGACGGTCTACGTGATCAAGAACGGCCTGCCTGCGCCCTATGGTCAATAAACCCAAGCATCCCCGCGTCGCTTAACGAAACTCACTCATGAAAATCACCCGATCCATTTCCACGGTAGAAGTCCATACAAGTGGCGAAGCATTCCGAATTGTGACGAGCGGTTTGCCGCGCATGCAGGGCGACACGATCGTCAAGCGCCGAGCATGGCTCAAAGAAAACGCTGACGAGATCCGCCGCGCGCTGATGCTCGAACCGCGCGGCCACGCCGATATGTACGGCGGCTATCTCACCGAGCCGGTCAGTGAAAACGCCGACTTCGGCGTGATCTTCGTCCACAACGAAGGCTATAGCGACCATTGCGGACACGGCGTCATCGCGCTCGCGACCGCAGCTGTCGAATTGGGTTGGGTGACGCGCACGAGCCCCGAGACGCGGGTCGGGATCGACGCGCCGTGCGGCTTCATCGAAGCGTTCGTCAAGTGGGATGGCGACCATGCGGGGCCGGCGCGCTTCGTCAATGTGCCGTCGTTCATCTGGAAGCAGGACGTGACGGTCGAGACGCCGTCGTTTGGCAAAGTTACCGGCGATATCGCGTATGGCGGGGCCTTTTACTTCTATGCCGATGGCAAGCCGCATGGGCTCGAAGTGCGGGAGTCCGACGTCGAGCGCCTCATCCGGTTCGGCGCGGAGGTCAAGGAAGCGGCCAACAAGGCGTTCGCGGTCGTGCATCCGGAGATTCCGGAGATCAATCACATCTACGGCACGATCATCGCGAACGAACCGCGTCATGCGGGTTCGACGCAGGCGAATTGCTGCGTGTTCGCGGATCGTGAAGTCGACCGGTCGCCGACCGGTTCGGGGACTGGCGGGCGCGTCGCTCAGCTATACCTGCGAGGGCGAATGTCGAAGGACGATACGCTCGTCAACGAGTCGATCGTCGGGACCATTTTCAAAGGACGCGTGCTGCGCGAAACCGCGGTGGGCAATATCAAAGCCGTGATTCCGGAGGTGGAGGGCAGCGCCCACGTGTGCGGTTTCGCGAACTGGATCATCGATGAGCGCGACCCGCTCACGTATGGATTTCTTGTGAGGTGAGCGTGCCCGCACGGTGCGGGCGCAGACGCGCGGTTCAAAGCAAGCGGTGCCGTCTACATCAAACCTGCGAGATGCCGCCGTCCGCGGCGAGGTCCATGCCGGTGCCGTAGCTGCTGCCGTCGGCGGCGAGAAACAGCGCGGCGGCCGCCACCTCCAGGCGCGCTCGCGTGAGACGATCGAGCATGATATTGAATCGTCGCAGCATTCACCCGCTCGCGAGTCATCCCTACACTGCCGTCATGTCGTGACGGATGACTGGCCGATGAGGCCCGAATGGCCATCCGTTACATCCCGGCAATTCGAGTGGGGATACGGAAATGCGCACGATTCAATCAGACGTCGCCATCATCGGCGCAGGCACCGCGGGACTTGCCGCGTACCGCGCGGCCAAGGCGGAAGGGGCTTCCGCTGTCATCATCGAAGGCGGCCCGTACGGCACGACTTGCGCACGCGTCGGGTGTATGCCGTCGAAGCTCCTGATTGCGGCCGCAGAGGCGGCACACTCCGCAAGCCACGCGGCGCCGTTCGGCGTCGACGTCGGCAGCGTGCGGATCGACGGCGAGGCGGTGATGGCGCGCGTACGTCGTGAGCGGGACCGGTTCGTCGGATTTGTGACCGACGGCGTCGAGGCACTGCCGAACGAGGACCGGCTCGTCGGTCGTGCGCGCTTCATCGACGACCAGCTGCTCGAAGTCGGCGACCACACGCGGGTGCAGGCCAAGCGCGTCGTGATCGCAACCGGCTCGAAGCCCGTGATCCCGGACGTGCTGCAAGGGCTTGGCGAGCGCGTCGTCGTGAACGACGATGTGTTCGACTGGCAGACGTTGCCGCGTAGTGTCGCCGTCGTGGGCCCCGGCGTGATCGGACTCGAGCTTGGGCAGGCGCTCGCGCGCCTCGGCGTGCGGGTGAGCGTCTACGGCGCGCGCGGGGGCGTGGGGCAGTTGACCGATCCGAAGCTCGTCGAGGCGGCCCTGACGATCTTCAGCGAAGCCTTTCATTTCGAGCCGCGAGGGGTGATGCTGTCCGCGACTCGGGTCGGGGAGGGTGTGCGGCTGCGCTATCAGCGCGCCGACGGGACCGTGACCGAGGACACATACGAGTACGTGCTCGCGGCCACCGGACGCCGGCCGGACGTCGCGAACCTGGGGCTCTCGAATACTTCGCTCGAACTGGACGAGCACGGCGTGCCGCGTTTCGATCCCGAGACGCTGCAGGCAGGCACGCATCCGGTGTTCATCGCCGGCGATGCCAACGGTATCGTGCCGCTGCTGCACGAAGCGGCCGACGAAGGACGAGCCGCCGGCCGCAACGCCGGCCGCCATCCGAGCGGGACGCCGATCGAGCGCAGGGCGCCGCTCGCGATCGTGTTCTCCGACCCGCAGATCGCACTGGTCGGCGCGCGACATCGGAACCTGCCACCCGGCACCTTCGTGACCGGCGAGGTGAGCTTCGCGAACCAGGGCCGCAGCCGCGTGATGCTGAAGAACCAAGGGCTCGCCCATGTCTATGTCGACCGCGCGACGCGGCGGTTCGTCGGTGCGGAGATGCTCGGACCGGCAGCCGAGCATATCGGCCATCTGCTGGCGTGGAGCCTGCAGATGGGGCTGACAGTCGACGCAATGCTCGCGATGCCGTTCTATCACCCGGTCATCGAGGAAGGTCTGCGCACGGCGCTGCGGGATGCCGCGGCGAAGCTCACGCCTTTAGAAGGATGACTAAGATAAATTTTCCTATCTAAAAGTCGGTGTCTTTTCGTCGCGGCAGTAATTGAAGCGTATCGAATCGGCAATCCGGTGAATGTCCAATTCGGGGCTGCCGCTGTGCGGTGGCGTGATGTCGCCGCACAGCGTGTCCTCCGGGCCGGCTCTTACTTCAAGCGTGTCTTCAACTCGTCGGCGAGCTGCTTGGTTGCGGCCCGGGTCGGCGCGTCGCCGGCCAACGCGTTGAGCAGGCCGAAGTCGTGGATCGTGCCGTCGTAACGGGTGGTCGTGACCTCGTTGCCGGCCGCATCGAGCTTCCTGCCATAGGCCTCGCCTTCATCGCGCAGCACGTCGAACTGCGCCACCTGGATCAGCGTGGGCGGCAGCCCCTTCAGTTGCGCCTCGGAGGCGCGCAGCGGCGACGCATAGATTTCGTTACGCTGTGCCGGATCCTTCGTGTAGGCGTCCCAGAACCACAGCATCATCGGCCGCGTCAGGAAGTGGTCTTTCTGATAGGTGATGTAGGAGCCGTCGTTGAAGTTGGCGTCCGTCACCGGCCACATCAGCCCCTGGAAGCGGATCTGCGGGCCCTGTTTGTTCTTGGCCATCAGGCTGACGACGGCCGCCATGTTGCCGCCGACGCTGTTGCCGACCACCGCGAGGCGGCTGCCGTCGACCCCGATCTCGCTGCCGTGAGCGGCCACCCACTTCGTTGCCGCGTAGGCCTGGTTGATCGCCACCGGGTAGTGCGCTTCAGGGGACGGCGTGTAGTTCACGAATACCGCCACCGCGCCGGATTGCACGACGAGGTCGCGCACCAGTCGCTCATGGGTCTCGAAGTCGCCCAGAATCCAGCCGCCACCATGGAAGAACATGAAGACGGGCAGGGTGTCGGTTTTACCCTGCGGGCGCACGATGGTGATCGGCACGCTGATGCCGTCCTGCTCGATGGTCTTGTTTGACACTTCGATGCCGGACAGGTCGACTTTCACGCTGTTCTGCGCATCGACGAGGACCTGACGCGCTTTGGCCGGGGCCAACGTATTGATCGCAGGCCCGGTGCCGCTGTTCAGAACCTGCAGGAAGCCGGCGGTGACGTGGTCGGGCGTAGGCGGTGCCGACGGCGTAGCGGCAGCGGCGAACGCGGTGCTGGCCGCAAGCACTGTAGCGGCGAGCAGGGGTTTGAGCGTCTTCATGTTCGACTCCAGATGGTGGCGATCGGTTAGTTAGCAGAAAGTGACTCTAGACGCTATCTATGTATAGATAGATATCGGTGCGAAAGCCGACGCACCTCCGGAACTGCATCTCAAGCACTTATTAACCTATGCGTAGATAGATTGGTAAGGCTAAAAAAAGGCGGCGGCCGCCTTTTCGGTACTGCGTTACTTCATGGCCTTTCACGTAGCCTCGACGTCTTCGAGCTGGGCCTTCGTGTCGAACAGCCGACTTCCGAGCACACATTCGATGTCGGCGGTGAGCATGCCGCGCAGGCAGATCTGACTGCCGTCTCCGGGGGTGCGCCCAAATGATGGCGTGGTCGAGAGTCTGTTCGCGTACTGTCGATGTCAGTTCCGTGGGTAGAAATTTATCTATCCATAGATAGACTGTCAAGGAATTTTTCGCCGTCGCTCTGGCGACTTCGTGAGTGCGATGGGGTTTCCATCCCGTTGATGCGAATGGCGGTCGCCGGCCGTGATCGTTCAGCGGGGCGGCGGGCTAGCCATTGCGCGAACGTGTGGCCATCAGGTAGGGTGACGGCTTTACAACACAAGATGGGGTCAGCCATGAACAAACAGGAACTGGTGGATGCGGTCGCTGCGGCGACGGGCGAGAGCAAGGCCGCAACCAGCCAGGCGATCGAGGCGTTCATCGCTTCGGTCACTGATGCTGTCACGAAGGGCGAGACCGTCCAGCTGATCGGGTTCGGCTCGTTTTCCTCCGGCGCGCGTGCCGCACGGGTCGGCCGCAATCCGGCAACGGGGGCGGAAATCCAGATCCCCGCAGCGAAGACCGTCAAGTTCACCGCCGGCAAGGCTTTCAAGGACGCGGTCAATCAATAAGGTCGGCGGCGCGCCAAGCCTTCGCGCATGCTCGAATGCGAGCTCAGGCTAAAACAGTTGGCCATCCAACGGCACCAGGTTGATCCATTTCACGGTGGTTCGGGATTCGACTGGGTCAGCGTGAATTGAGCGGATCATCGCGCGGACCGCACTTCTCCGAGAACTTCGACAACGCGATCGGAGTATCGGGGGAGTGCGCCGCGGACTGGTTTGCCTTTCGTACGCATACGAAGCGGGATGGTGTTCGTAACGCGTGACGGCGTTTTATGACGCGGCCATCATAGCGATGCGCGGCCCGTCCGGGTCTCTCCATGATCGCTGTACTCTGAAATTACACTGCACAGTCATGCGTCGTATCGTTGTTCGCAATTCTCCGGTTCACGGCCGCGGCGTGTTCGCGCTCGCCAATATTCGAACCGGTTCGTTGATCCTTGAGTACAAAGGCAAGCTCGTCTCGTGGAAGGAGGCGCAACGGGCCTATGCGCTTTCAAACGCAGAGGGCGGACACACGTTCTTCTTCGACTTGGACGATGGACGGGTGATCGATGGCGCGCAAGGCGGAAATTCCGCCCGGTGGCTCAATCATTGTTGCGCGCCGAACTGCGAGGCGGAACAAGACGGCGAACGCGTGTTCATCCGAGCGATTCGTGCGATCAAGACGGGCGGGGAGTTGTTCATCGACTATCGCTTGCGGGTCGACGGGCGCCGCACCGCGTCGGTGAGACGCGCGTATGCGTGTCGCTGCGGTTCAGTCGAGTGCCGAGGAACCATGCTGGCACAGCTTGCGCCTCGACAAGGAGTGGGATCGGACATTTCTAATGAGCCAGAAGCGGAAATTACAACTTAGCCGCTACAGTCAATGTCAAAGCCATTTCAAGATGTCGTGGCGGCAGCTAAATACAGATGTCGTGTTTTTAAGGGTTAAAAGGTTTGTCTTTCATGGGTTACTGATCACGCAGTGTCGAAGGAGAGCGCCTGAACGGGCAGGGCGCTTACGTCTGTTTCACTGTCCCTTGCAGACCGCCGGCCAGGTTTGCGTGTTTGCTTCGGCTGCCGGCGTTGTGCCAATTCCGTGATCACACCGTTGAGGTCACCCTGTGTGAATTCACGCTGTTTCTTCGTACCCGGTTTGCGCTGGTCACTTTCGACCGGCAGCCCCCGGTTCGTACGCGACGGCGAACCCGATGCGCGCCGGTTGTCGCGCTGCGCCTGGATCGCCTGCGCGACCTGCAGCGCGTGACTCAGTCGTTTATGATCCACGACCGCGCCCTGATCGATCTCGGCCAGCCGGTCGTACTGCCGGCAAGACAGCACCCGGCCATTCGCCCGAATCTCGATGCGCCCGTCCGGGTACTCCCACACGTCGAGGTAGCGGTGGATCAGCTGCCGGTTCTCCGGCGTATCCTCCAGCAGGTACATCACCCGGTCGTACTGCACCGTCAGCGACTTCGTCACGCGTCGCGTCTCGCGCCACGTCATCAGCAGATCGAGATTCTCGTCAGCCCGCAGCGGCCGGTGGGCGTCAAAGTCGCTCTTCGGCGGTTTCGCAAAACGCGCGTTGTAGGCGGCGATGAAGGCGGGCGCATACGCATTGGCCTCCGCCACCGTGCCGATGCCGCGCAGCCTTAGCTCCTTCACCAGCCGGTCCTGCAGCGTCAGGTGCGCGCGCTCGACGCGCCCCTTCGCCGGGCTGCTGTTGGCGCACCACGTGTCGATATTGAGCTCGTACATCGCCCGGCCGAAGTGTGTCACGCTGCTGCCGGTTTCATCGGCTTTGGTGCTGCGAAACACGCTGGCCTTGTCGCTGTAGAACGCGACCGGCTTGCCATGCCGTTCGAGATAACGACGCGTG
>Ga0070733_10002984_pt1 | contig 11732 bp, 9 predicted proteins | sample Coa_R1_9_FD_66450 | JGI IMG/M metagenome (GOLD analysis project Ga0070733, IMG submission 66450) | Surface soil microbial communities from Centralia Pennsylvania, which are recovering from an underground coalmine fire - Coalmine... | ecosystem: Environmental > Terrestrial > Soil > Unclassified ... | reverse complement strand
AGTTTCTCCTGCGCCTTGTGGTCGTCGGTGATGGCGAACGCCATGACCTGCTCAAGGTCGAGTTTCCCGTCACGGTAGGCAGCGAGAATGACCGGACTCACGCGGGCGAGTTTCAGGCGCTTGGTGACGACCGCTTCGGTGACGCCAAAACGCGCAGCGACATCGGCGGCAGGCATGCCCTTGTCGCTGAGATTGCGGAAGGCCTCGAATTCATCGGCGGGATGCATGTTCTCGCGGACGGCGTTCTCGGCAAGGCTGATCTCGGTCGCGTCGGCATCGTCGGCGACGAGCTGACAGGGGACCGCATAGTCAGCTTCGATCTTGCCGGCTTCGGCGAGGGATTGCAGCGCCATCAGACGGCGTCCTCCGGCAACTACGGCGAATTTGCCCTTTTTGCCATTGCGGACGACAAGCGATTGCAGCAGGCCATGTGCGGCGATGGATGCCGCGAGTTCGGCGAGGGCCGTATCAGCACCGGCAGTCTTGCGGACGTTGCCGTCCCAGGCGGTGAGTTTATTCAACGGTATGGATGTAGTGTCAGTCATTACGTTCTCCTTGGTTAAGTGGTTTTTCACAACGCGAAGGAGAGAGCCGGTCGATTGAGCCGTACGAGTCAACCAAGATGGTCTGTCGTTATGGGCGGGGACCCGGAACGCAACCATCTCTGGAAATTGACGCGAAGGCGCGACCGGCTACAATCGCGAGATAAACGAAAAACATAGGTTCTATATCTGTTATTCGTCGCAAAACCCCGATGTGCAGTAGCTTCGGCACCGTGAGCGGGTTACTCCGATGCAAAGGACCCGATCGCTGTCTGCCGTGGTGGTCGTCGCCGCTTTGCCGGAACGTTTTATGCTGTTGCCAGTTGGGTGAGCAGCGCTCATGAAAATCCCGGCGGCCAAGCCAAAAAAACTGAACGCCTCCGAGAGCGAGAATTAAGGTGAGATGCCTATGAAAACGCCGAAGAACATCGACGTGCTGTTCGTCGCCGGTTTTGGCCCGATCGTTCGCGATGGCGCTGCAAGCCGAAAGTTTTATTCCGGGGCCTTGGGACTGTCGTTCGAAGAAGACACCAACGGCTACCTGCATACGGGAGAACTGGATGGCGTGAAGCATTTTGCCCTGTGGCCGTTGGCGCAGGCGGCTGAGTCCTGCTTTGGCACGGATCAATGGCCCGACAATGTTCCTGTGCCACAAGGTTGGATCGAGTTTGACGTGGGGGATATCGAAAAGGCGACGGCGGAACTGAAGTCGCAGGGTTACAAACTGCTGGTTGCGACGCGAAAGGAGCCTTGGGACCAGACCGTTACGCGGCTGCTGGGACCCGAAGGTCTGCTGGTGGGCATAACCCATACACCCGCGATGCGAAAGTGAAAGAGGGACTGCAATGGGCAGACAGGCGGTTATCGTTATCGTGCTCTACGTGGTGGCGATGGCAGCCGTCATCGTCGGTGTAGATTTCGCGTTCTTCAGAAACCGATTCTGGGAACGGCTGACAGTGAATATCGGAATCGTCCTGGTTTTCGCAGCGTTTTATTTGAGATTCCTGAGGCAATGAAGGAAGCCGTGCTGCCTTACGGAACAAGCTGGACGGAAGATGTCACCGGGAGATCTTTAGCGTTTTTATTTAGCCCCAAGAGAAGAGACAGCACATTCATGACTTCCGTTGAATGGTCGCAGGTATCAGGCGTTCTACATTGATTCTGTCCACCCACACCATATGACGTGCCTTTGTAGGTTGCCTGAATCTGCGATGGCAGCGCGGGACTGTTCACCTTAAACAAAACATCTCCTTCGCACGTGTCATTCCAATTCCCGCGAAAGTCGAGAGTGATGCACCGATGGGCTTGCCTTTGGTAAGACAGAAGCTCTCCCACGTATTTGTACATCCCTACGGGGGAGCGGAGATTTAGGCCAGATAGTATTTGTGCCTTATCGCCAATATTCGTGGTTCCGATTGCCGGAGCAGGCAGTTCGTGCTTCTTGCAAACATCGTCTTGCGCGCTGTGTAAAAGTTGATCGTCGTCGGGTTGCGTTTCGCAGAGTGTCAGCTTTTGTTCGATTGTCGCCAATTGGACACCGTCTTTACCAGAACCTCCGACCAGAGCAAATTTGCTTGTGTCCATAGCCGTCAGGTCTTTGAAATTGGCCCCGACCAGCTTGAGTCGCGGCCCGATGGGCTTTAGCTCGCTATAGATATTTGCGTAAACAGGATTAAGGCGATTCAGGACTCTGAGGAACGCAAAAAATTCGGATTCAGTGGCACCATACCCACCCCTGCAGTCGTTAGGGCTCAATACTATTGAGTATGGAGGCGGAGGCAGATCGCCCGGCTTCAGACCACCTTTGGCTACCGTCAAATAGCAGACCAAGCGCGGACTTTCCGGCGAGTTAAGAATGACAGGATATTGATTCTTGCCGTCTGATCTGGAGAGACCCGAGACGAACAAGAGCATGGCGATGCGGTAATCCAGTCCCGAATCAAGAAAGTTCTTGAAGACCTTCGGGTCGATCGGATTCAGCATTCCTGCGATGAAATTCTGGGTCTCAAGGTCGCCGACATCAAACGTGGGATTTGCAACCACGCTGTAAGAAGGCGTGGCCGTATCTCGCGCGGTTGATTTTTCAAGCGGACCAAAGGGCAAACTCAAACCTACTCCTACGGTGCCGGAGATCGAGCCGTGGATATTTGTCAGACCGCTGAAATGCATTGGGGCATTGTCCATCGAGCGTAGGATATTCAAGAGGACGGTCCTGTTCACGGAATTGTCGTACACGTCATGGAAGTCACTGACGTCTCGACCGACAAAGGAAGACATTGCGCAGCCACTCAATAGGGTTGCGAGCATAATACAGAGAATGCGTTTCTTCATTGTGTCCTGCTGGGTTGCTGGGGTTTCTTAACCCCTCCGCCTGATAAGGGTTTGTGTCACGAACAAGGCGTTGAGTCAAAGCCTTCTTGTCGCTCTAAACGCGTCAGATCGTCACCGCAAGGCCGAGACCCGGTGTAGCGGTTCGCGAAGACGGGGCTCGGGGCGCGCAGCGCATAGAACCCGACCGCCGCCCCCGGCGGGGCTGCCGCCGAACTCCTTACCGAACACCGGGGCGCAAGAACCACCATTAACGGTTTTTTCAACCTTGGGGCATAGTCTGGATTTAGATACAACCCAAGAGCGTGTACAGAGACTACATAAACGCGGGGTTGAGCGATAACGCCGGGAGAAGGCGATGCGGGGATCTTACGGGAGCAGAGCCGGGCGTGTATCCATCAAGGTGCATTTCAACCAGCTTGCCCTGTTCACCGACGATCCCATATTAGAATCGATCCCACCAACCATAGCGGAGGTAGCCCATGACGGAAATAATGCTCAGGACTCTGCTCGGCGAGATGATCCTCAGGCACTGGCGGGAGCACTGCCCGCAGATGGTGCGGGACCTCGAACAGAAGAACCGGCTGGATCAGGCGTTGTTCGCAGCGCAGGAGACGACGGGCGACCTGCTGTACGAGTTGGTGTCGGTCAAGAAGATGAACTACCCGGCGGCGTGGGAACTGGCGACGCAGGAATGGGCGCTCCCCCAGACCGGGAACCAGGGCGAGACCACGAACGGGGACCTCCCGCCGCCGGCGAACCCGGCCGGGACGACAGGCTCAGCGACCTCGACCCACGAGAATTCGACCTGGCAGTGGCGGCGCCCGCCGCTCCGCCGCGCGACTTCCGGATAGTCGAGGCGCACCGGATCGGGCAGGGCGGGCTGAAGGAAAAGGCCCGCGATAATATCCAGGCCATTCGCACGCTGCGGCTGGTCGAGGATGAAAGCCGCGACGCGCGCGACTCCGAGAAGGCCCTGCTCGCCCGCTACAGCGGCTGGGGCGCGCTCGCCAACGTCTTCCATCCCTATCCGCGCAGCGATTGGGAAGAGATCGCCCGCGACGTTAAAGAACATTTGACTCCCGAGGAATACGACTCGGCGCGCGCCTCGACGCCGAATGCGCATTTCACATCGACGATGGTGATCCACGCGCTCTGGCAGGCGATGGAGCGCTTCGGGCTTACCCAAGGCGCGAACATCCTTGAGCCCTCCATGGGCGTCGGGCATTTCTTCGGCCTGATGCCGGACCCGCTGCTGCCCGGCTGCCGGCGGACCGGAATCGAGCTGGACGGCATCACGGCGCGCATCGCCAGACAGCTCTACCCCGACGCGACGATCTTCGCGAAGGGGTTTGAAGAGACAACCCTGCCGGACAATTTCTTCGACGCGGTGATCGGCAACATTCCCTTCGGCAACTACCCCGTCCACGATCCCGCCTACAAAAATTCTCCGGTGACGCGGACGATCCACGGTTACTTCCTCGCCAAATCCCTCGACAAGCTGCGCACCGGGGGCGTGATGGCGCTGATCACCAGCCGCTACACGATGGACAAGCAGGATTCGACGATGCGGCGGTATCTCTCCGACCGTGCCGACCTCGTCGGCGCGATCCGCCTGCCCAACACAGCGTTCAAGGCCAACGCGGGCACGGAAGTCACGACCGATGTCTTGTTCTTCCAGAAGAGAATGCCAGGTACCACCGGAACTCGGGGCTCGTGGCGGGACCTGACGACCATTGACATGCCAGATGGCGCCATCGCGGTCAACGAGTACTACGCCCGCCATCCACAGATGATGCTCGGCACGATGCGGCTTGAGGGCACGATGTACCGCGACCGCGAGCCGACGCTGACCGGCGAGCTGACCCCGGACCTGCTGCAACGAGCCATCTCATCGCTGCCCGAAAACATCTACGCGGCCCGCAACACGCTGCCCGACCGCGCCCGCCCGCCGCCGGACAACAACCTCGCCGACATCGACAGCACCGACGTGAAAGACGGCGCCTATGCGATCCGCGACGGGAGGCTGGCGATCCGCCGGGGATCAGTCTTCGAGACCGCGAAGGTGCCGGGCTCGGTCGCCTTTCGCATCCGCGGCATGCTGGCGGTGCGGGACGCCATCCGTGTCGTCTTCCGCACGCAGCTTGATGATGCCCCGGCGGAGCGCATCGCCGAAGCCCGCAAACTCCTCAACGACATCTACGATTCCTTCACCTTCCGCTACGGTCCGCTGTCGGCGCGCGAGAACATCAAAGCCTTTGCCGGCGATCCCGACCAGCCGCTCTTGCTCTCGCTCGAAACCTACGATCCCGAGACGAAGCGTGCCGCAAAAACCGCGATCTTCGAGCGCCGGACACTGGAGCGCTATAAACCCGTCGCCCATGTCGAAACCGCCGCCGAAGCGCTCGCTGTCTCGCTGAACGAAACCGGCGGGATCGACTGGCCGCGCATGGAAGCGGTGACCGGCCGTCCCGCGCTGTCCTTGCAGCGGGAACTCGGCAGCCTCGCCTGGTGCAACCCGGAGGGCGGCCAGTGGGAAACCGCCGACCGTTATTTGAGCGGCGACGTGCGCCGCAAGCTGGCGACCGCCACTTCCGCCGCCGAACTCGATCCCGCCTACGAGCGCAATATCGACGCGCTCAAAGCCGTCCAGCCCGCCGACCTGGAGCCGGGCGACATCGAAGCCCGCCTCGGCTCGTCGTGGATTCCGGCAAGCGACATAAAAGAATTCATCGGCGCGCTGCTTGATACATCGTCCACCAACATCCGCGTCGGGCATGCAGCTCCCATCGCGACCTGGACCGTCGAGATCGATGGCGGCGAGAAATACAACGTCGCCAACACGACGACGCACGGCACAGCGCGCTTCCGGGCATCCGAGCTGGTCGAGCAGGCGCTCAATGGCCGCGTGCCGACGGCTTACGACGAGCACGAGGATGGATCGCGGGTCATCAACCAGCAGGAGACGCTCGCCGCCCGCGAAAAACAACAGCAGCTGAAGGATCGCTTCCGGGAGTGGATCTGGGAAGACGGCCCGCGCGCCGCGCGGCTGGCCAGAGAGTACAACGACCGCTTCAACAATCTGCGCCTGCGCAGCTTTGATGGTGCGCACCTGCAATTGCCGGGCATGAACCGGGAGCATCTGCGCGACGCGGACCTGTCGCGCCACCAGAAGGACGCCGTCTGGCGGGTGGTGCAGAGCGGCAGCACGTTGCTGGCGCATGTCGTCGGCGCGGGCAAGACCTGGACGATGGCGACAGCCGCTATGGAAATGCGCCGCCTCGGCCTCGCGAAAAAACCGATGTTCGTCGTCCCCAACCACCTCGTCGAGCAGTGGGGTGCTGAGTTCCTGAAAGTCTATCCGCAGGCGCGTCTTTTTATTGCCGGAAGGGAGCATTTCGCGACCGGCAACCGGCAGCGGGCAATGGCCCGGATTGCCACCGGCAACTACGACGCCGTCATCGTCTCGCACCGCTCGTTTGAGTTTTTGCCGGTCTCCGACAAGCTGTTCAAGCGCTTTGTTGAGGAACAGGTTGAGGAGCTGGAGGCGGCGATCCTCGAGGCCAAAGCCGGGAAGGACGACAACCGGCGGCTGGTCAAGGAACTGGAGAAAGCCAAGAAGCGCTTCATCGCCAAACTCAAGGAGCGCGCCGACCGCGAGGGTAAGGACAATACGCTGACCTTCGAGGAGCTGGGCGTCGACCAGATCTTCGTCGATGAGGCCGACCTCTACAAGAACCTGTTCTACACCACGAAAATGAACCGCATCGCCGGTCTGCCGAATTCAGAGAGCAACCGGGCGCTCGATATGTATATGAAGACGCGCTATGTGCGCGAGATCAATGCCGGGCGCGGCGTTGTCTTCGCGACCGGCACGCCGATCTCGAACTCGATGGCCGAGATGTACACGATGCTGCGCTATCTAGCGCCCGACCTGCTGAAGGAGCGGGGCGTCGCCCACTTCGACGCGTGGGCGGCCAACTTCGCGGAAGCGGTGACGGCACTGGAACTGGCCCCGGACGGCTCCGGCTACCGGATGCACACGCGCTTTGCTAAATTCATCAACCTGCCCGAGCTGCTGTCGATGTTCCGCACGTTCGCGGACGTGCAGACCGCCGACATGCTGAACCTGCCGCGTCCCGCCATCGCCGGCGGCAAGCCGCAGGTCGTCGCCGCCCCGGCCTCCGAGAAGCTGAAGGCCTTTATCAAAACACTGACGGACCGCGCCGAGAAGCTGCGCACATCAAGGGTCGATCCATCCGTGGACAACATGCTGAAGATCACCGGCGACGGCCGCAAGGCCGCGCTCGACATGCGCCTGGTCGAGCCTTTCGGCGAGCCGGAGACTGATACCAAGCTGACGCGCGCGATTCAGCGGATCAAAGCCGTCTGGGCCGAAACAAGCGAAGCCCGCTCGACCCAGCTTGTCTTCTGCGATCTCTCGACGCCGAACCCGGCGAGTTTCAACGTCTATGACGAAGTGCGCACGAAGCTGATCGAAGCAGGCATACCCAGAGCGGAGATCGCCTTCATCCACGACGCCGACAGCGATGCCGACAAGAAAACCCTGTTCGATGCCGTCAACGGCGGCCGGATACGCATCCTGATCGGCTCGACCGAAAAGATGGGGGCGGGGACGAACGTGCAAAAGCGCCTCGCCGCTGAGCATCATCTCGATGCGCCGTGGCGGCCGAGGGATATCGAGCAGCGCGAGGGCCGCATCCTCCGGCAGGGAAATATGAATGCCGAAGTGGGGATATTCCGCTACGTGACCGAAGGCTCCTTCGACGCCTATATGTGGCAGACGCTGGAGACCAAGGCCCGCTTCATCCAGCAGGTCATGAACGGGCAGACCTCGGTGCGCTCCGCCGAGGATCTTGACGGCGGCGCGCTGACCTATGCCGAGATCAAGGCGATTGCCTCCGGGAACCCGGCTGTGATGGAAAAGGTCAAAACCGACACAGAAATCCGCAAGCTCGACCAGCTGCGCGCTGCGCACCTCAACCAGCAGCACAGCATCCGCCTGCAAATCCGCGCCCTCCCGTCAGAAATCAAGGAACGGCAGGAGCGGATCGCGCGGCTGTCAGCCGATATCGCAAACCGCGATTCTCACGCGGGCGAAGAATTCTCGATGACGGTCGGCAAGCGCGTCTATGCCGGCAAGGGCGCACGCGAAGACGGTGCGACAGCGCTCACCATAGCCATCCTGTCATGGCGCGACGACCTGACGCTGCAGGTGCGCGGCTCGTTCCGCGGTTTCGAGATCATGAGCCGGGGCAGGGGTCCCACGCTGATGGTCACTTCAGACGATGAGCGCCTGCCCGAGCTGTTCATCCGGGGATCGGGCATCTATAAGGCGCAATTGAACGCGGAAAACCCGGTTGGGACGATGCAGAGCATCGAATACGCGCTGCGCAGCCTCGACAAGGCGGTCGAGGACGAGCGCGACCGCGCCGCCCGCGCGGAAAAGATGCTGGCTGATTTTACCGAGCAGGCCGGCAGGCCCTATGAGCACGAGGCGAAGCTCAAGGACCTTATCATCCGCCAGGCCCAGTTGAACGCCTTGCTCGATCTCGACAAGGGCGAGCGGCAGGTCGCGCCCGACGACCGGGCACCGGAAAGTCCCGACGCCGCTGGCGACAGCGGTGGTGATGACAGAACGGTTGGCGCGGAGACGCGGGCGGAGAGACGAAGCCCCAGCCCTTGGCGCAACGCGCCGGGCCAGCGCAAGGACAGGAACCCGGATGAGGTGCGCCCGACCGTGCCGGAGCGCAGCCCGCCGTCGGTGCCGGGGACGAAGTTTTGATGGGTGGTTCGTGAATTTGCGAAGGAGGGACGCAATGGCAGATGACGTAGTCGATAGCAGGCCAAAAGGCACCATGGTCGCCATCTTCACCCCGCCATGGTGGGCGGACATGACAGCCGCCAGAAACGGCAGTATTCTCCAGGTTCACCATCCCGAACACGGCTGGCTGGCGTTTGTCTTCCCGCCGGAGCACGCGGCCATGCTGGGAGCGGCGCTCCTCAGACACTCTGGCGTGTGCGATTATTTCGCGGGAACGCTTCCCCCTTCGACGGTGACGGTGAATTGACTTTCAGGCCTATTTCCACGACCCATTACCGTGCGCCTGTGTGTTTTTTCTTCGTAGCCAGTTCAGATTTTGAAACGGCATTGCTTCTGTCTTCTGCCGGTGCCTCATCGATCTTTCAAGAATGGACGCTGCCCGTAGCCATCCGGCCCGTGCAACCAACAGACCGCGCCGAGTGACCGTGCAATTGGTTGACAGTCCGTCTGCGCTCCGGGCGGTCGCTTCCTCATGAAAGGCCCGATGAGCGGGTCTCGAACAGAAGGAGGAAAATATGCGTCTGCTATTAAATCTGGAACTTCAGCAACGGAGCGAAAGCGAATTGTCGGCGCTGTTCTGCACGGTGTCGAAAGGCTTGGTTCGCACCGAGAGGGAATCGCCCGAGCGCAGAAACTCCCTCGCCTCGCTCGAAAACATAAGCCGGGCAAGAGTGTCCCGCATGACAGCGGACTAATCTCGGGGAGCCGGGGGCCTCAGCGCCCCCGGTTCGCTGTTCTGACACTTGCTGACAAAACTGTTGGCCTTACCCCTACTTCCAAGGCGCATAGCAGGACGCATTGTTCAACTCACCCATCAGGGTCAGCTGCGTCCGCCAGATCACGATGTCATCGAAGTAATTCGGCCCCGGCGTGGTGTTGATCGGTCGCGAGACGACGTAGTTCCGGCCAGCACTGAGATTGATCTCTTCATCCGCACCCACAGTGCCCGACAGGCGGCCATTGGTCCCGTTCGCCAGATAAGCCCCGATCCCGTTCCTCCCATGGCTGATAATGGCGACAGCGAACAGTTCCTCGTTCCCGGCATCCGGCGGCACCGGTGCCTGCGCGCCCTGCGGGCCGATATTCACGGGCTTGTCGATATCGTCATAGTAAGAGGGATCGCCCTTGCGGCCGATTTTATTTATGGTCAGTCCTGCCGGGATGTCGGCAGCCGCCGCGAACACCTGCAGGTCGGTCGCGTGCGGAAAGAACCCGTCTTCGGGCGGACAGCAGAACCGGGCTTTCTGCGGAAACACGTTAACAGCCCTGGCGGGCGGCGGCGGATCGCCCTCGAACCATGGAAACCGCCGGCAGCGCATGAAGATGGAGTTCCCCTTGTTGGTGTCTGCCAGCACGGGGCTGATCTTGTAGGTCATGAACCTGTCCCAGCCGTCGCGGGCATCGTGCTCGGAGAGATTGAGACTACGGAAGGGTACAATGCCGTCCGACTGGTATATGCCGCATGAGACCCGCGCGAAGCCAAAGTCACGGCTCATGGGATCGATGGACGGGTCCGCCGGACAAGGCAGCGCGTTTGTCCTCTGGACGTAAGCCGCCAGTTCGCGGATAAGAAATTCCTGGCGTTTGTTGGTATTTCTGATGCGGTCGTCATTATCCAGCAGTTTGAACCCGCCCACGCCCAGCACCAGCAGCGTTCCGACCAGCATAATGAGGGCGACCACGACGATGAACACCGTGCCGTGTTCGCCCTGCCTGTTTGGGTCCGGTTCTACGGATACGAGCATGAAAGCGCTCCATGGGCAGCCATGATCCCGTCCTGTGTCATCCACCGGACGATGTCATCGAAATAATCCGGACCGGGTTTCAGATTCCAGGGGCCATCGACAAAAATCTGATCACCGTCCGCGTTCTGCAACTCCGGCCCGGAATCCGGCGGATTCAGCCGGTTGTTCGTGCCGTTGCCGAGCCACGCCCCTTTGCCGTTGGGGCCGTGCGAGACCAGCACAAGGGCAGGGGCCTCGATGGGTGTCGTGTCCATGAAGGGCACACTCGCGCCACCTCTTGAATAGGTCGTTGTTTTCGTCAGGTCTTCGTAGTTCTTCATCGTCCCCGGTGTGCGCACCGGCGAGAGGGCGGCGCCGCCGTTGGTGTGCAGGACAATCAGGTCGCTGTCGACATCGAAGGTTGGCGGTGCCTGATCGGCACAGCAGAAACGCGCCTTGATCGCGTTGCGGTTATAGCGGTCGAACGCATTGACCCAGCCCGCATGGCGACAGCGCCCGTGCACCTTGCCGGTATCGGCGGTTGACGAGGTCTGGTCGTTTTGACGCGTGAAGACCGGACTGACCGCATAGCTGTAGAAATTACCCCAGCCATCCCGTGCTTTCTGCACCGGCAATCCGAGCATCTGGAAGGGCACGAGGCCCTCACGGGTTTTGCCGTCACAACTCCCGGTCGGGGGGTGATTGAACTGAAGTTCCGCCGCCTTGACGCCGCGCTCCCAGCCAAAGCTTGCGTCGGAGACGGCAGGATCGGCGGGACAGGGCAGGCGGCCCGCCGTCTCGACATATATAGAGAGCGCCTGAATGATCGCATCCATATTGTCGTAAGTAGATTCAAACTGCCGCTGCGCACGGGCGCGCTGCTGCAGCTCAAGGGCTCCGCCCATCAGGATGCCGATGATGGCTACCGAAATCGCCACCTCGACCAGTGTTATGCCCGACTGGTGGTTCATGGCAGCGAACAGCTCTTGCCTTGTTCGGCAAATATCATGTCCTGCGTTCTCCACAAAACAACCTCATCGAAGCTCTTCTCCAGGCCGGCCCGGTCGGCGGGAGGGATCTCGATAAAGACCCGGTCACCGTTTGCGTTCTCGGTTTCAGCGGGAGTAGCTCCGGCGAGCGGGAACCTGCTCTTGCCCGCGCCGGACCAGGCACCGTGCCCACTCCGTCCGTGACTGACCAGAACATAGACCGGGGCCGTGGCCCTGTCATTAGCCGGCACCTGGACATCGGCAACGAACGGATCGGGGAAGATGACGTTGGCAGGTCGATAAG
>Ga0070733_10002983_pt1 | contig 11735 bp, 7 predicted proteins | sample Coa_R1_9_FD_66450 | JGI IMG/M metagenome (GOLD analysis project Ga0070733, IMG submission 66450) | Surface soil microbial communities from Centralia Pennsylvania, which are recovering from an underground coalmine fire - Coalmine... | ecosystem: Environmental > Terrestrial > Soil > Unclassified ... | reverse complement strand
TTCAGGGTGAACAAGGGGATGGCATCCGCTTCGGTGTAGTCGATCTGGTGGCTCAATTCGCCGCTTTCGGTTTTCAGCAGCGGAGCTTCGGCGTTGACCGTGACCGTGTCGCTGGTGGCTCCCACCTCAAGAGTCGCGTCCACGCGGGCGGTTTCGGCCACCTGGACAGTGATGCCTGGGCGAAGGTATTTCTTGAATCCCGCGGCGTTCACGGTGACATCATAGATGCCGGCGGGCAAACTGGAGAGCGTGTAGTTGCCGGTACCTGTACTGCCTGCGTTATACGTTTGGCCACTGGCGGCGTTCTTCGCCTCAATGGTGGCGTTTGGAACCACGGCGCCTGCCGGGTCGAGAACGGTCCCTGTAATCGTGCCGCGATCCGTCTGCGCGAATGCGGCTGAGGCGAGAAGTATTACACAAACCGTGGAAATCAGCGTTTTCACGAACTATCCCTCTGGCGGTAAATTTTGAAACTTCGAGTTCCGACCGATACTAATGCGTTCGCAGCAGTATCAACTAAATTCCCTGAATCGGAGCCGAGTTTATCGAAAGCGCAGATCCAAGCCAATGTCTTTGAGGAACATTTGACGAGACTTTAATTTGACGGATAGTTACGAATGCCACTACGCACGGTTTGAAGTGCCTTCGTCGTCTTTTCGGGTCGGCTTTGGCTTGGGTTGTCCTGGCGCGCGGGAAGCACGCCTCCGGTCCGGCGCGCGGAACGAGTGGCCGCAGCCGATGCAGTGATATTTCCGCTTGTCGGTGAAATGCATCATCACCCATTCCCATCCGACGCGTTGCCTGATTATCAGGTACTGGGAGCGGCACAGTGGGCACGCCATTTCTGGAGATTATATGGCGAATGAAACCCGAACGCGAGGGCTTCAGTACCAGGTGAATGGTGAATCGCAGCCACGGTGGTGGTAACGGTCCGGGCAAGCGGCTGCGCCGGGCCCGTAAACGACTTAAAATCAGCAAATTGCGTTTGGCGGCCCGAATGCCCTTGCAAAGGCGTAGTTCAGGAGGCGATTCCAATGAAAAACAGGTTCTTCGGTTTGGTCGGGAAATCCACTTTGGCGACCCTGCTCGCGGGAGCGGTGCTTGCTTTCAGCAGCCCGGTCGCGGCATTAGCGGCGGGCCATGGCGGCGGAGGCCACGGCGGAGGAGGTTTCTCCGGCGGTGGCGGCGGCTTCAGGGGCGGCGGCGGTGGCGGCGGCTTCAGGGGCGGCGGCGGTGGCGGCGGCTTCAGGGGCGGCGGTGGTGGCGGCGGATTCAGGGGCGGCGGTGGTGCCCGCGGATTCAGCGGTGGCGGCGGGGGATACAGAGGCGGCGGGGGATACAGAGGCGGCGGGGGTTATAGAGGAGGCGGCGGATACGGTGGAGGTTACTATCGTGGCGGCGGATACTACCGCGGCGGCGGATATGGTGGCGGACTCTATCTGGGTCTCGGCGCACCCTACGGCTACGGGTATGATTATGCTCCGGCTACGTGCGGCTTCTACGATCAGGCGGGCTACTGGCAGCCGGGCCCTTGTTACAACGGCGCCCTCGGCTATTGAACTCAGCCGACAGGCATCACGTCGACACTGGTTTCGAGCGTGTGGCGTGCGCCGCCGAGCAGCACGCCGTGAATAGGGCTCACGTCGCTGTAGTCGCGGCCCCAAGCGACGGTGATGTGGCCGTCGGAGGGCACGCAATTGTTGGTGGGATCGAAATCCACCCACCCCGCGCCGGGGCTCCAGGCGGCGCACCATGCATGCGATGCGTCCGCGCCCACCAGGCGCGGGCGTCCCGGAGGCGGTAACGTGCGCAGATAACCGCTCACGTAACGCGCGGGCAGCCCCAGCGACCGCATGCAGGCGATCTGCAGGTGGGCAAAATCCTGGCAGACGCCGCGGCGCTTTTCGAAGAATGTTTCCACCGGCGTGCTGACTTCGGTAGCCTTGGTATCAAAGCGGAAATCGCGATAGATGCGCCGCGTTAAATCAAGCACCGCATCAAGCAGCGGACGGCCTGGCGGAAACGACTCACCCGCATATTCGGCCAGTTCCGGCCTTCCCTCCACACGGGCCGAATCGAATACAAACTGGCAGGCATTCAATTCTTCGTCCGTGCGGGCTTCCGGCAGCGAATCGCGCACACTTTCCCAAGGCGGAGAGGCCGCAAAGACGGGCGGCGCGGCGGCTTTCACTTCCAACTCGCTCGTTGCCTCCACCACCAGCCGCTCATGCGGTTCCAGCAGGGTGAAAGCCGTGGTTGCGTTACCGAAATAATCCACGCGCCCGTTGTAATGAGCAGGTCTCGGCGTCACGGAGAGCGCGGTTTTGCGGCAGGTTTGACGCAGGGAATTGTGCGGCGTCAGGCGAAGGATATGATGCGAGACCGAGACCGGGTCCTCATATTCGTATGTGGTTACGTGGCGGACCCGATAGATCATGTCGTCCGTTCCATTTCCGCATGACTGAACCAGGTGTTGGTGAGAGCGTCGGAAAACGCGGGCAACACCGCATCCACAGTGGCGAGGAGGCCGTCGAGATACGGCCTCTTTCCGTCTGCACCGGGCTGGCATAGTGTCTGCACATCCGCTTCGAACAGGTTGGCGGCGGCTTCTTCGACCCTGCGCTGCCTCGCCACGGGCCAGTCCGCCCCTTCGAGAGTTCTGGCCAGAAAGGCGCAGTGCTCCGAGAGATCGGCCATCTGAAACCTGAGCGATCGCGGATTGGTCTCGTCGTTCATCAGAAGATCGAGCACGGGCGCGGCCTGCATTGTAGTGAAGTACCGCGATCGGTAAGTCATGGCACTGTCGCAGACTTCGAGCAGCATCTCCAACATGGGAACGGTCTCCGGGGTCAGCGGGACGATAATCGCGCGGAACAAGTGCACCAGCTGGATGGATCGTTCGATACGCCTGCCTACGCCGAGAAAGTGCCAGCCGGGGCCGCGTGTGACGTTCTCCAGTTCGATGCCGCGGAGAGACGACAGCGTTCCGATACAGCGATTCAGAACCGCCAATGCGTCGCCTGGCGAGACGTAACCCCACGCGGAACTTTCCACACCGGCCACGCCGGTATTTGTTCCGGCGGTATTTGTTCCGGCGGCATTTGTTGCGGAAGCGATTCGAGCGAGGCCACCCAGGTGACTGACGGCGCGGAGAAAATCGCTCGAGAGCCGGTCCCGCACGGAGGCGGCGGCGCGCGAGGTTCGGCTCAGGTTCGCATGCAGGCTGTCGCTGCGGTCTTCTTCGAAGATCAGAGAAAGAATCTCCTGTTCGAAATCCCGCGCGAGATCGAGGTGTCCCTGCGGGTCGTCTTCCGCCATGCGCGAATTCGCCGATGCCAGCGACGCGTGCAGCTTCATCAGTGAATTCCACTCCACGCCCGTCGAAGTGTTGACCGTGGAGCCCGCGCCCGACTCGCCGGTCAGGCGTACCAGAATGCAGCGGAGCACGCGAACCAGATGTTCGCAGCGTTCGGCATAGCGGCCGAGCCAGAAAAGATTATCGGCGGCGCGGCTGGGCAGGTCGCTCGTCCCGCCCCGATTCAGCGCCACGGGTAAATCGCGCGAGCGCTGCAACGTGAATTTGTCGACCGGCGTATCGGAGAGAACCCAGGTGTCTTTGCTGCCGCCCCCGCGCTGCATCGAGACGACCGGCGAGTCGAGCGACGCCGAAACGCGCGCCAGCCCGCCCGGCATCACCGCCCAGGAATCCCCGACGGCCGCAACGAAGACGCGCAGCACCACGCGCCTCGACGCCAGCGCGTTTTCCTGCCAGACGGGCGCCGTCGAGAGATGCAGGAGTTCCTGCCCCGTGAAATTGTACGGACGGGCCTGCATCCGTTCCAGCAGTTTGTTACGCTCTTCCCCAGCCAACTGGCCCCCGAACACGGGCTCGATTGAAGGCGATGGAAACGACGGCTTGATCACCAGGGAATCGAGATTCGCGCGCACGTAATCGAGCGCCGCAGGCTGTCCGCACCACCACGTGGCGACCGACGGAAGTTTCAGCTTCTCCCCCAGGAAACGCCGGCTGAGGCCGGGAAGGAACGGCATCATGGCGGGCGATTCAATCACCCCCGTGCCCAGCGCGTTCGCGACCACGACATTGCCGGCGCGCATCGCTTCCACCAGGCCGGCGACGCCGAGGAATGAATCGGGACGCAGCTCGATCGGATCGCAGAAGTTACCGTCCACGCGGCGCAGGATCACGTCCACCTGCTTGAGCCCTTCGAGCGTTTTCAGAAACACGCGGCTGTCGCGCACCGTCAGATCGCCGCCCTGCGCGAGTGTGAATCCGAGATAGCGCGCGAGATAGGAGTGCTCGAAGTAAGTCTCGTTGAGCGGGCCTGGAGTCAGGAGAACTACGCGGGGATTGCTGCGCATCGAAGTGGACAGCCGCAGCATATTGTTGCGGAACGCGCGAAAGAACGAAGCCAGCCGCTGGACTTCGAACTCGCGGAACAGATCCGGAAAAGTCTCCGACTGAACGATGCGGTTTTCAAGTGCGTATCCGGCTCCGGAAGGCGCCTGCGTGCGGTCCGAAAGCACCCACCACTGGCCATCGGCGGAACGCGCGAGGTCGACCGCAAGCAGATGAAGCCATGCGTTGTCCGGCACCGGGAGGCCATGGCAGGGCCGCAGAAATCCCGGATTCGCGAACACGACCGCGGGCGGAAGATGACCGCCGCGCAGCAGCTTTTGAGCACCGTAAAGATCGGCCAGAATCCAGTTCAGAAGGCGCGCCCGCTGGATCAGCCCGGCTTCCAGCTCGCGCCATTCGGTGGGTGAAATCAGGATGGGGATGGCATCCAGATTCCATGGCCGGTCCATGCCCAGAGGATCGCCGTAAACGTTGTAGGTGACGCCGTTTTCGCGGATTCGCTGCAGCGCGGTCTTCCAGCGGCGGGCCATCTCTTCGGCGCCAAGCGCCGAGATCGAAGCCGTATAGGCGTCCCAGTGCGGGCGAAAAACGCCGGGCGCGGACATCATCTCGTCGTAGATTCCCGGCGCGGGGCTGTAGTTCCCCAGCAGCGCAGGAGCGAGAGTGTCTGCGGAAATCATGCGCGCGGGGCCCACCCGGGAAGCCGGCGAGGGCGCCGGCTGCGGACCATGGGGTCCGCCCCACCAGTGGCATGAGGCACTTCTCGATTCATGGTTGCCGGCGCAAGTCCAGCGTCAACGGGAAGTCCGGATTCCGCTCTTCGGGAGGCATTGCCTTCAGACCCGGCGTATGGCCAGTGCCGCTGAAACGAGCCAGGCGCCGGCTCTCCGCTTCATAAGCGTTCACCGGAAACTGTTCGTTCGCCCGGCCCCCGGGGTGCGATACATGATACGTGCAGCCTCCGATTGCACGCCCCGACCAAGTGTCCAGGATATCAAACACCAGCGGAGAGTGAACCGGGATGTTGGGGTGCAGACAGGACGGCGGCTGCCATGCCCGGTAACGTACGCCAGCCACAAATTCTCCGGGCGTACCCGTGGGATGCAGCGGTACGCGGCGATCGTTGCAAAGGACTATAAACCGTTCGTCGATCATGCCGGCAACCTTCACCTGCAGCCGCTCCACGGAGGAATCCACGTTGCGCGCCGTGCCGCCGGCCGACGTCTCCTCACCCAGCACGTTCCAGGGCTCCAGCGCTGTTCTGAGCTCCAGATGAATTCCGCGTCTCGTAATCGATCCGATGGCCGGGAATCGAAATTCGATGTGAGGAGCGAACCAGCTTTGGCGGAAGGGATAGCCAGCATCGTTGAGTTCTTCGAGCACATCTTCGAAATCGCGTTCGATAAACCAGGGCAGCATGAAACGGTCGTGCAGAGCGGTCCCCCATGGCACAAGTTTTCTGGCGCCTGTTTTATCACCCCAGGGCCGTTGCCAGAAGTGCGAAATCAGTGCCCGCACCAGCAATTGTTGCGTCAGGCTCATGCGTGCATGCGGCGGCATTTCGAACGAGCGCAATTCCACCAGGCCGAGGCGCGAGGAAGCCGCATCGGGCGGGTAGAGCTTGTCGATACATAACTCGGTGCGATGGGTATTGCCGGTCAGATCGATAAGAAGGTTGCGGAAAATGCGATCGACCAGCCACGGCGCGATGGGCTCTTCGTTCTTATCGGCGGCTTTGCCGGGTATTTGACTGAATGCGATTCCCAGTTCGTAGAGATTATCCATGCGCGCCTCGTCCACGCGCGGATGCTGGCTGGTGGGGCCGATGAACAATCCCGAGAACAGGTAGGACATCGACGGATGGTTTTGCCAGAAGCCCACCATGCTGCGCAGCAGATCGGGACGGCGCAGGAACGCGCTGTCTTCGGGAGTAGCAGCGCCGATGACCACGTGATTGCCGCCGCCGGTGCCCGAATGCCTCCCGTCCAGCATGAATTTCTCGGTCCCCAAGCGGGCTTCCCGCGCCAGCGCATAGAGATCGGCAGTGTGCTCGACGAGTTCATCCCAGGACGCCGCCGGGTGGACGTTGACTTCGATCACTCCCGGATCCGGTGTGACCTTAAGCACCGAGATTCGCGGATCGTACGGCGGCGTGTAGCCCTCGATCGCGACCGGCATCTTCGTGTAAGCGGCCGTGTCTTCGATGGCGGCGACCAGATCGAGATAGTCGGCGAGATACTCGACGGGAGGCATGAAGACATACAGTTTTCCGTTACGCACCTGCACGCAAAGCGCGGGGCGCGATACCCACGGAGACGACGTGCCTTTCTCGGGCGGCTTTGCGGTCGTCGCACTCGGTTTGCGCGGTCCGGACCTGCCCGCCTGTCTCTGCTCGGTGAAAACCTGACGCTTGCGCGTGGGTTTTTCCGGCAAGCGATCGCGCTTCTGGAAGGGATCGGGATCGAAACTCCACTCCGCGTCTTCGGGTTTGGTCCAGGGCAGCGATTCGAGAGGCAAGCGATAACCGATCGGCGAATCGCCCGGCACCAGAAACAAACGCTGCGACGCGAGAAACCAAGGCTGGCTCGTCCAGTACGGCGGGCCGGAGCTTGCCGGAATCCGGCGCAGCGGAAGCACGTAGCCGACCGTCTTGCCCAGGCCTTCTTCGAATACGCGGGCCAATCCCGCGCGTTCGATGGGATCTTCCAGTTTGGAATCCAGCGGATCGACATTCACCGGCAGACGCCGCTCTTTCCACAAATAGTAGAAGACGTCTTCAAGCGCCGTCATGATGAACGAAGGGTCCACCTCGAGCCGCCGCGTCAGGGCTTCCAGAAACCTGCGCGCATCGGCGGCGTTGTACTTGTAATCCTTATTGTCATCCGCGATCAGCGCCGGATCTTCCCAGATCGGCACCCCGTCTTTGCGCCAGTAGCAACCGAGCGCCCAACGCGGCAGCGGTTCGCCGGGATACCATTTGCCCTGCCCGAAATGAAGCAGTCCGCCGGGGGCGAAACGATCGCGGAGTTTTAGAAAGAGATCGACCGAGAGCCTGCGCTTATTGGGTCCGAAGGCGCTGGTGGTCCATTCGGCGCCGTCCGCATCGTCGATCGAAACAAAGGTGGGCTCGCCGCCCATGGTGAGCCGCACGTCGCCCGCGCTTAACTCCGCATCGACGCAACGTCCGAGCGCCGCGATCTCCTGCCATTGTTGCTCCGTATAAGGCTTGGTGACGCGGGGCGATTCGAAAATCCGGTGCACCGCCATCTCGTGCCCGAACTCCGTCTCGCAGGCTTCGAGCGCGCCGGAGATGGGCGCCGCGCTGCTGGCGTCGGGCGTACAGGCGAGTGGAATGTGCCCTTCGCCGGCAAGCAGTCCGGAGGTAGGGTCGAGCCCCACCCAGCCCGCACCGGGCAGGTACACTTCGGTCCATGCGTGCAGATCGGTGAAGTCGGACGAGGGACCCGCGGGCCCTTCCAGCGGTTTAACGTCGGGCGCAAGTTGAATCAGATAGCCGGAAACGAAGCGCGCGGCGAGCCCGAGATGGCGCAGGATCTGGACCAGAAGCCAGGCCGAATCGCGGCACGAGCCCGTGCGCAGGGTGAGCGTCTGTTCGCAGCTTTGGATGCCCGGTTCGAGGCGGATCACGTAGCCGATGTCGCGTTGGAGCCGCTGGTTGATGTCAATCAGGAAGTCGATGGTGCGTACTTTTTTGCGTGAGACTTTGCGCAGCCACTCGGTGAGTGCGGGGCCGGCGGCTTCGATTTCCAGAAACGCGCGCAATTCACGGGTGAGCGCTGCGTCGTAGGCAAAAGGATAGTTTTCGGCGCTCGGATCGAGAAAGAAATCGAACGGATTAAAGACCGACATTTCCGCCACGAGATCGACTTCCACGAAAAATTTGTCGGTCGGTTCGTGGAATACCAGGCGGGCGAGATAGTTGCCCTGCGGATCCTGCTGCCAGTTGATGAAGTGGCCCTCAGGCTCGATTTTCAGCGAGTAGGCGAGGATGGGGGTGCGGGAATGCGGCGCGGGCCTCAGCCGAACCACCTGCGGACCGAGAGTGATCCGGCGGTCGTATTGGTATTGCGTTTTGTGATTCAGCGCAACGTGAATCGCCATAGGTGTACTTATCGGAAACCCGGCTCACAGACGAGGGAAGACGGAACGGGGGAACAAAGTACAACTTTAGCAACCTGCTTGAGGCAGTAAACTCATTGGGTCACCGGGCTGCTCACACTCCATGCCGTTACAAGGTCTCGCGATCTCCAGAATCGGAACCGAATCGGATATCCTGCTGCGGAAATTGTTTGAGCACTACTGCCACGACATGTCGGATTGGTTCGACGTCGATACCGGAGCCGACGGCAGTTATTCATACGATACGGCCCAGGTTTGGGCAAGTGGGCTCGAGGTGTATTTGGCGAGGGTCGACGCGTCAATCGCGGGCTTCGCCATCATCGGATCGGGGGCCGGCTGGCTGGGCGATATTGGCGCGCGGGATGTTCACGAGCTTTTTGTCCTGCGTAAGTTCCGGCGGCGCGGCGTCGGTAAGCAGATGGCTGCTCTTCTTTGGAATGAATATCCCGGACAGGCGAACCGCAGTCTCGGGCTACTCCATGGGTTTATATAAGGAAGAGCGGCGCGTGATCGACGGCCGTTCGTGGATATTCTTTCGATTTGATCATCCCGGCTTAATCATGCCGAGAACGCGATAGAAGTTATCGATATATCTTCCATCGATGTCCGTGAACCCGTATTCCTTTGCGGCGTCGGCAACAAAGATGAGTTCGCCGGCTTTGTTCAATACATTCGGGTCAGCGGCCATGGCGGCAACGGCGCGGCCGGAGTATTCGGTTGATTCGGCCAGATCGTAGCGATACTGCCTGCGCGTCTCCTCATCGGCGCCCTGCATGTGCATTTCAACGCGTTCGGTTTTCATGAAGCCGGGTAGAAGACCGATGATCGCGATCCCGGCGGCTTTGGCGGCGGGAGCAAGAGTGGCGACCAGCCGATTGAGAGCGTAGTGCGGTAGGTGCTCGAAAAGGTCCCATTGAAGACTGCCGCTGAACCGAGCAGTCTCGATCATCGGTTCGCTGATTGCAACAATCAATCCGCCACGCTGCTGCGCCATCAGACCGGCGGCGGCGTGCGCGGCGATCCAAAAGGCCTGCGGGCCGCCTCCCATGAATTCCTCCCAAGTACTCACCGCCTGATTCCAGAACGGCTGTTGCCAAGTCGGATCGAGGTAGCGCTCATTGCCTCCCCAAACGGCACAGGCGAGGATATCGAGGCGGCCGTGCTCTCGTCGCACGCGCGCGAAAAGCGCCTCCGCCTGGGAGGCGTTGGAGTGATCGACCTGAACCGGAATGCCGTGGCCGCCGCGGCGCGTGACTTCGTCAGCCGTATCCTCAATGGTTCCGGGCGCGCCATCCGCGGGCTTGGGTCCCTTGCGCGTTGTGCGGCCGGTGACGTACACGGTAGCGCCGGCATCGCCCAGCGCGAGAGCGATGCCGCGGCCGCAACCTCTGCTCGCACCCGCCACAACCGCAATTTTGCCGGTCAAATAGTCACGCATAGTTTCGAAGATATACTGTGCAGGTCTTGCAGACAAACCTCGACGCGCAAGCCGGTCTCATCAGTGCACGTCTGGACCGGCTCCCTGCTACCCGGACGGTCTGGACCCGCGTAATCCTCCTGTCGCTGGGTGGCTTCTTCGAGTTTTACGACCTTTTCTTCACGGGGTACATCGCGCCCGGTCTGGTTCGCAGCCACATCCTCACCACCACCGGCATCGCCGGCTTCATTGCTGCCATGTTCTCCGGGTTGTTCGTTGGCACAGCGCTGTTCGGCTTCGTGGCCGATCGTCTTGGAAGGCGTACGATCTTCACCTGCTCGCTGCTTTGGTATACCGTCGCCAGCGTCTTCATGGCATTCCAAAACGACGTGTTCGGCCTCGACCTGTGTCGCTTCCTTGCGGGAATCGGCGTCGGAGTCGAGCTCGTGACAATCGACACTTACCTCGCTGAATTGGTCCCGAAAGAATGGCGCGGCCGAGCCTTCGCGTATAACCAGACGATTCAGTTCTCGGCGGTGCCTTTGGTGGCGCTGCTGGCATGGCTGCTCGTTCCGCGCTCTCCGTTCGGTCTCGACGGCTGGCGGTGGGTGGTGCTGATCGGCGCGGCGGGCGCGATTTTCGTCTGGTGGATCCGGCTGCGGGTTCCGGAGAGCCCGCGCTGGCTGGCGCAGCACGGACGCATCGTGGAAGCGGAGCAGGTTCTGGCGGATCTGGAAAAGCTCGTCGCATCGGAATCGCGCGCCCCATTGCCCGCGCCCGGAACTCCCGAAGCCAGAACCTCGCGCGGCAGCTTCCGCGAGATCTGGAAACCACCCTACCGCAGCCGTACCGTGATGCTGATCGTCTTCCAGCTGTTCCAGACTGTCGGTTTCTACGGTTTTTCGAACTGGGTGCCGACGCTGCTGATCGGGCGCGGCATTGCGATCACCAGCAGCTTGCGGTATACCTTCCTGATCGCGATCGCGGCGCCGCTCGGTCCCCTTCTGGCATCGGCGATCGCCGACAAGATCGAGCGCAAATGGCAGATCGTGCTGGCGGCATTTGGAATCGCTTTCTTCGGTGTTCTGTTTGGGCAATTGAATATCGTCCCGCTGCTGATCTTGTTGGGTGTGCTCGTAACGCTGTCGGCGAACATACTCTCGTTTTCCTCGCACGCTTACCAGGCCGAGCTCTACCCGACGCGGATTCGCGCCATGGCGGTGGGGTTCACGTATTCCTGGAGCCGGTTCTCCGTGATCTTCAGTTCGTTCGCGATCGCCTTCTTTCTCGACCGCTTCGGCGTTCCCGGCGTATTCGCATTCATCGCAGGCAGCATGGCGATCGTTATGTTGTCGATCGGGTGGTTCGGACCGAAGACGAACAACCTGTCGTTGGAATCAATATCGCCCGAATCGATATCCGGTTGATTTGAGTTATGATTCTCGGGTGAATCCCGCAGCAGCCGGTCTTTCGCCCGCGCGCCTTACCCGCATCCGCGCCAGGATGGAGAAGCATATCGAAGCCGGCCGCCTCGCCGGGGGCCTCGGCCTTATCGTGCGCCGCGGCCACATCGGTTACTTCGAAACCTGGGACATGCGGGAAGACGCCATCTTCCGCATCTATTCCATGACCAAGGCGGTCACGGGCGTGGCTGCCATGATGCTCTTCGAAGAAGGCGCGTTCGCTCTCGCCGATCCGGTTTCCAACTTCATCCCGGAGTTCGGCCGGATGCGGATTGCGGTGGAAGCGCAGGACCCTGCGACCGGCAAGATGGCGCTCACAGGCACCGTGCCCGCAACG
>Ga0070733_10002980_pt1 | contig 11740 bp, 9 predicted proteins | sample Coa_R1_9_FD_66450 | JGI IMG/M metagenome (GOLD analysis project Ga0070733, IMG submission 66450) | Surface soil microbial communities from Centralia Pennsylvania, which are recovering from an underground coalmine fire - Coalmine... | ecosystem: Environmental > Terrestrial > Soil > Unclassified ... | reverse complement strand
AAATCGATCAAACTGGCAGATGTTTGTTCGCTACTAAAATGCGAAAAGTCAGAATTCGAATTCTTTACGGAAAGAGACTCGCGACTGATGGCGGAGATCGAAAAAATTAGAAATCTCATCGATCCCTTTTCAGGATCACCTTCCCTTGAAGATCCAGATGTGGTGAATCGACGCGCAGACATTGAAGCGTGCATGCTCAGCAAGCAAGAACTTTCCCGCGTGGTCGACTCCGGCGCAGGAGAGGCCGAGCTGCACCGCATTCTGAAAAACGATTTATCTATTTTCTCTGAGGTGTACGCTGACTCAGGTGATGAATATATTTGCTTTTCGGAATTTCCAGTCGAGGACGGTTTTGTTGACTTCGCTATCTTCTCTGGCCGCTCAAGGATGGACGTCACCCTGATTGAAATAAAGGGTGCGGATTTTCATCTGACAATCACTGGCTCATACAAGAATTTCTCGAGCAAAACCAACGAAGCTATCCAACAAATCAGGACGCGCGTAGGCATCGCGTATCGGAACATGGAAAAATTCAGACGGAACGTCCACGTGATCCGCCAACGCGTTGAGGCAGGCGAAACGCTTCACGGATCGTTCGTCGGCCCGTACGCGCGGCTGGAGGTCGATCCTAACAAGGACATAAACATTCGCTGCGTGGTAATTGCCGGGCGAACCAGGGACGACCTAGAAGAAAGCCGTCAACGACACGACTTCGAGTGGAGTGTTAAACCTCCCGTAAAAGTAGAAACATGGGACACGTTTCTTCGAAAGCTCCGTCGCCTTTAACTCCAGTAGTTGGCGCGGGGTCGTCGCAGATCATCGAGAGTCGTTTTGCGGCCCTCTCCCATTTCGCTCACACGAGCAAATGTATGATGAACCTTAGCTAGTCCGAACGAGCCGAACAAGCACAGGTTGCATAGTCCTTCACTACCCGAAACGAAGATGAATGCTCACTCTTGGCCCACAGACTCGCTCTTGCTGTCGATGCGGACGTATTACTCGATTAACTTTATCGCCGCAGCCGCTCACGAGGCTAGTTCTGCTGCACGCATCGAAGCTGCCTACGATGGCTTTGATGCTGACAAGGCACTTTTACACAAGGGAGCCGTCGCAGCGTCGATTTTCATGAGCATTGCCGCAGTGGAGGCCTACATCAACGAGTTTTTTTCGGACTGCGCTGATGCGCATACCCCTCATCTCGCGGGCCTCGGACGTCACGCCATCGATCGACTGGCACGAGCATGGACTTCAGCAGCCGTCGTCGAAAAAGCAAGCATCCTGGAGAAATACCAGTTGGCCTGCCTGCTGGTCGACAAGGAGCCAATGGACCTTGGTGCTCCGGCAGCACAGGACCTCGCAATTGGGATCGAGATCCGCAATGCATTGATGCACTTTAAGCCGCAGTCTGTCGATCTTCCGATGGACGGAACACCCGGCACACTCGAGGGCAGCTGGAGGCGCATCGGATTGAAACTCAAGTCAAGACCGCCCCTGAAACCAAGTCCCTATGCCTCTCAAGGAATGCCGGAATTCCCGCACCGCATGCTCGCACACGAGTGTGCCGAGAGAACCTTCAACGGCGCCCAGAGCTTTCTGCAAGCATACGCCAATCACCTCGGTCTCACGGCCCCTCCGTTTTTGCATATCTTCTCGGTATCGAAAACGCGATGAAGGCTAGAACCGGAGTTACCCTTTTTCGCACATACGGAAATGTGGCGAGAAAACGCGTCGCGACTCCAAGACTGGAACCCTCGTCGGCAGAAAGCCTCGGGTAGTTCAAAGTTAAACGAACCAAATTCCAGAAAGTTTAAACTTAAGCGAACCGCGGGTTCAAAGTTGTCTGATCAGCTATCCCTGAGATCCTGATTCTGCCGACATGACCGGTTCAACGTTAAGTGAATCTCGACACTTTGTTCACTTGAGTTTGAACTCGCGTAAGGTGTTCCTAAGCTGACAGGCATCCGAATATTTCAATAAAAACAATGCCTTACGCCGTCAACCCTGGTAGAAGCGGCCCCGCCTGGCGCAGCGGCGCGCCCCCCAAAAAAACGCGTCCGAACCGCGCCCGGGAGGACCGAAATCCGGCACTAGGGAAAGCCCGTATAGAGAGGTTCATGAATTAGGGAACGGTTGAGCTACTCAACGAGCGCTGGCAGTGCATCGGCACGAGTGTCGCAGCAACACGAACGGCGCTGACCGATCTGTTGCTCGTTGCCCGACAGATTTTGCTGTGGCGTACCGAGCAAGCGCGGGCACATGGCAGCGGAAATCCGCTTTTGCCCGGAGTGGAGGCGGTATCCCAAGCACCTTTCCGCCTCAATGGCATAAGCCTTGCGTGTTGTCCGGCCACCCCCATCCATACACGAGGACCATTGCCATGACCTCCCTTACCATCCACGATCTGCCCAGTGTCGATCTGCTTGACCGAAAAGACATGCAAGCCATTCGAGGCGGTTTGGCGTTCTCCAGCCTGCTAGCTCCGACAGACCCGTGTCGATTGGCCATTCCGACTGATCCCTGTCGGTCCGTCATTCCCACCGAGCCCTGCAACGCCTTCGCGGCCTAGATGGGGTACCGGACGCTACGTGAATGCGGCGCGCAATAAAATTGTCGCCGCCGGCACCACGCGACCCCAAAAGCGGACAGTCTGGCGAGACCCGCTACAAACTTTTCAGAAGATTGTCGATTTTCGATCATCAGCTTCGTCGTCAGGTTATTCACACCCAAAGGATCTCCCATGAAATACCTCGGCTTGGCCTACTTCACCCCCGATAAATTCGCCGCGATGGCGCCAGACGACGTCAAGAAATTGGTGAGCCAATGCCCCGCATTGGACGACAAGATGCGGGCTACCGACAAGGTGCTGATTTCCGCATCGCTTGGCGATCTGGACAACTGGAGGACGCTCCGCCCGCGCAGTGGCAAGACGCACGTCACCGATGGGCCCTATACCGAGTCGAAGGAAGTCGTGGGCGGCCTGTTCATCATCGAGGCGGATACCCATGACGAGGCGTTGCGCATCGCCTCCATGCACCCGGCGGCCACGCTGGGCGAAGAAGGTGGATGGGCCGTCGAGCTTATCCCCGTGGATTTCTACTGGTCCCGATGAGGGCTTGGACGCGTGTCTCAAGCCAGAGGACATCCGCTTGTTGCGTGACCTCCGGCATCGCTACGAGGTCTGCCGAGACGGCTTCCACGTTCTCTCGGTCCGGCTCCGTCGCAAGCGTCCGCATGCGGCCGAACGGATCGTTCTTGAAGTGGGTGACTTCGGCCGGTACGAAGCTGAAGACCCGTCCTGCGGGTCCCACGATGTTGGAGAAGAGACGGGTCCAGTCGCCGTCGCCTGGGTAAACGTCGATGACGGTGGAGCCCGCATTGGTGAAGATCCAGTCGTCCTCGAACGTCTTGTTCGTGGCTTTGATCATCTCCGACCTTGTGTTGAAACTAAAGTGTGAGAAACGTGGCCGCCACGACTGGCGGGGCTTGTGGGCCACACACGGGAGCGCGCCGGGGTCAGACCTGCGCCATGCCTCCATCGACGGCGAGATCCACACCGGTGATGTAAGAACTTTCATCGGAGGCGAGGAACGCGACTGCTGCCGCGATTTCCTCGGGCATGCCTCTGCGGCCCATTGGGATCTGCGCGGTGAACTGTGCGACTGCTTGCTCGGCCTGTTCAGCGGTGAGGCCCGTCGTCGTCGCCAAGGCCGGGGTGTCGATCGCTCCGGGACTCATAGAATTCACGCGGATCTTGCGGTCTTTCAATTCCATAGTCCAGCCGCGCGCGAAGTTGCGTACAGCCGCCTTACTCGCGGCGTAAGCAGTAAATCCTGGAAGCCCGAGGACGTTTGAGACCGAAGAGTTCAGGATAATCGAACCGCCGTCTTTGAAGAGGGGAAGGGCCTTCTGTACCGTAAAGAACATTCCCTTCACGTTCACGTCGAAGGTCTGGTCAAAATGGGCCTCCGTAGCTACCGCGAGCGGTGCGATTGTCCCTGCGCCCGCGTTCGCGAAGAGAACGTCGATGTGACCATGTTTCTCTTTCACGACGGCATAGAGCCGGTCCAGATCTTCCAAGCGCGACACGTCGCCCACGACCGTCGTAACGTTTCTCTTGATGGCGGCGGCGGCCTCCTGCAGCTCTTTCTCTCGTCGCCCAGTGATCACGACGTGCGCACCTTCTTCCACGAAGCGCTTGGCTGTGGCCAAGCCAATCCCGCTGCTTCCGCCCGTGATGACTGCGACCTTACCGTCTAATTTTTTCACGATCTTTCGCCTTTCGTTTGTGGTGTCAGGCAGCGCCGCTGTTCCCATTGGTACAAAGGCGCTGTATCATTCGGATCGCTGATCCAGATCCTGATTCGCAGCATCCGGACCAGTGATCCAAATATACGGATCGGTGATCCGTTTGTCAAGGGACCCCATGCGAGCCGACGCCAAAAAAAATTACAGCCATCTACTTGCAGTCGCGCACGACGTTGTCGCCAAGCACGGTGTCGACGCGTCGATGCGAGATATCGCCCGCCGGGCTGACGTCGGGTTGGCTACACTGCTGCGTCATTTCCCGACGCGAGAAGCCTTGTTTGAAGCGTTGTTGTGTACGAATCTGGACGAACTGACGCAGAAGGCAGACGAACTCGAAACGTCGAATTCACCTGACGAAGCGCTCGTGTCTTGGTTTCGCGAATGGATGGCATTTGCCCAAAGCTATAGGGGCGTTGTCGCCCTGATGGCGGCAGCTCATACCAACCCGGACTCCGCGCTTTACGCTTCATGCGCAGCAGTGCACTCAGCGAGCGCACGACTGTTGCTGCGTGCTCAAGCCGAAGGGAGAGCACGTGCCGATATGAATGGGGACGACATGTTCGGCCTGATGGCGGCGCTCGGCTGGCTTGTCGATCTGCCCTCATTCGCGCCACGGGCAGATCATCTTGTTCACCTTATTACGAGCGCCATCCTGACAAACTGGCCCAGCAACGATGTCAAAAAGAAAGATGTCAAAAAGGCAATGCGCTGAGTCAGATCGGCCTAGAAGGATCGCTGGGGATCAGTCGAACTTGACCAAGTCCTTGAAGATCAGTTGACCCCAGCTATTGCCGCGCGCCTGCACAAGCAGTCCACCTTCCGAAAGTCCGCCAAGTTTGGCGTGTCTACTGCTCGTCGCCGTCTTGAAGCTCCTTCACGATTTGGCCGCTCTATCCGCCACGCTCAATAGCGCGGCCTCGATCGCTTCGACCGCGTATAGAAAGCCCAAGCTTCGGCCCTCCCGCCTTAGCCGCTGCAGTTCCTTCAGCGATGCCGGACCGCGCTTGCCGGTTCCATACGCGACAAGCGCCCGCGCGCGCGCCACAAAAAATCCGGAAAAGGGGGAGGGCTCGCGGCGAGCGTAATCTTCAAGGGCTGTAGCATGATGCATGGCCGCATCCCAGCGTTTGCGGTCGATGGATGCATCTATCGCATCGCGACGAAAGAGAAAGTGGTTGTGGCTCACCGCACCAGCGGCGAGCAAAGCTTCGCCTTCCGCTAGCACTCGTTCGAAGACATCGGGGTCGTCCGTCGTGCGCGCAAGCACGCCGAGATAAGCCGCACCCAGATAGGTCATGCCGGTCTCGCGACTGATCGATAGCGCCGCTTCAATATCGCTGAGCGCTTCGCGTTGACGGCCAGCGACACGATGCAATTCCGCGCCAAACGCTAGCGCTTCGCCCTCGAAGCGCTTCGATTTCAGCTCGCGCGCGCACTGTAGCGCAGGCGCGACGTGTTCCCACGCACGATCCCACTCCGCGCGATCGTGCAGACAGTGCCAGGCAGCGTGATGTGCGACAGCGAGCGCCCGCAGATGACCAACCTTCTGCGCTGCGGCGACGCTGGCAAGCGCGGCGTCGAGCGCGGTCGCGGCTTCGCCGGTAAACCACGTCGTGATCGCGCGCATCGGCAGGTTAGCCACCTCGATTCGTCCGTAACCGTGGCACTGGCAGAGTTCGATGCAGCGGCTGAATGCTTCACGTGCGCTGATCATCCGGCCGCGCATGTACTCTCCGTCTCCAAGGCCGCCAAGTGCGGCCGCCTCCTGTTCGGGATCGCACGCTTCGCGCGCGAGGGCAAGGCTGCGTCCGTGTTCGCGCACGCAGCCGTCGCTATCGCCGCGCGGAAAACACAGATTGCCGCGCAGGAAGTGAATGCGCGCCTCTTCGCGTAAAAGGCCCCGGGCGGCGTCGGCGGCGTAGTCGAGATCGGTCCATGCGCCGTCAAGATCGTCGATGATCCGCTTCACGGTGGCCCGCCCGATCCATGCACGGCAACGCTGCGCGTCAGTCGTGGCAAATTCGAGGGCGGATTCGAAAGCATGGAGTGCCGACTTCATGTCACCGACGTCATGCAGGACGTTGCCACGCAGACACTCGAGTACGGAGCGGTCGCTGCGTTGATCCGCAAGATCGAGCCCCCGTTCGGCAAGCCGGAGCGCGGATTCATAGCGGTATGCCGACGCCTGCGAGCGCGCTGCTTCGCAATAGGCGAGCGCCGCCTCGGGCTCGCCCGCGCGATCGAGATGTTCGGCCCGAAGGACGAGATCACGCTCGCCGTACCACTGTGCGGCGCGACGATGCAGATCGCGGCGCCGGCTTTTCAGCAGCCCGTCATAAATGGCGTCGCGAATCAATGCGTGATGGAAGATGAATCCTGTGCCTTGACGTCGCAACAGGAGAGCGATCATGAGCGGTTCCAACGCAACGCCAGCATCGGCGTCATCGCTATTGACAAGAAAATCGACTGCCTGTTGCTCAAAGAACTGGCCGAGCACCGAAGCAGCTTGCAGCACGGCTTTGTTGATGGGATCGAGGCGATCAAGCCGCGCCTGTACGAGGCTTCGCACCGATCCTGGTACGCCAGTCCCGTCGCTTTCCTGCGCATCGTTGAGCAATTGCTCGAGAAACAGCGGGTTACCCGCCGCCCGTGCGATGCAGCGGCCCGCCAGATCCGCCTTCGCACCGGGAAACGATTCCGCCATCACATGCGCGTCGCTGGCGCTCAGCGGACCCAGATCGATCAGCGAATATCGCTCACCGATCACGACGCGCCACGGCTCTTCGAGCGAATTGCCGTGCGTTCGCGCAGTCAGCACGAGTACGGCCGGGCATTCCGCCAGCGTTGCCGACAGTCCGGCGAGGTCACGAAGCGTCGATTCGTCCGACCAATGAATATCTTCGACGACCAGCATCCGAGGCTGGTGGCGGCTCGCGCGTTCGACAAGCCGGGTCAGGACGTGCCGTCGGCCGCGGACGCGCATCGCGTTGTCCATGGCTTCGTAGACGGCACGGTCTTCGAACGCCATTGGCAAATCCACCAGATCCTGGAGGAAGAGTGCGTCGCCCGCGTCGATCAACCCGGTTTTGATCGCGTGCTCGCTGCAAGTTGCATTCGCATCTCCATCAGCTACGCCGCCAGGTGCCAGCAAGCCGCTCACGAGAGACTGAATTGCGCCTCGTCCGGTTGACGCGCCGAAGTCGAGCACGAGGCCGGTATGGCAAAGGAATCCGGACTCCCGCGCCTCGCGTTCGAATTCTTCGACAAGGCGTGTTTTGCCGATCCCGGCCTCGCCGCGCAGCAAAACAGTGCGTCCGCTCCCGGTCTCGCGGCACGAATGGAGCACGGATCGAAACTCCACCAACTCGTCGCGACGGCCGACGAACGGCCTGCCCCGGCTTGAGCGCCGAAGGCCGGCAATATCCCACGCCGGGACCGTTTCCGCGAAGCCCTTGACCGCAAGCGCGCCACGTTCGACACAGTCGAGGCGGTCAGCCAGTGGGCACCGCACGGTTTCCGATATCAGGATCTGCCCCGGCTCAGCCGCATCGGTGAGACGCGAGGCGAGATTTACCGTGTCGCCGGTGACAGTGTATTCCCTGTAACTCGCACTACCGGTGCCGCTCGCGACGACCTCGCCGCCGGCTATGCCAATGTGTACCGAGACTGGGCGGCAAAGCGCGCGCGACAGATCGGGCATCCCATCCCTGACTGCGAGTGCCGCCCGCACGGCGCGTTCGACATCGTTTCCATGCGAGACCGGCGCACCGAATACTGCCATGACGCAGTCGCCGACATGCTTGTCAACGTGCCCGCCGTGCTGCTCGATGATGCGGTCGACCAGTTCGAAATAGCGATCGAGCACAGCGAGTACTTCCTCTGCGTCGACTGCGCGACTCATCTGCGTGAAGCCGCATAGATCGGCGAAAAGGACCGCGACCTGCCGCCGTTCTCCTTTCACGTCGCCTGGACTCGTGGCGAGATGCCGGGGCTCGGTTCGCGCCCTCAGTTCAGCCAATGCATCGAGGAGCTTGCGGCGATGACCGACTGACGCAATACCGAGTTCTTTCAGATCGTCCGCGGTGAGATTGCGGAGCACGTCGGGGTCGATGGCGTTTTCGCGAAACACCGGTTCATACCGCTCCATTCCGAGGCTGTGCAGCCACGCCGCGACATCCACGAACACTCCCGAGTGGAAGGTATCGGATCCACCAAAGATAGCACGTGGCCGGTTACGCCGAGCGGTAGCGTAGCGGGCAACGACGCCATTGCCCTCTCGTTGGCAGGACGCTGCCGTCCGCGGCATCGAGCGCAAAGTTCATGTCGTATGCAGGTGGGGCCCTTGCCTGGCAGTCTCGCGCGTCGGCGGATTGCGTTCGCCTTGTCCGGTGTCAGCCCGAGCGAACCTGGAAACGCCGAATGCGAGTCGGGGTTCTCTGCCTCGAACTCACCATGCCACCGATCCATATCAGCGTCATCGAAGCCAGCAACACGCAGCATCGCAAGCCATGCGTCCTTGCCACGCGTGCGTCCCCGACGACGAAACGACGGTTGTGCCAGCAACGTGGCAGCCTCTCAATCGAATGGCCGCTCACTGGTGCGAAGCCGACCACCGAACGTCCGAGCAGTTCGACCTCGCCCGCGCCGAGCGCATAGGCGACCGTGATCGAGTCCTTGTGAACGTCGAGCCCTACGAAGTGGCGGCGCATCGCTTGGCATCGCAATTGCCCTGCACACGGACTTTCACGCGTATGTTTCCCATGTAAGTTGTGTGGGGCGATGTGCCCTTTGAGCAGCAACGCCCATGTCGAGGTTTCTGCGCGAAATCTGATAGGATTCCGCTAGAGCAATGGCAGGAAAACGCGATGACCGTCGTTCGCCCGCTTGAAGAGCGCGATGTGCCAGAGGCACAGCGCATCATCCGTATCGCCTTCGGGACCTTCCTCGGCGCGCCCGATCCAGAGAAATTCTGGAGCGATCTCGACTACGCAAGAGGCCGGTTCGGCGCCGAGCACGTCAAAGCGTTCGCGGCCGAAGACAAGGGGCAACTCGTCGGATCGAACTTCGCGACACGCTGGGGTAGCGTGGGCTTCTTCGGGCCGGTCACCATTCGACCCGACACCTGGGACGGCGGCATCGGCCAACGTCTCGTCGGGGAGGCCTGCGATGCGTTCGATGCATGGGGTGTGAGCCTCGCCGGCTTGTTCACCTTTCCGCAAAGTGCCAAGCATGTCTGGACCTATGGCAAGTTCGGTTTCCATCCGCGCTTCCTGACACCCGTTATGGCAATTCCCACCGCGCCCGGCTCGACGCACCGCTGGCTGCGTTATAGCGAGCTGCCGGAAGGGCAGCGTCCCCTGGTCCAAGTGTCCGTCCGCGCGCTGACCGAGCAGCTCTATCCCGGCCTCGATCTTGGCGCCGAGATTCGCACGGCCTTTGCGCGCAACCTTGGCGATACGCTGCTGCTGATAGAAGGCGATAGCCGTATTGCGGGCTTCGCCGTTTGCCATTTTGGTCCGGCGACCGAAGCGGGTGAAGGCAATCTCTTCGTGAAATTTGGTGCGGCGATGCCTGGTCCAGGCGCCGAGCGGCGATTTGTGGCGCTCCTCGATGCGTGCATCGACTTTGGCGCCACCGTCGGCATGGCCAACGTCGTGGCCGGCGTGAACACAGGCCGCGAGACAGCCTATCGCGCGATGCAGCAGCGCGGGTTCCGGACGCAGCTTCAGGGCGTCGCGATGCACCGCCCCAATGAACCGGGTTACAGCCGGCCCGACATGTTCGTGCTCGACGACTGGCGATAGTCGCCCGCGTCGACGAAGCGATCGATCAAGCGGGTCCGTCCCAGCCAGTTTGTCTCAAAGATAGGTATCACCGTGATGTACTGGTAGCGGCCGAAGACATAGGTGCCGGCGTACGAGGGATTCTTCAGCAGCCCCCTAGGTCTTCAGGCGAATTGTTATGGAGCAGCGGACTGACAGCCTTCCCGATTGCGGCCATTCGGCCTAGCGTTTTGCAGACTGCGGGCGGCAGCAGTCGGCACGGGATTCAAGCTACGCTAGGGCAACGCACTTGGTCATTGGCACGCAAGCCAATTCCAGTCCGCGCGACGTTAGGTACGTCGAAATCGAATCCCCCGACCATCCGCAATAACGATAAAACGGTGCCGCGTTCAGCGTGGCATCGAGCCGCATCGAGACAAGTCCGTGATCGCGAGCCAACGCTTCGAGTGACTGCAGCATCTTGCGTCCAATACCGCGCCCCATGTGAGACGGCCGGACGAAGATGGCATCTACTTGCCCGTTTGCGATGGTAAGCATCCCTGTGCCAACGACCAACCCTTCATCGACGGCTACGTAAAAGTCGCGTTCGACGACGCTGGCCCATTTGTCGGTCGGCGAGCCAGCAACCCATGCTGACAAGGAAGCTTCTGGATAATGTTTAGCGCACGCAGCAAGTACCGAAGCCTTGCGGATATCCCACGCATCAATCACATCGCCACTCCTAGCTTTCCGTATCGTCAGCATGCCGCGCTCCTCGGCGCGATCTGCCAGGTCCAGGCGTCGATAAGACTCAGAAGATCGGAAACACATACTTTGTCGTGCATGCAATCACTCCAATTTGTGCCAATACAAAACGGAGCGATTGAAACGACACGGCCCCGTCATGACTGGCGGGGCCGTTGAGGAAATCTATGTGCGATGTATGAACGTCACGATTCCCACGACTCGCCAGTGGCGGTCATGGTGCACATCATGAAATTTTGCGCGTCGTAGTTCATGACCGGAGGTTGCCGTTCTGCAGCGTAGCTGTCAATAGCGATTTGGAAATTGTCACCGATTCAGGCAGTCGGCACGAGCGGCTCAAATTGGCCGACTGCTGCCCGATGCGGTGGACCGTCGCCGTCGACACTTTTGAGCCAGTCTGCGGATGTTGCCAATCGTCTCCTTTCCTGTCGTACCCGGAAATTCGTCGTCGGCCAGTGGTTGATCGTTCCCGTTCAGTCCTGAAGTCCCGTAGTCGACTGGGCTCGCGGCGCCTGACAGGCTGCCGTGCCATACTCTCAGTTCGTGTCTATCCGCAACGCGACGTTGGTGATGACTGCATCTTCCACATCCATCGGCTTTAACTACAACCCGCTCGATCGCCGCTCCGAAAGACGCGACGATCACGCCTTCATCGAGTCTCTCCGCCGCGCCCCGTCCGCGCGCTTTCTCGTGTTCGAAGCCGATATCCCCTTGCTCAAACGCGGCAGTGAACACGACGCATGGTTCCTGGCGAGCGAAGCGGCCACTTTCGGCGAGCCGCTTCACAGCGTCTTCCTCGGGCAGGAGAGCGATGGCAGCGGACGTTTCGCGCTCGGTTTCAAGCTTGGCCTTGAACCAGCGGACCCATCGCCAGGCACGGTCCACCATCGGGTCGACCTGCGCTCGAT
>Ga0070733_10002979_pt1 | contig 11742 bp, 11 predicted proteins | sample Coa_R1_9_FD_66450 | JGI IMG/M metagenome (GOLD analysis project Ga0070733, IMG submission 66450) | Surface soil microbial communities from Centralia Pennsylvania, which are recovering from an underground coalmine fire - Coalmine... | ecosystem: Environmental > Terrestrial > Soil > Unclassified ... | reverse complement strand
GCAGACCCCGCAGCCGCCTCCAGGGGCACTCGACGCGGCGTGGACGCGCGACGTCGACGCGATCCGCGAACAGCTCGCGCCGGGAGCCGCGGCGAGCGCCGCGCTGCGCTCGGGAGCGGTTGCCCTACGGCGCTATCTGGAGGGCGGGGGGCAGCTACAGCTTGAGACCGCGCTCAGCGAAGCCACGTTCGTTTCGGAGGACCTACGCGAGCTGGCAGGCTCTGCCGTCGGCAGCAGCCTGCTCGAACAGGCGCTAGCTCTGCCGGCGGCGTGCACCGCCGCGCCGAGCGTCTACTCCATCCTCAGCCCGCCTCAGGCACGCTAGAGGAGCCAGGCGCGAAGCGGTAGGGCGTGACGGGCCGGCATCGCCGTGCGCCGTCGACTCGGCTCGCTCGGCCGGCCGGTCTCACGCGGCCTTCTAAGCTTTCAGCATGCCCGCCCAGGCCTACGCCGGCAAGGAGTGCGTCTGCCAGTACCGCCGCGGCATCTGCGACCAGTCGTGTGTGCGCGACATGCTCGCCGTGCCGTTCTACATCGCCTGCCTGCGCCTGAGCGGCCGGCGCTGCCTGGTCGTCGGCGGTGGTGACGTCGGCCTCGAGAAGGTCGAGGGACTGCTGACCTGCGACGCGTCGGTCACGCTGATCGCCCCCGACGCCCACGCGGAGCTCGAGCGGCTCGCGAGCGAGGGCTCGATCGCCTGGGAGCGGCGGCCCTACGGCGGAGCCGACGACCTCGAGCGCGCCTTCCTCGTGATCGCCGCGACGAACGACAGCGAGGTCAACATCGCCGTCCACGAGCACGCCGAGGCGCGCGCGATGCTGGTCAACGTCGTCGACGTCCCGCCGCTTTGCAACTTCATCCTGCCGGCGATCGTGCGCAGCGGACCGCTGGCGATCGCAGTCTCGACCGCTGGCGCGTCCCCCGCTCTGGCCAAGCGTATGAAACGCGAGATCGGCGAGCTCTTCGGCGAGGAATATGCCCGCCTGGCGGTGATTCTCAACGACGCGCGCGGCTGGGCGAAGGCGACTCTGCCGACCTTCCAGGACCGCCGGGACTTCTTCGAATCGATCGTTGGCGGCGATCCCGATCCGATCGATTTGCTGAGGGATGGGGATGAAAAAGCGGTATTTGCGCTGATCGAAGGCGCAAAGCTGGCTCATACGGCCGCCTGAGCGCGCTCGTCGAAGGCGTCTGGTTATCCTGGCGCGATGCCGCCGGACTCGGACGTCCGCCTAGGCGGGTGGACGCGATGAGGAACGCTGCCGATGGAGAAGGCATGGGTTGCCGAGTCCGTCGCCGGTTGCCGTTGATCGCCGCGCTCGCGCTCGCAGCCGGTGCGATTGCATGCGCCTCGGTTACGGTCGCGACGGCGGCACAGGTCGGCGTCAACGTCACGAACCAGACGGCGTTCTCCTCGCCCAAGGCGCTCGCCGCGATCCGCGCGAGCAAGCCGGCCTGGGTCCGCGTCTTCCTCGACTGGAACTTCGTAGAGCCCCAGCGCGGCACGCTCGCCCCGGACTGGATGGGCCTCTACAAGCGCTTCTTCCGCGCACTGCCGCGCGGCACCAAGATCGACGTCGACGTCGTCCTCACTCCACCCTGGGCGAGCGGCTCGTCCTCGACGGCCGCGCCGCCGCAGAACGACGCCGACTTCGCCTGGTTCCTCCAGCAGCTCGTCACGCAGTTCCACAACCGCGTCACGGCCTGGGAGATCTGGAACGAAGAGTCCTCACCGAACTGGTGGTCGGGGAGCGTCAGCCAGTACGCCGACCTCGTCAAGTCTGCGTATCCGGCGATCAAGTCGGTCGATCCGAAGGCCACGGTGATCCTCGGCGCCAACAGCCCCGAGATGCTGAGCCAGCTCTACTCGGAGGGCATCCGCAACTACTTCGACGCCGACGCGATCCATACCGACACGGCCTGCAACGTGACCTCGCCCTACATCTACGAGTACAACCGCGACACGACGGTCATCAACCGATACTTCTTCCTCGGCTTCACCGGCACCCACGCGCTGATGGCCGCCAACGGCGACGGATCGAAGCCGATCTACATGACCGAGATCGGCTGGTCCTCGACGAGCGCCGAATGCTCGACCGGCCTGTGGGCGGGCAAGAAGCTCGCCGGCGTCACCGAGCAGACCCAGGCCACCTACCTCTCCCAGGCCTACCACTGCCTCGCGCAGCCGAAGTACTCCTACATCAAGGCCGCGATGTGGTTCGAGCTGCAGAACAGTGGCTCGAGCAGTCAGCCGCTTGACAACTACGGCCTGTTGAACCCCAACTTCTCGCCGAAGCCGGCCTACGACGCCTTCAAACAGGTCTCGCTACACGGCGCCGGCCAAGCCGGCTCCTGCGGGAACTTCGCGCCGCCCAAGATCACGATCCTTCGCCCGACGCCGGGCAGCACCTCCAGCGGCCCGCTGCACATCGCGGTCTCCGCGTCGAGCCCGGCCAACGGCGTGCGCGAGATCACCGTCGACCTCACGCGCCGCAGCCGCGAACATTTCGGTCCCAAGCGCGGCTTCCCGTCGACGCTGAGCGCCTCGCTGACGTGGCTGGGGGCGAAAAACCTCAAACCGGGTCCGCACAAGATCAAGGTCGTCGTGATCGACAAGCTCGGCAACGTCGCGACGAAGGTATTCCGGATCACGCACGTGCGGGCAGCCCGCGTCGTGCGTCACAAGCACCACCGCTGAACGCACCGCGCGCGGCGCGACGGCTACCGTGCAGGCGTGCCGATCGCCCGGCCGCCGCGCCGCCGACCCCGGGAAAGCTGAGCCTTGGCCGCCGCCATCGAGCTGGACGGCGTGACGCGCCGTTACGGCGAGCGGTTGGCTCTGGCCGAGGTGACGCTGACGCTCGAGGAGGGGCAGACGCTCGCCGTGCTCGGGCCAAACGGCGCCGGTAAGACGACCCTCCTTCGCCTTCTCGCGACCCTGCTTCGGCCGCACGGCGGCCAGACCCACGTGCTCGGGCACGCGCTGCCGGACGAGGCCTGGGCGGTGCGCGGGCGGATCGGCCTGCTCGGCCACGAGCCGCTGCTCTACCGCGAGCTCAGCGCCCGGGAGAACCTCCGTTTCCACGCCGCGCTGCACGGCGTCGACGCCGCGGCGATCGAGACGCTGCTTGCGACGGTCGCGCTCGAGCGCCGCGCCGATGAGCCGCTTCGAACGCTTTCGCGCGGAATGGTGCAGCGCGCGGCCGTCTGCCGGGCGCTCCTGCACGACCCGCCGCTCCTGCTGCTCGATGAGCCGCGCGCGAATCTCGACCCCGCGGCGAGCGAGCTCGTCGAGCCGCTGATCGGGCGCGCGTCGGGGCGCACGCGGGTGATCGTCAGCCACGACCCCGCCGGCGCGCTGGCCGAAGCCGACCTCGTCCTCGGGCTGGTGCGCGGGCGCGTCGCCCTGCATTCGAGCGCCGGCGCGGTCGACGCCGCGGCGATAGCGGAGCTTTACCGGTGAGCGATTCTCCGCCGATCCGGACTGTCGTCGGGGCGCTACTTCGTAAGGAGTTGCGCGTCGAGCTTCGGACGTTCGAATCGATCCCGGCGATGACGCTCTTCAGCGTCACGACCTACGTCCTGTTCCATTTCGGCCTCCAGCAGAACCAGGTCGGCGGATCGCTCGCGAGCGGGGTGCTGTGGGTGACGCTCCTGTTCGCCGCCGTTCTCGGCATCAACCGCCTGTTCGTCGCCGACGCCGAGCAGGGCGGCTTCGACGGCTTCCTCCTCTCACCGGCCGACCGCGGAGCCCTGCTGCTCGCCAAGGGGGCGGCGCTGTTCCTTTATCTGACGGTCGTCGAGGTCATCTCGGTCCCGGCGTTTGCGCTGCTCTTGCTCGAGCCGTCGCTCGGCGCCGCGATGCCGGGGTTGCTGGCCGTCCTGGCGCTGGTGAACCTCGGCGTCGCGGCGATCGGGACGCTGGTCGGGGCGCTCGCGGTGCGGACGCGATCGCGCGACCTGCTCGGGCCGCTGCTGTCGCTGCCGCTGCTTGTCCCCGTCGTGATCGGCGCCGCGCTGTCGACGACGCCGCTGTTTTCAGCGCCCGCGAGGGCGATGCCACTGCACTGGCTTGTGATTCTGGCGCTCTATGATCTCGTGTTCGCGGTGATCGCGTTCGCGCTCTTCGACTACCTCCTGGAGGACTGACCGTGTACGGCAAGCGCCTGAGGGGGCTAGCGCTCACGACGGCCGCGCTACTGACGCTGACGCTCTTGGCCGTCTTCTTCTGGGCGCCGAATGACCGTACCGAGGGCTTCCTCCAGAAGATCTTCTATGTCCACGTGCCGATGGCGATCATCACGCTGTCCGGCTTCATCGCCGGCGGGGTCTTGGCGATCCAGCACCTGCGCACGGGCGAGTCGCGCTGGGATCTGCGCTCCTACGTCGCGATCCACATCTCGCTCGTGTTCGGCGTCGGCGTGCTCGTGACCGGCTCGATCTGGGCCAAGGCGGCGTGGGGTCACTGGTGGGTCTGGAGCGAGCCGACGCTCGTGTCGTTTTTGCTCGTGATGCTGCTCTACGCCACCTACCAGCCGCTGCGTTTTGCGATCGAGGATCCCGAGCGCCAGGCGCGCGCCGCGTCGGTGTTCGCCATCGTCGCCGGCGTCTTTGTGCCGATCTGCTTCACGATCGTTCGTCTCTCGACGGCCTACGTCCATCCCCGCACGCTCGACAACATCAGCGGCAACCTGCCCGGTCGGATGCAGCTCGTGTTCTGGATGGCGATCGGCAGCGTGTTCCTGCTGTGGCTGCTGCTGTGGCGCTACGAGATGGCCTCCAAGCACACCAGCGCGCAGCTGCGCCGGCTGCGTCAGCTCCTGAGCGAGGACGACGAGGCGCTGCCGCCGCTTCGGCGAAGCGCGGCGCCGACCGTCGAGCACGCGGGAATCGCCGGGCGCTGATGCCGGAGCTCCCTTTCCACACCGCGGGCCCCTACGTCGCGGCGGCATACATCGTCTTCGTCGCGCTGATCCTCCTCTACGTCGCGATCATGGCCGGCAAGCTGAGCCGCATCGAGCGCGAGCTCGGCGAGCTGACGGAGCTCGCCGCGGCGCGGCGCAGCGGCCGCGATGACGTCCGAAGCGAGGAGGAGTGACCGAGCTTCTCGTGATCGGCAGCTCTCATCGCGTCGCCGGCGTCGCGCTGCGCGAGCGCCTCGCGCTGACCGAGAGCGAGGCGTCGCGCTTTCTGATCGGGTTGTGCGCGGAGCCTGGGATCAGCGAGGCCGTTTCCATCTCAACTTGCAACCGCAGCGAGATCTACGCCGTCGTCGACGGGCGCCCGTCGGCTGAGGAAGCGGTGCTCGCGCGCCTCAGCGAGCACGCCGGGATCGTGCCGGAGGAGCTCGCGCAGACGACCTACCTGCTTCGCAACTGCGATGCGGCACGCCACCTCTTCCGCGTCACGTGCGGGCTCGAGTCGATGATCGTCGGCGAGCACGAGGTCCAGGGACAGGTCCGCCGCGCCCACGAGCACGCCCGCGAAAGGGGAACGGCGGGCCCGCTGACGAGCCGCCTCTTCGCCGCGGCGCTCGCAACCGGCGGGCGCGTGCGCTCGGAGACCGGCATCTCGCGCTTGCACGTCAGCCTCTCCTCGGTCGCCGTGGAACTGGCCGAGCGCCTGCTGGGCGAGCTGGGCGGACGCCCCGTCGCGGTGATCGGCGCCGGCGAGACGAGCGAGCTGACCGCGCAGGCGCTGTCGGCTCGCGGCGTCGCGACGATCTTCATCGCCAACCGCCACGCCGACCGCGCGCGGTCGGTCGCCGAGCGCTTCGGCGGAACGGTCGTCGGACTCGAGAAGCTGCCCGAGACGTTCGAGCAGGCCGACATCGTCATCGCCTCGACGTCCTCGCCGCATCCGATCGTCGGGCGCGACGAACTCGAGCTCGTGATGAAGGCGCGCCGCGGGCGGCCGCTGCTGCTGATCGACATCGCCGTGCCGCGCGACATCGAGGCCTCCTGCGCCGAGATCCCGGGCGTCACGCTGCGCGACATCGACGACCTCGAGGCGGCGGTCACGCACAACCTCTCGAGCCGCGCCGCCGACGTGCCGGCCGCGGAGGAGATCATCGAATCGGAGATCCAGCGGTTCGCGCACTGGCTCGGCGCGCTCGACGTGCGCCCGACGATCGGTGCCTTGCACCAGCGCGGCGACAGCGTCGTCGAACAGCTGCTCGCTGAGAACGCGGGGCGATGGGAGTCGGCCTCGCCGCGCGATCTGGCTCGCGTCGAGGCGCTTGCGCGCGCGGTGGCGGGCCGACTGCTGCACGAGCCGACGATCCGCCTGAAGAGCCTTGAGTCCGATCGCGTCCACGGCAGCATCGAGCTGCTCCGCGACCTGTTCGCGCTGCGCGGCGAGGAGCGCGCGCCGGACGCCGAGGGTGACGCGGGGGCGCCCGCGGACAACGTGCGGGAGCTTCGCAGCAGCAAGCCGTGAGCGGCGCGCTGCGGCTCGGCACGCGCGGAAGCCCGCTGGCGCTGCGCCAGGCGGAGCTCGTCGCGGCCGCGGTCGAGGGCGAGGTCGAGGTCGAGATCGTCGCGCTTCGGACCGGCGGCGATCTCGGGAGCGGCGGCGACAAGCGCCGCTGGGTAGACACGATCGAGGCGGCGCTGCTCGATCAATTGATCGACCTGGCGGTGCATTCGGCGAAGGACCTGCCCGCCGAGCTCGCCGCCGGGCTTGAGATCGCCGGAGCGCCGGAGCGCGAGGATCCGCGCGATGCCCTGTGCGGGCCGTGGGGCTCGATCGGCGAACTTCCCCGCGGCGCGCGCGTCGGAACGAGCAGCCCGCGGCGGCGCGCGCAGCTGCTCGCGATGCGCGACGATCTCGCGGTGGTCGAGCTGCACGGGAACCTCGACACCCGCCTCGGCCGGCTCGAGACCGACGACTACGACGCGATCGTGCTCGCGGTCGCCGGCTTGCGCCGGCTCGGTTGCGACGAGGGCTGGATCGCGAGTGACGACCTGTTGCCGGCGGGCGGGCAGGGGACGCTGGCGATCGAGGCGCGCGCCGGGGACGAGCGCGTCGCGGCGGCGATCGCCGGCCTGCGCGACGCGGCAACGGAGCGCGCACTTGCGGCCGAGCGCACGACCGTGGCGCGGCTTGGCGCGGGCTGCGACAGCGCGCTCGGCGTACTCGCGAGCGGGCAGGCCGATGGCGCTCTCTTCCTACGCGGCTTCGTCGCGTCGCCCGACGGCGGCGAGTGGATCCGCGACGAGGTCGAGGCGAGCGATGCCGTCGAGGCCGGCGAACTGCTCGCGCAGCGGCTCCTGAGCTGCGGCGCGGCGGCGCTCCTTCGATGACCGCAGCTGGCGGCCGCGTCGCGCTCGTCGGCGCAGGTCCGGGTGACGCCGGCCTGCTGACGGCACGCGCACTCGAGCTGATCGCGCTCGCCGACGTGATCCTCTACGACCGGCTGATCCCGGCCGAGGCGCTGGCGGGAGCGCGCGCCGACGCCGAGCTGCGCTACGTCGGCAAGGAGGGCGGCGGGCCGTCGGTGCCCCAGGAGGAGACCGAGGCGCTGATGCTCGAGCGCGCGCGCTCCGGAGCGTTCGTCGTGCGACTGAAGGGCGGTGACCCGTTCGTCTTCGGTCGTGGCGGTGAGGAGGCGCTCGCGCTCGCAGCGGCGGGCATCCCGTTCGAGGTGGTGCCGGGGGTGACGGCCGGGATCGCCGCCGCCGGCTACTCCGGCATCCCTGTCACCCATCGCGGGCTCGCGAGCGGCGTGGCGCTGATCGCCGCCCACGAGGATCCGGCCAAGGACGAGCACTCACTCGACTGGGACGCACTCGCGAGGTTTCCCGGCACGCTCGTCTTCTACATGGGGGTGCGCACCCTGCCCGTGATCACCAAGCAGCTCCTGGACGCAGGCCGCGCTGGCTCGCAGCCCGCCGCGGTCGTCTCGCACGCGACACTGCCCGGCCAGCGGACGGTCACCGGGACGCTTGCGACCATCGCCGCCGATGCGGCGGCCGCCGAGATCACGGCACCGGCGATCACTGTGATCGGCGACGTGGCGGCGCTGCACGCCGAGCTCGACTGGCGAAGCCCCGGACCGCTCGAGGGGGCGAGCGTCGTTGTGACGCGCGCCCGCGCGCAGTCCTCCGAGCTCGCGACGCGGCTGCGCAGACTCGGCGCGGCGGTCATCGAGACGCCGTCGATCCGGATCGTCCCGCGCGCCGACGAGCTGCCGTCGCCTGAGGGCTTCGACCTCGTCTGCCTGACGAGTCCCAACGGCGTCGCGATCCTCTTTGAGAAGCTGGCGGCGCGCGGCGAGGACGCTCGCGCACTGGCCGGTGCGCGCGTCGCCGTGATTGGGCCGGGGACGGCGCGCGCGCTGCGCGAGCACGGCGTGATCGCCGACGTGGTGGCGGAGCGCTTCGTCGCCGAGGGGCTGGTCGAGTCGCTGGCCGGTCTCGAGGTGTCGCGTGCGTTGATCGCACGCGCGGCCGACGCCCGCGACGTCCTCCCCGACGCGCTGCGCGAGCGCGGCGCCGAGGTTGTCGTCGCGAGTCTGTATGAGACGCTCGCCGAGCCGATCGAGCCGGCGCTGCGCGGTGCCGTCGAAACGGCTTCCTACATCACCTTCACCTCCTCCTCGACGGTCCGCTACTTCCTCGAGTCGGCCTCGGTCGCCGCGGCGACGCGCGTGGTCTCGATCGGGCCGGTCACAAGCGAGACGCTCCGAGAGCGCGGCATCGAGGTCCACGTCGAGGCCGAGCGCCACGACATCGACGGCCTCGTCGCTGCGCTCGTGCGCGACCGCGCGCAGTCCGCGTGATGGCCGGCGTCCCGTTGATCACCTTCCTGTCGGACTACGGCACGTGCGACGAATTCGTGGGCGTCTGCCACGCGGTGATCGCACAGCGCTGCCCGGATGCTCGCGTCATCGACCTCGCCCACGGGATCGCGCGCCACGACGTCCGCGCCGGAGCGCTGGCGCTGCGCGCGGGCCTCCGGTACGCGCCCGCGGGCGTGCACCTCGCCGTCGTCGACCCCGGTGTTGGGGGCGAGCGGCGAGCGGTCGCCGTGCGCGTCGCGTCCGCCGATCGGATCCTCGTCGGGCCCGACAACGGTCTGCTCTCACTCGCCGCCGAAGACCTCGGCGGGTCGGTCGAGGCTGCCGACATCGGCGACTCGCCGGAGTGCCTGCGACCCGTCAGCGCGACCTTCCACGGCCGCGATGTCTTCGCGCCCGTCGCCGCCGCCCTCGCCGGCGGAGCGTCGCTGGGCGACGTCGGCGAAGCAGTCGATCCGGCCGGCCTCGCGACACTCGCGTTGCCGAAGGCCCGTCGCGACGGCGAGCGGCTGATCGCGCACGTCCTCTCCGCCGACGTCTACGGAAACCTCGCACTCGACGCCACCGTTGAGCAGCTGGCCGCTGCGCCCGGCGCGCCGCTGCTCGTCGAGACGGCGGGTAGCACGGTTCCAGTTCGCCTCGCCCGCACGTTCAGCGACGTCGAGGCCGGTGAACTGCTCGCCTACAGCGACGCCCGCGGCGCGTTGGCGCTGGCGGTGAATGGCGGCTCCGCCGCGCACGCGCTCGCCCTGGCGATCGATGACGAGCTGGTGCTTCGGCCGCGATGACGCTCGGCAACCCGCGCGTGCATCGCCGTCAGACCGGATCGACGAGTCTCGACGCCCGGGCGCTGGCGATCGCCGGCGCGCCGCACGGGACGCTCGTCACCGCGCGCGAGCAGCTCGACGGCCGCGGCCGCCAGGGCCGGCGCTGGCACGCGCCGGCGGGCAGCGCGCTGGTGTGCTCCGTGGTTCTGCGCGATCCGCCGCCACTGCTGTCGATAGTCGCCGGCGTCGCCGTCGCCGAGTCGATCGGCGAGAGCACCACGCTCAAGTGGCCGAACGACGTGCTGCTCGAAGGCCGAAAGGTCAGCGGCGTCCTGATCGAGGGCCGCCCGCAGGAGCGCTGGTCGGTGCTTGGGATCGGCGTCAATGTCGCGCTGCGCGTCGAAGAGCTGCCCGAGGAGCTTCGCGAGAGCGCGGGGACTCTCGGGCGCAGCGAGTCCGACGTCGAACCGCTGCTCGAGCGGCTGCTCGAGGTGCTCGAGGCTCGCCTGGCCTCCCCGGCCGAAGACCTGCTGGCGGCCTGGCGCTCGCGCGACGCCTTGCTTGGCCGCAAGATCGCGTGGCGCGATGGCCGCGGAACGGCGCTCGGAATCGATGACCGCGGCGCGCTGCTCGTCAGGCTGGCCGATGGACGCGAGCGCGCTCTCGACGCCGGTGAGGTCCACCTCCTAGCGGACCAGTAGACGCGACGCGGGGGTCGGTTTGGCCGCCCGGCTAGGCGGCGTCAGCGGGAGCGTCGTCTGCGTCGCCGCGCTCCGGACGGTCGTCGACGATGACCCGCCGGCGCGTGCCGGTTGGGCGCCGTCCGTTGGCGTTCTCTGAGAGCGCCGCGGAGACCTCGTCATCGAGCTGGCCCTCGGCGCCGCCGGTCGAGTCCTCGCGCTCCTGAAGACGCGCCTCGGCGTCCAGTCGCACGCCCTCGTCCTCGAGCGCCTCGACCGCGTTGCCGTGGCCGACCTCGCCGTTGCTCGGCGCGCCGAGCGCGCCCTCGTGGACCGCGTCGACGCCTGCGATCTGATCGATCACGGCGCCCGGCGCCGGCTCGCCGCCGCGCCGGCGGCGGCGCTTGCTGCGGCCGCGGCGCTTCGGGAAGTTGCGAAGCAGCTCGCGCGCGAGCGCCGGCGGCTTGCGCGCCATCCGCGTCCGTGCACCGCGAAGGACCTCCTCGGCCTCGGGCGTGTGGGCCAGCGCCGCCGCCAGCAGCGCCGCCGCGAGCCGGCGGTCCTGCTTGCGCGCCGCGTGGACGAGGCGTCGCGCGTTGCGGGCGTGCGCGGCGCCTGAGGAGTTGACGAGCAGCCCGAGCAGCCGCTTCGTCTCCGGCCAGCGCTGCACCGCGTACTCCTCGTGCACTTCGCGCGTGTATTCGGCGATCCGCCAGATCCACGCGTTGGCCTGGTCGCGGCGGCCGATCCGCTTGTCGACCATTGCCTGGAGCATGATCTTGGCCCCCTCGCGGCGCTCGTCGCGCGTCCAGGTGCCGATGATGTCGATCGCCGTGTCGAAGGCGTCGGGGTCGCGCGCTGCGGCGATCTCGGCGAGCGCCTTCAGGCGCAGCGCCGGGTTCGTGTTGCGCTGTACCGCGGTGACCAGGAAGCGCCGCCGCAGCTCGCCATCGCGATCGAAGTGGAGCATCGCCCGTGCGCGCCGCCAGCCGTTGGCCTGCACGCGCGCGCCGGCGAGCGCGGCCCAGACATGCTGCTCGCCGTAGTCGAGATGCTCGACGGCGATCCGCCACAGCTCACGCTCGAAGACCTCGGCGCGCCGCTCCGGCTCAGGGCAGACCGGCAGTACGCGACGCTCGACCCGCACGCGCCGCCCGCGCCCGCGCCGCACCGGACCGACGACGATCGCGCCACCGCGGTAAACGTCGCGGTCAAGCAGCGAGTGCAGCGTCACGACCGGGTCGTCGTGCTTGGTCGCCGGGTGCACAAAGTCGACGACGAGGCCCGCCTCCTTGCCCGGGTGGCGACGCGTGACGCGCCCCACGCGCTGCTGGTAGATGCGCTTTGAGGCCGTCGGCGCGAGATGCACGCAGACCGTCGCGCGCGGCGAATTCCAGCCCTCGGCGAGCAGCTGGGCGTTGATCAGGACGTCGATCTCGCCGCGCTCGTAGCGCGCCAGGATCGACGCCAGCTCGCGCTTGGGCGTCTCGCCCGA
>Ga0070733_10002978_pt1 | contig 11742 bp, 9 predicted proteins | sample Coa_R1_9_FD_66450 | JGI IMG/M metagenome (GOLD analysis project Ga0070733, IMG submission 66450) | Surface soil microbial communities from Centralia Pennsylvania, which are recovering from an underground coalmine fire - Coalmine... | ecosystem: Environmental > Terrestrial > Soil > Unclassified ... | reverse complement strand
GCGATGAGCTGTCTTACCTGATCGTATTTTTCCTCAAGAGCCAACGTCACGCTTCATCTCCCTCGCGAGGCAGAGCGGTGAGCAGAAAAGCAAAAACAGCCGGAGGTGAGACACCCCGGCGAAGCTCTTCGCAAAACGCATGTTGACGGATAATTAAGACGTTCCCTCGAACCCGTTTCCGGTTTCCGCGCCACACCCGCTCGCCCGCGCCCATTCACAGACACCTATAAGATGCGGCACACAGGCCGTGCGTTTCATCCAAAACCCACCGATTTTACACTAGCGGTCAAGTTTGCGTCAATCAAAATGACCGTAAGTCACAGGTCTTCCAGCGACTTCTGGGCTTGCAGCAATTCCTGCTTGCGCCTCTGCAGGCGAAGAATTTCGCCCATGGACGGCCCCACGCTTATCTGCCGCTGGATTTCGGCAAGTTCCTGATCCACCAGGCGCTTGCGGAGGACGCCTAAACAGCTTTCGGCTGACTCCCAGGTGGCATCGGCAGACGAGTCGAAAAGGATTTCAAACAATGTGCGGCGGTCTCTTTCTTCGAGTGCCGCACCTAGCGCGGCCGCGTCGGGCCGCTCGCCAACCTTTGTAATCAGGGCTTCGAATATTTTCTCGGTTTCGAGGCCGCGATGCAGCGAATGCGCAACAATCTCGCTCGCGATTCTTTCCCGAAGGCCCTGCCCGTCTGGCAGGCGGCCTTCCGCTTCGACCAACATCTGGATCAACTGCCGCTCCGCCGGTTTGACGGCCGGCCCCACAAGCTCCGGCTTTGCCTTTACTTCACCGCGCCGCTCGTTCGCCGCTCGGCGCAACGATTCGCGCAGCACGGGCTCATCCACGCGCAACTCGGAAGCAATGCGCGTGGCCCATTCGGAGCGCAGCAGACGATCGGGCAGGCGCTGGACATACGGCATCAAAAAATTGAGCGCCGCCACTTTGCCGGTGGCCGTCGTGCGGTCCATCTGGCGTGCGCGGCCGATCAAGTAGTCGAGGTACGGCGGCGCCTGTGCGAGCAGTTTGCGGTACGCCTCTGCTCCCTGTTCCTTGAGAAATTTGTCGGGATCAGCACGGCCCGGCAGCGCGAGCACACGAACGTCGAATTCCTTTTCGAGCAGAAGCGTAAGCGACCGCTCGGTGGCAGCCTGCCCTGCGGTATCGGGATCGTAGTTCACGATGACGCGTCGAGTGAAACGGCCCAACAACTTGATTTGTGGCTCGGCAAGACTGGTGCCGCAGCTTGCTACCACGTTGGCGATCCCGGCGCGCGCCACCGCAATCGCGTCCATATACCCTTCCACAAGCACCGCAAAGTCATTCTGCCGGAGCGCTTCCTTGGCGCGGTCGAGATGATAAAGGACGTTGCTCTTCAGGTAGATCGGTGTTTCGGGCGAGTTCATGTACTTCGGCATGTCGTCGCCCATGGCGCGTCCGCCGAACGCGATCACTTTCCCCGATTCGTTTGCGATGGGGAACATGATGCGGCGGCGAAAACGGTCGTAGAGGTGTCCGCCCTGCCCGTCCGGCACGCGGGCTTGATCACGCGAAACGAGGCCGGAAGCTTCGAGCAGCTTCTCCGGGTATTTCGATTTCAGTTGGCGCAGAAGCGCGTCACCAGCAGATGGAGCGAAGCCGAGGCCGAAGCGCTTCATCGCTTCACGGTCCAGGCCGCGGTCTTCCAGATACGCGAAGGCAACTTTGCCTTCGGGGGCTTCGTGCAGTTGGCGCGCGAAGAACGTCGCGGCTTCACGATGCATTTCGACAAGCGCAGACCGCTGCTGATTTTCGCGGCGTTCTTCAGGGGAATGCTCGCGCGGCTTGGGGATCGCAATGCCGCATTTTTCGGCCACCGTGCGGATCGCTTCCGGGAACGTACACTTGTCCAATTCCATCACAAATTTGAAAACGTCGCCGCCCACACCGCAGCCAAAGCAGTGGTAAATCTGCCGCACCGGATGCACGTTGAACGACGGCGTTTTTTCCTGGTGAAACGGACACAGGCCGGTAAAACTCTGGCCGCTTTTCTTCAGGCGGACGTACTCGCCGATGACGCGGACAATGTCCGCCTGCTGCTTCACGCGTTCCGCGAATGAACCGGCTTCAGCCATGTTCTGCTACTCCGGGACAGTGCGGAATCCCAGCCCAACCTGAAGAAAATGAGCGTCCCCGGTCAGGATATCAGTCACTTTCAGTTCACTCATGAGCGCCATGGTGGTCAAATCCGTGAAAGAAATCTTCGGCTTGTCAGAAAACTTCTTTCGCAAGTCGAACGCTTTGCGAAAACGTGATTCGGTGATCAGCTCCACCGCGATAAACGGCGACTTGATCAGCGCGTTCGTGTAGCGCCAGGCTTCGCTAAACGGACGACGGCGAAACAATATAGTGAATGTCTCATCGAGCACAAAGTTCGAGGTGAGAACGCGGCCAGAGCTCTTGGTGCATTCCTCGTAGCACAGTGCTGCTTTTTCGTGGAACGGATCCTTGCGGTCTTCAAGGACGACCCACCCCCATGTGTCCACAAAAAGCCTCACGGTTGATCGTCACCGTACAGTTCGGAATCGATGGCCGCGGACAATTTACCGTCCGCACCGGTACCGATCACATCGAGAAACGGATCACTCCGCTGCTCCAGCATGCTCCGCAACTGCTGAAGTGTTTCTTGCCCGAAGACACCATTCTTAACCGCGTCGCGAAACAACTCCACGAAATTCTTTTCTTCTATCACAAGATGCACTCGATTGTGCCGGCCATTGCGATTCTTACAAAACCGCAAGCCTTCCCACGTCTTGCCATTCAACGCAAAGACGTTTCTCTCAATGCGGGCCTGCTCGCTCTCGTCCCAGTCAAACTTACCTACGGCACAGTGTTTGACGGTAACCATTTTGGGCATGGAGCCTCTCCCGTTAGATTTCTAGTAGAATCTACTAGATTCTAGTAGAAGTTGGCCTCCCTGTCAAGGATTTCTTAGGCTTTTAACTCGGCAATTGTAATTGCCGTGCCACCACGGTCTTCGGCTTCATGGCGAATGCTTTCGACCAACGGGTGCGACGCGAGAAATTCGCCCAGGCCGCGGCGGAGCGCGCCGGTCCCATGGCCATGAATGATGCGGACGCTCGGCTTTCCCGCGAGAGCGGCTTCGTCAACGAATTTGTCCACGCGGCGCGTGGCCTCTTCCACGGTGCAGCCAATGACATTGATTTCGTCCGCGGCGGACTCGTCGCTCGGTTGCGCGTGTACGGTGACGCCACGCGGGCGAGCAGCCAGGGGATCTGTTTTCGCAGCCTTCGTATCGCCTTCGATACCGACAATATCAGCGAGCGGGACGCGCATGCGCATGATTCCCGCTTCCACTTCCGCGGTACGGCCGTCGTGGCGGCGGAAGATGGCCGCCTGCTTGAATCCCTTCACCACCACGCGCTGGCCGGCAGAAAGCTCGTCCGGCTCAACGGGTTTCGGAGGGGCTTGCGCCGAAGCGCCGAGATCCGCCTGAGACGAAGATAGCGTCTCGACAACAGCCGCGTCCGCATCCGCGCGGGCTTCCGATGCGAGCTTGCCCATGCGCCGCCCACTTTGCTTTTCAATCTGAGCGCGCACGGCGCGGTCCTTGATTTCAGCCGCGAGCCGTGAGACTTCGCCCTCCAGACGCTTTTGCGTCTGCTGGAAACTCTTTTCCAGCTCCGCGATTCGTTTTTTCTGGCGTTCCACCCATTCGCTCTGTAGCGCGCGGCGTTCGGTTTCGAGTTGCGCCAGCTCCTCGCGCGCCTCCCGTGTGATTCCCTCCATTTCGTCGCGGCTGCGATGCAGATACGCGATCAGATCGCGGGCTTCGCGCGATTCAGGGGAAAGACTTTCGCGGGCGCGATCCACAACCCGGGACGGCAAACCGAGGCGTCGCGCGATTTCGATGCCGCTCGACGTGCCGGGAACACCGACGAGAAGCCGATAGGTGGGTCGCAGGTTCGCTTCGTCGAATTCCATCGCAGCGTTGACGATGCCCGGCGTGGTGGAGGCATAGGCTTTCAGTCGGTCGTGGTGCGTGGTCGCAATCGTCAACGCGCGCCGCGCGCGAAATTCCTCCAGCAGTGCAACAGCGAGCGCCGCACCCTCTTCGGGTGCCGTCCCAGTGCCCATTTCGTCCACCAGAATCAGTGAGCGGTCGGTGGCAACCTCCAGCATGGATTTCAGATTCAGCATGTGCGCGGAAAAAGTGGAAAGGTCGGCGGCGATGGACTGCTCGTCGCCGATATCCGCGAGGACGCGATCGAAAAGGGGCATCTCGGCGAGGGCCGCCGCCACGGGAATCGCGGACTGAGCAGAGAGGGCGGCGAGGCCGACGGACTTGAGCGCGACGGTTTTTCCTCCGGTGTTCGGGCCGCTGATAACCATGATTGTTCCAGAGGTGCCAGAATCTTCGCCTTCGCCGCCGAGCGCGAGGGTCAAAGGAACCGCTTTGCGCCCCTGAGGCTTGAGCGTGTAATCGAGCACCGGATTGCGCGCGGATTCCAGGCGTAGGGTATTGCTTGAAGTGAATGAGGGCATCACGCAATCGAAGTCGCGTGCAAAGCGGCCGCGGGCGAGAATTGAATCGAAATGCGCGATGGCCGTTGCCGCAGCGCCGAGCGGGTCGCGGTCGGCTCGCAAGCGCTCCGTGAGTTCCTCGAGAATGCGCAGGATTTCCACGGCCTCATCCTCGGCGAGTTGAACGAGACGATTATTGAGGTCGATAGCCTCCAGCGGCTCGACGAAGACCGTTTGCCCCGTGGAACTGGCGCCGTGAACGACGCCCGGAACAGCGCGACGATCCGAGGCGCGCACGGGAATCACGAAGCGGTCGTTGCGCAGGGTGATGTAGTCCTCACCAGCCGGCTCGCCGCGGGCGCGAAGAATATTTTCGAGCGATTTGTGGATCTTGTCGCGCGCCTGCGCCATGCCAACGCGGATGCGTTTCAATTGGGGAGAAGCGTCGTCGCTGATTTCACCGTTGGGCAGCACGGCGCGGCGAATTGCAGTGGAGAGATGCCGAAAATCGGCGAGCGAGGCAGCGCGTTCGGCGAGGCGGGGATACTTCGCCGCGTCACTTTTGAATGTCTGGCGCACGCCGGCGACCGTATCCATCAGCGACGCCGCGTCCAGAAGCTCCGCGCTCGAAAGGACCGATGCGGGAATGGCGAGCCGCGCGAGCCACGCCTCGGGGTCGGCGAACGAACCGAAACCCAGTTCCGAGCCTGTGCGCAAGTATGCGACTGCTTCGCGAACGAGAACGAATTCGGCGTCGAGCGCGGCGGCATCTTGCTGCGGGACGAGCGCCTGAATGGCGCGGCGTCCGGGCGCGCACGTGCTGAAGCCGCTGACGATTTCCTTCAGCCGGTGAAATTCCAGAACTTCTTCTGCAGGACGCGACACAATAGCCTCGCAACGGATTGTAGCGTGTTTGCTTGTGGGAAATTTGACGGCAAAGAGCGATAGCGAACCTAGGCGGCGAAATGCCCGGCGAGGAGGGCGGCGGCGTCTGCGGGCGAATCCGCGAAGCGAACCACCGCTGCTTTCGCTTCGCCCCATTGAGAGGCGTGGCCTAATTCGACTTCGCGGACGCGCTCGATGACCGGCTTCCAAAAATCTCCCAGGACGACGAGCGGTTTCCGCGACATCGCGCCTTTGTTGAGCATCTCCCAGACGACCGCGAGCTCGACGAGCGTCCCCGTGCCGCCGGGACAAGCGACATAGCCGTTGCCGCGCTTAATCAATTCGAAGAGGCGCTCCTGCCACGTCTTTACGCGTACTTCTTCATCTATCCACTGGTTCGCGTGCGCCTGAAAAAATCTCGCTGTGACCGCGAGCGTGCGGCCGCCTGCTTCCTTGGCGCCGCGCGAAACTGCTTCCATCACGCCGCCATAGCCGCCACTGCAAACGACGAAGCCTCGACCGGCCAACTCGGCGCCCAAGGCTTGCGCGGCGGCGTATTGCGCATGACCCGCCCGCGGACGCGAACTGCCAAAGACGGTGACAACTTTCGGTTTCGGTCGCGGCGTCATTTCTTCTTCGTTCTTACTTTGGCGGGAGACGCAGGAGCGCCCAGAGTCTCGACCATGGCGACGCCGATTGCGTCGATTGCCTCTGTCGCATTCTGGCCGCGCTCGGGCGTGTTGTTTTCGAGAATTGAAAAGACGAGGTGCTCGCCGCGCAAAGTGGTGGCATAGCCGGACATTGCATGAACGTGTTCGAGGGCGCCCGTCTTTGCGTGAATCCGGCCTGCCGCCGTGGTGCCCTTCATGCGAGTTTCGAGCGTGCCATCTGCACCCGCAATGGGAAACGTGGAAATGTAATCTTCACCCCAGGGCTGCTTCGCTGCGTATTGCAGAATTTGTGCAACCGCCCGCGGCGTGACAAGATCGTCGCCCGAAAGCCCTGAGCCGTCGAAGAGCACAACGTCGCCCTCCACGATTCCGGCGCTTTTCAAGAATTCTTGCTCCACTTTGAGCCCGGCCCCTGTCGAGCCGGTTCCAGTTTTCTCCTTCGCGACGGTGCGCAGAAGCAATTCCGCGTGCAGGTTATGGCTGACCTTGTTCGTCACTCGCACGATTTCAAGAAGTGGGGGAGAAATATGTTCGGCGAAGAGAACGGAATCAACCGAGGGAGCTCCCAGCGTCTCTTCCTGAGACGGCGGGAGATCTCCCGCATCCGAGGTGTCGGGAGGCGGCGCATGCTTCGCGCGAACCGAACCGGTAATTCGGACACCGCGGGCCTCAAGAAGCTGTTTCAGTGCGCGCCCGGCCATTTCAGTTGGCTCGGTAGCGGCGAGATCGAGCCGGATCGCCGCATGGCCCAGTGGAATGATGCCCCGCAGCAAAAGAAAATTTGTTCCCGGCCGACGGACGACGGCGAAGTCGGGCTTTGCGTCCGGCGCTCCCGTGAGGATCTCATGACCGAAGCTATCAAGCGCAACTTCAGGTCCGACGACGAGCAAGGCTGGATCTTCGGCGCGAGCGCCAGGCAGGACCTCAATTGTAATGGTGTTGTCGTTGAACGCGATGGCGCTCACTGGCGCGCCGAAAGTGAAGAAGAGGTCGCCGACACTCCATCCCGCAGGATACGGGTCGTACGGGAAATAGCTGTCATCGGCGACAATATCGCCGCGCACTTCCTTCAGGCCTTTGGCGATGGCGGCATCAGCCATTTCAGCGAGAATCTTCTCGGCGGGTCCGTCATGCTCCACTTTTTCGGCATAAGGAAATTTGCGATTGGAAAGATCGGGATCGCCGCGTCCAACGAGAATCAAATCGCCCGCCAGGCTGCCGTCGCTTCCGAGCTTCCCGCTCGATTCGAGCGTGGTGCGGAATTGGTAGTTCGGGCCAAGCATTGACAGCGCGAGCGCCGACGTGAATATTTTCGCGTTCGACGCCGGCGTGAAGAAATGATCGGCATTCAGCGTGTAGAGCGTTTCCCCGGTGTCGCGATCGGCAACGACAATCCCCCAATTCGCTTTTTCCGCACGCGCATCTGCGAGAGCGGCGGCGACGCGGGAGCGAAACAACGCGACATCTCCGCCCGGTTTTGCGCGTGATGCGGTCGGCGGCGTTTGGGTGGAAGAGATTTTTTGCCCTGCGGCAAAATGCGCAAAGAGCAAAAACAGCGTGCTCAGATGTGCGGCTTTCGCCCAGCCATCACGGCCGAACGAGCGAACGGGAAAGGTACGGAATATCCGTTTGTTCACAGTGTTTTACGAAGCCGCTGATTATATTCCGATAATTCGTGCCACGTCTGCCGGGTTTTCTTATTTGATTGCGCTCCGTAAATGAAATCCATATCATCAAGTGCGGTTACATTTCCGTCTGAGGAGGACAACTCATGAAGAAAATAATCCTGTGTATGTTTGTGATGGCCGCACTCATCGGTCTGCCGGCGCTTTTCAATCCAACGCCCGCGCGGGCAGACGATAAAGTAAAGGATGAAGACCGGCTGAAGAACGCAGGTGAGGTGGCGAAGGAAATCATGGATATCCCCGACGACATTCCGCAGAGTGTGATGGACAAAGCGGATTGCATCGTCGTGATCCCGTCCGTGATCAAGGGCGCGTTTGTGGTGGGCGCCAGCTACGGACGTGGAGCCATGACGTGTCGCAGCGGCGAGGATTTTCACGGCCCGTGGGGAGCACCCACCATGATGGCCCTGGAAGGAGCAAGCTTCGGATTCCAGATTGGCGGCCAAGCCACCGATTTCGTCCTGCTGATCATGAACGAACGCGGTGCGAGTTCCATTCTCAGCAGCAAAGTAAAGATCGGCGGAGATGCTTCCGCGGCCGCGGGACCGGTGGGACGCAATGCTCAAGCGGACACGGACGTCACCATGCGCGCGGAGATCCTGACGTACTCGCGGGCGCGCGGCCTGTTCGCGGGAATCTCGCTCGACGGTTCCACGCTCCGGCCGGACAATGACGCCAACGAGCGAATCTACGGAAAAAAGATCGATGCCAAGGACGTTGTACTTCACGGCGCAGTTCCCATTCCGCCCTCGGCGAAACTGCTGATTTCCACGCTGAATCAACACAGCCCGAAACACGGGAAGTAAATGCAACGCAGGATCCCCGCGCCGGAGCGCATTCGCCGCGCCGGCGCGGGTCCCTCTTCCTAGCTCCGGCTCAGCCGTATCCCTTCTATTTGACTTGTCCCCATATATGACCTATAGTCACCAAATCTCATGTCGTGGAGAAATGGAATGCCCCGTCATCCGGCAACCGTCCTGCATTCTGGCTCGCGTCTTCCGCGGACGAGCCGCCGCGCCCGCCGCAGCGCCGACATTCGTGCGCGCCTCTTCCGGGCCGCACTCGAGCTCTTCGCCAAACACGGCTACCTGGAAACTACGGTCGAGGACATCACGGAAGCCGCCGACGTGGGCAAAGGAACCTTCTTCAATTATTTTCCGACCAAAGAGCATGTGCTCGCCACGTATGGAGCGGAACGGATCAAGGCAATCGAACGCGCGCGGCAAGAGGCGCGGAATGGCGAGCGGCCAGTCCTTTCCATTCTGGGAGAACTCGCTGCGGACCTCGCCGGACAATCGAGTGAAAGCCCCGCGTTGCTCCGTTCGATTTACGCGGCCCATGCTTCGTGCCAGCCCGTGCGCTCCGAACTCCAGAAGCGCATGCAGCACGGCCGCGGGCTGATAGCGGAAATCTACGCCCTCGGACAAGAACGAGGCGAGATTCGGCGCGATCTCGCCGCCGCCGAGCTGGGACGCCTCACACAGATTATCTTCATGGGCGTTACCTTGAGCTGGTCGATGAATCCGGATACATCTTCGCGCAAAACTGCCGCCGCGGTATGGGATCTCATTTGCGCTAATTTGCGGGCCACGAATCCGCGTGTCCACCAAAAAGGACACAAAATTGCCTAAGGAGGCGGGGGACATTTTTCGATGCAAGCTGCGTCTTTGTAAAGTGCAGTGACATCCTATGAAAAAGAACTAGCAGGAGGAAATTCCGTGATACGTCACTTCGGAATTGTATGCGCCTTTTTGGCAGCTCTGTTCTTATTTTCACCACTGGCCGTAAACGCCCAAGCGCCCCCGGCGGGTCCTGGCAGCTCTACGAACTACGGAGAGCAATCATTGTCATCCTCGGCGCCGGCATCGGGACAGAGCTCGTTTTCAGGCAGCGTTCCTTCCAAGCTCGTGCCTGGCGTTTTGCCTTTATCGCTGCCGGAAGCCATCGACCGCGGCCTGAAACAGAACCTCGGGTTGCTGCTCGCAAGTGAGGATATCCGCTCGGCGCGCGGCTCACGCTGGCAACAGTTGAGTTCGCTTCTCCCCAACGTGACGACATCGACCTACGTCGACGTTTCACAGGTGAACTTGAAGGAATTCGGGTTTAACTTCAGCATCCCGAACGTGAATATCCCCTCCGTCGTTGGACCGTTTTCCTATTTCGACGCGCGCCCATATCTCACGCAGTCTCTGTTTGATTGGAAAGCGATCCAGAAGACTCGCGCCGCCACCGAGACCCTGAAATCCACCCATTACAGTTACAAAGACGCGCGCGATCTGGTCGTACTGGCCGTGGGCTACAGCTATTTGCTGACGATTGCCAACGCAGCCCGTATCGAAACCGCGGACGCGCAGGTGAAGACGGCACAGGCGCTCTACAATCAAGCTTCGGACCAGGTGAAAGCGGGCACTTCTCCGGCCATTGACGCTTTGCGCGCGCAAGTGGAATTGCAGACGCGGCAACAACAGTTAATTCAAGCCAAAAACGATTTTGCGATACAGAAACTGAATTTATCCCGCGTCATCGGCCTTGCCCCCGGCCAGGAATTCGAGTTGACGGACCGGTCTCCCTATCAGCCGCTCGAAAGCATCAGCGTGGAAGAAGCTTTGAAGCGAGCCTATGCTTCGCGCTCGGATTTTCAAGCTTTGCTTGCGGACGTCCGCGCAGCCGAACATTCACGAAAGGCGGCCGAGGCGGGCTACTACCCTTCGCTTTCTCTCAGTGCCGACTACGGTGTTGCGGGTCAGCATCCGAGCGAATCGCATGGAGTCTTCGACGTGCGCGGGACGCTGACCATCCCGATTTTTCAGGGCGGAAAAGTCCACGGGGACATTTTGCAGGCGGACGCCCAGCTAGAGCAAAGCCGCCAGCGTGTGGAGAATTTGCGCGGCCAGATCGATGCGGATGTGCGAACCGCTCTGCTGAACCTTCAGTCTGCGGCCGAGCTGGTTACCGTGGCGCAAAGCAACATCGGTCTGGCGGAACAAACGCTGCTACAGTCGCGCGACCGCTTCATCGCCGGGGTGACCGATACGGTGGAAGTGGTGCAAGCGGAAGAGACGGTTGCCAGCGCGAATGAACAGCTTATTTCAAGCCTCTACTCCTACAACTACGCAAAGATTTTTCTGGCCCGGGCCCTGGGCGTGGCGGAACAAAGCGTAAGAGAGTACTTCAAAGGAAAATAGTATGGCACAGCAAACCGAAGTTCAGGTTTCCCCGGCCGCGCCAGGCACTCCGGCGCCTGCCGCAAACGCTCCTGCCGAAACTCACTCGGCGGCGCCGCCACCCTCTCGCGAGTTCTTTCGTAGACGGCCGCAGGCAAGAGGTTGGATTATCGCCGCGGTCCTCGTCCTGCTCGTCGGCGCTTTCTTTGCCTGGCGCTACTTCGCGAGCTATGAATCCACCGACGACGCACAAGTGGACGGCCATTTGATGCCGCTGAGCGCGCGGATTTCGGGCTATATCCTAAAGGTGAACGTAGACGATAACCAGGCCGTCACGGCCGGCACCGTACTCGCCGAAATCGATCCGAAGGACTATCAGGTCGCCGTGGACAAAGCGCAGGCTGATCTCGCCGATGCCGAAGCCACCGCTCTCTCTTTGGGCATCAACGTCCCGATCACGTCGGTCAACACCTCAAGCCAGGTTTCGTCTTCCGAAGCGGGCGTTGAGAACACCCGCGCCGGCGTGCTCGCAGCCGAGCAGCAGTTTGACGCGGCGAAGGCTCAGCTCGCGCAGGCGCAGGCGAATGATGTAAAAGCTCAAGACGACCTCGAACGTTATAAGCAGCTCGTTGACAAGCAGGAGATCTCGCAACAGTTGTACGACCAGGCCTTGGCCGCTGCGCGCAGCAGCACACAAGCTGTGGCCTCCGCCAAAGCCATGGCCTCCAGCGCCGACCAGCAAGTTCATCAGTCTCGCGCGAAGCTGCTGCAGTCCCAGGCGGACTTGCGGGCTTCGCAGACCGGCCCCCAGCAAGT
>Ga0070733_10002977_pt1 | contig 11745 bp, 7 predicted proteins | sample Coa_R1_9_FD_66450 | JGI IMG/M metagenome (GOLD analysis project Ga0070733, IMG submission 66450) | Surface soil microbial communities from Centralia Pennsylvania, which are recovering from an underground coalmine fire - Coalmine... | ecosystem: Environmental > Terrestrial > Soil > Unclassified ... | reverse complement strand
CGGTCGATATCGAGATTCACCTGCGGGCTCTGAATCTGAAGGTCGCTGGTGATGTCGAGGAATCCGGGGAGTCCGCGCATCTGGCCGAGTAGGCGCGGAACCCACTCGTAGATCTCCTTCAAATTCGCGCTCTGGAGCGTCATTTGATAGGCGCTGTTGGTGTTCTGCCCGTTGATTGTGATGGGCGGTGGATTTTGCAGGAACACCATGACGCCGGGCACCGCCGACAGGCTGCCGCGCAGCTCCATCATCACCTGATCCACGTTCAGCTTTCGTTCCGGGCGCGGCTTCATCATGGCGAAGAGGAAGCCCTGGTTGCTGTCGCCGGCGAAGGCGCCGATCTCCTCGACATTGGGATCGTGCTCCAGAATGTCGCCGATGGCGCGCTGATGTTTGGCCATCGATTCGAAGGAGATGTCCTGGCTGGCGAGAGTCGCGCCCTGAATGAATCCGGTGTCCTGGCTGGGAATGAATCCGGTGGGCATGTGGAGGAACAGGTACACGGTGCCGCCCAGCATCGCGAACGCAAACATTACGGTAATGAACGGATGACGCAAAACTCGTTGCAGTGTGATGTCGTAAGCTCGCGTGATGCCGTTGAATCCGCCCTCGAGGGCGCGGTACAGACGCCCGTGCCGCTCCGCCGGTTCATAGCGAAGGAAACGGCTGCCCAGCATCGGGGTCAACGTGAGCGAAACGAATCCGGAAATCAGGATGGCAACCGTGATGGTCACGGAGAACTCGTGCAGAAGGCGGCCCACGATTCCGCCCATGAACAGCACGGGAATAAATACGGCCACCAGCGAAATCGTCATGGATACGATGGTGAACCCGATTTCCTTGGACGCGAGCATGGCCGCCTCCATGCGCGGCTTGCCCATCTCGCGATAACGCACGATGTTTTCGAGCATCACGATGGCATCGTCGACAACGAAGCCGACCGAGAGAGTCAACGCCATCAGCGAAAGAATGTTCAGGCTGTAGCCCAGCAGGTACATTACGGCGAACGTGCCTACGATGGAAAGCGGAACGGCCACGCCCGGAATCAGCGTCGCCGATAGATTGCGCAGGAACAGGAAGATGACCATCACCACCAGGCAGATGGTCAGCACCAGCGTCAACTTGACGTCATTGATGGAATTGCCGATGGGTACGGAAGCGTCGTAGATGATGGACAGATCCAGGGCGGGAGGAATCTCCAGGCGGAAGTTCGGCAGCAGCGCTCGGATGCCCCGGACCACCTCCACGGTGTTGGTTCCGGGCTGGCGGCGGATGGCCAGGATCACTCCGCGTGTATCGTTGATCCACGCCACCGACTTGTCGGTTTCCACGCTATCCAGCACCTGCGCGACGTCTTGTAGCCGCACCGGATTGTTGTCGCGATAGGCCACGATGACATTCTTGTAAGCTGCGGCGTTGGTCAACTGCCCGTTCGACTGGACCGTGAAAGACTGCTTGGGGCCATACAACTTGCCGGTCGGCAGATTGACGTTGCTTTGCTGGACCGCGCGCATCACGTCGTCGATGCCGATGTTGCGCGAGGCCAGCGCGTCGGGATTCACCTGCACGCGCACGGCATATTTCTGCGAGCCGTAGACGAACACCTGGGCCACGCCGCTGACCATCGAAATGCGCTGTGCGAGCAGGTTTTCGGCATATTCATCCACGGTGTAAAGAGGCAGCGTGGGCGAAGTCAGCGCCAGATACAGCACCGGATTGTCGGACGGATTCACCTTCCCATAGGAAGGCGGGCGCGGCATCTCCGCGGGAAGCTGCCCTCCGGCTTTGGCGATGGCCGCCTGCACGTCCTGCGCCGCCGCGTCGATATTGCGGTCGAGCGCGAACTGAAGCGTGATGGTGGTGCTGGCCTGGGTGTTGCTGGAGCTCATGGACTCGACGCCGGCGATCGAGGAAAATTCCTTCTCGAGCGGAGTCGCCACCGCCGAGGCCATGGTCTCCGGATCCGCACCGGGCAACCCCGCGCTGACTTGGATGGTGGGATAGTCCACGCTGGGCAGCGCGGCGACGGGAAGAGCGCGATAGCCTACCGTTCCGAACAGAAGAATCGCCAGCATGACCAAAGCGGTCATCACCGGGCGCTCTATAAAGATGCGCGAAAAATGCATACGCTACAGAGTGCGCGAATCCACTTTGGACGCGGCCACCGGTTGAATGTGCGCGCCGGGATAGAGCAACAGTTGCCCGTCGGTCACGACGGTCTCTCCAGCCGTGAGCCCGGTCTCGATTACCACCTGATTGCCGTGGATCGCTCCGGCGCGCACGTTGCGCGGCTCCACGGTCTGGTCCGGCTTCACGACGTAAACCATCTGCCCCTGCTGGCCCGGTTTCACGGCTTCCGAAGGCACCACGACGGCGCGCGCCTGCGTATCCAGAGTCAGCGACACGTTGACGAACTGGCCGGGCCACAGCAGCCGCTTCGAATTATCAAATGCCGCCTTCAGCTTGATGGTTCCGGTGGTCGAATCCACGGTGTTGTCGATCACGGTGAGCTCGCCGCGCACTGGCGTGGCGTTCGGCACGTCTTTGGGAATTGCTTGTACCGCCAGTTTTCGGCCGGCGCCAGAACGCTCAGCATTAGACCGCTGGATCGCGGCCAGATGCTCCTCCGGCACCCCAAAGCTGACCCAGATCGGGTCCAGCTTGTTGATCACCACCAGGTTGGTGGTGTTGGCCGTGACGATGTTGCCTTCGTGAACCAAAAGATTACCGGCGCGCCCGGTCACGCGGGAGCGCACCTCGCAATAGGTCAGGTCCAGTTTGGCGCGGTCGATGGCGGAGCGGTCGCTGTCGATCGAAGCGCGGTAACTCTCGATGGCCGCCTGATCCGCGTTGATGGCGGCGTGATTCGATTCTGCGGCGGCTCGCGATTGCTCGTCCTGCGTGCGCGAAACGATGCCTTCCTTGGCAAGCTGAGCGTTGCGGGAGGCGTCGGCTTCTAGGCTGCGCGACTGCGCCACGTCTTTTTCGCGATTGGCTTCGGCCTGGTGCAGATTGGCCGTGTCGCGATTGAAGGCGGCCTCGGCTTGGCGCAGAGCTTCCTGGTAGGGGCGGGGGTCGATCTCGAACAAGAGATCGCCTTCCTTCACGTCGGCGCCTTCGGCGAAGGCGACCTTCACAAGCTCGCCCGAGATCTGCGATTTGACCTGGATCACCGCCGACGATTCTGCCGTGCCGATGGCCTGGACCTCGGTGGGAACGGATTGCTCGGCGGCGACGGCGAGGCTCACGGGAACAGGCGGAGGCGGACCGGCGCTCTGCGTCTTCTGCGTCTGACAGGCGGACAGCGCGAGGACTGCAAATAGGAGGGCGATTCGATTGGAATTCCGTCGCGACACGTCTGGCACCTGCGGAAGTGGGACTAATTTCCACGTTAGCACAGCCGGTACGCGCTAGCCCAGCAGGAAGGGTCCGGCGATCACCAGCAGCAGGCTTCCGTAGATCGCCCAGCTCCAGCGGTTGGCTAAGTTAACGGTGAAGCCGATACCGTCGCGCCGTTGCACGAAGAGCGCGGCGTCATTGGGGTTGTAATAAATCATGCCGCCCTTCCAGCACTCGTTCGGCGTTGGGTCCGGATCGTGCGGCTTGTTGGATTCGCGGACAGCATATGCCATCGCCGGAATCAGCAACGCTAAAGGGCCGAGGACCATGACGCTCATGGGGAGCGCGATAACGCCGGTGAGTTTGAGCGGTAGAGCCCCGAAGAGGAGCGCAATCATTAACTCCACCATAAGCATCACGACCACGATCGGCCTGCGCATCGAGTCGGCGCGGCGCGAGCCGTACCAGCCCGCCAGCACCAGGCCGAAAAGCCACGCCGTGAATCCGCCACCCATGACCAACGGGCCGTAAACGCCGCGGACAGTGCGATCCGCCCAGCGATTCGGTGTTCCGTCGAAACTGAAATGAACCGGAAAGCGCGCTGGAATCTGGTCCCAGTGCGAGTGCAGATACATCGCGGCGCCGGCCAGCAGCAGCAGCGGAAGAATTCCCGACCAGGCGAACCAGGGCAGAGGCTCAGACGGACTGAGCGTGGTCTGGCGGATCAGGGACGGCTGAATCGCGAAGGGTTTCAGCTTGCGGTTCTGCGCGACGAACGAGGCGATACCCAAGACAGTGGTCACCAGCACGGCGCCAACGTCGACCAGCGGATTCGGAAACAAGGCCATCCCGAGCAGGCTTATCGCCGCGGGAATCGCGATCCGTAACCGGTAGGAGCGAAGCGCGCGGCGCCCCCTCTCCGTCGAACGGAATCCCTCCGGCACGGGAATGCCGAACAGGAGATCGCGCGGCGTGATGTGCGGTATTCCGAGCAGCGCCAGCGCCACGACAACCTGCGTGAACATCGGAATCGCAAGGGTGAGGAAACGGGCGGTCATTCGATATCCTCCACGATGGATTTCAACTCCGCCGCGATGCGGGCGGGGGACACACCCTGGGCGCGCATCTGCGAGACCAGCTCTCTCAGTCGCTGCCGGTAGCCGGAGATTTCGCGGCGCGACGGGGCAGGGGCTTCGCGCTCCAGCACCGTGGCCCCTCGTCCCTGGCGCAAATCCAGCCAGCCTTCAAGGGCCAACTGCCGGTAGGCTTCGGCGACGGTATTGAAGTGTACGGCCAGGTCCGTGGCTAGGCGGCGGACAGGCGGCAACACCATTCCGGGTTGAAGCGAACCTTCCACCAGCAGCACGCGCAACTGGTCCACGATCTGCCGCATCAAGGGCGCCGGCGACGACGGATCGATGCGCAGGAGCGGAGCGGCCATCCCCAATTGCCTCTGTGTCTAATGTACATGTACACAGTACAATTGTCAAGGGCCGCAGGATCCTGGCGCGCCTGCCGCTATAGTCAAGCGGGCGCGTGCCCCAATGGAACTCCTCGAAGCGCAGTACTACGACTCGTCTACTTACGCCATTAGTGTTCTACGGAGCGCTGCCGATAAGTTGATTGCCGGGAGGCGACCGGATCCCCACGGGGTCCGCCGCGTTGTCGAGCGGGTCCGTGCTGGTTGTGCTCCCGGCAATGAACTTACGCTTTCATTTCTTCCTTGGATGTGATCTATGTGTTTTATCGGTAATCCGCGAGGCGTCGAATACGGCGCCGCGTAAGCCGAACTATGCTATAACGGCTTCGAGTGACCGCATGACTGAGAAGGAAATCATCTTAGCCCAACAGGAGTTCCTGTTCCCCTGTGTCTTTCATTTCTTCAAAGAACCTCTAGTGGTGGCGCGCGCCAAGGATCAATTTGTCTGGGACGCGCGCGGCAATCAATATCTGGATTTCTTTGGCGGCATCGTCACCATCAGCGTGGGGCATTGCAATGAAACGGTGAACCGCAAAGTCGCCGCACAGATCGACACGCTTCAACATGTCTCCACGGTGTTTGCGAACGAACCGCAGGCGGCGCTGGCCAAGCGCGTGGCCGGCCTGACGCCTGGCGGCAAATTGACTAAGAGTTTCTTCACCAACAGTGGAACGGAGGCGAACGAAACCGCGATTCTGGCGGCGCGCTGCTACACCGGCTCGCATGAAGTGGTGGCGCTGAGGCATAGTTATCACGGGCGATCGGCGCTGGCCATGGCCGCCACCGGACAGGGGTCGTGGCGTCTGGGCGGCGCGCCCGCGGCCGGTTTCACGCACGCATTGAACGCGTATTGTTACCGCTGTCCGCTGGGACTAACCTATCCGAGTTGCAACGTTCGCTGCGCCCGGGACATGGATGAGATGATCCGCACCTCCACGTCCGGCCGCCTCGCGGCCTTCATCGCGGAGCCGATTCAGGGCGTCGGCGGATTCATCACGCCTCCCAAGGAATACTTTGAAATCGTGACGGGGATCGTGAAGAAGTTCGGCGGCCTGTTCATCAGCGACGAGGTGCAGACGGGGTGGGGCAGGACCGGCGGCAAATGGTTCGGCATTGAACATTATGGTGTGGTTCCGGATATCATCACCAGTGCCAAGGGGCTGGGCAACGGCACGCCGGTGGGATTGACGGTGGCGCGTGCGGAGGTCGCCGATGGACTCAAGGGTGCGTCGATATCCACCTTCGGCGGCAATCCCGTCGCCGCTACCGCCGCGAAAGCCGTGATCGACTTCATCGACGACAACAAGCTGCTGATCAACGCCGCGGAAACCGGAGCCCACTTGCGCGCTCGCCTGGAGGAGTTGAAGAAGAAGCATTCCCTGATCGGCGACGTGCGCGGCATGGGCCTGATGCAGGCCATCGAACTGGTGGAAGATCGCGATTCGCGTGCGCCCGCGCCCGAGGCCACTGCGGCATTGATGGAAGCCGCGCGGGAGAATCGTTTGCTGATCGGCAAGGGCGGTACGTATGGCAACGTGATCCGCATCTCGCCGCCGCTCAACATTGCCAAGAGCGACGTCGATGATTTCGCCGCGAGACTGGACGCCAGCCTGGAGCGCGTGAGCCGGGAGCGCAGCGCCTCAGTCCATCGCTAGAGTACCAGCGCTAGACTACAAGGCATGCGGCGATACTTGCTGGCACTTCTACTGGCTGCGGCTGCGATGGAACATCTTACTTCACCCCTTACTGCCCAATCACAGAATATTTCCTACGGCGATTTGAAAGAGGGGCAAACCCTCCACGGCTTTCGCGCGGCCGCAGTATATCTGGACGATTCCGGCCACGCCATCGGCGCGCGCCTGCACCATGAGCACACGGGCTTCACGCTGGACCTGTTGCAAATCCAGTCCGCCCCGCAGGCCTTCATCTGGGTGACCACGTTCCCCACGTCCAACATGGGCGAGCCGCATACGCAGGAGCACCTGCTGCTGGGCAAGGGCAACAAGGGCAGGGATCTGGGCAGCCAGGAGACCATGTCGCTGGCGACCTCGACAGCCTTCACCATGCAGTGGCGCACTTGTTACACGTTCTACACCTCGGCTGGGCCGGATGTGTTCTTCCAGAATTTCAACCGCACCATGGACGCGCTGCTTTACCCGGACTACTCGGATGAGGAGATCCGGCGTGAAGTGCGGAATTTCGGAATCGGCGAAGATCCCAAGGACGGAACGCTGCACTTGGAGGAGAAGGGCACCGTCTATAACGAAATGGTCACCTCGATGGACCAGGCGAATCGCCGGCTGTATCAGGCGACGCTGCTGTCGCTTTACGGCCCGGGACATCCGCTGTCGTATTCGGCGGGCGGACTGCCGGCGGATCTTCGTGTGATCCAACCTTCCGACATCCGGCGCTTCCATGATCAGCATTATTTCCTTGCCAACATGGGCGCAATCGTTTCGCTGCCCAAAGAGGTTGTGCCGGGAACGGCTCTGATGCGGCTTGACGCGGTCTTGAACGACTTGGAGCGCGGCGCGAATGGGAGCCCGCGGCCGCCGGTGATTACGGAAGCGCAATTGCCATCGCCAAAGGCGGCTCCGGCGGGACGCATCGAGTATTCGGAATATCCGCTCCAGAACGACCAACAGCCGGGAAGCGTGTATCTGGTCTGGCCGGCGAATCGAAAGCTGACACTGCGCGATAAATTTCTGCTCGGCCTGTTCATGGACAATGTCTCCGGAAGCGCGGATACGAACCTCTACAAGCGGTTGATCGACAGCAAGACCCGAGAGGCGGACATAGGCGCCAAGGGCGTCGATTCCTACGTCGACGATGGTCAAGGCAATCCGGTGATGGTGACGTTCCGGGACATGCCCGTGTCGAAGATGAACGACGCCGATCTGAGCGCACTGCGCCTAAAGGTGCTGGATGAGTTCGCGAAGATCGCCGCGTACCCGGATGGATCGCCTGAGCTGGCGCAATTCCAACAGCGGCTGAAAGGCCGCATCGCGGAGACGCGGCGTTCGCTGTCGAAGCTGGTCAACTCGCCACCCGGATTCGGCTTTCGAGGCGGCGATACGGCCTGGCTCGAAACGCTGTACCAGCTCAACAAGGAGCCTGGTTTCCGCAAGACCGTGACTTCGAAGGACGATCTGGCGGCGATCGAAAAGCTGATCGCAGGTAGTCACAATATCTGGCGTGAATACCTGACCGAATGGAAGATCCTGGGGACTATGCCGTACATCGAGGCGGCAAAGCCCAACCCCGCGCTGGTTCGTCAAGCCGCGGAAGAACGCACGGCTCGCGCGGCGGCGGAAACCGTGCGGCTCCGGCAGCAGTACGGCGCGGCTGGCGATCAGCAAGCACTGGAGCGGTATCGCGCAGATTACGACGCGGCCACGAAAGCGATCGAGGACGCGGAAAAGAAGGCCGCATCGGCGAAGTTCGTCGAGCATCCTCCCATGACGCTCGACGACGCGCTGGAGTTCAAGTCGTCCAAGCTCGCCCGCGGCGTGCCGTTGGTCTCGTCGGAATTTCAGAGCATGACGAGTGCGACTACGGGCATTGCTCTGCGCCTGGATAGCGTGCGGGAGGACCGGCTGGTGTACGTTTCGATGCTGCCGGGGCTGCTGATGAACAGCGGCGTGATTGAGGACGGCAAAGTCGTCACCTATGAGGACATGACGCAGCGGTTGCGCAACGAGATTTTGAGCCTGGATGCAGGTTTCAGCGTCAACGCGGCGACGGACCGGGATGAGCTGGTGATGCGCGGCGCGGGCAACAACGCCGCCGAATCCAAACGGGCCATCGACTGGATGGAGCTGGCTTTGTACCATCCCTACTGGCGCGAGGAGAATCTGCCTCGCTTGCGCGACTACGTCGATCAGGTGCTGGGAAGCTTGCGCAGAACCATGCAGGGCGCGGAGGAAAACTGGGTCCGTAATCCGGAAACGGCGTACCGCAAGCAGGCGAATCCCTTGATGCTTGCGAGCTCGTCGTTTCTGACGCGCGCACACAATGCGCAAAGGCTGCGATGGATGCTGAAGGATGGTGGCTCGGACGCCGTGTATGGTTTCCTGACCGAGTTAGGAGGAGTCGCGGGTTCACGAGACGAGCGGAAAGCGATTCTGGCGGCGATTCGCGATGGAAAATACGCGGGCGCTTCGAAGCTGTCGGAGCAGGAGCGCGGTCTGGCGGTGGAAGCTGCGCGGGACTTGGAAGCCACGCTGGGAGACATTCCGGATTCCTCCCTTGCCGCGGACTGGCGCTATCTCTGCGATCAGATGGCGCGCGACTTGCGGCAGGGACCGGAGCGCACGCTGGCGATTCTTGAAGAAGTGCGGCGGTCGGTTCTGATCACCGGCGGCGCAAGAATGTTCGTCATCGGATCGGGCGCCACTCAGGCGGCGCTTAGCCCGGGAATCCAGAGATTGTCGGCGGAGTTGCAGAACGTTCCGTTCAAAAAGGCCGCCTACAAGCAAGTCAACAGGATCGACGCGAGACTGCACGCGCGCCAAGCGGATGCCGCTGCGCCACTGTTCGTCGGACTGCTCAACGCCAATTCGCAAGGCGGAGTATTCGTGAACTCGGCGCCGCTGACGAGCTACCACGATACCAGCCGCGACAAGCTGCTGGACTACCTGGCAGTGAACCTGTACGGCGGCGGCGGCGCGCACAGCGTGTTCATGAAGACGATTGGCGCGGGGCTGGCGTATAGCAACGGGATCAGCGTCTCGCTCAGCACCGGGCGCATTGGATACTACGCCGAGCGTACTCCGGAGCTGCCACAAACCTTGAAGTTCGTGATTGGAGTGCTGAAATCGGCTCAGCCGGACGCGTCACTGGCGGAGTATGCGGTCGCCGGAGCGTTTCAGGCGACTCGCGTAGCATCGTCTTATGAGACGCGCGGCGAGTCGATGGCGGCGGATCTGGCGGATGGTCTCACGCCCGACGTAATCAAGCGGTTTCATCAGGCGATTCTGGAGTTGAAGAAGTCGCCGGATCTCGAGGCCGAGCTCTTCCGCCGGATGAGCCAGGTGGACGCGAAGGTGCTGCCGGGGATGGGAACCAAAGCCAAGGGCGTCGAAGGGGCGGTGTACTTCGTGATCGGGCCGGAGAAGCAGTTGACAGCCTGGGAAGAATACCTGAAACGCGAAGACTCAACGGAAGCGCGCGTGTGGCGGCTGTATCCACGGGACTTCTGGCTCACCGGGGAATAGCAAGAATCCTGCAAGAGCTCTTGACAGGCAAGCTGTCTCCGGGTATATTTAACTTGTCAGTTATGTAACTGACTGGTTCAGTAAGCATGGGTTTCAATTAAGAATTAAGCATGATGCAAACGATCTCACCCGATCCTCTCAGCGCGACGTTCGCTGCACTGGCCGATCCCACCCGGCGTGCGATTCTGGCAAGGCTCGCTTCGGGCGAGGCCTCGGTCACTCAGTTGGCCGAGCCTTTCGAAATGAGCATGCCCGCCGTCTCCAAGCACCTGAAGGTGCTGGAGCGCGCTGGATTGATCGCGCGCGGGCGCGAGGCTCAATGGAGGCCCTGCCGGCTGGAAGCAACTCCGCTGAAACGCGCTTCGGATTGGGTGGAGGAATACCGGCGTTTCTGGGAACAGAGCTTCGATCGTTTGGATGAGTATCTGGGCGAGCTGAAACGAATCGAACTGAAGAAGAAGGAGAAGAAGCATGGCCGCAAGCACCGCAAAAAATAGCCCTGCGACGAGTACGCAAGACCGCGAGATTCTCATCACGCGCGTCTTTGATGCACCGCGCGAGCTCGTATTCGAGATGTGGACCGATCCCAAACACCTGGTGCACTGGTGGGGACCACGCGGGTTCACGACTACGATTCAAGAAATGGACGTGAGGCCCGGCGGCCAGTGGAGAAAGGTCATGCGCGGGCCTGATGGCGCCAATTATCCGAACCACAGCGTGTTCCTTGAAGTGGTGAAACCGGAGCGCCTGGTATACACAAACGGCGGCCACAAAGAGGGAGGCGCCAAGGTTGAATTTGAGCAGACCGTGACCTTCGACGATCTCGGCGGCAGGACTCGGGTCACGATGCGCTTGCTGTTCCCCTCGTCTGGAGAACGCGATCGGGTGGTGACGGAGTTCAATGCGATCGAGGGCGGAAATCAGACTCTGGATCGGCTGGCAGAAAAGCTGATCGAGATGAAAACTGGAAATCGGACGCTGGTCATCACCCGCCTCTTCGATGCGCCGCGCGAGGTTGTGTTCAAAGCATGGACGGACGTCGACCAGCTAAGGCGCTGGTGGGGTCCGAAGGGGTTCACCAATCCGGTTTGCGAAGTGGACGTGCGGCCGGGCGGCGCGATGCGCATCCATATGCGCGCGCCGGACGGCGTCATCTATCCCATGACCGGCGTATATCAGGAGATCGCGGAGCCGGAACGGCTGGTCTTTGCGGCGTCCGCGTTGGACGCCAACGGTGATCCGCTTTTTGAACAACTGACTACGATCACGTTCTCCGAGGACGGCGGCAAAACGAGACTGACGGTGCACGCGAGCTTCTCGAAGGTCAGACCGGAGGCACAGCGGCATCTTGCAGGCGCGGAGACAGGGTGGAACATGTCCCTCGACCGGCTGGCGGAGTTGGTCCGCGTTTAGTTTTCAGAGTCCACGGGGCCTTTGGCTGAGTCGAGCTTGATCCCGTGTTTCTGGATAGCCGTGAAAATCGCGGTCAGAAACATCGCGTAACTCATCCAGTGCAATTTCTTTCCCCAACGTTTCCCATCGCTTCGCGACGTTTCTCAACCTGAATCGCACGGCCGTCCCGTAAACTCAAGTCGTAAGTTACTCCGTGCACGGAGCGTTGTAGTTTGAGATGATGCTGAACTTTCGCCGGGCGGTTTCCGTCGGGCGGAAGAATTTGAGGATCGATCCTTATCATTCCGCCAACGGGCA
>Ga0070733_10002976_pt1 | contig 11745 bp, 10 predicted proteins | sample Coa_R1_9_FD_66450 | JGI IMG/M metagenome (GOLD analysis project Ga0070733, IMG submission 66450) | Surface soil microbial communities from Centralia Pennsylvania, which are recovering from an underground coalmine fire - Coalmine... | ecosystem: Environmental > Terrestrial > Soil > Unclassified ... | reverse complement strand
TTACATGTCAACAACAACAACTATCACCGCAGCAGAAATAAACAAACTCCGCCAGACAACCGGCGCGGGGATGATGGACTGTCGCAAAGCCCTTGTTGAAAGCGGTGGGGATTTTGAAAAGGCGATCGATTACCTCAGAAAGAAAGGTCAGAAAGTAGCTGCCCTTCGCAGTGACCGTGAGGCAAAAGAAGGTGTGATCATTGCAAAAACAACTGCGGATCAAAAAACAGGATTGATCATTACGCTGGCCTGCGAAACAGATTTCGTTTCAAAGAACGCAGAATTTGTTGCCGTCGCACAGAGCATCATGGATGTTGCTATAAAGAACAATGTGAAAACCCTGGATGAATTGAAACATTGTAAACTGGAAAATGCAACTGTTTCTGATAAGATCGATGACCAGGTTGCCAAGATCGGCGAAAAAATTCAGCTTGCACGATTTGAGAGAATTGATGCAGAAGCAGTAGCATCGTATATCCATGGTGCCTTCAGAATGGGAGTTCTGGTTGGTCTGAATATAAACTCTCCGGCGGCTCTGGAAGCGGGAAGGGAAGTTGCGATGCAGATTGCGGCGATGAATCCGGTGGCTGTTGACCAGGATTCAGTTTCAAAAGAAATGATTGAAAGAGAAAAAGCAATCGTAACCGATCAGATCCGCAACGATCCGAAGATGGCTGGTAAACCGGATGAAATGATTGAGAAAATCGCATCAGGGAAACTGAATGCCTTCTTCAAGGAAAATACATTAACGGCACAGCCTTTTGTGAAAGATCCTTCCAGGACCGTGGCTGAACATATGAAGTCAGTGGATCCGGCTTTGAAAGTGACCCAGTTTAAAAGAGTGCAGTTAGGTTAAAATATTGATCCCGCTTTAAAGCGGGATTTTTTTTGTTCCGGAGTTTTGGATCAGATCCGTTGACCGTGTTTGAAAAATCTGTTCGTCAAAATCATCAGTGATATTTTCGGGATTTCAAAATATCACACGTAGGCTGGATCAAATGGATTTCTTTTCTTTGCATTAATCAAAACATTGTATGCTTCCAAAGTACACCCGTGTTCTGCTGAAATTGTCTGGTGAAGCCCTGATGGGTGATAAAAGTTTTGGTTTTGACAATACAGTAATCGCTCAATATGCTGCTGATATAAAAACGATTGTGGATCTCGGGGTTCAGGTAGCCATTGTGATTGGTGGCGGTAATATATACAGGGGGATGAACGAAAAGGAAACCGGAATTGAGCGGGCGCATGGGGATTATATGGGGATGCTGGCTACGGTCATCAACGGGATGGCCATGCAGGCCGGACTGGAAAAAATAGGTGTTTTCACCCGCCTGCAATCTGCCATCAAAATGGAGCAGATTGCCGAACCCTACATCCGCCGCCGTGCTATCCGTCATCTGGAAAAGGGTCGTGTGGTCATTTTCGGAGCCGGCACCGGTAACCCTTATTTTACGACCGATACGGCAGGATCTCTCCGGGCCATCGAAATTACGGCTGACGTGATTCTGAAGGGCACCCGGGTGGATGGTATTTATACCGCTGATCCTGAAAAAGATAAGAGTGCAAAAAAATACAGTACCATAACGTATCAGGAGTGTATTTCCGGAAACCTGAAAGTAATGGATATGACCGCCTTTACCCTTTGTATGGAAAATAACCTCCCCATCATCGTTTTTGACATGAATAAGCCAGGAAATCTTAAAAGAGTGGTCACCGGCGACCAGGTTGGAACCCTTGTAACAGCTTAGCCGCGTATTTCTACTTTAAATTCAGACCCAGCTTGTAATTATGAGTGGATATCCCTATTTTGTAATGCTGAAAATCACCGCTTTCTGCGGTTTTCTTACTTCGTCCTGTATCCCTTCAATATCCAACCCTGCCGAGTAAATCCTTTGTTCTGAGTACCGAACAATATGAAGACATTACCCCTAATACTTGGTTACACCCTAACCGTCAGACTGCCTGAAATAATAATATTTCTTTTGGGCGTCCTCATTCTCGGAATTGCCATACATTATTTCTGGACTTCGCGTAAAACGATTCGTATCGAGCAGCCGGTACCTGATGAAGGGATCAGTGAAAACGATAACTGGAAGCTAAAATATTATGCGGACATGGAAGTGCAGGAGAAGACGATGAAGCAGCTGCGCGATCGTCTGGCCGAATCAGAGGAAAATGAAAAGATAAGTTCACTGGAGACGGATGAACTGCGTGAAGAACTGGCGTTGCTGAAAGAAAAACATTCGCGAACAGAAGCCCTGGTCAAACCGCCGACGGTTGCAGAAGATTATCTGACACAGCTGAAAACAGCGCAGGAAAATCTGTATCAGTACAATCAGCATATCAATAAATTATTGCAACAGATACAGGTGTTGAAGGAGTCTGAAAAAAAATATCAGGATCTCCAGCAAAAAAATTCTGTACTGAATGATCAGGTTTCCACTTTACAAAGACAAATCTCCGATAAAGATTTGGAGATTAACCGGATCATGCAGGAACAAAGGCTTATTCTCGAAATGAATGAAAGAATGGACAAAGCCTATGCTGATTTCACTCAGATGCAGGATAAGTTACGAAAGCTGGAACAGTACCTGGATCAGCCACACAGCAAACGCATCGAATACGAACAGTTACAGGAATCATATTTCAAACTCACCCGGGAATTTGATGAAGTCAAAGGGAAGCAAATATCCCTCTTCGAAGAAAATCAGCGGCTGAGCCGCATCCTCGCGGACACTGAAGACAAATTAAAAGAAGCTACTTTCCAGCGTCAGCAGTACCAAAAGAAAATGTTATTCCTCGAAGAATTAAACCGTGATCTGCAGGAAGCCACCGAGCAACAAAAGAAAATGGAAAGTCAACTCAGGCGTATCAGTGAAATGGAATCTATATTGTCAAGGACATTTCCGAAAGAGCCACCAGCAAATCCAACATCGAATAAGCCGATCATTTAACAGTTGGCAGTTGGCAGTGAACACCACTCTCATACTCCCATACTCTCATACTCCCATACTTCTTTTGTATTTTTGCGCAATGAGCCGGATTGCTGAAATCAGAAAAGAATACACACTTCATCGCTTGCATGAAGCAGAAGTTGCCAATGATCCCATTCAGCAATTTGAAATATGGTGGACGGATGCAGTGAGAAGTGAACTCCTGGAAGTAAATGCGATGACCCTTGCGACATCATCTGCAGATGGTCTGCCATCGGCCAGGATCGTTTTATTAAAAGGATTTAATAAAACGGGATTTCAGTTTTATACAAATTACGATAGCTTCAAGGGTAAACAACTGCTTGAAAATCCCAGGGCCTGTCTGGTTTTTTTCTGGAAGGAACTGGAAAGACAGGTTCGAATAACAGGGCTTGTAGAAAAACTCAGTATGGAAGACAGTGATGCGTATTTCAATTCGCGGCCGTCTGGCAGCCGGATAGGGGCTTGGGCCTCTCCTCAAAGCGAAGTGATTAAAAGTGGTGAATGGCTTGATCAGCAGGTGAATCAATATATGTCAAGATTCACCGAAAACAATATTCCAAGACCACCCCATTGGGGCGGCTACCGGGTGAAGCCTGTAACCATTGAATTCTGGCAGGGCAGACCAAACCGTCTTCATGACCGGTTGCAATATACACTGCAGGAAAATGGCGGCTGGCTTATTGAAAGACTGGCACCTTAACTGATTACAGTTGAAGGTTGACAGTTGACGGTTGACAGTTGACGGTTGACGGTTGACAGTTGACAGTTGACAGTTGACAGATCACAATTGACAGTAGTGACTTAGTGCAATGCACTTCCAGACTTCCAGTCTTCCATACTTCCAGACTTGCTTAAGCCTGCTTCTTAGGTGCAACAACCTTCTTTTCGTTTTTGGGCCTGCTTTTACCAAATGAACCTTTGAAAATCTTGCCTTTTTTTGTCTTTTTATCTCCCTTACCCATAAAATATATTTAAGTGTGCAAATATCCGGAAAATAAAAAGCTCCGGCTAATTAATAATCAGCTAACCGGAGCTCTCTAAGGTTGTGATAAAGCGAGCAATTATAATTTGGCAGACAATTCCTTACCTGCTTTAAACTTTGCTACTTTTTTAGCCTTGATTTTTATCACAGCACCAGTCTGTGGATTACGACCATTACGGGCAGCTCTTTTTGAAACAGAGAAAGTACCAAAACCAACCAGCGTAACTTTACCACCACCCTTCAGCGTTTTAGCAACAGCTTCAACAAATGAATTCAGTGTTTCGTTAGCTTGTGTTTTTGTAATGCCTGCATCATCGGCAATTTTCGTAATTAATTCAGCTTTGTTCATAGTGAAAATTTTTGTACCGGCAAATATAGCTGCTTTTAATTCCCATCAAAATTTTTAATCAGACGTTAAATTGTTAAAAATCAGTCCCGATAAGGGTTTCAGGGAGGTATTAATTATTAATTTTTAATTATTAACGCTTATGGAACGAGGGAAAGCCTGCTGGCAGAGAGTTTCAGCTGATCCGATCAAAGCCACGCGGGCACAGGGTTACAGAGGAATGTTCAATTTTTTCAATCACAAAAGCCCTTTTTATTCTTTTCCACAAGAAACGCACAGACAAATTATTTCGTCTTTATCTCCAGGTATACCGGGCAATGATCGCTTTGTTTTACATCCGGATAAATATCAGCGTTCAGAATCCTGCCTGCCAGGTTATTGGTCAGATTTATGTAATCGATTCTCCATCCTTTGTTATTCAATCTTACAGAAGGGAAGCGCTGGCTCCACCAGCTATACCGATGAGGTTCCGGATGTTTTGTCCGAAAACTGTCTGTCCACCCACTGTCCAGAAATTTATCCATCCAGGCTCTTTCGGCGGGCAGAAATCCGGATGAATTTTTATTTCCTTTTGGATCATGGATATCAATTTCCTTGTGTGCAATGTTATAATCGCCACACAGAATAAGACGCGGATATTTTTTCTTCAATTCTTCCAGGTAAATATAAAATTCATCCAGCCATTGATATTTAAATCCCTGCCTGATTTCACCGGAAGTGCCGGAGGGGAAATATGCATTGATCAATCGTATATCGCCAAGATCAAGCTGGATAACCCTTCCCTCGTCATCACTCACCTGATGACCTGTGCCATACTGGACATGCTGAGGTTTTATTTTTGTCAATACGGCTACTCCGCTGTATCCTTTTTTCTGTGCACTGAACCAAAGGTCCTGATAACCCAATGATGTAAATTCTGCATGCGCCACATTATCCTTTTCTGCTTTTGTTTCCTGAAAGCAAATGATATCGGCGGGATCTGTTTTCAACCAGTCCAGCAAACCTTTTTTCATTGCGGCGCGAATGCCGTTTACATTATAGCTCATGATTCGAAGGGAAGCCATTCTTTGTTTATTATATTCGATACGTAATTTACTTCTACTTTATTAAAGAATAATTCACATGGCTGTAGATTCCGTTAAGCACACAAGAAATTCATCGGAAACGCCCCCGCCCATCAAGGCGAAAAGGCCCCTGTATCTGGATGGCCCGCAGAGCCGTAGTTTCGAGCTGGCTTTTGCCTGGAAGGTTTTCAAACAAATCCTGGAAGGAAATCGCGCCCTCTATTTCGTCGGACCCTGCATCACGGTTTTCGGATCTGCACGATTCAGGGAAAATAATCCATATTATGAAATCGCCAGAGAATTTGGGAAACGTATTGCTAAAATGGGATTCACTGTTATGACTGGGGGCGGTCCCGGAATTATGGAAGCCGCTAATCGCGGGGCATTTGAAAATGGCGGGAAATCGGTAGGCTGTAATATTCATCTGCCCGAGGAACAACAGCCAAATAAGTATATGCAAAAATGGATCACGTTTGATTATTTTTTTCTGCGCAAAGCGATGTTGCTGAAATATTCCTATGCATTTATTGTCATGCCGGGTGGTTTTGGAACGCTGGATGAAATGTTCAATACACTCACCCTGATCCAGACAAAATCACTTACCCGTTTTCCGGTGGTACTGTTTGGAAAATCTTATTACCAAAACCTCGTTGAGATGATCCAGAAGATGATCGTTGAGGAAACGATTCGCAAGGAAGATCTTGACCTCTTACTGATTACGGATGATATGGATGAAGCTATGAATCATATCAATTCGTATATCTCGACCAACTATAATCTTTTGAAAAAACGCAAAAGTTTCTGGTGGCTGTTTGAGAAAAAATTTCCGTCTTGAGGCTGAGGCTGAGGCTGAGGCTAAGGCGGAGGCTAAGGCTAAGGCTAAGGCGGAGGCTAAGGCGAAGGCCAAGGCTTATTTCTTAGTGTAGTAAATAATTAATTTTTGGAAATAAGATCTATTCTGAATAATTATTAAAAACGTGGAGAACTAAAAAGTTATTTTAGACTTTGAACCTTAGCCTTAGCCTTAGCCTTAAGCCTTGGCCTTCGCCTTAGCCTTATCTGTATTTTCCGACAGGCACAGTCACTCCAAGATTCAAAATCATTTCATAGGTGCCGAAAGCCTGTTTGTCGGTGCCCTGATATATTTTCAGATTTGTGTACCGGGCATAGTCAAGCTTGTTGGCATATTCAACATACACATATTGAAAAAAGGTAACTTTCAAATCCCCTTCCAGACCAACATTCCATCCACCCAATTGAAAGTGCTGATCATTTTCCGGCTGGTCAAAATATTTTACCTGTACATGGGGAATAACCGGACCTACGCCGAATTTTCCTAACCCATCCACCATGATGGTCTGTTTTTGATTTTCCCAGATATGCCATCGTTTCACAACATTAAATAGTAAAAAGTTGGCGCCGTTATTCAGGTAATGATATGAGCTTGAATCTGATCCGGCCACACTGTCTGCGAAGAAAACCTGGCCTTCGTAGGGATGATTATTGATCTTCCCTTTTATATGAACCATCTGGTTATTGGGAAATAACCATTTTGTATGATCAAAATTTATTTCGACACCCCAACCCTTGTCCCTGTCAATAAAATAACCAAGCCGGTAATTGTATTGGGGAATGCTCAGAGCCTTAGTAAAAAACTGTTCGTCCTCCCAGCCCGGATGATCAACTCCCTTCACATTTGTAAATGTGAAAGAGTTACCCAGGGCAGGTTGGCTCACACTAACATTAGTATTGGTATACCACTCTTTATTATATCCCCATGAGAAGTATAATTCATGTTTCCTGACCTTCTTGCCCTGAGTTTTGGATGGAGAAGATATTATGATCTGACTACCGGATTGCTGTGCCAGGCCAAACAAAGGAAACAATACAATGATAAACACAAAATACCTGCACACCATTTTTCGGTTACTCGTCATTGGAAATATCCATTTTTTTCAGGCCGCAATTTACACCATTCTTTTTAATCACATGTTAATGCAGGAATTCCGGATGAATGACCATCTTAGCAGGAATATTTTTTTATCAAAGCTCAGCTGGAGTTCTAAACATCATAATCCAAAACCGGCCGAAGCCATCTTTCCACTTCTGCAATTTCCATATTTTTTCTGGAAGCATAGTCTTCCACCTGGTCACGGCTGATTTTTCCTATGCCAAAATATTTGCTTTCAGGATTGGCAAAATACCAGCCACTGACGGATGACGCCGGGTACATTGCCAGCGATTCCGTAAGCGTAATACCGGTCGTTTTTTCTCCACCCAGCAAATGAAATAATTTGTACTTCTCTGTATGATCGGGGCAAGCGGGGTATCCTGGTGCCGGACGGATACCCGTATATTCTTCTCTGATCAATTGTTCGTTTGTAAGTTGTTCTGATTTTTCATATCCCCAGTATTCCATGCGCACTTTTCTGTGCAGCCATTCTGCAAATGCTTCCGCCAGCCGGTCAGCCAGCGCCTGTAAGATGATCTTGTTATAATCATCCAGTTCTTCCATAAACCGCGAAATATGTTTTTCGATTCCCGCAATAGTTACAGAGAAAGCGCCGATATAATCGGTTTTTCCTGAATCAGCCGGAGCAATGAAATCCGCCAGTGACATATTGGATTGTCCGGCGGCCTTTTTGGATTGTTGCCGAAGAAATTCAAGCGGTTCCGTTATGCCGTCTGCATCTGATGCAGCAATGGTTACGGTATCATCAGATGTCGCGTTGGCTGGCCAGATACCAATCACGCCGCGTGGGGTTAACCATTTTTCATCAATGATTTTTTTCAAAAGGGTTCTTGCATCCGCAAATAAACGGGTAGCTGCCTCTCCAATCACTCCGTCGCTCAGCAGCTGTGGGAATTTTCCGTGCATTTCCCAGGCGATAAAAAATGGCTGCCAGTCTATGAACTCAGCAATTTCCTGCAAAGGAACCGAGTCGAAAACTTTCACACCCAGAAAGGCCGGTTTGACAGGTTCAAATTTTCCCCAGTCAATTTTTATTTTATTCGCTTTTGATTCCGCATAGGTCAGTAGCTGTTTTCCTGATTTCTTATTGGCGAAATCGGATTTCAGTTTGCTGTATTCAGCCCCGATATTTTCAAGAAATGGTTTTTTCAGAATATCATTCAACAGACTTCCGGCAACCGTTACACTACGGGAAGCATCCAGCACATGAACGACGCCGTGCTCGTATTCCGGTGCAATTCGGATGGCAGTATGAAGACGTGAGGTGGTTGCGCCACCGATCATCAGCGGGAGATTCATATTTCTCCTTTTCATTTCGCGCGCTACATAAACCATTTCATCCAGAGAAGGCGTAATTAATCCGCTAAGCCCGATGATATCTGCATTTTCGCGAAAAGCAGTTTCCAGGATTTTATCAACCGGCACCATGACACCCAGATCGACGATATCGTATCCGTTACATCCCAGCACGACGCCTACAATATTTTTACCGATATCATGCACATCGCCTTTTACGGTTGCCAGTAATATCTTTGCATTTCCCTTTTCCTCTGTAGCTGTTCCTGTAGAACTCGCAGCGACACGGCGGTTATAATTGTCAATTTTTTCCTGTTCAATAAAAGGAGTGAGCACAGCAACTGATTTTTTCATTACGCGTGCGCTTTTCACCACCTGTGGAAGAAACATTTTTCCACTGCCAAAAAGATCGCCGACCACATTCATACCCGCCATCAGTGGTCCTTCAATCACTTCCAAAGGTTTGTCATAATGAAGTCTGGCTTCTTCCGTATCAACTTCAATGTATTCCGTAATTCCATGGATAAGTGCATGTTTCAGGCGTTCCTCAACAGAAGTCAGACGCCAGCTTTCATCCTTCTTTTCTTCTTTAGCCTTTCCTTTGACCGATTCCGCGGCAGCCAGTAATTTTTCTGTGGCTTCGTTGTTTTCATTGTTACGGTTCAGGATCACATCTTCACAAAGCTGCCGAAGTCCGGGTTCAATTTCATCGTAGATCACCAGTTGCCCGGCATTTACAATGCCCATGCTCATGCCCGCCTTGATGGCGTAATAGAGAAAAACGCTGTGCATGGCTTCCCTTACCGGTTCGTTTCCCCGGAATGAAAAGGAGAGGTTGCTCACACCGCCACTAATTTTGACCAGCGGATGCATGGCCTTGACCTCGCGTGTGGCTTCAATAAAATCTACGGCATAATTGTTATGTTCTTCGAGACCGGTAGCGATGGCAAATATGTTGAGATCAAAAATAATATCCTGCGGATCGAAGTCAAGCTGACCTGTTAGTATATCATATGCGCGGTTCGAAATCTCCACTTTGCGTTTCTTCGTATCCGCCTGTCCCTTTTCATCAAAAGCCATGACGACGACGGCAGCGCCGAAGCTTTTACAAATGATGGCCTGCTCGATAAATTTTTCCTCTCCTTCTTTCAGTGAAATCGAATTGACAATACATTTACCCTGTACGCATTTCAGACCGGCCTGAATAATGCTGAATTTGGAAGAATCGATCATGATGGGAATCTTCGCAATGTCAGGCTCGCTCTGGATGAGATTGAGGAAATGTGTCATGGCTTTTTCGCCATCCAGTAAAGCATCATCCATATTGACATCAAGGATCTGGGCTCCATTCTCCACCTGTTGACGGGCAACGGCCAGCGCTTCCTCATATTTATTTTCACGGATCAGTCGTGCGAATTTTTTTGAACCTGTGATATTGGTTCTTTCTCCCACATTCACAAAGTTCGATTCAGGACGAATTACCAGCGGCTCGAGGCCTGATAAACGGAGAAAAGGATAAATGACGTTCGCTTCACTCATTTAGGGTATTAATTTTTTATGCAACCAGTTCAACAACCGGCAATTTTCTTGGCGGAAATTTTTTCACCTGTTCAGCTATATGTCTGATATGCTCTGGTGTGGTGCCACAGCAACCACCCACAATATTGACGAAACCTTCCCTTGCCCATTCTTCCAGGAAATGAGCAGTTTCTTCCGGTTCTTCTTCATAAAGGCCCATGGAATTCGGAAGACCTGCATTCGGATATGCCGAAGTGTAACAGGATGCTATTTTTGAAAGCTCCGCAATATGTGGTCGCATTTCTGCTGCACCCAATGCGCAATTGAGTCCCACACTCAGCGGCTTGGCGTGTGCGATGGAGGTATAAAAAGCTTCAAGGGTTTGTCCGCTCAGTGTTCTGCCACTGGCATCCGTGATGGTGCCGCTGATCATGATCGGCAATGATTCCTTTTTTGTATCCCGGAAATATTTTTTTATGGCAAAAATCGCTGCCTTCGCGTTCAGTGTATCAAAAATGGTTTCAATTAAAAGCAGATCCACGCCACCGTCAACCAAACCGGAAACCTGTTCGTAATAGGCGTTTGACACTTCATCAAAGCTCACCGAGCGAAAACCCGGATTGTTTACATCAGGAGATAACGACAAGGTTTTATTCATCGGGCCAATGGCGCCGGCAATAAACTTCTGGTTGACGGTTGACGGTTGACGGTTGACGGTAGACGGTTGACGGTTGACGGTAGACGGTTGACGGTTGACGGTTGACGGTTGACGGTGGCTCGATGACCGTTGACCGTTGACTGGGCTTGCGTTGAGCTTTGCGCTTTGATCCTTGAGCTTAAGATGTTCCTCTATGGCTTGCCGGGCAACTTTTGCAGAAGCTACGTTGAGTTCATATGCCAGTGATTGCATATTATAATCGGCCTGGGCAATCGCCGTACTGCTGAATGTATTTGTTTCAATGATGTCCGCTCCGGCTTCAAGATATTCCAGATGAATAGCTCGTATGATATCCGGTCGCGTGATTGACAGCAGGTCGTTATTACCTTTCACATCTGAGGCCCAGTCTTTAAACCTTTCACCTCTGTAGTCAGCTTCTTCCAGTTTATACCGCTGAATCATTGTACCCATGGCGCCGTCTATGATGAGAATACGGGACTCCAATGCCGATTTGATATTTGACATGGTTCTGGTTTTTATGCGGACTGTTTGTGACGGTAGATGACAGAGAAGGCTTACTGACAACGGAAGGAAAAGTATATAGGACTTACCTGGCGTTTATTAGTTCAGTTCGTCTTTCAATCTGTCAGGCCGAACAATAAACAAATCTGCCTGATGAAGTGCAAAATTACGTCATTTAGGCCTAAAGCCCAAAGCGAACTATTAATGATTAATTATCAATTATTAATGATCAACGCAAGCCCGTCAACTGTCAACCGTCAACTGTCAACCGTCAACCGTCAACCGTCAACCGCCAACCGTCAACCGCCAACCGTCAACCGCCAACCGCCAACCGCCAACCGCTAACCGCCAATACCATCAACGGTGTGTAACATAGCTCTCTACCGGCAACCGGTTCGAAATTGACCGGGCC
>Ga0070733_10002975_pt1 | contig 11745 bp, 12 predicted proteins | sample Coa_R1_9_FD_66450 | JGI IMG/M metagenome (GOLD analysis project Ga0070733, IMG submission 66450) | Surface soil microbial communities from Centralia Pennsylvania, which are recovering from an underground coalmine fire - Coalmine... | ecosystem: Environmental > Terrestrial > Soil > Unclassified ... | reverse complement strand
CGATGCTCGATCGTCGCATAGTCGAACTCGACCATGGTGAAAGTCTGCGGCGAGGGCGTGAACGTCACTTCCGTGCCGCGCCGCGGCCGGCCGTCAACGACCGGCGCCGGACCGACGATCTTCAGCTTGTCGACAGCGTCGCCATTGGCGAAATTGATCTCGTGTTCGAAGCCGTCGCGCCAGACGCGCAATTTCAGGCTCGTCGACAGCGCGTTGACGACCGAGACGCCGACGCCGTGCAAGCCGCCCGAGACCTTGTAGGAATTGCGATCGAATTTTCCGCCCGCGTGCAATTGCGTCATGATCACTTCGGCGGCTGAGACGCCTTCTTCGGTGTGAATGTCGGTCGGAATGCCGCGGCCGTCGTCGGTGACCGTGCACGAGCCGTCGGCGTTAAGGGTCACGCTGACGAGCTTGGCGTGGCCGGCGAGCGCCTCGTCGATGGCGTTGTCGACGACCTCGTAGACCATGTGATGCAGGCCGGAACCGTCGTCGGTGTCGCCGATATACATGCCGGGGCGCTTGCGCACCGCATCGAGGCCGCGCAGGACCTTGATGGAATCGGCGCCATAGTCGTCATTGGCGCCGCCGTTCGAAGGGTCAGGAAAGGCGGGCGGCGTCTGTGGTTCGTCGGTCAAAGGGCAAGGCCTTTTTTTGCTGAGAAAGGGCGGGCGGAGGCGGCGCTTGGCGCCTCGATTCGAGCCCGTTTTTAATATAGCGCAAACGGCCGGAATTGCACGCGAAAACGGACGAAAATCCATCTTCGAAAGACACGGTTTTTCGCCGTCTCAGCCGGAGGTTTTGGCCCCGCCCGCGGGGCTTGCCATTGACCTATGGAAACCGCGCCGGCGCAGCTTGATTTCGGCGGTCGAGAACAGAAGAACAGATCCTGCTTCAAGGCTGCGGATCAGGGAGATTGGCGATGGCGATCGTGGCGTCTGCGCTCTGGCGGGGGATAGCGTCGCCCGGCCACGAGGCCTGCCGGCTCGAGAAAAACGAGACGGGTTGGCGCCTCAAAGGCGCGGCGGTCTTCATGCACGCTTCGGGACCCGCCTGCCTCTCCTATTTTGTCCAATGCGATGCGAACTGGAAGACCCTTTCCGGCGAGGCGCGCGGCGCGCTTGGCGCGCGCGACGTCGCTTATGTCATCGCGAAGCAAGGGACGCGCTGGATGCTGAACGGCGAAGTCGTCGCGGGGCTGGACCGCCTCGTCGACCTTGACCTTGGCTTTTCGCCCGCGACCAATTCGCTGCAAGCGCGGCGGGCGACGCTCCCGCTCGACAAGACGGTTGAGCTTCCCGCGGCCTGGCTCGACATTGACGCCGGCGTCCTGACCGAATTGGCCCAGACGTACCAAAGACGGAGCGAGACGACATTCTGGTACGAAGCGCCGAAATTCGACTATAGGGGCTTGCTCGAATTCGGGCCGGACGGCCTCATTCGGCGCTATCCCGGGCTGTGGGAGGCCGAGTCGGCGTAATGAGACCGCCAGGCGCCGGTGACGCCGCCGCCGGACTGAGCCAGCCCATCGGCTTGACCCGCCACAGGACGCGTCGCATGCTCAGCGACGCCTCCCGCTCAAAGGATTCGCTCCCATGAAACGTCTGGCGCTCGCTTTCGCCGCTCTCATCGCTTTCGGCGCCGCGGCTCACGCCGCCGGCGTCATCGTGCCGGCTGAGAAGCGCTACTCGCCCTATTTCGGCGTCTTGTCCGGCTGCGACGCGCCCTGGGTCCTGTCCAGCATCTCCTTCGACTTCGCCGGCAAGGAGAGTGAATTTTGGAACTCGTCGCTCGAGATCGTCGGCTTTGACCGCATCCGCGAGATCGGCTTTCGCTCGAATGGCCTTTCCTACATTCCGCGCCGCTATTGCGTCGCGCGGGCGACGTTGAGCGATTCCAAACCTCATCTGGTCGTGTATCAGATCCAGGAAGACCTCGGCTTCATCGGCTGGGGCGATAACGTCGAATTTTGCGTCGTCGGCCTCGATCGCAATCTCGCCTACGCGCCGGGCTGCAGCGCGCTGCGCCCGTATGTCGTCCGTTTCCTTGGCGAGAAGGCCCTGCTGGCCCGCTACTGACGGTTGGACGTCCGGCTGCGGCGGGGAGCGAAAGATGCGCCCTCATCGTTCCTCCCGCGCCGCCTCGCTCGCCTTTGCCTTATCTCTCGCCGCGGGCGCGCCCGTCCATGCTCAGGGCCTTTGGAACGAGATTTTCGGCCAGCCGGCCGCAAAGCCCACCCCTTGCGTCCTCGACAAATGCCTGAACGGCGGCGCGGCTACGCCCGTCGAACCCGCGCCGGCCTCTCCGCAGCCTTCTCAGCCATCTGCGACCGCGCAAGCGGCGCCCATGGTCGCGCCCGGCGCTTTCGACTTCTATCTCTTGACCCTTTCTTGGTCGCCGGGCTTTTGCGACACGGGCGGCGAGGCCAAGGCGCCCGACCAATGCAGCGTCGGCGCCGGCGCAGGCTTTGTCGTTCACGGCCTATGGCCGCAAAACGCGCATGGCTATCCGTCCGACTGCGACGACAATCCGCGGCCGATCTCGCGCGCCGCTCTCGCCATGACCCAGGGCGTTTTTCCGGACGAGGGTCTCGCGCGCTACGAATGGCGCAAGCACGGGACCTGCACGGGCTTAAGTCCCGAGGCTTTTTTCGCCAGCGTGAAGCGCGCCCGCGATTCGATCGCCATACCCGACGCTTTGAAAGCGCCGCGTCAGGAGCAAGACGTCGCGCCGGTCGAAATTGCGCGCGCCTTCATCGCAGCCAATCCGGGCTTGCGGCTCGAGGCGATGGCGGTCACTTGCGCGCGCGGCGAATTGGAGGACGTGCGGCTCTGTCTCTCGAAGGACTTACGCCAGTTCGTCGGCTGCCCCGACGTCGCCCATCGGACCTGCCGCTCGCCGTCGATCGCCGTCGCGCCGGTGCGCTGAGCGCGCCAAGCGTAAGGACGCGCGCCCGATGACGACGCGAGAGCGAGGACAAAAGCCCCCTCCACCATGCTTCGCATGGTCCCCCTCCCACGCTCCGCTTCGCTGCGCGGGGGAGGATAAGGCCGCCAGCAGTTCTTTCCTCCCCCGCCAAGCGGGGGAGGGGGACCGCGCGCAGCGCGGTGGAGGGGGCGCGACGCCCAACCGATGAATTATCGCCACGCCTATCATGCCGGCAATTTCGCCGATGTGTTCAAACACGCGATCCTGACGCGCCTCCTCGTCTATCTGACGCGCAAGGAGGCGGCGCTGCGGTTCATGGACACACACGCCGGGATCGGGCGCTATGATCTTGCCGCCGGCGAAGCGCAGCGCTCGCCCGAATGGCGGAGCGGCGTCGCGCGGCTCAAGGGCGCCGCGCCGCCGGCCGAGGTCGCGGCCCTCCTCGCGCCCTATCTCGCGGCGCTCGGCCCATTTGACGATGAGGGCCGTCCCAAGACCTATCCTGGCTCCCCTGCCCTGGCGCAAAAGCTCTTAAGGCCGCAGGACCGCATCGCGCTCTCAGAACTTCATCCCGAAGACCGCGCCGCGCTTGTCGCCAATATGGGCCGCGCCAAAAGGTTGGCGATCGTCGCGCTCGACGGCTATGTCGCGCTCAACGCTTGGCTGCCGCCCCAAGAAAGACGCGGACTGGTTCTTATCGACCCGCCTTTCGAGGCGCCCGGCGAAGCCAAGCGGCTGATCGAGGCGCTCGACCGCGCGCTTCATAAATGGCCGCGCGGAATGTACGCGGCGTGGCGGCCGATCAAGGACAAGCGCGAAGACGGACGGTTTCTGAATGCGGTCGCCGCGATCGGCGCGCCGAACATGCTCCGGCTCGAACTCGACGTCGGCGAAGCGCCGTCAGCGAGCGCGGCGAGCGTCCCTCTGTCGAAAACTGGTCTGATCGTCGTCAATCCGCCCCACGTGCTTTTCGAGGAAGCAAGAACGCTGCTCCCCTATCTCGCGCAATTGCTGGCGCACGACCGGCGCGGCGCTTGGCTCTGCGAATGGCTGACGCCGCCAGCTTAAAATGCCGGACGACCTCACGCGGCTGGGAGGCGGTTATTTCGCCTCGGCGATCTCATTAACGAGCTTCCGGATCATGGCGTCGCCGAAAGTCTTGAAGTCGTCGATCGGCACGACGAAAGCGCCGGGGCCGCCGATGACATTGTCGCGATAGTACTGAGCAAGGCCGCCGGGCGGATTGGTGTGAAGCGCAAGATAGCCGCCCTCAGCCGCGGCGCGCTGATTGAAGATCGCAAGTCCGTTGATGACGACGCCGGCTTTCAGCGCGGCGTCGCGCGCGTCGGTCACCGAACGGCCCTGGTTGCCGGTTCCGTCTCCCGAAACGTCGATGATCCGTCGCTCCGCCTCGATGCCGCTCTCGCCGATGACGCCCATGGCGAAATCGATCGCAGAGCCGATCGCGGTGCGCCCGACATAGGAACGCGGCGCGGCCGCGAGCGCCGCGGCGAATTTCCGGGCGGCGTCGGCGTCGCGGATAATGGTCCATTCGACGACGACTTTCTGCTCGCTGGCGCCGGCCCATTCGACGAAGCTCAGGGCGATCGCCTGATGCGGGCCGGAACGGATCGCGTCGAGGAGGCGTTGGCTTGCGACAGCCGCGGCATAGCCGCGCCGTTGCAGGTTGAATTCTTCATCATTGATGCTGCGCGAGACGTCCGCCGCCAGCACCACTTCCGCATCGACAGCGTCCCCTGCGCGCGCCGCGCCGACGTTCGGGCCAGAGACAAAGGCCGCCGCGAAGGCTAACGCGCAAATGTCGTTGAGGCGCATCGAAGACCTCGCCCGAGCGCTCGGCAGCCGGCCGGCCTTGCTCCGCAAGAGCGGAACGCGAGCTCAGCGCGAGGGTCAAGGCAAGTTTGCGTGACGGGGCGGGCCTGTCGCCTCGACCGGCAGCGTCGGCTAAGCCATGGCTCGTCAAATGCCGCATCGTCGATATGCGCCAGCGCGTCGGACTATTAGCTCCCTTTGGCCGAAGTCTTGCAGAGAAAGAGAAGTCGCGATCGCGCCGACGCCGCAGGGGTGGGCCAGATGCGTAACGCCTATATCATTGAAATCAATGACGAAGCCGTTGGCGTCGTGGCGCGCGACGGTGGCGGATTCCGATTTCACGCCGCCCTGCAAACGTTCAACAGGCTTGACGGGCGCCTATTTCCTTCGCTGCGTCAGGCGAGCCGCGCGGCGCGCACGTTGATGAGCGGCGGCGACCGCAGCGATCATTTAAGCTCAAGAGAGGCGCGCGATCGAAGAGACGAATAGTCCGCTAAGGCTCGAGTTCGCTATCCCAGTAGAGATAGTCCATCCAGCTCTCATGCAGGTAGTTCGGCGGGAACAGCCTGCCGTTCTGATGGAGATCATGGATGGTCGGCTGGAACGGCGCCTTGGCCGGCCACATCCGTGCGGCCGCGGGCAAGAGGTCGCCTTTTCTCAGATTGCAGACTGAACAGGCGGCGACCACGTTCTCCCAGGTCGTCAGGCCGCCCTTGGAGCGCGGAACGACGTGGTCGAAGGTCAGCTCGTCATCGTCGCCGCAATATTGGCAGGTGAAGCGATCGCGCAGGAAAACGTTGAACCTGGTGAAGGCCGGATGGCGCGAAGGTTTCACATAGTTCTTGAGCGAAACAACCGACGGCAGCCGCATCTCAAACGAGGGGCTGCGAACAGTGCGCTCATATTGCGAGACGATATTGACCCGATCGAGGAACACCGCCTTGATCGCGTCCTGCCAGCACCAGATCGACAACGGGTAATAGCTCAACGGGCGGAAATCCGCGTTGAGCACCAGCGCCGGACAGGCTTCCGGCGAAACCGCTTGGACGTGAACCGTCAAACCGAGGCTCCGCTCCTGCGACCCGACCGCGGGACGAATCCCTCGGCTCTTCAATAGTCTACAGCGACGATGACGCGCTTGTGAAGGCGCCCGATTTTGCAGCGCATTCACCGCGCCGATTGTTCGATTGCCGCCATATCGTCGTCAGAAAAGCCGAAATGATGGCCAATTTCGTGAATAAGCACATGGGTGACCACGGCGCCAAGCGTGTCTTGGCCGTCGCACCAGAAATCGAGCAAAGGCCGCCGATAAAGCCAAATCATGTTGGGCATCGCGCCGGTCTGCGCCATCGCGGGCCCTTGCGCCACGCCGTGACCGCGAAACAGGCCGAGCAGATCGAATTCGCTCTCGGCGCCCATCTGGTCCAACGTTTCGTCGTCGGGAAAATCGACGACCTGGATGACGACGCCCTCGCAGAGTTTGCGGAACGATTGAGGCAAACGCGCCAGAGCCGCTTCAGCGAGGTCCCCGATATCGTCGAGCGAAGGCGCGAGCGCGTTCAACCACTTCGACATTGTCCTTGCTTCCGCCGCCGACGGCCGGCTGGCATGCGAGCGCCCCCAAAAACCAATCAAATCGCCGTGACGCTTCTGGAACCCCAAAATCGACATCCCAGTTTAGACCGTAAGACAATCGCATGCCCTGTGAAAGGGAGGCGGTCATGAGCGCGATCGAACGGTTCGATGAAGAGGTCTCGGGTTTTGCCGGCGGAGCGTCGGGATTCGGCGATCCGGAATTTGTCGAGTTTCTGCGGAGCGAGAGCGCGGCGCCGGGCACCGGGCTGACCGTCAGCGGAATTCAGTCGGTGGCTCGCCGCCAGCTTGTCGGCTCGGTTGTCGTCGCCGTTTTGGTGGTCGCCGTCGCCGGGTTCGTGGCGTTGAGACCGGCCCATTCCGTCCCCGCGGAAGCCAACGCGCATAAGTTCGCGATTGTGCAGCAGCCGGTCTTTGAAACGCCGGCGGATCATCGCTTCGCCGCCGCTAAGCATCAAACCGAATTGCCATAAGCGATTGCGGTCGCCGCTCCCAGCGACAAGGCCCGCCACCCAAGTCGCCGGCGATTAAAAATAGTTCGCGCGCAACCGCACGTGGTTGAGTTCGGCCGCTAACTTTAGCGTGCGTTCGGCGAGGGAGGCGCGTATGCGCGCCGCTTCCCTCGGATATTCGCTCAAAACCCTACGCATGACGTCTCGTGAGATGCGCAGCGCCACGCCGTCTTCGCGCGCCTTTGCGCCGGCCGGCCGTCTTGTCGGCGCAATGATCGCCATCTCGCCGAGCAACGCGCCGGCGCCGACTTGACGTTGCTTGGCCCCGCCTTCGTTTCGCGCAGTCAGCGTCGCCGACCCGGAAAGCAGGAAGAAGGCGCAATCAGCCTCCTCGCCTTGCTCGAAGAAGCTCTCGCCAGCCAAGAAGCTCCGGCGCTCGGCGGAAAAGGCGATCAACTTCAGAGCGTCGGCAGGCAGCAAATCAAACGGACGCGTGCGCGCAAGCCGGCCGATATCCTGCTCAAGCGACATTTCAAAAGCCCCTTGCGCCGCGCGCATGGCGCGGCGGCTTGTTCACCGCAGCAATTTATAGCCGCCCGATTCGGCGCCCTGCAACCCGTCCGTCTTTCCGATCGGTTTCGATCGTTGACGCGGACGAGGGATAGGCCTGCCGAATCGTCCGCCCGCCTCGGGCGCGACCGCCTCCTTAAAAGCGGAAACGAACGCCCGCAGTTGGAGCGAGATTGTCGGCATGCAGATAGCCGCTCGCCAAGCCGTTATGCGCTTCGGAGAACATAACGCCGGCATAGGCGTCGAATTTCTTGGCGAACTGCCAATCGGCGTCGAATGACACGGCGTCGAGAGCGCCGGCGCATGTTCCGGCTGACGTATCAAGCGTCGCCCTTTCGGCTCAAGCAAGATCACGGCAAAAGTTTGTACCCGCCGGCGTCGGTGACCAGCAGCCGCGCGTCCGCGGGATCGGCCTCGATCTTTTGGCGCAGGCGATAGATATGCGTCTCCAGCGTATGGGTCGTCACATTGGAATTATAGCCCCACACTTCTTTGAGCAGCGTCTCGCGCGAGACGACCTGGCGGTCGGCGCGACGCAGAAAGCGCAAGATTGCCGCCTCTTTCTCGGTTAGGCGGAGACGGTTGCCCTTGGCGCCGATGAGGTTCTTCGAGGCCGGGCGGAACGTGTAAGGGCCGATCTGAAACTCGGCGTCTTCGCTCGCCTCGTGCTGGCGCAACTGGACGCGCATGCGGGCAAGCAGAACCGCGAACCGAAACGGCTTGGCGATATAGTCATTGGCGCCTGCGTCGAGACCAAGAACTGTGTCGGCGTCCGAATCATGCGCGGTAAGCATGATGATCGGGCGCTTGAACCCATCCTTGCGCATTTGCTTGACAGCTTCGCGTCCGTCCATGTCCGGCAGGCCGACGTCCATCACAACCAAGTGAGGAGGACTGGCCTGCACCATGCTTCGCGCGGCGGCCGCCGTCTCGGCGACGACGACTTCGAACTCTTCGTGCATCGCCAGTTGCTCCGCGAGCGCCTCGCGAAGCTCCGCATCATCGTCGACAATCAAGATTTGTCGCGTTTGAGCCATTAAATTTAGCTTTCGCCATTGACCTTGGGACAATCATAGTCCCGATGCGGCGCCTCCGCCTAGCCACGGCCGCCGCATCGGGCAAGTAAGCCGCCGTTCACGTTCTGGTCATGATCGGCGTGTTCTCTTAAGCTACGCAGGGGCGAACGCGGTAGGGCTATGACCACCGACGACCAACGCCCCGTGACTGCATTTACGCGATTCGGCCTCGGCCCGCGTCCCGGCGACTTGGCCAAGACGCCTGATCCACGCGAAGCCATACTCTCCGAATTGACGGCGCCGGAAGGCGCAATGCTCAACGATCCGGCGCTCCCGCGCACGCCGGAAGCGCTGCAGGCGGTTTTCGCCGATCAGGAGCGCAAGCGGCTCGAGCGCGAGCGGCAGGTCGCAGAGAATTTCATCCGAAGCGGCATGCCCGCGCCTAGTGTCGCTGCGTTGCTGACGCCGCCGCCCTCAAATGGAGCGGCCGCATTGTTGAACTGCGCCAAGCCGCCGGCGGCCGATGAGGCGATGAACGGCGCATCGGCGAGCGGCGCTTCAATGAGCGGCGGCGCAAACATGATGATGAGTTCCGACGCCAAGCCGGCGCCGCCGCCGGAACAACAAATCTTTCGCGCCGAGGCCGCCGCGAGGCTCTCTCGCGCGCTCGCGGCGCCCGTCGGTTACGTCGAGCGGCTGGTCAGTTTCTGGTCAAATCATTTTTGCGTCTCGATCGCCAAGAGCAATATCGCGCATGCGGCCGCCGGCGCGTTCGAGCGCGAGGCCATCCGTCCCTATGTCACCGGCCGTTTCGCTGACATGCTGCGCGCCGTCGAACAGCATCCGGCGATGCTGAACTTCCTCGACAACGCGCAGTCGATCGGCCCCGATTCCCAGGCAGGCCGCAACCGCAATCGCGGCCTCAACGAAAATCTGGCGCGCGAAATCCTCGAATTGCACACGATGGGCGTCGGCTCAGGCTATACGCAATCCGATGTGACGGAGCTCGCTCGGATCCTTACCGGCTGGACGATCGTCGGGCGCGAGGGCAAGCTCGGCGAGCCGGGCGCCTTCGCCTTCAACCCGAATGCGCACGAGCCGGGCCGAGCGACGGTGCTCGGCCGCGTCTACGCCGAGGGCGGGCTCGCCCAAGGCGAGGCTGCGCTCGCCGACATCGCCCGTCAACGCGCCGTCGCCGATCACATCGCCGGCAAATTCGTGCGCCATTTCGTCGCCGACGAAGCGCCGGCGCCGCTGGTGGCGAAACTCGCCAAGACTTTCCGCGACAGCGACGGCGACCTTGGGCTCATGGCGCGTGGGTTGATCGAAGACGACGCGGCCTGGCGCCCGCCCGCGACCAAGATGCGAAATCCGTGGGAATTCGTCGTCGCGTCGTACCGCGCCTTCGCTCGAAAGGCCGACGACCCGGGCCCCGCGCTCAATGCGCTCAACCTTCTCGGCATGCCCCTCTGGCGCCCGGCCGGGCCGAACGGCTTTGCGGATGAGGCAGGCGCCTGGGCCTCGCCCGAGGGCATGAAGATGCGCGTCGAACTCGCCGCGCAATTCGCCCGCCAGACCAAGGAGGGACCCAACCCCGTCGCGCTTGTCGACGACGTCCTGGGGCCGACCGTCTCTGCGCCGACGCGCGAAGCCGTCACGCGCGCCGAATCGCGCGAACAAGCTGTCGCTCTTTTGCTGATGTCTCCGGAATTCCAACGCAGGTGATTTTACCATGCTGCTTTGCGAGACGCCTTCGCTTTCCCGCCGCGCGTTGATGACCGCGGGCGGCGCGTTGTTCTGCTGGGCTCATCTGCCGGCTTTCGCTCGCGCGGCGGACGGACGCGATCCGCGCCTCGTCGTGATGGTGCTGCGCGGCGCGCTTGACGGGCTTTCCGCCGTCGCGCCAACCGGCGATCCCGACTACGCGGCGTTGCACGGCGATCTGGCGCTGAGACTGGATGGCGATCATCAGGCGCTGCCGCTCGATTCCTTTTTCGCGCTCAACCCGGCCATGCCGAACTTTGCGAGGCTCTATGCCGCCCGTCACGCGCTCGCCGTTCACGGCTGCGCCACCAACTATCGCGACCGCTCGCATTTCGACGGCCAGGACGTCCTCGAAAGCGGCATGCCAGCGCCGGGACAAGTCGAAAGCGGCTGGCTCAACCGGGCGCTTGTCGCCATGCCAAAAGGCGAGCGCGTCGCCATGCGCGGCCTTGCGGTCGGCGCGACGCCCCCCTTGGTGCTGCGCGGCGGCGCCCCGATTCTCGGCTGGGCGCCATCCGGCTTGCCGGCGGCGAGCGACGACCTCAACGCCCGCGTGCTTGATCTCTATAAGCATCGCGATTCGGCGCTGGCGACGGCGCTACGCGCCGGGCTCGACGCTGATCTTCTGGCGACAAGACAGGGCATGGATGGTTTGAAGCCAGGGGGCGACATCGCCCTCGCCATGCGCAAGGCCGCCGAAGGCGCGGCGCGATTGATCAACGCCGACGACGGACCGCGCGTCGCGGCCCTGGCTTTCGATGGATGGGACACGCATGCCAATGAAGGCGGCGCGACCGGCCGCCTCGCCCAGCTTCTCGGCGGACTCGACGCGGCGATCGCGGCGTTCGAGAGCGAGCTTGGGCCGCGCTGGAAAGATACGGCGATCGTCGCGATCACTGAATTCGGCCGGACCGCCCATATCAACGGCACGGTCGGCACGGATCATGGAACCGGCACGGTCGCCTTCCTCGCTGGCGGCGCCGTAGCGGGCGGCCGCGTCATCGCCGACTGGCCGGGCCTCAAGACCGCCAATCTGTTCGAAGGCCGCGATCTGAAGCCGACGACGGATTTGCGCGGCGTTCTCAAGGGCGTTCTGGCCGATCAGTTCGGCTTGTCGCAGGATGTCCTGGCTCGAGCCGTGTTTCCCGATACCTCGGCGGTTAAGCCGATGGCCGGACTGATCGCCGCCTAATTTACGCTTGCTTTTACGCTTTTGCGAACGCCTGCTCACGGCGACGGGCCAGGCTGGCGCGAATAATTCTTCGGTCCGGATTGTTTCTCTCGCAACCGGCGCCGTTTCCTGCGAGCGAGACGCCGCGGCAAATGTTAAGCTGGCGGAGAGCTCATGCATTGAGCATCATCCGCTTGCCGATCGCCTCGGACCAAAGGAAGGACAAGACGATGCGCTTCGTTCGCGGCCTGACGGCCGGTCGCGGCTTGATGACGTTCGTTCTCGCGACAACGTTGATCCCAAGCGTGGGCGCGCAAGCGGCGGCGACGACGCCGATCGAGCCGAGCCGCACCAGCGTTGAGTTCGTTGTCGACGGCGTGGGCTGGCCGCGGACCAAGGGACGCTTCACCGCATTCTC
>Ga0070733_10002972_pt1 | contig 11750 bp, 11 predicted proteins | sample Coa_R1_9_FD_66450 | JGI IMG/M metagenome (GOLD analysis project Ga0070733, IMG submission 66450) | Surface soil microbial communities from Centralia Pennsylvania, which are recovering from an underground coalmine fire - Coalmine... | ecosystem: Environmental > Terrestrial > Soil > Unclassified ... | reverse complement strand
CTGGTGGCGGTGCGCGATCCTCGCAATCTCTACTACTTGCGACACATCCTCGGCCACACTCACACCGGAAAGCAGGATGTGGTGGTGATGAGCGCCCGCCTTTATCATCGCGAGCACAGTTTCAGCGGCAGCTCGGTTTTCGAAGCCAGCCAGGTGTTCGACCACTACGAGCAGGAACTTTTCACCGCCGCCGTCGCTGTGGCGGAAAAAGAAGGCAAGCCGATCTCGCTGCTGGTGGTGCCCGCGACCGACGTGTTCGAAGCGATCATGGTAACGGCTCAGCGGCTCGATTCCAGCCGCGTGATTTGCGGGCTTTCCAACAAGCTCACCGCCGACGAACAGGCGAAGCTTACCGGCGACGCCTGGGAGCGCCTGCCCGAGCCGCGTCCACGCCTGAGTCTTGAAGTGTGCGCCCCCGATGGGACGGTCCGCGAATTCGCGCTGGGACCGCATACTCCCCGCATGCGTCCGCAGGACGTCGAACTCATGCACAAGCTCTGGCTCAACATCACAGCCGATCCGAAATTTGCCGGGGCTCACCACTACCACATCGTTGCCCTTGCGCTGGAGGAACTGCAGCGCGAGTTGAGCACGGAGCAACGTGCCCAGCTGTTGCAAAAGCTGCAGGATGAAATGAAGGGCCCACCCCGTGACGAATTAGAAAAGTAAGGAGGTTCCCATGGCACGCATTCCCGGTGCTCCTCGCAATCAAGGCGGCCTGCTGCGCCGGTTGTTTGTCGGGATCGTTTATTCGGTGACCCGGCGACGGCTTGGGCACGTCGTCATGCCCATCCAGGTGACCGCGCATCATCCCAGGATTTTTTGGGGATACCTCGAGATGGAGCAGTCGCAAATGGGTGCCAAGCTGGTTGATCACAAGCTGAAAGGCCTGGCAGAACTTCGGGTTGCGACTTTGGTTGGGTGCCCGTTTTGAATTGACATCGGCTCTGCCGTGGGCAGGGCGAGCGGCATCTCGACCGAACAAATCGCCAACTTGAACAACTACCGTGCGGATTTCAACTTCTCGGACTTGGAGCGGCTTGTTCTGGAATATGCCGACGCGATGACCCGCACTCCGGTGGAAGTCCCGGACGCGCTGTTCGCCCGGCTGCGCGAGAAGTTCAACGAAGCGCAACTCGTGGAACTTACATCGGCGATCGCGTGGGAGAATTATCGTGCGCGGTTCGATCATGCATTCGGGATTGAAGCGGAAAACTTCACCGAGGGAGCGGTTTGTGCCTTGCCGGTCCGAGCGCATCCGTGATAGCCGAGCGCACCTGGGTCACTTCTTTAGCAGATTGTCGAGCGACGCCCGCAACTCGCCGAAGCGGAAAGAATATCCGCTCGCGATCAGTTGCGTCGGCTCGACTCGTTGGCTTCCCAACAGAACTGTCTCTCCCATTTCTCCGAAGGCCAGCTTCACGACAAAGGCTGGCATGGGGAAAATCGCGGGGCGCGAGAGCGCGCCGGCCAGCATTTTGGTGAATTCCGTGTTGGTAACTGGCTGCGGCGCAACCATGTTTACCGGGCCCCACAGCAGCTCGGTTTTCAGGATGTGATGAATCGCGCCGACCATGTCCTGAACGTCAATCCAACTCATCCACTGGCGCCCGTTGCCGATGATGCCGCCGACGCCCATCTTGAAAGGTGTCAACATTGTTCCCAGCGCGCCGCCCTTCGGGCTGAGCACAACACCGGTGCGAAGTTGTACGGTGCGGATGCCGGCATCGGCGGCGGGCAGCGTTGCCGCTTCCCACTCGCGGCAAACGTCGGGAAGAAATCCCGTGCCGGGAGAGCTTTTCTCGTTCAACACTTCCTCGCCGCGGTCGCCGTAGTAACCGATCGCCGAACTGCAAAGAAACACAAGCGGCTTCTTCTGCGCTTGCGCCAAGGCCTGCGCCAGGTTGCGAGTGCCCAAGACCCGGCTGTCACGAATTTTCGTCTTCTTCGCTTCTGTCCAGCGCCCGACGATACTCTCGCCGGCGAGATGAATCACGGCGTCGAAACCGGAGACGGACTCGGGAGCAAGCGGCGTTGCCGGGTCCCAACGAACGACTTCCGCCGCAGCTGCTGGACTCACATCGGAACCTGCCCGCATGAGCCGCACGACGGTTGCTCCATTGGATTGGAGCGTCGGCAGGAGCGCGGCTCCAATTGGACCCGACACGCCACTGACCAGAAATCGCGCCAAACCGGCACTCGTCATGAGCCCACTCTAGCAGACCAGAACGGTCCAGAAAGGTCCTTTCGAAATTATGAAAGGGCAGAATTTCCCGATCAGGAAAAAGGGGCGGTATTTTTTGAAACGGTTGATTCGTGTGTATGCAAAGTGCGAGCCAAGGCAGGCGAGAGGGTCGAGATTTCTAATTATTTCCCAGCACGTTCCATTGTTCTCCCTGCCGAAATTCCTCGCGTCGCTTCGCTCCGACCGTAGTGAACCAGTTCTGCCAGACTGCAGGATCGTTTCCCAAACGCTCATTCGTGATTTCGCGGAGGGCCTGGTAGACCCACGAGCGCGTGGTGTTGTCGAGTGACGGATCCTCCGCCAGATCGATCAGCCCCGGCACAGCCAGCATGCGCTGCTCGCGGGTCAGCATGCCGGACTTGGCCAGGCTGCAGCCGGCGCGCTCGCGCACTTCGAGAGAAGGGTCGTTACGGAACACGTCCAGAAAATCTTTGATGGTGTCGTCGGAGCCGATGTGCGCCAGGCCCTCCACCGTCCAGTGGCGCGTATTGTCGGTGGGATTATGCAGGTAGTCGCGCAGGAAATTGTGAATCTTCTCCGGTTCCACGCCGCGATTGGCAAGCATGCCCAGGACCCACATGGCGTACGGACGATAGCTCGGCGACTTTTCCGCGGAGGCCATCAGACGATCGGCAGTTTCCTCCGTCTTCGGCAAATTATCGACCGCCAGCGTGATTTCGATCGCCGCGGCCCGCACGCGTAGATCGTTCGAGTACAGAGCAGTCATCGTGAGGTCGTCGAATTTCTGCGTGTAGTGCACTTTGCCCTGCCAGTCCTCCACCATGCGGTTGATCATGTCGGTGGCGCCGTGATCGTGATTGATCGCCGCACCCAGCAGAAATTCCATCTGCGCTTGCGGAGGTTGCGTCAGCACCCATTCGCGGTTGTGCTCGGAAAGCTGCGAATGATCGGCCGGGACGGAGCGGCCGGGCAGCGGGAGTTGCTCGCCGGAGGCGGGTGGAGTGGTCTGAGCGGCGCCCGGCACAGCTACGAGGAAAACTCCGACGGCCCAAAAAGCGGCCAATCTGTACCAAGCACGACTCGATAGACGGAACATACTTACCTCTCCGGGGAGATGCAGATGCCTTTGAAAGCGTATGCCCGTCGAGTCGTGGCGGCAAATTACCGGCGTCACTCGGGATCTGCATTTGCTGGCCCTGGCAAAAGGCAGCGGCAGAGCCGGCTCTGAGCTCGTCGAAGGGAATGCCCGCTCCTCATGGCATCGCGGGCTATAATCCTACATGGCGAGTCTCCGCCAACAGATCGCGACCACTGCTCTTACCCTCACCAAGTTCCGCGACTTGATGAAGCGCATGCAGGAGAACCGTCCGCAGGACGATCTCACCATCGTCAAGAAGGCCTACGATTATTCACTGAAACATCACGAAGGCCAGAGCCGGGCTTCCGGCGAACCTTACCTCGTCCATCCCCTCGAAGTCGCACTCGTTCTCGCCGAAATGAAAATGGATCCAGTCGCCATCGCGGCCGGTCTGCTGCACGATTCCGTCGAAGATACTTCGGTCACGATCGTTGACATTCGCAAGGAATTCGGCGAGCAGGTGGCGCACATTGTCGAGGGCGTCACCAAGATCAGCAAAATCGACTTCGCCACGCGGGAAGAGCAGCAAGCCGAAAACCTGCGCAAGATGATGCTGGCCATGGTCGATGACATCCGCGTGGTGCTCATTAAGCTCGCCGACCGCCTGCACAACATGCGCACGCTCGAGCACTTGCAGCCCGACCGCCAGCGCAAGATCGCCGAGGAAACATTGGAGATCTACGCGCCCATCGCCCACCGCCTCGGCATGGGCAAGATTCGCGGCGAATTGGAGGATCTCGGCTTCCGCTTTCTCGATCCGCTCGGTTTTGAGCAGGTGGAAAAATCAGTCAATGCCCGCCGCAAACAAGGCGAGGTATTTCTCGCCAAGATGGAGCAGATCATCGCCGACAAGCTCAAGGAGGCCGGCATCCAGGCACGCGTGGAAAGCCGGATCAAGCGTCTCTACAGCATCCACAAGAAACTCCAGAAACAGCGCATCGCGGTCGATCAGGTCTACGACTTATGCGCCATGCGCGTGATCACGCGCTCGCTGCAGGATTGTTACGCCGTGCTGGGCATCATTCACAACTTGTGGCGGCCGGTGCCGGGGCGCATCAAGGATTTCATCGCCATGCCGCGGCCGAATTTTTATCAGTCGTTGCACACTTCGGTGATTACGGAGGACGGCACGCCGTTTGAGATCCAGATTCGCACCGAAGAAATGCACAAGATGGCGGAAGAAGGCATTGCCGCCCACTGGAAATATAAAGACGGTCCGGTCTCGGCGCAGGACGAGCAGCGGCTGGCCTGGCTGCGGCAGGTGGTGGAGTGGCAGCGCGACGTCAGCGATCCCAATGAATTTCTTTCCACGCTGAAGGTCGATCTTTATCCCGAAGAGGTCTACACCTTCACGCCGAAAGGCAAAGTTGTGGTGCTCCCGCGCGACGCTACACCGGTTGACTTTGCGTACAGCGTGCACACAGAGGTCGGCCACACCTGCATCGGAGCCAAGGTCAACGGACGCATGGTGCCACTGCGCCACAAACTACACTCGGGCGACATTGTCGAGATTCTCACTCAGCCCGGCCACAAGCCCAGCCGCGACTGGTTGGGTCTGGTCAAGTCGTCGAGGTCGCGCAACAAGATCAAGCACTGGCTCAACGTTCACCAGCGCGAGCGCGCCATTGAAATCGGGCGCAAGCTGATCGAGAAAGAAGCGCGCAAATACCGCATCGCGCTGAAAGAAATCAAAGACGAAGAGCTGCAGAAGGTCGCCGCCGCCTACGGTCTGGGCAAGACGGACGACTTGATGTCGGGAATCGGCTACGGAAAATATTCCGCCCGCCAGGTGCTGGCTCGCCTGCTGCCCGCGGGCACAACCCCGTCGATTGCCGGCGACATTGAAGCCGAGGGCTTTACCTCACAGCCGGGCGGCATCGCCAGCGTGGTGCGCCGCGTCTTTGGCGACCACAACGCCATCACCGTGCGCGGCCAGGGCGACATGATGGTCTACCGCGCGCGATGTTGTAATCCCATCCGCGGCGAGGGAATCGTCGGCTACATCACGCGCGGCAAAGGCGTCGCGGTGCACTCCGTGAATTGCCCCAACGTGACCAACCTGATGTACGAGCCCGAACGCAAAATTGATGTCGAGTGGGCCCGCGACGAGAGTACTCCGACCGCGTATCCTGTAAAACTTACTGTTTTTTGCGACGACCGCTTCGGCATGCTGAAGAACATCACTGGAGTGATCGGCGACGCCAAGAGCAACATTAAGAACATCGCCGCCCATACCGCCAATAGCCAGGCCAGCGTGGAAGTAGTCCTCGACATTTCAGACCTGAAACATCTGGAGCAGATCATCGCCGGCCTGCGTAAGATTCCCGGGGTGCACGAAGTGCAGAGGCTGCAGAAGATTTAAACCATCTGCCAGCCGGTGGTCAGTTGCCAGTTGTCGCCGGCCTCTGGTGCCGATGAAACAGCGCGCGCATCAAGTCCGGATAGTATTCCGAGAGCACATTGTAGGCGCTGTTCCCGCCGAGGTTGACCGCCCAATTCGAGAACACGCGGTCCACGCCGCGATCTTGCGGCGGATAGTAGCTAGTTGAGATGCTGCAGGACAGCAACTGGCCCAGCGTCTGGGACGTGTTGAAGCGCGATGTGCCTCGATCCGTTCGCGTAACGAACGTGCGATTGATCGCGTACCACAAACGCAAAATCGTTGATCCGCGCCCTTGCCGAAAATAGCGCGGATCTTCGTGCAGCACCGAGGGCAGAACTCCATAGATGAGAATGCTGGACGAAATCTGGTCGCCCTCGGCGGCTGCGAATCGTTGCCCGTAGGCGCCCCATCCCTGACCATAACGCGGTTGGCCGTTGGCGGCCTGCTGCAATGCCGCCGAAAACGCATCGCCAATGTGGGCGCTGACGTCGAAAGCCTGGTGCAGCGAGAGTATATATTTTTGGCGCACGGTTAGAGGCTGCCGGTTGGCTTCCGTGTCATTCGTATTTTCAAAATCGGGAATCATCCCGAACATGCGCTTGGGCGGAGGTTCCAGTTCCGGGGCGGACGGTCTTCCGGCGGTCTGCACCGCGGGCGCGTTCGCGCCGGCAGCAGGCGGCAGGCCAGGTTTTGAGTCGGGCGCCGGCTGCGAATTGGGTTCGTGGCCGTCCGTTTGAATCGCGGCAGAAGCATCTCCACTCGGGGGATTCTGGGCGGGAAGAGACCGTGCGAACACACATAACAACAGGCCCACGCACCAGAAGCGGGCCAACCATCGACTCATTCCCAACATCCCCCGTTTCTGCCCCAAAAAAGCGAGAACTCAAGCGTAGGTCGCCAGTCGCCACGCTTTGAAGATCCATACCGAACGCGGAAGTAACGAACGTTTCAGCCGAAGGCACCGTGCGCCCGAAAAATCTTATGCCAGCGATAATACCCTTTCTGATGCTCGCTCGGACTTTCGCGCTAACTGACACCGATTTCCTCCTGGCTGCTTGTTCTCCTGCCTGCGCCGAACGATCCCGTGATAAATTTGACGTTTCTGCGTAATCAGCAGCGGAGAATCGACATATGCGTGAAGTCATTTCTACAAAAGACGCTCCTCAGGCCATCGGCCCCTACTCGCAAGCCATCAAAGCCAACGGATTCGTCTTCACTTCCGGCCAGGTCGCCATCGATCCCGCCACCCAGCAGGTCGTCACGGGAGACGTAGCCCAGCAGACCGATCGTGTTCTACGCAACCTGTCGGAGGTTCTGGAGGCCGCGGGCAGCGGCTTAGGGAAAGTCGTGCGGTCGACCGTCTTCCTGAAAAACATGGGGGATTTCGCGGCCATGAACACCGTGTACGGTAAATACTTCAGTTCTACGCCGCCGGCCCGCTCGACCGTCGAAGTCGCGCGTTTGCCGAAGGATGTGCTGGTAGAAATCGATGTGATCGCGCTGGCATAAAAGGAACTTACACGACAGGGAACACGGCGGAGCACAGGAAAAATCAAACCCTGCGTATCTCTGTGCCCCCGTGGTTAAGATTTATCTGGAGGAGCGGGGCATGAAGAAAAATTTATGTGCAACCGCGATCGTGTTTGCGGCTGCGGCTCTCTTCGCGCAAACGACCACGCACAAACCCATTCGGGTAGTTCCTCCGAACACAAACGCGCCCACCAAGGTTATCGGAGACGGCGTGAAAACCGATTCTGGATTGCAGTACTGGGATATCAAGATCGGTACGGGCGCGGTTGCCGTAGATGGGAGCCACGTCAAAGTGCACTACACCGGATGGCTCACTACTGGCAAGAAGTTCGACAGTTCCGTCGACGCGCATCAGCCCTTCGACTTCACGATTGGCAAGGGCGATGTGATCAAGGGATGGGACGAAGGCCTGACTGGCATGAAAGTTGGCGGCAAGCGGCAACTTCGCATCCCGCCGGAACTGGCCTATGGTGAGGAGGGATACAAGTCGATCATCCCACCCAACGCCACGCTGATCTTCGACATTCAACTGCTCGCGGTGACCCCGGAGGCAACGGAACCCAAGGGCAATTGAGACTCCCTCTGTGAACCTCTGTGTCCCCTGTAGTTAGGTCTTTTAAGCCTTGGCGACTTTGCCGCTGCGCAGACAGGAAGTGCAGACGCGCATGCGCTTGCCCTGGCCGACAACCTTGGCGTGTACCGGCTTCAGGTTGATGTTCCAGCGCCGCTTGGTGACATTGTGGGCGTGGCTGATGCGGTTTCCCGCTTGCGGCTTCTTGCCGCAGATATCACATTGTTGTGCCATGACGACTCCCGGGTTAACTCAGAAAGATAAGTTCAGATCTTGTAGGGCAAGCCTAGATTTTACAGGAGCTTGCGCAGTTTCGGCAAGACAACCGGGCCATCGGGTGGTGGGGTCTTTGAGGAAGGCATCTTATTGCGAAAGGCGTACACAGGCATTCGCCTCGATAAACCAGACGAAATTACCGGGGACCAAAAATACTGGTTCCCGTTCGTTCGAGTTCGCCCTGGTAAAAATCATTCATTCTTGCGTTCCCCGCTCTTGGCGATAGTGGACACCGGGGCGTCATACTGCCTATTCCATTCCGACATCGCAGAAGCTATTGGAATCCGTGACATAACCACGGGAAAAGCCAGAGAGATTGGGAGTGTGAAACAGGGCGTCAAAGATCGAGTTTATTTCCACAAAATCAAGTTGCAAATCGAATCAGACTGGAACCTTGATATTCTCGCTGGTTTTTCTCCTAATCTTTCCTGCAAAGCCTTGCTTGGGCGGTATGGCTTCTTGGACCATTTCATCGTTACATTCGACCATTCTGGAAGCCAACCGATGTTGGAAATACTCAAAATCGACATGCCCTGTTGAACCCATCTCCAGACTAAAGCACCACTACCGGGCCATCGAGAAACACGAAAGCCCCGATTTCTCGGGGCTTCAGAATCGGATACAGCACCCTGCGACTGTCTCAGCATACCAAGTTGGCGTGTGGACCTGACGGGATTCGAACCATATCTGCGACCTTCGCAGGGTGCTGTGTTCCTTACACTACGGGCCCAGATCACAGTCTATTCGCGCGTCAGGGCAAGCGCGTACCTAGTTCTCACATTGTTCTCAGATTCGAGGCAAAGGCGTTCCAAAAGAGGAATGCCGTGATTCCTATGCGATACTTGATCCCATGCAGTCCCCGCTCCAATCACCCAGCGCGTCCACCGATCCTAAGTCGGTGAAGGTGAGTATCAGCACCGGCACTGGCGTCAACATCGAGTGGAACGACGGCCACAGCTCGCACTACAGCTTCGTCTACCTCCGCGACGCTTGCCCCTGTGCCATGTGTAACGACGAGCGCGAGAAGGCTGGGCGCCGCCCGGGCGAGTCGGCCAGCGCAGCCCCTGGCGTCCTGCCCATGTTCAAAGCGACCGCGCGGCCCGTCTCGGCCGAAGGCGTGGGCAAATACGCCATCAAGTTCAACTGGAACGACGGCCACGACCTTGGCATTTACTCCTGGAAACTGCTGCGGGAACTCTGCCCGTGTGAGGAGTGCAAGGCTGCGCCGGGATCCGGGGCATAGGTTCGAGGTGCGGTCGATGCAGGAAGGTCAATTCAGCCGGACGGCACAGAGAGTAGCGATTCGCCGGGCTGCGCATCAACTTCTCGACGAACCCAAGGTGCTCGACGATCCGCTGGCCCTGCGCATCATCGGCGCCGAAGCGGCGGAAGAGTTGCGCTCATCACCGCGCGAGCACCACAATTTCTCCTGCGCCTTTCGCGCATTCATGGCGGCACGAAGCCGCTATGCGGAAGATCAACTCGCGCATGCCGTCACAAACGGCGTAAAGCAATATGTCGTCCTCGGCGCCGGTCTGGATACGTTCGCCTGTCGCAATCCGCATCGCGGACTGCGGGTCTTTGAGGTGGATCATCCCGCGACCCAGGCGTGGAAGCGAGGTCAGTTGCTGGCAGGCGGCATTACGGTTCCTTCAACTTTGACGTTCGTGCCTCTCGACTTCGAACAGCAGACTCTTGCCGACGGACTTCGCCAAGCGGATTTCATAGAAAGCGATGCTGCGTTTTTCTCCTGGCTAGGCGTAACGCCGTACCTCACCCACGCGGCTTTCGCGACCACTCTGAGTTTCATCGCGAAAATGCCGCCGGGAAGTGGCGTAGTCTTCGATTTCGCGATCGATCGTGGGCTGCTCAATCCGGGCCAGCGGATCGCCGCCGAAGCACTCTCCAGACGCGTGGCCGCGGCGGGAGAGCCATTCCAGCTATTTTTCGATCCCGGAGCATTGCAGGATGAGTTGCGGGGCCTGGGCTTCCGCCGCACTGAATTCCTGGACAAAGAGCAGCTCAACGCGCGCTACTTCAAAGACCGCACCGACGGCCTGCGCGTGCGCGGCGGCTTGGGACACTTGATGGCCGCGTGGCTGTGACGCGAGGGCGGCACTGCGGTGCCGGGCTTTACCATGCCGCCGCTTCGCGGCTTGATTCAGACCAGTCTCTCGTCCTTCAGGAACCCTGCACGGCACATCCTGTAAAATCGAATCATCGCCACCGGAGCCACGTCCGCATTGTCTTTTCTCGATCAACTCAACCCGCAGCAGCGCGAGGCCGTCGAAACTACCGACGGGCCAGTGCTGATCCTCGCCGGCGCGGGAAGCGGCAAGACGCGCGTCATCACCTACCGCATTGCCTATTTGATCGAACATAAAGGCGTGATGCCGGAATCGATCCTGGCAATGACCTTCACCAACAAGGCCGCCGCCGAGATGGGGGAGCGCGTCGAAAAGCTGGTGGGCGGCTTGAGCATCGCTAAGCCGGTGATTTCGACGTTTCATTCTTTCTGCGTGCGCGTGCTGCGCCGCGATATCGAGGCTTTGCGCATTCCGTCGAGCGTTCCAGGTCAGCCTGCCATCGGCCACACGAAGAACTTCGTCATTTACGACGAGAGCGACCAGCAGGCCGTGGTTAAGGGCGTAATGAAGCGTCTCGGCCTCGACGACAAGCAGCTCACGCCCCGCACGGTTCTGAGCCGCATCTCGTGGGCGAAGAATCACATGCTCGATCCGCAGCAACTCTACCTGCAGTCGGCCGATCCCAAGACGGAGAAGGTCGCGCATCTCTACGAGGAGTACCGGAAAGAACTGCGCAAGGCCAACGCCCTCGACTTCGATGATCTGTTGCTCGAAGCGGTCCGCTTGCTGAAGTCCGCGACGCAGGTGCGCGAATACTACAATCGCCGCTTCCAGTATTTGCTCATCGACGAATATCAGGACACCAACCGCCCGCAGTACGAACTCATGCGCATGCTGGCCGGCGACCGCCACAACGTCTGCGCCGTGGGCGACGAAGATCAGTCGATTTATTCCTGGCGCGGCGCCGACATCCGCAACATTCTCGAATTCGAGCAGGACTTTCCCGAGGCCAAGATCATCCGCCTCGAACAGAATTACCGCTCCACGCAAAACATTCTGCAGGCCGCATCCGCCGTGGTCGCGAATAACATTCGCCGCAAAGGAAAAAATCTTTGGACCGCACGCCAGGGCGGCACCAAAATCGGCTACTACGAAGCTCCCGACGGCGAAAATGAAGCGCTGTTTGCCGCCGACCTCATTGCGAAATATCTGCGCGCCGCGGATCGAACAGAAAACGATCACGGCGAGCGTCCACGCGCCGCCGTGCTCTACCGCACCAACTCGCAGTCGCGATTGTTTGAAGAAGCCATGCGCCGCTACGGTTTGAAATATCACGTAGTCGGCGGATTCTCATTCTACGAACGCTCCGAGATCAAAGACATGATCTCGTATTTGAAAGTCATCCAGAATCCCGACGACTCGATCTCGCTGCTGCGCGTCATCAATACTCCCACCCGCGGCATCGGCAAGGGAACGATCGATACCCTGGAGAGCCTTGCGCTCGAAACCGGATTGTCGCTGTGGGGCGCAGTCGGAGAAGCGCTTCGCCGGCAGCTGCT
>Ga0070733_10002971_pt1 | contig 11750 bp, 12 predicted proteins | sample Coa_R1_9_FD_66450 | JGI IMG/M metagenome (GOLD analysis project Ga0070733, IMG submission 66450) | Surface soil microbial communities from Centralia Pennsylvania, which are recovering from an underground coalmine fire - Coalmine... | ecosystem: Environmental > Terrestrial > Soil > Unclassified ... | reverse complement strand
AATCGAAGACTGTGTGAATTGGCACGCTCCTGCGATCGACGCTCATTTCAGGCTCGGTGCCGCCTCGTGTCCAATCCTTCAGTGCGCCGGCCGCTTCATCGACGGCGACGCGAAGATAGTCGGGGATTTGGGACTGCAGCGGCTCCATGGAAGCGTCTCCGTCGACCGGCTCGCCTTGCTTCCCATACGCTTCCCAATCGATGTTTTGGGAAGCAGCGGCGGCCGGTTCTCCTCTTATCTATTTGATTTTGCTGGCGCGCCCGGAGAGGTTCGAACTCCCAACCCTCGGTTCCGAAGACCGATGCTCTATCCAATTGAGCTACGGGCGCTTCGGCGCCGCGCATAGCACGGAGCGGCGTATGCTCCTAGAGCCTCGCGTCGTTCCCACGACACCATGAGGGAGGTTGCCTCGGATGCGCGCGGAAGATTTGGCTGCGCCCTTGGGGCGCAGCCAAATCGTCGACTTCGTCATCGCGCGCTCAGTGCAAGTTGCCGGCGACTTCGTTGAACGTATTGGCGAGATTGTTGCCGAGAACGCTCACCGTTCCGATGATCACGACGGCGATAAGCGACGCGATAAGCCCATATTCAATAGCCGTCGCGCCGTGCTCTTCAGCAAGAAATCTCCGCAGCATAAGCATTTGATCGCCTCCAGCCCGTTGCTTACGACGGGCGAAAATAGAGCTTACGGATATTTACGGTTAGTTAAATTAAGCTTTTGTTGCTCGGAGCAGTAAGGTAAATCACGGTTTCGTGAGCAAGACATACTTTACAATTCTTTAGCACGATTCAAAAAAGACCGCACTCGCAGACCTTGAGCGCGCCGCCGACGGCGCGAGGCCCGAGCCGGCATCGACGCTCTGTCGCGGCTCAGGGTCGACCGCCTCGGCTGAGCTGACCCTTTACCTCTTCGACCAGCGCGTAGGTCGCTCGCAAGCCGACGGCGACTTCCTTGAGGCCCCTCGCGAGATGGGCGATCGCCACGGCTTGATTATACGCCGCCAGTTGACTGTCGTCGGTGGTCAGCGGGGATTTGTTCAAGGTCTGTGTCGAGACCATGATCGCTTTGAAAAGCAATAGTCGAATTTGACTTCGGCGAGCTCTGTCGGCTTGGGCATTTTTTCCCCTCCTTTGCGGCGAAGGCGCCGCGCTGCAAGACGCGATAAGCATTTACGGGATCGTCCTGTCGATAGCCTTTCGAGCTCTCTCGCCGTTGATTTCGCAATGGCGGCTGTAGCATGCTAGAGCCAGAGGATCGCCAAGGATGAGACGCCGGCGATCTCCCGGGGGAAAGGCTTATGAGCGGCAAGAATGGAACGTCGGATCATGCCAAGAAGGGCAAGGAGGCCAAGCGCCGCTTCCGTTCCGCCCAGTGGTTCGACAATCCCGACAATCCGGGAATGACCGCGCTCTACATTGAGCGCTATCTCAATTTCGGGCTGACGGCGCAGGAGCTCCGCTCGGGCAAGCCGATCATCGGCATCGCCCAGACCGGCTCAGACCTTTCGCCTTGCAACCGCCATCACCTCGAGCTCGCCAAGCGCGTGCGCGACGGGATCATTGCGGCGGGCGGCATCCCGTTCGAATTCCCGTGCCATCCAATCCAAGAGACCGGAAAGCGGCCGACCGCCGAACTCGACCGCAATCTCTCCTATCTCAGCCTCGTCGAGACGCTCTACGGCTACTTTCTTGACGGCGCGGTGCTGACCACGGGCTGCGACAAGACGACGCCGGCCGCCATCATGGCGGCGGCGACGGTCAATCTTCCGGCGATCGTGCTTTCCGGCGGGCCGATGCTGAACGGCTGGCATAATGGCGAGCGCACCGGCTCGGGCACGATCGTCTGGACGGCGCGCGAGGAGCTCGCCGCCGGCAAGATCGATTACGAGCAATTCATGGAGCTCGTGACGTCCTCAGCGCCCTCGGTCGGCCATTGCAATACGATGGGCACGGCGACGACGATGAATTCGCTCGCCGAGGCGCTCGGCATGAGCCTGCCAGGCTGCGCGGTCATTCCGGGCCCCTATCGCGAGCGTGGCCAAATCGCTTACGAGACCGGAAAACGCATCGTCGAGATGGTGTGGGAGGATTTGAAGCCCTCCGACATCCTGACCCGCGAGGCTTTCGAAAACACGATCGTCGTCAACAGCGCGATTGGCGGGTCGACCAATGCGCCGATCCATATCAACGCCATCGCGCGTCACATCGGCGTGAGACTCACCATCGAGGACTGGGAGACGATCGGTCACGCCGTGCCGCTATTGGTCAACATCCAGCCGGCCGGCAAATACCTTGGCGAGGAGTTCCATCGCGCCGGCGGCGTTCCGGCGGTCGTCAACGAGCTGATGAAGAAAAAGCTCATTCACAAGGGCGCGCTCACGGTCAACGGCAAGACGATGGGCGAGAATTGCAAGGGCAAAGAGAGCGGCGATCACGACGTAATCTTCCCCATCGACAAGCCGATGAGGAAGGACGCGGGCTTCATCGTCCTCCATGGCAATCTCTTCGATTCCGCGATCATGAAGACCAGCGTCATCGGCGAAGAATTCCGCAATCGCTATCTCTCCAATCCCGACGACCCAGAAGCCTTTGAAGGCCGCGCCATCGTCTTCGACGGGCCGGAGGACTATCACCATCGCATCGACGATCCGAAGCTGAAGATCGACGAACATTGCCTGTTGTTCATTCGCGGCACGGGGCCGATCGGCTATCCCGGCGGCGCGGAGGTCGTGAACATGCAACCGCCGGCCGCGCTCATCAAAAAGGGCGTGACGGCGCTGCCCTGCATCGGCGACGGCCGGCAGTCAGGCACATCAGGCTCGCCGTCGATCCTCAACGCGTCGCCGGAAGCCGCGGTCGGCGGCGGCCTCGCGCTTTTGCGCACCGGCGATCGGGTGCGCATCGACCTAAAGAAGCGCACGGCCAATATCCTGATCTCGGAGGAGGAGCTGAACAATCGTCGCGCCGACTACCAGAAGCACGGCTACTCGTACCCGCAGAGCCAGACGCCCTGGCAGGAAATCCAGCGCGATATTGTCGATCAATTCGATCAAGGCATGGTGCTGAAGCCGGCGATCAAGTACCAGCGCGTCGCCCAGACTAAGGGCATTCCGCGCGACAATCACTGAACGGGACGTTTATGACCCTGGATACGATCGGGCCGCTTACTCGGCCCATCGGCCCGCTTGTCGACGCGCGGCCCGCCAAGCGTCCAGAGCGCGTCACGCTCGAAGGCCGTTTCGTCAGACTGACGCCGCTCGACGCGGCGTCGCACGCCGACGCTTTATTCGAGGCGGCGAACCAAGGCGACAAGGATCAAGTCTGGGACTATCTCTTCGATGGGCCTTACGTCGATCGCAAGGCCTTCTTCGCCAACATCGAGGCGAAGGCGAAGTCGGAGGACCCCCTCTTCTTTGCGATCATCGACAAGACCTCAGGCGCGCCCGTCGGCTATCAAACCTTTCTTCGCATCGAGCCGATCCACCGCGTCATCGAAGTCGGCAATATTCTCTATACTTTGGCGATGCAGCGCACGCCCGGCGCGACCGAGGCGCAATATCTCTTCGCCCGCTATGTCTTCGACGATCTTGGCTATCGCCGCTATGAATGGAAGTGCAATGCGCTCAACGCGCCGTCGCGCCGCGCGGCGCAACGCTTCGGCTTTACGTTCGAAGGCGTCTTTCGTCAGCATATGATCGTCAAGGGCCGCAATCGCGACACGGCCTGGTATTCGATGCTCGACCATGAGTGGCCGGCCCGCCGCGCCGTCTTTGAGCGTTGGCTGGCGCCAGATAATTTTGACGCAAATGGCCGGCAAATTGTCGCGCTTTCGACGCTGAACGGAGCGCCGCCGTCATGACCGCACCCCTTGATGAAAAACGCGCCCGCTTCGCCGAGCTGCATCGCGGGCCCGGTTGCTTCATCATGCCCAACCCTTGGGACATTGGCGGCGCGATCTACCTGGCGACCCTCGGCTTCAAGGCTTTGGCGACGACGAGCCGCGGCTTCGCCTTCTCCGTTGGTCGCGCGGACGGCGGCCTTAAGCGCCAGCAGGCGCTTGACCATTTCGGCGCAATCGCCACGGCGAGCGATCTGCCTTTCAACGCCGATTTCGAAAACGGTTTCGCCGACAACAGAGACGCCTTGGCGGAAAGCGTGACGATGTGCGTTTCGACCGGCGTCGCCGGCCTTTCGATCGAGGATTTTTCGGGCGATCGCGCCAAGCCGTTCTACGATTTCGACGAGGCCGTCGCGCGCGTCAAGACGGCGCGCGCCGCGATCGACGCGACCGGCGCAAAAGTCGTGCTCACCGCCCGCAGCGAAATCGTGCTGCACGGCCACGAAGGCGGGTTGCCGGAAGCTTTGCGCCGGCTTTCCGCCTTTGCCGAGGCGGGAGCGGACGCGCTTTATGCGCCCGGCCTGCGCAAGGCCGAGAACGTCGCCGAAGTCGTGCGCGTGGCGGGCGGACTGCCGGTCAACTATCTTGCCGGCTCGCCGGCGTTGACCTTCCGCCAAGTCGAGGACCTTGGCGTGCGGCGCATTAGCGTTGGCGCGGCCTTGGCCCGTGTGGCTTGGGAAGCGTTCATGAAGGCGGCGCGCGAGATCGCCGAGAAGGGCGTCTTCGATTCTTTTGCGCCGAGCCCAGGGTTCGGCGAATTGCAAAAGCTTTTCGCTGGGCGCCAAGGATGAGCGCTTCTGAGGCGGCGGTTCTCAAGGCGCGGCGCGCGCAAAGGAAAGACGTTCCCGCGCTCGAAGCCTTGCAGCGCGCCGCATACGCCAGGAACCGTTCGCTCATGGGCGTCGAGCCGATGCCGCTGCTCGCCGATTACACCGAAATCGTCGCGGCGATGGAGACATGGCTCTTTGAAGGCGACGGCCTCGAAGGCGCGCTCGCCCTCGAATACGAGCCCGATACGGCGCTGATCTGGAGCGTCGCCACGGCGCCGGAAGCGCAGGGACGCGGCCTCGGCAATCGCATGCTCGCCTTTGCCGAGCAGCGGGCCCGGGAGAATGGCTGCAAGGCGATCCGCCTCTATACGAATGCGCTCTCGGCGAGCAACATCGCTTGGTACAAGCGGCGCGGCTATAGCGTCGACCGCGTTGAGGAACTCGCCGACCGCCAAGCCGTGCATATGTCGAAACGCCTCGCTTGAGGCGCTCAAAAGGAGGGAGCTTTGACGGGACGGTTGAAGGGTAAGGTTGCGCTGCTGACTGCGGCGGCGGCGGGCATCGGCCGCGCGACGGCGGAAGCTTTCGCCGACGAGGGCGCCCATGTCATCGCGACGGACCTCGATCCGACCAAGCTCGCCGGACTCAAAGGCGATTTGCGCAGGCTTGACGTGCGGTCGACCGACGCGGTCAACGCGCTGGCCAAAGAGGTCGGGCCGATCGACGTTCTCTTCAACTGCGCCGGCTTCGTCCATCACGGCAGCGTGCTCGACTGCTCGGAGAGCGATTGGGATTTTTCGTTCGACCTCAACGTCAAGGCGATGCACCGGACGATCCGCGCCTTTCTGCCCGGCATGTTGGAGAAGGGCAGGGGATCGATCGTCAATATCTCTTCGGGCGCCTCTTCGGTGCGCGGCATTCCCAACCGCTATGTCTATGGCGCCTCGAAGGCGGCGGTGATCGGACTGACCAAGGCGGTGGCGGCCGATTTCATCAAGCGCGGCATTCGTTGCAACGCCATCTGCCCCGGCACCATCGAGAGTCCCTCGCTCGATCAGCGCATCGAAACGCTGGCCAAACAGACGGGGCAAAGCGCGGACGCGGTGCGCCAAGCCTTCATTGACCGCCAGCCGATGGCCCGCCTCGGCAAGCCAGAGGAGATCGCCGCGCTGGCGGTGTACCTCGCCTCCGACGAGAGCAGCTACACGACCGGCCAGATCCATCTCGCCGACGGCGGTTTCGCGCTGTAACCTCCTCGCTTCGCCGAGCGGGGAGATCACCAACAGGTGTAGCCGCCGTCGGCAAGCACGATTGAGCCTGTCAAAAGGCTCGCCGCTTCTGAGGCGAGGAACAGCACAACTGAGGCGATCTCGTCGGCCTGACCAAGCCGCGCCATTGGCGTGCCATCAATCCAGGCTTGGAACATCTCCTTGTTCTGCATCGCGAAAGCCGTGAGAGGGGTCTCGATATAGGTCGGCGCGACGGCGTTGACGCGAACGCCGCGCGGCGCCCATTCCGCCGCGAGCGATTTCGTCAGGTGATGCACGGCGGCCTTTGACGCGTTGTAATAGGCTTGCGGCTGCGGTTTGTTGACGATGAAGCCGGACATCGATCCGATGTTGACGATCGAGCCCTTCTTGGCGGCAAGCATGGGTTTGCCGAACGAGCGGCAGCACCAGAAGAGGCCGTTGAGATTGACGTCGATGACATTGAGCCAGTGCTCGTCGGTGACGTCTTCGGCCCGGGTTTCGCTTCGCGCGATGCCGGCGTTGCAGACGAGAACGTCGATCTTCCCGCGCTCGGCGATGGCGCGGCTCGCGCCCGCTTCGACTTGCGCCGAATTCGTCACGTCCAATTCAATGAATCCGACATCATAACCTTTCGCCTTCATTGCCGCCTGGCCTTCCGCGGCGACGCTTGGATTGCGATCAGCGATATAGACGTAGGCGCCGGCCTCGGCCAGAGCTTCGACGCAAGCAAGCCCTATGCCCTGCGCGCCGCCAGTGACGACAGCGGTCTCGCCGTCGAGCCTGAACCTCCGGAGATACATGTCACGAAACTCCCAAGTCTGTCCCAGCGCCTTGCTTCAGCTCATCCAGTTGCCGCCGTCGACGTTCAGCGTCTGGGCGACGACATAGTCGGCGTCCGCGGAAGCAAGAAAGACCGCGGCTCCGGCATGATCTTCCGGGAAGCCCATGCGCCCGAACGGCACCGCTTCGCCAACGAGGCGCTTCTTCTCGCCGGGTTTCCGGTTTTCATATTTCGCAAAAAGCGCGTCGACTTCATCCCACATGGGCGTATCGACAACGCCGGGCGCGATGCCATTCACGTTGATCTTGTGCTTGATGAGGTCGAGTCCCGCCGACTGCGTCAGGCTGATGACCGCGGCCTTGGAGGCGCAGTAGATCGAGACCAAGGCTTCGCCGCGCCGGCCGGCCTGCGAAGCCATGTTGATGATCTTGCCGCCCTTGCCGCGGGCGATCATCTGTCGCGCGACTGCCTGGAGCGTGAAGAACAGGCCCTTGACGTTGACGGCGAATATCTTGTCGTAGCTTTTCTCGGTGACTTCGACGATCGGCGCCAGATCGAACGCGGCAGCGTTGTTGACGAGAATGTCGACGCCGCCCGCCTTCGTCGCGACCTGCGCGACCATGCGATTGATCGAGGCGAGATCGGTCACGTTGACCTCGATCGCTTCCGCTTTGTCGCCGAGCGCCTCCGCGGCGTCTCGAGCGAGGTCCAGTTGAAGGTCGGCGATGAAGACCCGTGCGCCTTCCTTGACATAGCGCTCGGCGATCGCCCGGCCGATGCCGCGCGCGCCGCCAGTGACGATCGCGACCTTGCCCTGCAGCTTCATGTTGCTTTCCTTTGGAAGTCGGTCTTGCGGAGCCGCCGACGGGGCGACTGATATCTTAAGTTGCCCCGCTCTGGCGGAAAGGGAATGTCGCAGCGGCTGAGCTTAGGCGGCAATCTCCTTTAGAGTCTTCCCGCCAGATAATCGGCCAGCGTCGTGCGGACGCCGCGCGCCCATAGGCCTTTCAGGGCCCTGGAAAACGCCGCGACATAGTCGGGACTTCGCGCCGCCTCGCCAAAAATGTCCTTCATATCGAGGAAGGCGAGCGGATTGGTCCGCGCTTGGGTCGCGGCGGCTTTGAGACGGTCCCAGCTTGGATCGTTCGGCGCGATCTCCTTGCCGCCTTCCGTCGCGCCGGCGCAATAGCGGCACCACAGGGCGGAGACGAGAGCCAGACCCTTGACGTCCCCGCCGGACTTCAGGCGATCAACGACAGACGGAAGAATGAATTTGGGTTGCCGGTTCGAGCCGTCGAAACACAGGCGCGGAATCGTATCCTCGACCTTCGGATTGGCGAAGCGTCGCGCGATGAGGGATTTGTAAGCGCGAAGATCGACGCCCGGCGGAGGCGGAACGACGGGAAGGATTTCATGCTCCGTCAAGTGTTCGAGAAAGGCGGCGATCTCAGAATCCGCCATCGCCTCGTGAACGAAATGAATGTCGAGCAACGCCGCCGGATAGGCGATCGCCGCATGGCCGCCGTTGAGGATGCGAATCTTCATCAGCTCATAGGGCGCGACGTTCGAGGTGAAAGTGACGCCGACAGTCTCCAGCGCGGGACGCCCGGCCGGGAACTTGTCCTCAAGCACCCATTGGCGAAATTGCTCGCAAAACACCGGCCAATTGTCCTCGATTCCGTATTTGTTGAGGAGGGTCGCGCGCTCGCGGTCGCTCGTCGCGGGCGTAATGCGGTCGACCATCGCATTGGGGAAGGCGACATTCGCTCGAATCCAGCGGGCAAGCTCAGGATCAACGAGTTCCGCAAGGCCGGCGACGGCATTTTCGCTGACGTGGCCGTTGCCGGGAATATTGTCGCAGGACATGACCGTGAAGGGCGCGACGCCCGCCGCGCGCCGCCGCGCCAGCCCAGCGACGATCAGCCCGAACGCGGTTTTGGGGGCATCGATATGGCGCGCGTCGGATAGGATGTCGGCATGAGCGGAGTCGAACTCCTGGGTCGCCGGCGAAATATAGTAGCCGCCCTCGGTGATCGTCAGCGAGACGATGCGGGTTTGCGGCCGGGCGAGAATGTTCAGCGTGGTCGCGACGTCGCCTGGTTGGATGAAGTCGATATGCGGCCCGATGACCCGGGCTTTCGAGCTCGTCGCCTCCTGCTCGACGATCGTGGTCAGCCAGTCCTGCGCCTTGAGTTTCTCGCGGACGACGGCGTCGGCGTCCCTGACGCCGGCGCCGACAATCGCGTAGTCATGGTCGCGTCCCGCGCCGAAGAGATCGTCGAGATAGACTGCCTGATGGGCGCGATGGAAGTTGCCGACGCCAAAATGAACGATCCCCGCGCTCAAGCCGGAGCGGTCATATTTGGGAATCGCGATTTCGCGGTTTAGGTCCGTCAGGGCGGCGTTGCTGAGTTTGACGGACATGGCTCTCAAGTCCACGCGTTTGGCGGGACCGCTATGAAGACGATCCCATCGGGCTTCAACGCTTGATTCTCAGTCCGTCCTTGTCGAAGAGATGCACTCTCGGCTCCTGCGGCGTGATGAAGACGCGTTGTCCAGTATCGCTCGGCGCTTCGCCGGCGAGCCGCACCGTCAGCGGACCGATTCCGTCGGCTTCGACATAGACAAATGTGTCGGAGCCGAGATGCTCGGCAATGCGCACCGTCGCCGGCCATTCGCCGGTGGTGGTCGACATCTCGACGTGCTCCGGCCTGACCCCGATTGTCGCCGCGCCGCGCTTCGCCGCCGAAGGCCCGGTGACGAGGTTCATCGTCGGCGAGCCGATGAAGCGCGCGACGAAGAGATTTTGCGGACGATTGTAGAGCTCGAGCGGCGAGCCGATCTGCGCGACCTCGCCCTTGTTGAGCACCACGATCTTATCGGCAAGCGTCATCGCCTCGACCTGATCATGCGTCACATAGATGATCGTCGTCTTCAGCGACTTGTGCAGGTCGCCGATTTCGAGCCGCATTTGCACGCGCAGCGCGGCGTCGAGGTTGGAGAGCGGCTCGTCGAAAAGAAAAGCCTTGGGCTCGCGCACGATGGCCCGGCCGATGGCGACGCGCTGGCGCTGGCCGCCGGACAATTGCCGCGGCTTGCGATCGAGATAGTCGGTGAGGTTGAGCACCGCGGCGGCCTTGGCGACTTTCTGATCGATGACGTCCTTGGGTTGGTTCGCCATCTTGAGCGCGAAGGCGATGTTGTTCCGCACGCTCATATGCGGATAGAGCGCGTAGGACTGGAACACCATGGAGAGCCCGCGCTGCGCGGGCCCAACGTTGCTGACATCCTTGCCGTCGATGAGGATCTGGCCTGACGAGATGTCCTCCAATCCCGCGATGAGCCTGAGCAAGGTCGACTTGCCGCAACCCGAGGGGCCGACGAAGACGGTGAATTCGCCATCCTCGACCTTCAGATCGACGCCTTTGATCACCGAAAAGTTGGCGAAGTCCTTGCGCACTTGCTTGAGTTGAATGCTGCCCATTGTCTTTTCTCTTAAGTAAGGCGGGTTACTTCACGGCGCCGAAAGTCAGTCCGCGGACGAGCTGGCGCTGCGAGAACCAGCCGAGAATGAGAATCGGCGCAATCGCCAGCACCGAAGCGGCCGATAGCAGCGCCCAGAAATCTCCTTCGGGGCTGGAGAAGGAGGCGATCATGTTGGTCAGCGGCGCCGCGTTGACGTTGGTCAGATTGAGCGTCCAGAAAGCCTCGTTCCACGACAAGATGATCGCCAGCAGCATGGTCGAGGCGATGCCGGGCACGGCCATCGGCGCCAGGACATAGATGATCTCGCGGGAGAGCGACGCGCCGTCCATTCGCGCCGCCTCGAGAATATCGACGGGGATTTCCTTGAAATAAGTGTACAGCATCCAAACGACGATCGGCAGGTTGGCCATCATCAACAGAAAGCCGACGCCCCAACGACTGTCGAGCAGGTGCGCCTGAAGAAACAGGAAGTAGATCGCCATGAAGACGCCGGCGCCCGGCATCATCTTCGTCGACAGCATCCACATCAAAAGGTCCTTCGTGCGCTTCGTCGGCGCGAAAGACATCGACCAGGCCGCAGGGATCGCGAACAACAATCCGACGACATTGGCGCCGACCGACAAGATGATCGAATTGAACGCGTGCAAGAGATAGTCGGAACGCGCCTGCACCTCGACGTAGTTCTCCGTCGTCCATTGAAAGAAGAGAAATTTTGGCGGAATCGCGTAAGCGTCGCCTTCCGTCTTGAAGCTCGTCAGGAACATCCAAAGAATGGGAAAAAAGATCAGGAAGCCGACGAGCCAGGCGGCGGCCGTCAGCCCGACGCGTCTGCCCATTGTTTGCTTCAGCGCCATGGCTTCAGGCCTCCAGATTCTTGCCGATCATGCGAACAAGAAAGAAAGCGACGATATTGGCGAGCACGACCGCGACAATGCCGCCCGCCGCCGCGCCGCCGACGTCGTTGGCGTTTGTCGCAAGCTCGAAAATCCGGAAGGGGATGTTGGTTGTGGCTTCGCCGCCGTTGGTCGTCACGCGGATTTCCGCAAATACGTTGAGGAGGAAGATCGTTTCGATGAGCACGACGACGGTGACCGCCCGAGCGATATGCGGGAGCACGATATAGAAGAAGTAGTTCACGGCCTTGGCGCCATCGAGCATGGCGGCTTCTTTCTGCTCCTCGTCCAGCGATTGAAGGGCGGTGAGCAGGATGAGGCTGGCGAACGGCAGCCATTGCCATGTCACGATGAGGACGACGGCAAGCATCGGGTAGTTGGTGAACCAGTCGATCGGCGTCAGCCCGATAGACGTGGCGATCCAGGCGAAAAGGCCCGAGACCGGGTTCATCAACATGTTCTTCCAGATCAGCGCGCTGACGGTCGGCATGACAAAGAACGGCGCGATGACCATGACGCGCACGACGTTTTGACCGTAGATCGGTTGATCCATCAACAGCGCTACGAGAATGCCGCCGCCGACGCTCAGGACGAGCACCGAGGCGACGAGAATGAGCGTGTTCTCCAGCGCGCCGATGAAATCTGGGTCGGATAGAAAGTCCAGGTAGTTGC
>Ga0070733_10002970_pt1 | contig 11750 bp, 12 predicted proteins | sample Coa_R1_9_FD_66450 | JGI IMG/M metagenome (GOLD analysis project Ga0070733, IMG submission 66450) | Surface soil microbial communities from Centralia Pennsylvania, which are recovering from an underground coalmine fire - Coalmine... | ecosystem: Environmental > Terrestrial > Soil > Unclassified ... | reverse complement strand
TTTTGTATGTGAATGAACATTTCGGTTATAAGTTGCTAATTATAAATAGAAGAAAGTTGACTCTCTCATGTCCTGGATAGAAACATCCAAAGCTTGTAGGGACGCGATAAATCGAGTCTATTCCTCGTGCGAGAGGGCGGCTGGATGAGCATAAAGGCGCAATCAGTCGTCGATGAGAGGCAGATTGTCCGGAGTATTGCGGCGGGTGATCGAGAAGCGCTGGCCGAACTTTATTGCAACTACCAGCGCACGCTTTTCAAGTATTTGCTGCAACTCACGCCCGATTATGGGTTAGCCGAGGAGATTTTGCAGGATACGCTGGTGGCAGTATGGAAAAGCGCGTATCGCTTTGAGGGCAGATCCAGCCTGAAGACATGGCTCATTGGCATCGCGCGGCGACAGGCGCATAATACGCTGCGCCAGCGGCGATTGCCCCTTAGCGATGAAACTCAGTTGGAAGGACTGGTCGCCAAAGACCCTGAACCTGAAGCATTTACGCTGGCAAGTTTCGCGAGCGATGAACTGGCAGCAGCCTTTCGTGAACTGGCGCCACTGCACCGGGAAGTGCTGGTGTTGGTATTTGTACAGGAGCTGTCATATCAAGAGGTTGCAAGCATTTTAGAGACGCCGGTCGGAACAGTCAAGAGCCGTATTTGCAATGCCAGACGGGCGCTGCGCGCCCTGCTCGACTCGCGGGAGGCTGCAAACAAAAAACTAGCGTTGCTAGTTTGAAATATGCTAGACTACTTGTAGCATCGCTAAGTATGGTAGGGGCAACCACAAGGGTCGCCCTGGAAACAGGTTCGTAAGCCATGAAGAAGCTGTTGATCGTTTTAGCGCTGGTTCTGCTGGGTTTTTCGGGCATCTTGTTCTACAACTACGCTCATAATATCAAAGGTATTACACCAGCGCGCGCGCCCCGGTCGCCCGCACGATTGCAGATTCCCGCCATACATGTGGACGCGCCGGTAATGAATGTAGGGCAAACGCCCAGCGGAGCAATGGACGCGCCGGTTTCAAAAGCATATAACTCACCTTATTGGAGCAGCGTTTTCTGGTATGATCTGGGAGCAGCGCCCGGACAGTCCGGCAATGCGGTGATCGCGGGACATGTTAATCGCGTAGGAGGAGACCCGGCGATTTTCTGGTCGCTCGGCGATCTGCAGGCAGGGGATACGGTCACGGTGGTGACAAACGATGGAACCATTATCAAGTACATAGTGAACCAGGTTGTGCGCTACCCCGCCAACTACCCCGGCCAGGATGCAATAAACGCTGTATTTGGACCCTCTACAGGCCATCACTTGAATCTGATTACCTGCAGCGGCATCTGGACAGGCTCCGGCTATGATGAGCGGCTAGTAGTCTTCACGACACAGTTATAGACACGATAAATCGGTGGGCGCGATAAATCGGGCTCCTACGAGAAAGCATCTATGCCTGTGATTGCCTGACCGATGATGAGCGTATGAATATCGTCTGTGCCTTCGTAGGTATAGACCGACTCCAGGTTATTGGAATGGCGGCTGATGGGATATTCCAGTGTTATACCATTAGCTCCCAGCACCGAACGCGCCTCACGCGCCGTGCGCAGCGCCTCGCGCACATTGTTACGCTTGGCAACAGATATCTGCACAGGATGCAGCAGCCCTTCATCTTTGAGCCTGCCGAGTTGCAGCGCCAGCAGCTGCGCCTTGACCAGCTCGGTTGCCATAATCGCCAGTTTTTCCTGCACTAGCTGAAAGCTGGCGATGGGGCGATCAAACTGCACGCGCGTTTTCGCATAACCCAGAGCAACTTCGTAGCAGGCACGCGCCGCGCCGGCCGCGCCCCAGGCGATGCCATAGCGAGCCTCGTCAAGGCATGAGAGCGGTCCGCGCAGTCCGCGCACGTTGGGCAGCATATTTTCGGCAGGGATGCGACAATCCTCAAAGTGAAGTTCCGAAGTGATGGAGGCGCGCAGTGAGAGTTTGTGATGCACGTCGCTGGTGGTGAAACCGGCTGTGCCACGTTCCACCAGGAAGCCGCGAATGCCATCTTCCGCCTTTGCCCAAACGACGGCGATATCAGCAATGCCGCCATTGGTGATCCACATTTTCGTGCCGTTTAAGAGGTACGAGTCGCCATCCTTGCGCGCGGTAGTACGCATGCTGCCGGGGTCGCTGCCAGAATCCGGCTCGGTCAGGCCAAAGCAGCCAATAGCTTCACCGCTCGCCATGGGCGGCAGCCAGCGCTGTTTCTGCTCCTCTGAGCCAAACTTATGAATAGGGAACATTGCCAGCGATCCCTGTACAGAGACGAATGAGCGCAGACCACTGTCGCCTGCTTCCAACTCCTGGCAGGCCAGGCCATAGCACACCGCGCTCAACCCGGCGCAGCCATAGCCCTCAAGATGCATGCCGAGCAGACCGAGATCAGCGATTTCCGGGATCAACTCGCGCGGGAAGGTGCCAGCCTCAAAATGCTCGCCAATGATGGGCATGACACGCTCATTGACGAATTTGCGCACGGTATCACGCACCATACGTTCTTCTTCGCTGAGCAAGTGGTCGATATTATACAGATCGGTAGCTGATGGCATCTGCACCTGGTGAGACGTTTTCGTGCTGGACATAAATAGTTGCTGCCTTTCGTGACGGTATGTCGTAAGTAACTGAGTCATATTCAGCCCATTTCGCGTGGAAGTGAGGCGGCATGTGGTCATTATAGTACATACAGATCAAGATGCCAAAAAATTGCCATTTGGAGTGGATGATTATACTGATTCCAGGTGGCAAAAATGCCGCTCATTGTTACAACTATTTAAGGAGGTACCCAATGGAAGCTGAAGGACAGCTGATTCTTGATCCCAAACTTGGACGATACAAAATTGTAGGTCAACATGGTAAGGAAGATTATCATTTACAGGGAGGCGAGAAGCTCGAACTCCTGACGAAAGGACAATGGGTACGAGTGCGCATCGAGTCAGTACCCAATGAGCAGAAGAAGAATGGCTGGAAGTTCTTCAACGAACGCAATGAGCCTGTTTTCCCCGAAGCCGGCCAGCGAGCACGGTTGGTAGGTGTCACTCAGCAGCAGAATAGGATGTAGCACTCACTCCCGGACTACCTATCAATAGTGCATTAGTAAGAGATGCCGCGCGTGTTCCTAACAGCCACACGCGCGGCATCTCTTTGCCGAACGAGCAGTATTATTTAAAGAACGCCAAAGCGTCCCAAAAATCCTCTTTACGTGTGATGTATAATATCCATGCTATGAAACATCCATCATTCTGGAATACCCTGCAACAACCTGTAATCGGGCTGGCTCCAATGGATGGCGTTACCGATGCGCCATGCCGCACCATGCATGGGCTGTATGGACGCCCCGATGTGGTGCTGACCGAGTTCACCAACGTCGAGGGACTGTGGCGCGGCAGTGACCGCATCTTCCGCGATTTTCTGTACACGCCCGCGGAACGGCCTGTGGTGGCACAGATTTTTGGCTGCCGCCCGGAATACTTCTACAAGGCTGCGCATGTTGTGTGCGAACTGGGCTTTGACGGCGTGGATATCAATATGGGCTGCCCGGCGAGAACTGTAGCCAGCAAAGGCGGAGGCGCTGCGCTGATCCGCATGCCTGAGACAGCAAGAGAGATTATCCGCGCCACACAGCAGGGCGTGCGCGACTGGGCTAATGGACAGACGCTGGAAGATCTGGAAATGGAGCCGTTTCGCATCGAACGCATTCGCCAGATGAACGAGGAGCGCGTGCGAGTATGGGGCGATAAGGCGCGCATCGATCGCCGGCTGCTGCCGGTATCGGTTAAGACGCGCCTGGGATACGACTCGATCGTGATTACAGACTGGGTGCAGGAATTGCTGGAACTGGAACCAGCGGTGATCTCCATTCACGGGCGCACACTGGCGCAGCACTACAAGGGCGATGCCAACTGGGAGGCCATCGCAGCCGCAGCCGAGGTTGTGCGCAAGACCGATACGCTCATTTTTGGCAATGGCGATATTAAAAGCCTGTACGACGCGGCGCAGCGCATACGCGCGACAGGCGTCAACGGCGTATTGATCGGGCGAGCCACGTTCGGCAACCCCTGGCTCTTCCGCAACCGCGAACTCGTGAAGAAGTTGCTCAACGCGGGCATCAACCCGACCCTTGACGACTTGCCCGACGCGCTGCCGAACCGCGAGGAACGCCTGCTTATGGCGCTCGAACACGCGTATGTTCATGCTAAACTTAAGGGCGAAGATCATTACGTCGAGCTGCGCAAACACATGGGCTGGTATCTTGGTCACTTCCCTGGCGCCAAACAGGTGCGCAATGAGCTGGTGCGCATCAATAGTCTGGCGGATGTCGAGCGCATCATACATGCCGCGCTGGATAACCCCGATGCCTTTAAGGACAATGGGCTTGAATCCTCTGTAGAAGAGGTAAACGATGCTGAGCTTGATTTGAGCTGTGTCTACTAACCTGTATCACTTTTTTTATCTGATCCGTGTTGTAAAGAGTATGTCTTGTGACAAGGCACAGACCGCTATACGCGCAGATAAATAGAGGAAAGACAGGTAGATGAACAGCAAAGCACCTCGAAGTGGAATCTTTAGAAAATCAAACCACGAGAGAAAATCAAGTCACGAGACAGAATCAGAACTTACATCATCGTCTTCAGATAACGTACCAGAGCTGAGCCGTAGGGAGCGGCAAGAGGTCGCGAGGCGCGCTAGAATCAGCGCATTGGTCGTCCATGAAATAGTGCGCGAAGAGGGGGAGCGGGAACTGAATCGCCCTCCCGAAGCGCTGGCATTATCCGCCCTGGCTGCCGGGCTTTCTATGGGTTTCTCGCTGGTTTTTCAGGGTCTTCTGCATACCTACTTGCCTGCTGCTCCCTGGCGTCCGCTCATTGATAATCTGGGATACAGCGTTGGTTTTTTCATCGTGATACTGGGCCGACAACAACTCTTTACCGAGAACACGCTTACTGCTATGTTGCCCCTGTTTGCGCATCCCGATTGGCACACGTTCTGGAAGGTTGCGCGGCTATGGCTGGTGGTGCTGGCAGCCAATCTTGTAGGAGCACTACTCTTCGCTCTTCTTGTTGCGCACACCGCTATTTTTCCTGCAAACATCCAGCGCTCATTCGCCGAGATCGCGCAGCATTCCCTGCGAGGCGATTTCGGCCTGACCATTCTGCGCGGCATATTCGCCGGGTGGTTGATTGCTCTGATGGTCTGGCTGCTACCGGCAGCAGAAAGCACCAAGCTGCACATCATCATCCTCATCACCTACATTGTTGCGCTGGGAGGTTTCGCGCATATCATCGCAGGCTCCGTCGATGTGCTGTACCTGGTAAATATTGGAACCGTTGCCTGGGAAGGCTACTTGCTGGGTTTCATGCTGCCGACACTGATCGGCAACATCATCGGCGGCGTATCGCTCGTAGCCGCGCTCAATTTCGCCCAAGTAGCTGCCGAGACTGTCAGAAATGGGTAGGTACCTTTCTTATACGAGAAAGATGGTGAGCACAAGCTAACAAAATAGAGCATAAATTCCAATGTGGCGAAGTAGATTGCTGGATTCAGTATAATGAATACAGGTATGGATTTGTAGTGATGTGTGAAGAGAGCGGTGTGAGGAGGATCATACTATGTCAGATACACAGCCAGACTTTGAACCGCCAGCAATGATGCGGCTGCCGCAAGTTCCCCCCATAAAAATCCCGGCCAGAAGACAATCACAGTTTATTGTACCGCCGACATCAACTTCGAGGCCTATTGAAAGCTCTCCTTTCCCCCACCAATTGGGGCCTTATACTGAACAATTGCCGGTGGCACACCAGCAACAAACATGGATACGAACCCCCTACCCTATAAACCTGAGCATGTCGGGAAAATCCATCAAGGGTTTCGTGCCGGCAACAAAAAGGAGCAGAGAAGCGAGTAATAGCGAAGTCCTGCTGGGGTGCGCATTTCTCATAGTAGCGGGTCTGGTTGCGCTGGCATTGCTCTTCTATCTTTCGAATGCGATATAGGGCGCGATGAATCGAGCTCCTACAAACATGCAGCTTGCACCCCCGGCGTATACCCTGATACAATTATTACCACATTGGTTGGTCGCGATATATAACGGAATACCTCGATGCGATCATCGAAGTGGACACGATAAATCGGGTCCCTACAAACGAAACGATAATAGCTGTGGCGTATGAGAAGTTCACTGAAAAGGCTAACCAGTGGTATGCATGGCTGGATGTTAGTATTGTGGATTTACGCGAGCGCGGGCTGGCGTTACTATGGCTGGCGGCGACGACTGCGGTTGCAACAATTTATTATAGAAGAAAGCAATCAAAAAGGTATGAAACAAACCCTGCTCTTTATCAGACATGGGCAAACAACATGGAATGCTGAACATCGTCTCCCGGGCCAGTTGCCGGGAATAACGCTGGATGATACTGGCAGACAACAGGCGGCGCGGCTGGCCGACGCCTTAAGTGTTCTGCCGATCAGCGCCGTTATTAGCAGCCCGCTGGAAAGGGCGCGTGAGACAGCCGAGATTATCGCGCAGCCGCGCAAGCTCGCTATCGAGTTTGAGCCAGGCTTGATGGATATTGACGTGGGGCACTGGGCCGGGCAAAACCATGACGAGCTTAATAAGAATGACGCGGAGTGGAAAGCCTTCGTCAGAAATCCAACGGTCGCGCCCGCCGATGTTGAAACTTTTCCCCAGGTTCAGGAGCGTGCAGTCGCCGCCGTCGAACGCTGGCGAGGGCGCGATAAATCGGGCCCCTACCCGGCGTTTGTGGCGCATAGCGATATCATCAAATTGCTGATCGCGCATTATACGGGATTAGAGGCAGGACAGGCTGGAAAACTGATGATAGATAACGCCTCGGTGAGCATTGTTGAGATGGAAGACGACAAACAGCTGCATGTTGTGGCTATCAGTTGGAATCCCAGACCCGGATGGCTAAAACCGCCCGCGCCTGAATCTGAACAGCCACATACTGGGGCTATCCAGGCGGGGGAAGAGAAAGTATCACAAGAAAAATAATGCAGTTCGCGTGTGGAAGGAAACGCTTTTATGTTTGATCCACGTGACCCTAGAGAACGTTTATGGTGGCATTATGACTCAAGACGCCCATTATCGACGGCGCAGATCGCGGCGATGGGATGCATCGATGCGCAGACGGTCGCGCTGCTCTGGCTGCTGCTGGAACATGGCGCATCGCTCACGGTGGCCGGCCCAACCGATCCACAGCCGGGCGTTGGCAAGACTACCACGCTTAACGCGCTGATGCAGTTTGTGCCTGAAGACTCGAAGCTAGCCTACATGTCTGGTATGTATGAAAACTTCGCATTTACGCAGCTGCCCGACATCGAACCGGCCCAAACCTACGCGCTGTGCAACGAGGTAAGCGATCACCTGCCTATTTATATGTGGGGACGCGTAGCCAGGCGCTATCTCAATCTAACAGCCAGTGGCTATCATATCGCCACCAGCGTGCATGCAGATACCATCGACGACGTGCTATACATGTACCAGCATGACCTGCGCCTGAGCGCCCAGGATGTACGACGCCTGGGGCTGGTTATCAATATCGGGCTGGTCGGTCATATCTATCCTTTGCGCCGCCGCTGGCTCACAACGCACTTCTTGCAGGCGCATGCTGATCCTAATACACCCGACGCCGTCATACCTCTACCGCTTTCTTTGTGGAACGAATTTGACGACACCTTTGAACACGCGGACCAGTCTATCCTGGATGAACTGGCGGACTGGGCCGGAATGACGCCTGTTGCTTTCACGAAGGCCCTCAAGCAGCGCTGCGACTGCATGGAAGAACTGACGCAGGGATCAGGCGCAGATATGCGCCGTTTGTATGATGCGATTGCGCAAGTGCGCAAGTGCGAGACGGATGGGAAGACATGATACCTGCAAAGAACGAATAAATAATCCTGTCATTTTGTTCGATATAGTAAATAGATTGATAAAGTGAAGGCGATAAGAAAGGAGCATGCCATGTTCACACGCATCAGGCTTGAGAGCGAAGGGCGTTGGCCGCGCATCTGCAATGAACGATAGTCATAATCGAAGAAGAGGAGCATACTAAAGTATGAGTTATTCTATTGCTATGCTCAGCGTCCACACGTCCCCATTGGCTATGCCGGGGTACACCCGAGATGCTGGCGGTATGAACGTCTACATCCAACAACTGGCGCGAGAACTGGGACAATCACAAATCAACGTCGATATTTTCACTCGCCGCACTAACGAAACCACCCCACAAATCGTCCACCTTAGCCCGCGCGTGCGCGTTATCCATATAGCAGCAGGGCCGAGCATACCCATCCATAAAGACGAACTCTATAACCACTTGCCCGCTTTCGCGCAGCATATCGATGAATTTCGCATCAGTACAGGTAAACGCTATGACGTGCTGCACAGCCACTACTGGCTGTCGGGGGTAACCGGCATGCAGCTTGCGCAGCGCTGGCATGTTCCGCACATTATGATGTTTCACACGCTGGCACACTTAAAGCAACTGGCAAATCCTGACGCGCAAGAGCCGCTGCTGCGACTTGAAATGGAACGCCGTCTCATCAAGCAGGCTGATCGCATCATTGCGTCTACGGCTGAAGAACGCGCGCAGATTATCCGTCACTGCGGTGCGACTACGGGCCAGACGCTTGTCATTCCCTGCGGAGTCGATCTCCAACGTTTCATACCCTATGATCGTAAGAAAGCACGCGAAGGCCTGGGATGGAAACAGGACTGGCGCGTGCTGTTATTCGCCGGTCGACTCGACCCGTTCAAAGGACCAGATATGCTGCTGCGTACCGTGGCCATGATGAAGGAAAAGGCGCAGGTAATCATCGTTGGTGGCAAACAAACGGACGACGAGGAGATACAACAATTAGGCCAACTCGCAGCCGATCTGCATATCAGCAAGCGAGTACATTTTCTCGGGGCGCGCCCGCAGCCGGAAATGCCCATGCTCTACAGCGCGGCGGATGTGACGGTCATTCCCTCCTACCACGAGAGCTTTGGCCTGGCCGCCGTCGAGTCGCTGGCCTGTGGCACACCCGTTGTAGCGACGCGCGCAGGAGGACTGAACACCATTATCCGGCATGGTGAGACGGGCTACCTGGTGCCGCGCTGCCCCGGCTTCTTCGCGGAACGCCTGGACACGTTGTTACAGCAGCCCGACCTGCTTGAGAAAATGAGTCAGGCCGCGCGTCCCTCTGCGCTGCGGTATAGTTGGAAACACGTGGCGCGACTGGTGCGCGAGGTCTATGATGATGTGCTCGCCGGGGAGCGCATCCTCGCGGCGTTGTAATAGGGCGCGATAAATTGGGCTCTACAGGAGAATATACCCAATGACCTCGTAACCGCGTCCGAATTTGTCCTTCTCTGGCAGGTCGGTGATCCATTCCCAGTGTTCTTCTTGCAGCACTGTAAAGGTATCACCGACAAGTTCGGGAAAGGCGCGTGGAATGAGTGGAATAGCGCGGCGATGTTCAGCATCGTGATCGGTACCCAATACATTGAAGGCGAAGCCGCGCACGTCACTGAGCAAGACAACCAGGCCGCCCATGTCCACCAGCTCACGTAAGAGGTGCAGGTGAGATTGAATGATACGCACGCGGAAATCTTGAGCGGCTTGCCGGTAGCGATGGTGACGCTCCAGCTCGCCCAGGTACGCGGGGGCAAGGAGCTGAACGTGATCGAGCACGTCGAGCAGCGGATAACTGAATAGCTGGGAGAGAACTAGCGAGCTGATGACTAGCCCGTATTGACCGTCGCCCAGGGTATCAAGCCGGGGTGGATCAAGGATGGGGCATTGCTCCAGGCATGAAGCGGCGGCATCAAAGACGGCGCTTGCTCCCTGTGAAATGAGGTCATCCCAGGATTGGCGGGCAAGCAGGCGATGCAGGCTGACGCTCACGCCGCCAGTGATGTCGCATTGCAGCAGGCGCGTTCGCCTGCGCAGCGCAGGGGATGGCAGTTCCGCCCAGGACTGCTGCATTGAGGCGAGGTCGAGATCGGCCAGCACGACTTCGTCGGAGTGGCGCGCCAGATCTTCCAGTGGAATTTCCGTGCAGGCTCCCGCGCCCAGCACAAGCGTGGCAGGCGACGCGCCTGGCTGGCGCTGAGCGAGCGCTGCGAGCATGAGGGCGGCGCAATGTTGCAGGTGCTGCGGGCTGTGCTCGCGCAGCCATGCTCGCCGCCGCGCCCCCTGGGTCTGGATGTTGTTGTGGGTCAGGGTGTCGATGCGCACCCGGCTATCTTCCTTTATATTCGGGTTTGCGCTTCTGTAAAAAGGCCATGACGGCGTTGCGATGATCTTCCGTCTCAAAAGCCTGGTCTTGTAGTTCGCCTTCGAGTCGCAGGGCGCTCCGAAGATCGGATTCGGCAGAAGCGTAGATCTGCTGCTTAATCAGCCCATAGGCACGCGTCGGCCCGTTGGCTAAACGCCGCGCAAAGGCAGTGACGACGGCATCAAATTCCGCCGAAGGCACGCATTTATTGACGAGGCCAAGATGCTCGGCCTGCGGGCCGCTCACCTCGTCGGCCAGCATTGCCAGTTCCATGGCCTTGCCTACGCCGACCAGCCGGGTCAGGAAGTAGCCGCCGCCGCCATCGGGTACGAGGCCAATGCGGGCAAAAGCTTCGATGAAGCGCGCATCGTCTGCCGCGATGCGCATATCGCAGGCCAGGGCGATGTTACAGGAAATACCGGCTGCCACGCCGCGCACCGCTGCGATGACGGGTTTGGGCATATTGCGAATCGCCAGCACCACACGGTGATAATTTTGCAGGTGCGCGCTGACCGTTCCTATGGCGCCGCTAGAGCGGCCCTCAGCCAGGCTGCGCAGGTCCTGTCCCGAACCGAAAGCTCGCCCCGCGCCCGTAAGAACGACGCAGCGCACCGCACCGTCCTGCGCGGCTGCCTCGACAGCCTCGATCAGTTCTTCCAGCATGGTTCCGTTGAATGCATTGAGCACTTCGGGTCGGTTCATGGTGATGGTGAGCACGCCGCCGTCCTGTTGTATGAGCAGGTGTTGGAAGTCGGTTCGCATAGGTTCTCCTTTTTATCTCATTGATGGTAAATCAAGCATCAAGACTTCGAGCGCGGCGCGTGCATTAACATTCTGATCCAGGGCTTCCAAGGTGTCCAGGATGGAGCGCACCATACGCTGGGATTGGGCTGGACCTACTTTCGCGGCCTGTTTTTGTATCACGGTGGACATATCTACATTGACGACCAGGTCAAGGCTGTTATTGGCTGCCAATACCATGTCGCGCCACCACAGCAGCCACAATTCAAGTATACCATGCAATTTATCGCTATCCGCGCTGAGGCGCTGCGCGATGTCGAAACGCTGCGCGGTATTGAGAGCGGGAAGGCGCGTTAAGGTTTCCAGCTGCGTTTTGCGCGCAGCCAGCATATCTTCGTCCTCAACAGCCTGCGCAGCCCAGCCCATGCGGCCAGCCGCTAATGCTGCGATGAGGGCTGCCTCCGCTGGCTCAACCTGCCACTGCAGTTCCAGTGCGCTTTTGATCTGCGCGTTAGTGAGTAAATTCATAGGAACTTGCTGCACGCGCGAGAGGATGGTGGGCAGAAGCAGAGTGGGATCGGGTACGGTGAGCAGTAAGACTACGTCGGGTTCTGGTTCTTCAAGCGTTTTCAAGAGGCAGTTGGCGGCCTGGGCATTCATCTCGTGCATGCCATCGATGATGAAGATATTGCGGCGACC
>Ga0070733_10002968_pt1 | contig 11756 bp, 6 predicted proteins | sample Coa_R1_9_FD_66450 | JGI IMG/M metagenome (GOLD analysis project Ga0070733, IMG submission 66450) | Surface soil microbial communities from Centralia Pennsylvania, which are recovering from an underground coalmine fire - Coalmine... | ecosystem: Environmental > Terrestrial > Soil > Unclassified ... | reverse complement strand
CCGCCGTGTGCGTGGGCGCAATCTTCGATCACTTTTAGGTTATGGACTTTTGCGATGCGCAATATTTCGTCCATGTCCGCGAAGCGCATCCCCAGGTGGACCGGAAGAATCGCCTTCGTCTTCGGGGTGATCGCTTTTTCAATCAGTTTTGCGTCCAGGCAGTAAGTATCCGGATCGATATCGACGAAGACGGGCACTGCGTTAACGAGGAGAACTGGTCCGACGGTACCCTCCCATGTGTAGGCCGGCGCAATCACTTCATCTCCGGGACAAATCCCAATCGCTTTCAACGCCGCTTGGATGGCAACCGTCCCGGTATTTACGCACTGGGCATACTTGGCGGTATGAAACTCTGCGAACTTTTTGGCAAACGCGTGTGCGTGTTTTCCGGGAAAGGGCTGGCCGCCCCATTTAGAACTGGCAAGCACGTCCTCGAGTGCCCGTAATTCCTCTTTCGTGGACATAGGCCACGTTGTGAACGGCGTCTTGCGTAGGGGCTCACCACCTGCAATCGCCAGTTTTCCCATGTTCAGCCTCCTAACTAGAACTGCGATGAAGCGATTTCACGGTTGCGAACAAGCGCTTACGTTTGCAGGGTCACGGCTCTACGCTGTGTCAGGATTGGGAATCAGAATATCGCGCACCAAGCCGTCGAGATCGTGGCTTGCACTGATGAATTGGCGGAGAGTCCGGCGTGTCGGCCCAAACGAATCGAAATCCGCGATCGCGAGGCCATCTTCAGAGTACGCTCGCCGGAAGTCAGCGAACTTCCTCGATAGTTCCTCGACGATTTTGGGTTGCACTGGCTCGTCGATACGGGAGCGCGGCTCAATGTCGCTCGCATTAAATCGAACCTGCCAGGAATACGGAGGCGAAATTACGACGTCGCCTCCGATGAACTCGCTCCAGTGCATGTGGTTTCGAAATGCGGCCGAGAGAAGCCGAATTCGATAGCCGCGTTCACGAAAAATTTTGTAAGTCTTTTTGAACACGGCGACACCGGCCCATTCCAGATATCCAGGGTCGATCGACACATTTTCCTTTTCAATTAGCACCTTCAGCCAGTCGTCGAGGCGTCCCACCATAATCGTACACACGGGCCCCATCGTGGCAATTTCCTTGCCCTCGCGTTCGCGTCGCTTGAGGCCGCGCTCGACAGACTCCGCCACTGCGATACACTGCGGCAATGTGAAACATACCGTGGCATTAATACTGATCCCGCGATACGTGGCTTCCTCAATCGCTGGAATTCCAGCCTGGGTGACTGGGATCTTCACAATCATATTGGGTGCTAGCACGCTGAACTCCACCACCTGCTCGACAATCGCTTCAGAATCGCGAAAAAGCCGCGGATCAGTTTGAATCGAAAGGCGTCCGTTCTTGCCCCGGTGCGCGTCGAAGATTGACTTCAAAAGGGCGGCGCTTTGCACGGAAACTTCGCGCACAAGCTGCCAGGCGATTTCATCCTCTGTGGCGGTAGGAAGCTCCCTAATCAAAGTCTGAATGCGGGCCTTCCAGACGTTTATTTCTTTTTTGAGAATCCCATAGACGATTACCGGATTGCACGTGGCCCCAACGGCGCCGTGCTCGATCGAGTAGGTCAGTTCCTGAATGGAAGCAGAATCATTCCAGAGACAAGTTGGAGTGGTCTGCGTCATCTTGTGCAGCGGACTTTTATAAGCAGCACTGGTCGCGTGAGTCATACGTCCCTCTTTGCAGAATGCAGAAGCGCTACGCGGGCAAGCCCACTTCGAGCGTGACTTTGACCGCGGTCTTTTGCAGGTGAGATTTCTCGGCCGCTACCGCGATTGCAAGCGCTCTCATTCCATCATCGCCGGAAACCCGAAGCGGCCGGTCATGCAAAATGTTTTGAACAAAATCCCGAACCTCGGCCAGATAGGCATCCTGAAACCTCGTTAGAAAGTGATCGGCGAGAGTTTGCACGCTACCAAGGGCCGTCAAGAACGTCGCGGGAGCCTGCCGAAGACTTCCTATAAGGATTGAGCCCTTCGAGCCCACGATTTCGGTGCGGACGTCATAGCCGTAAACAGCCTGTACATACGACTCGACGTTGCCAATGGCGCCGTTCCTGTACTGAAGGTTGACGACTCCGGCCACGATATCGCTGTAACGGGCAACTTCCGGACGAATCGCCACGGTTGTGTAGGAGTGAACTTCCGAGACCTCGTCCCGCATCAGCCAGCGGGCCAGATCAAAATCGTGAATTGTGTTGTTGTAGAACACCATACCGTTCAGGTTCGACTGGTACGCCGCCAGCGGCGGCTCGTCCTTATCGCGGCCCACCGACTTGAAAATCACAGGGGTTCCGATTTCGCCGCCTTCGATCCGTTTCATTGCGGCCGCATAGGCCGGGTCATAGCGCCGCATGAACCCGATCTGGAGACGCACCTGCGCCTTGGATACAGCCTCGAGCGCCGCTCGCGCATCGGCAATGTTCAGCGCGAGGGGCTTCTCACAAAGGATGTCCTTGCCAGAGCGGGCAGCAATTCCTATGGCCTGCGCGTGAAACTTATCGGGAGTCGCGATCAGAACCGCATCGAGATCCTTGCACTCAAGCAATGCTTCGAGGCTACCGTATGAATTTTCAATCTCAAGTTCCGCTGCAACCTGGCGTGCACGGTCGGCAGCGGCGTCTGCCACCGCAACAAGGCGAGCTTCCGGCACGAGACGCCGGATATTTTCGGCATGACGCTTGCCCATCTCCCCGACGCCAAGTACTCCAACACCCAGCTTGCGCATCTGAAATCCTCTCCGAAAGATTCTGCTGCTCGCTCGCGACTGACGGCACTCGTCAGAACAAATCCGACGGCGACACGGCTAGTGAGCTCCGGCCGCAGCACCGAGGTCGCTGACAACCCCCTGCAAGTACTTCAAGCTGGCCGCAATACTCTGCGCCGGCGGAATCGGCGTCGCGCCAAATTTAACGTCTTGCTCTACCACTGACCATCCGGAGTAGCCATTCCCCACAAGCGTCTGGAAAAAAGCTGGGAAATCAATATTGCCCTGTCCGATTACTGTGAAAACCTTGTGCTCGATGGCCTCTTCGAATGTCCATTTGTTGCGCCGTGCGGCTTCCAACACGCTCGTGTCGCAATCCTTGATGTGAACGAAGCGAAGCTGGCTCTTGTATTTCTCAGCTTCTTTCACCGAATCGCCATGACCGTAGACGCAATGACCAGTGTCAAGACACAGGCCGACGTTCGTGTGAGAAGTTGCGTCAAAGAAAAGCTCGCATTCCTCGGGAGTCTCTACATAGGTCGCTACGTGCGGATGGAACACAAGATCCAATCCGAAGTCGTTGGCTACTTTCTCGGCGTCAGCGACGATTTTCCCGATGTGTTTCCACTGTTCGGCGTTGAGCTTAGGGCAGCCCTCATCGTAAACGCGCCCGGAGTACGCATTCCGTTCGTTCGATTGGTCATCCGCGATCACAAGAAATGGAGCCTTTAGAGTGGAGAGGAGGCCGCCGACTTTGCGGATCCGCTCGATCACCGCGTTGCTGGCCCCCGGATCGGTCATCTTTACCGGAACAAATGAGGCGAGCAGCTTCAACTTCCGCTTCTCGAGTTGCGGCTGAAGAACTTTTGGATCCGTCGGAAAGAAGCCATAAGGCCCCAATTCCGTTCCGGCGTAGCCGGCTCCAACCATCTCATCCAGCATTTTTTCGTAGGATTGTTCCCACGACGGTCCTGGATAATCGAGCACTCCCCAGCTATCGGGAGCCGATGCAAATTGAAATCGCTCTCTAAGCGCGCTCATACGTTCCTTGTCCACCACTCATTGAGATGAAGTACAAAACTTCGAGCGTTTATTGCCACGGTTCCAGCACAACTTTCATCGAGTCTCCATCCATCGATTTTTGCATCGCGGCATGTACATCGCGCAAGCCAAACCGGTGCGAGACGAATTCCCGCAGTGGGTAGTGTTTCATGTAACGCACCATCTGCCTCATGCCCGGTCCGTAGGCCGCAGGCTCTTCGCCGCCCACACTGAGCACGCGCGCGTTTCTCGCGCAGAGATGCCGATGAGGACTTATCGCGACCTCGCCCAGATCCGAAAAATTGCCGGCTTCCACGAGCAGTCCGCCAATGCGCAACATCTCGAGCGCTTCTGGCACAGCCTCCGGAACTCCAGCGCATTCGATCACCATGTCAGCGCCGCGGCCGCTGGTTAAGTCCTTCACGAGCCGCAGGCGTTCGTCCTTTGAGGTGCTCCCTACGTTGACCGCGTGATCCGCACCCAGGCGCTTTGCGAAATTCAGGCGGTAATCTGAAAGATCGAGTGCGATGATGGTTCCCGCGCCCAGCATGCGCGCTTTCATCAGGAAACACATTCCCAGGGGGCCGGCGCCAAGGACAACCACGGTGTCGTCGAAGCGAAACGATTCATTGGGAAACGCGGACATCTGTTTCGCACGATCCAGCCCGGCGGATACTGCAAAAATTTCGGTCAGCACGGCAACTTCAGATGGCAAATCGTCTGGAACTTTCACGAGAAAGCTTCCCGGAAGGATGTAAATGTATTGAGACCATCCTCCGAATAAATGCGGAGGGTCCTTAGCGCTCAGGTTATTGCCATAGTCAGTGGAGTTTTCGCAGCAATAATACGGAAAATCGTGCCGGCAGTAGTAACACTTCCCGCAGGAAATATTCGCGCCGATTATTACGCGATCGCCCTCACGCAGTGGGATTCCTTCGAAGTCGGTGTAGGTTTCTTTCCCACCAATCGAGGCAATCGTGCCGACGTTCTCGTGTCCCTGAACGATGGGGAATTCAAGCGTGCGATTGCCGTATTGCGTGGTGTAGCCTTGAAACGTGTGCTTGTCGGTTCCGCAGATTCCGGACATTTCCATCTTGACCAGCACGCACCCGGGAGCCGGCTCCGGCAACGGATATTCCCGAATTTCGTACTGCCCGGGCTTTACGAGTGTTGCTGCGAGTACGCCTGTGGCCGCCATATTGATAGTGTGGATTCTTCGCCAATTCTGCTTTTCGCCAAAGCGAATCGGACTCTCATTCCTGAAGGAGCCTGCGTGAGACCGGTCGCAATCCCGGTCTCCGCGGCGTCTTGCTATTTCCTGCCCATTTCCGGTTCGGCTAGAAACCCAGTTTCAGAGAAAGCTGGCCAATGCGTCCCGGAAGAGTTGCTGTCGTCACGCCAAACGATGCCGACCCGAGAATTCCGCCCGGCGTCAAGAACTGAGCATGATTGAACAGATTGAAGAACTCGCCGCGGAATTGAAGATTAAACCGCTCGGTGATTCGGGTGTCCTTGATCAGGGCAAAATCAAAGTTATTTATCCCCGGCCCGTGAAAAAACCGGCGGCGCGCATCGCCCTCGAGACCAACAGCTGAAGACGCAAACGCTGACGCATTAAAGTACTGTCCTCCGTTGTTTCGCGGGTTCGTAATGACTAGCCGCCCAACCTGATCGGGAGTGTCCACCGGAAGAGTGATTGGGCCGCCGAAAGCCGTGCCCAACAAAGAGTGGTCATCCGTTTCGACCAGGGTAACGGGAAGGCCGGTGGAGAATCTCGTGATTCCGCTGACCGCCCAGCCATTCGTCAGTTGTTTCGGGCCCTCCAATTTATCGATAGGCAGAAGGTAGTTGTAGCTGGCGACGAAATTGTGGGTACTATCGAACGCGGAAAGACCACGGCTGAGCCGGTGATTGACGGGATTGATCTGCTCACCATAACCGGAAGAGTCGTCAAACGCCTTGCTGAAGGTATAACCAACAAGGGTTTGCAGCCTGCCGCTAGTGTGGCGATAGTTAATCTGAGCGGAGTTATAGGACGAAGCGCCTGCGGTAATGAAATAGGAATCGTTACCGAACGGAATGATTCCAAGTTGACCGTTGGGCAGCACAGTATCGCACCCGGGCGCGCAGGGCAACGCGGTGCCCACTGGCAGAGCGACTCCGCTGAACGGCGCACGAGTGCCAAGCGCAAACGTGTTGTCGGAACGAATGTAAACATTGTTTTCGCCGCCGGGACCACACGGAGTTTGGCCTGCCGCTAGAGTAGCTGCGTTCAAAGACAAGCACAGAGCCGGATTGCCGGGATTGGCGGATATCGAGGCAAGCAGGCGATGACCCTGGGTGCCCACATAGCTCAGAGTTAACAGATCAGAGCGTGTGATCTGGTGCTCGATGGAGAGCTCATATTCTTCCGCATAGGGAAGACGATTGTTGTTGTTAAATGCCGGTGAACTGCCGATCGTGCCAAAAGCGCTGAAGAAGTCGGGCAGCGTGTCCAGGGGCGGCACAAGAGCAGGATTCTTCCTTGAAAAATTCTTAGGCGGCGGCGCCACTGGGAAAAAGTTTGGAATGGATGTCCCTGCAGCTCGATTCGTAAATGGAGCGGCAAAGGTTGGCTGATTTTGGCCCGTAAAGTTTCCAAACGGAGCGTCTCCAATTTCGTTGAAGTCTGTAGCGCCTTCAAACGTGCTGTAGAAAATGCCGTAACTGACGCGGACACTGGTGGACCCCGGACTACCCAGCATTTTGCCCAGCCAGCCATCGTGCTGACCAAATGCATAGGCTAATCCAAGACGAGGAGCAAAGTTGTTCCAACGAACCGGCGCGAGGGTGCTCGGAACATGGGGGTCACCTGGGAACACCCATCCCGTGGGTGAACCGGGAATAACGACGGACTGCTCGCCGGGGATCAAGGTTTGAAATTGGTTGAACTTTACTCTCCAGGGCGCGCTGACGTCGTAGCGCAAGCCGTAGTTGAAGGTCAAATTCGATTTCACGCGCCAACTATCCTGAGCGAACAATCCGAAATAATAGTTTCGCCCGTAAGACGGAAATGCCTGCCCTTGGACATATTGGCTCGGCGCCCCTATGAGGAAATCGGCAAAGTCGCTTCCGGTTTCGCTAGCCTGACCGCTGAAATTGCTGCCGAAGAAGAAATTGCCGTTCGAGACGTTATCCAGGAGATTTTCTTCGAGTTGGTCATAGTGAAACTGGCCACCGAACTTGAGCGTGTGGGTGCCGATGACCTTGCTGTAGTTGTCCAGAACCTGGTAGATATTGTCAATGAGCCCGTTTGGACGGCTCGGCACTCCGATCACAAAGTTGTTGAAGTCGATTTCGGGAACACCCTCCTGAGCAGGAACCAACGGGAAGATACCAGGGGCCCGGTTTGCGCCAGAGGCGAATCCAAGGTCAGCCAGAGTTACTCCCGTTCCGCCTTGTGGTTGATTGAACTTCGTGTCCAAGCGGAAATATCCGATACGGAATTCATTCACAGCTGAGGAACTAAGCGTCTTGGTATCGCCGAGGGTGACGTTATGGGTCTGGCCCTTTCCGTCTACGTTAAAGCCTGGATAGACGGGCGCGTTGCCTGGCCAATACGGATCGATACGGTCGTACTTATCGAAATAGTAGTAAGCAGTGAGAAGCCCAAATTGAGTGTTTGCATCTCCACGCACGCTGAACTTATTGTCGTGAAGGTTTATGGCTTGGGAGTTCGTTGTGAACGTCGGGACGCCAGACACTGCCCCGTTCGCAGGCAGAATGAACGGCAGAAGGTTCGTCGAAATTGGATTAAACGCGCCGGTCGGCAACATTCCATTGGGGAATACGCAGTTGGCTGCTGTGCACCCGGGGACGAAGTAGTTTTCGCCAGCATGGACAACTTGTCCGGTGGTACTGGCGAACTGCTGGGTCAACTGGTTTGCAAACGCCGCTCCGTTCACCGTGGTTGGAATAAAGGCGCCGGGATTATTGGGGTCAGGCTTGACAAATTGGCTCTCCAAGCTCGACAAATTGCCGCCCAGGATGTCCGAGGTTGGCGCCCCCTTGATCACCTGGGTCACTCCTTGAATCAATCGGTTTCCTTGATAATCAGCAAAGAAGAAAATCTTGTCTTTCTTGACGGGGCCGCCGACGGTGCCGCCGAATTGATTCTGGTGATAGGCGCCCCGGCTTCCGTGGTCAAAGAAATTCGCCGCGTCGAAATCCGTGTTGCGTAAGAACTCGAACAGATTGCCATGGTATTGGTTTGTGCCGGACTTGGTGACAACGTTGATCAGTCCGCCGCTGTAGTTCCCGTACTCTGCGTCGAAATTGTTGGTAAGGATGCGAAACTCATGCAGGGAATCTAGATTGGGAATAGCTCCAGCGCCAGAAAACCCCAACTCTTGCACCAGTATCCCGTTCAGAATGAAGCCATTTTCAGACTCCCGCATTCCGTTGACCGAGTAAGCCCCGGAATTCAAGCTGCCCGAAACCAACGGGACTGCAAATCCTGCGGATATGAAAGGGCCCGCAAAGGCGCCGGTCATCTGCGATTGCGTTGGCGCCACCCCGGGCTGCAGAGTCAACAAATCGGTATAGCTTCGGGATACGAGCGGCACATCCACCATTTCCTTGCCGGTGATAACCTCTCCCATCTGCGTGCTCTCGGTATCCACGTGCAATGCCGCGCTGGACACTTCGACCTTTTCAGACGTTGTTCCTACCTGCAACGCTACATCGACGACCAGCGCTGAATTGACGTCGACGACGAGTCCCGTCTGCCTGTAGGCTTTGAAACCGGTCTGCTGTACGTCCAGCGTGTACGTTCCCAACGGAAGCGCTTGAAACGAATAAAATCCTTGCCCATTTGTGGTTTGCGTCGTTGCCACTCCCGTCTCGACGCTCGTGGCGGTAACAGTAGCGCCGACTACAACCGCCTTGGAAGGGTCCGTAACGGTCCCGGAAATGCTCGCCGTTACGCCAGCGATCAGCTGGCTACTCAAGAGAAGAATAAAACCGAACACCAGAACTACAAGAAGACGTGCGCTCAATCTTCGGTTTCGCATAGCCCCCCCCAAGTCTAGCAACGCTCGATTAAGTCTTGTGACAACCCCCTTTTGGGGGTCATTCGGACACGCGCAGCCCAAACTGTCTAACCGCTTATCGCTGGGGATGGCTTATAGTTCAGCCCCCTATCCTTGTCAAGATGTTTTGCGCTCGGTGGGCCGCGTTGTTTCCTGATATGGCGTGATAACCGATTAGAAGTGATATTTTGGTCGAAGACTGGTCGGAACAAGGAGGCCGATTGACACAGCGGTGCGAGATTTAGAAGCAGAAGAGCCCTTCGAGGAATCCTTCCAAAGACTCGTGGGAACGGAATCACGACAAATTTTCATCCCATTAAGGAGTTGCGATCGCGCTTCTGTGCGGCGACATTTACGTGCTTCAAGCCGTTCCATGCGGGTCGAATGCTGCTCCCAACCCATCTCGATCGTGTCGGAGAGCATGTAGACAGCGGCGTGTCGCTTCGCGCGGACGAAGGGATATCGAGGCTCTTTACCCTGCATCTTGATCGTTGTTCGAGTGAGGTCTAAATCAAAGCAGGATACTGAGCGTATAGGCTCAACGCAAGTTCCGCGCAGAAGCGCTCTCCCCACTCAAGCTCGACACGCAAGGAGAATAGAGGCGAGAAATCTGCTTATCATCTGACTCGTTTCGAGATCGGCGCTCGTACCTGCTCGCAACAGTCGTGGTTGCCTAGACCACGTCGGCGATTTTCGATTCCATCTTTTGAAAATACATCATGCCGGTCACGACGATCGCAACCACCACGGCCGACGAGACCAGGAGCATGCGTCCCGGGGGATTGCCTATCCCGGAGAGTGACCAGCGGAAACCTTCGATTACTCCGGCCATGGGGTTCAGGCCATAGAGCGGGCGCCACTTGGCCGGAACGAGCGAGCTAGGGTAAGCCACGGGAGAGGCGAACATCCAGAACTGCACCAGGAACGGAACCACGTAGCGCACATCTCGGTAAATTGCGTTGAGAGCCGAGAGCCACAGGCCCACGCCCAGGGCCGTGAGTACCGCCAGCAGCAAAAACAGTGGCAGCATCAGAATGGCTGCAGTTGCGTGCATTCTGTAATAGATCATGATGACGACAAACATCAAAAACGAAACGGCAAAATCCACGAGTCCCGAGAGAACCGCAGAAAAAGGCAGGATCAAGCGCGGGAAATATACTTTCGTGATCACGTACTGATTTTCTACGACTTTGTTTGTCGCGTTGGTGAGCGCGCCTGAGAAGTACATCCACGGAAGCAACGCGCTGTAATAAAAAACCGGATATGGCAGGCCGCCCGATGGAATATGCGCCAGCTTGCCAAAGAACAGGCTGAAAACCAGCATCGTCATCAGCGGCTGGATGACAGCCCAGGCAGCCCCCACAACGGTCTGCTTATAGCGGACCTTAAGTTCCCGCCACACGTAGAAATAAAGCAGCTCGCGATACTCCCACAACTCCGCCAGCGGCAACACCCACCAGCGCGTGGGTGGCGTAATGCGAACCACCGGAACTTCCGGCGAGTTCGCTCCTTGCGGCTGCACGACACTGTCAATTGCGCTCATTCAGAGCCACCGTCCGGTTGCGATTTAATGTGCTCGACATCGCCTTGTTCAATGTTACGCATCAACTGGCCTCTGTGGGTAACGTAACGCTTAAGAGTCCCGACGATTTGGACCGGCACCACCGCTACTTGATTGTACGCTGCCTGGCGCCAGGAAATCGGGCCGCGAGCGGGAATGAGGTGCGTGCCCCATTGGAAGATGAGTCCAAAATTCCAGAGAATCAGCAGGATTGTGGCGGCTTGAGCGGCGAACCAAATGCGGCGCTCGTTCCAGGCGTGCGCGAGATAGTCCATGAAGCCCGCCAGGCCAAGAACAAAAAGAATGGTGAGGGAGACGAAGAAGCGGTTGCCGAAGGACGAGAGGCCGTCCCAGTCCTGATAACAGCCGATCAGATAGAGGAATGCGACGAAAACGATGATCGAGTAGAGGCCGAGAATTTCGTCGCGCCTGCGCAAGAGCCACAATCCGATTACGGCGAGGAGGGTGATGGGGGTCCAGCTGAAAAGGCCGTGGTCAGCGGAGAACAGAACTTTGAGAAGGGCGGGAGAATTCAGGAACCAGCTTTCGCCGTAGCCAAAATTAAAAAAGCTGCCATAAATTATTTTCTTGGCAATGAGAGTGGGCAGAAAAGCGGCGAGGAGCGCGAGTGTAAACGCGGCATTTTTCAGGAATTCGCTGCCGAAGGATTTCAGATCGCGCCGCGCGAGCTCCATCCAATATGTGGACAAAGATTCGAGCGCGGGAAAGAGAAGGAGAATCGCGTTGGGAGGATAGACGTCCATCATGACGCCACCGATAACGCCCAGCAAGATCCATTCAAACCAGGAGCGGCCGTCGCGAGTGCGATCCCAATACCAGACGAACAGCGCGACGATAAACGCGGAGAGAGAGTGGGACCAGGACGGATTGAAGTACATATAAAGAGGCAGTGAACTCGCGAACCAGATTCCGAGAGTCGCAAGGAACGCATATCTTTCGGAGAGATATTTGCGGGCGAGCTGAAACGAGAGCCACAACGAGAGAAAACCATAGAACGCGGTGCCCAGCGCGATGGAGACGATGTACGGCTTGGCGAATCCGTCCTGCGGGACGTGACCGCCAAGAGCGTCAAACGAGAGAACGAAGAGATGGGCGGCAAGTAAAAACGGCGACCAGAGAATTGCGGGGCCAACCGAGAAGTGATTGTCTATATGGCCTGTGGGTGTGTACTCCTCGGGAAGAAGATTCCCCGCTGCGTCCGTCCTTCCCATGCGAAAAGTGGAATTAGCCCTGAGCCAGTCCTGCTTGAAATCGAGATTATGCTGGATAAGCAGCGCCCGGCCGAAGGCGTAGTATCCGACGCCGTCGCCGCGCACCCAGGGATT
>Ga0070733_10002967_pt1 | contig 11757 bp, 10 predicted proteins | sample Coa_R1_9_FD_66450 | JGI IMG/M metagenome (GOLD analysis project Ga0070733, IMG submission 66450) | Surface soil microbial communities from Centralia Pennsylvania, which are recovering from an underground coalmine fire - Coalmine... | ecosystem: Environmental > Terrestrial > Soil > Unclassified ... | reverse complement strand
TCCCGGCCCGGCTTTACGTCCTCGAAGGTCCCGAGCGCGGCCGCTCGCTCGATCTCTCCGGCTCTCCGGCGGTCGTCGGGCGCTCTCGCGGCTGCACCCTCGCGCTCACCGATCCCAACGCCAGCAAGGAACACCTGCGCGTCGCCTGGGAGAACGGCAGTTATGTGCTGACCGATCTCGGCAGCAGCTTCGGCACGCGCCTCAACGGTCAGGCCGTCAGCCGGGCGGCCCTCTCGCCGCTCGATCGCATCGCGATCGGCGACACGGTTATGATCTTCGAGACCGATGAGCCCTGACACCAGTCCCGCGACGATCGGTCCCTACCGCATCCTGGAGCCGCTCCGCGAGGGCGGCGTGTCGAGCGTCTACCGGGCGGTCGCGCCCTCCGGCGCCGCCGTGGCGCTGAAGGTCTTCTCGCCGCACGTGATCGAGTCCCTGCCGGCCGCCGGCGCCGCGCCGGCCCCCGCGCCGAGAGCCGGGGAGATCGTCGCCCGCTTCCACCGCGAGGTCCGCGCCGTCGCCGCGCTCTCCCACCCCAACATCCTGCAGGTGCTGGCGACCGGCCAGGACGGCGACCGCCTCTGGGTCGCCACCGAGCTGTTCGCCGGCATCTCGCTCGAGCGTTACCTGAAGGAGCGGCGTCCCACCGCCCCGCAGTCGATCGCGGTGCTGCGCGCCATCTGCCGCGGCCTCGCCCTGGCGCATGGCCGCGGTTTCGTGCATGGTCACCTGTCGCCGCGCCACGTGCTGGTCTCGCCCGATCTGGCGGCGGTCAAGATCGCCGACTTCGGCCCCAGCGAGATCGACGTCGTGTCCGAGCTCGATTCCACCCTGCGCACCGGCGCCTACGCGCTGGGCTCCCTCCACTACCTGGCGCCCGAGCAGCTGGCGCGCCGCGGCGCCCCGTCCAATCCGCGCGGCGGGCCGCCGGGCACGCCGCCAGCGGCCGAGCCGCCGGCCGACGTCTACGCCGCCGGGGTGATCTTCGTGGAGCTGCTCACCGGCCGCCGCCCGGCCGGCAAGTTCACCCTCCCCAGCCATGCCAACGCCGAGCTGCCGGCCGCCACCGACGTCCTGGTCCTCAAGTGCCTGGCTCACGACCCGGCGCAGCGCTACCCTACCGCCGCGGCCCTCCTCGCCGACCTCGACCGCCTCGAAGAGGCCATGCGCGTCCGCCTGCTCTCGCACCTGCGAGGCATCTCGCGCCTCCTCGGCCCCCCCGGCAGCGGCCGCCGCGTCTGGCTGCTCGCCGGCGTCGCCCTGCTGCTGGTCGCCCTCGCCGCCGCCGGCTATCTGCTCGCCGGCCGGTAGGTCCCGCCACCGCCCTCCACGTGGGCGGCATCTCTCCCTTGTCGCCTCCTTACTGATGACCTAGAATGTAAGGAGTCCTCGCGAGGGAGGCAACCCATGGCCGTGGCAAGCGCGAAGTTGACCGACAAGTTCCAGATCACGATACCAGTGGCAGTGCGCCGGCGGCTGGGTCTCAAGGCTGGCGACCGTGTCCTGCTGGTGCTCGAGAGCGGCGAAGTGGTGCTGCGCGCCGCATCGGGCGGCTGGACCGAGAGCTCGCGCGGCCTCGGGCAGGAGCTGTGGAGGGAAGAGGGAGGAGCCGCCGCCATCGACCGCGAACGGGACTCCTGGAAGTGAAAATGAATACACCGGCGGCGTCTCCCACGACGATCGCGCCGCCCCTCTATGGCGTGGACACGATGCTGTTCATCTATCACTTCGAACGCAATGAACGATTCGGCGAACCAGCGAGCGCACTCCTGGCGGCCGTCGAGCAGGGCCGCTGCCGCCTGGTGACCTCGGTAATCTCACTGATGGAAGTGCTGGTGATCCCCAAACGCCGCGGCATGACGGAGCTCTGCCGCCGTTATCGTGAGCTGTTCAGCTCGTTTCCCAACCTGACGGTCCAGCCGGTGGACGAGGAGGTGGCGGAGCTGGCCGCCGGCCTGCGCGCCGCACATGCGATCCGGACGCCCGACGCCCTCCACCTGGCGACGGCGTTGCGCAACCAGGCCACCGCGTTCGTGACCGAGGATCGCAGGCTGCCCCGCCTCCGCGAGCTGCCGGTCCTGACCTTGCGCGCCGCCCCTACCGCACCGTGACCTTGGCGTCCACCGACAGGCCAGGGCGCAGCGGGTGCAGGGCATCCTGCTGGCGGTCGAGACGGATGCGGACCGGCAGCCGCTGCACCACCTTGACGAAGTTGCCGCTGGCGTTCTCCGGCGGCAGCAGGCTGAAGCGGGAGCCGGTGGCGGCGGCGATGCTCTCGACGTGGGCCGGCAGGTCGACCCCGTAGGCGTCGACGTGGATCTCCGCCGGCTGCCCGGGCCGCATCAGGCGCAGCTGGGTCTCCTTGAAGTTGGCGGTGATCCAGACGTCGTCGAGCTGGACGATGGTCACCAGCTCCTGCCCGGGCTGGACGCGCTGCCCCGACTCGACGCTCTTGCGGCCGACCAGGCCCGACACCGGCGCCACGATCCGGGTATAGGAGAGGTTCAGCCGGGCGGTCTCGAGCTGCGCCGCCGCGCGCGCCAGCTCGGCGTTGGCCGAGCCCGAACGCGCCTTCACCTCGGCAATCTGCTGCGGCGCCGTGCGCGCCTTGACCAGGTTCGCCTTCTGCTGATCGACGGCGTCGCGGGCCTGGGCCACCCTCGCCGTGGCCGCCGACACGTCCGCCTGGGCGGCGTCGTAGGCCGCCTGGGCGGTGCGCGCGTCGTTGGCGCGCTGGTCGTACTCCGAGCGCGAGATCTCCTGCTTGTCGAGGAGATTCGAGTAGCGCTTGCGGTCCGCCTCGGTCTTGCGGGCGTTGGATTGCGCCTGCTCGGCCCGCGCCTTCGCCGCGTTCAGGTTGCCGATCTCGGTGGCGACCGCCTGGCCGGACTGGGCCAGGGCCGCCTCGGCGACGTGGAGCTGACCCTCGGCGTTGGCGGTCTGCACCGGCACCTCGGCGCTCGAAGCGGCGGCGCTGGCGCGCAGCCGATCGGCCTCGGCCCGGGCGCTGTCCGCCGCCGCCTGGAAGTCGGCAGGGTCGATCGTCACCAGCACCGTGCCGGCGGTCACGTAGCGGTTCTCTTCGACCTGCGGGTTCACCGCCAGCACCGTGCCGCTGACCCGCGCGCTGATCGGATGGATGTGGCCGTCCACCTGGGCGTCGTCGGTGTCCTCGTAGTGGCGGGAGTGCAACCAGTAGAGGACCGCGGCCACCGCCAGCACCGCCACCCCGACGATGGCGAGCAGGCGGAACCGGCGCGGCATTCCCTTCTTCGGTGCCGGCGCCGCCGGGGGCGCCTCCTGCTCCGGCCCCTGGCCCTGCCGCTCCCGCGCGCCCGGCTGGCCCTGCGGCGCCGCCGGCCGCCGCTCGTCCTGCCGCGCGGCGCTCGGCGCGCTCTGCTGCTCGACCTCTGCCTGTGCCATGGCTACTTTGGCCCTCCCGGTGCCTGTCCGCTCAGGAACTGCTTGATCCCCTGCTCGACCTGCCCCATCGCGCGCAGCAGCTGCAACTTGGTGAAGTTGTGCGCGAACAGGCTGGCGATGTAGTTCTCGTGCGCCGCCGCCAGCTCCTGCTCGGCGAGCACCACTTCGAGGTTGTTGGTGACGCCGTTGGCGAAGCGGTCCTGCGCCGCCGCCAGCGTCCGCTCGGCGAGGTCGACGTTGCTGCGCGCCACCCCGACCGAGGTCTCGACCGCCCGCAGGTCGAGGAAATTGCTGCGCACCTCGTACTCCACCCGGCCCTTGAGGTCCGCGTAGTCGGCGCGCTTGCGCGCCAGCGTCGCATCGGCCCGCGTCACCTCGGCGTGGATGCGGCCGCCCTCGTAGATCGGCACCGAGACGCCGGCGATCAGCGTGTAGGTGCCGTCGGTCGACCCGAGGTTCTTGCCCACCCGGCCGTAGTCGCCGGAAACCGACAGACTCGGCAGGCGCTCGGCCGCGGCCGCATCCCTGGCGAGCTCCGCCGCCCTGACCGCCGCCTCGGCGCTCTTGAGGTCGCTGCGCTGGTAGGCCGCCTGCAGCGCCTGCTCCTCGGTGGGGCCGCTCCAGGGCACGTAAGGCACCGGCGTGGTGACGGCGAAGCGCTGCCCGGCCGGCAGGCCGATCAGCCGTCCCAGGGTCAGCTTGTCTTTTTCCAGCGTCGCCTCGTCGATCGCCACCCGCTGATCGTCGGTCTGGCGCTGCACCGTGGCGCGGAAGCCGTCGATGGACGGCGTCAGGCCGTTGCGCACCTGGTCTTGCGCCAGGCCCTCGAGCGACTGCGACGCCTGGTGCTGGGCCTGCGCCGTCTCGAGGCGCGCCGCGCTCGCCGTCACCTGGTAGTAGGCGGCGCCGATCACCACCACCACCAGGTCGCGGGCGTCGGCCATCGACAGCTCGGCGGCGCGCGCCGACTCCCGCGCCGAGCGGAAGTTGTACAGCGACTGCACGTTGAACAGCTGGTCGGTGAGGGTGAGGCGCGCGTCCTGGTAGCTGAACGGACCGATCACCTCGGGAAAGCCGGGGAGCTTGAAGCCGAAGGTCACCAGGCTCAGCTCGGCGGTCTGGTGGCGCACGCTGCCGGTGAGCTGCGGCAGCAGGTTCGACAGCGCCCGCTGGCGCTCGGCCTGCGCCACCTGGCTGTCGAGGCTCTTGTCGAGGACCCCGAGGTTGGCCCGCAGGCCGCGCTCGAGGGCGTCGGCCAGCGACAGCTGCAGCACCTCGCCGGTCGCCTCGCCGGCCGGCACGCTGCCCTGGTAGCGGCTGGGGCTGCCAGCCACCGCCGCCGGCGACGGCGCGGCGGGCAGCGGCGTGGGGATGTTGGCCAGGTTGATGCCGGGATAGGAGCCGGCCAGGCCTGGGGCCTGCGCGGCGAGCTGCCGCGTCCCCGCCCCTCCGGCACCGAGCGCCGCCAGCCACAGCAGCGCCATGCCGGCCAGGGTCCTCTGTGCGATTCCGTTCATCTCCTCCATCGCTCCATCGCTCCCTTTCACTCGCGCTACCTCCGCACGACGGCGCTCGGCACGATCGGAGCCGTCCGTCCGCCCGTCATCCCGCGGAGCGCCGGCGGGCGCCCCCCGCTCAATCGAGATGAACCGCTCCCTTGCTTTCCGCGCCCCTCTTGATCAGCCAGCCCAGCGGCAGCATCACGAAGCAGGCCATCGCCACGAAGCGGAAGGCGTCGAGGTAGGCGAGCGCTCCCGCCTCGCGGGCGATGGTGCCGGCGACCACCGCCGTCGCCTGCCGTCCCGCCTCGTAGGCCGACGAGCCGCTCTGGATCAGCCTCTGGGTCAGGCCGGCGATGAGCTGGTTGTAAGGCGTGCCGCCGGCCCAGGCATGGGACACCAGCTGGTTGGTGTGCACCTGGCTCTGGCGTACCACCAGGTTGGTGACCAGGGCGATGCCGAAGCTCGCGCCCAGGTTGCGCGCCAGGTTGAACAGCGCCGACGCCGCGTTGCTCTTCTCCTGCGGCAGCCGGGAGAAGGCCGCGGTCGAGATCGGCACGAACAGGAACGCGATGCCGATGCCGACGATCATCCGGTAGCTGGTGATCGTCCAGTAGTCGACCTGCAGGCTGATGTGCGACGTCATCCACAGCCCGCCGCCGGAGATGATCAGGCCGATGGTGATCAGCGACCGTGCCCCGATGCGGTTGATCAGCATACCGGTGATCGGCAGCACCAGCATCACCGCCACCCCTCCCGGCGACAGCACCTTGCCGCTCTCCGTCGCCGTGTAGCCCATGAGGGACTGCAAGAACTGGGGCACCAGCACGGTGCTGCCGAAGAGGGCAAAGCCAAGAGCGAAGATCAGGACGTTGGACAGCGCGAAGTTGCGCTCGCGGAACAGCCGCAGGTCGATGATCGGGTCCCTGGTCCGCAGCTCCCACCACAGCACCGCCAGCAGCGCCGCCGCCGAGATGGCCGCCGACCAGGCGATCAGGTTGGAGCCGAACCAGTCGTCCTCCTGCCCCTTGTCGAGCACCACCTGCAGGAAGCCCAGGCCGAGGGTGAGCAGCCCGATGCCGACGTAGTCGATGCGCAGCTTGCCGCGCAGCTGCTTGATGCGCTCGATCAGGTAGGGCGGGTCCTTGATCAGCGCGCCGGTGAGCATGAACGACACGATGCCGACCGGCACGTTGATGTAGAAGATCCAGCGCCAGTTGAAGTTGTCGGTGATCCAGCCGCCCAGGGTCGGCCCGATCGCGGGCGCGAACACCACCGCCATCGCATACACCGAGAAGCCCATGCCGCGCTTCTCGGGCGGGAAGGCGTCGGCCAGGATGGCCTGGGCGCTCGGCTGCAAGCCGCCGCCCCCCAGCCCCTGCAGCACGCGGAAGAAGATCAGCAGCGGCAGGCTCGGCGCCAGGCCGCAGAGGAACGAGCTGGCGGTGAACATCACCACGCAGGTCATGTAGAACCGCTTGCGGCCGAACATGTTGGAGAACCAGCCGGAGAGCGGCAGCACGATGGCGTTGGCGACCAGGTACGAGGTCAGCACCCAGGTGCTCTCGTCGTTGGTCGCCGACAGGCTGCCGGCGATGTGCGGCAGCGAGACGTTGGCGATCGAGGTGTCGAGCACCTCCATGAAGGTGGCGAGCACCACCACCATCGAGATCAGCCAGGGGCTGATGGTCATCTCGCCGGCGCCCGCCGCCGGAAGGCCGGGCGCGGTGAGCTCGTCGGCCGCGGCAGTCGCGGTGGTTGCATCGCTGCTCATGGGCGGGATTCGCTCGCCGCGGCGGCGGCCACCGCCGGTTCGGGCAGCAGCGTCCGCAGCGCGCCCTCGATCACCGCGCCGATCAGCCGCTCGCGCTCGAGCCAGGGGAACTCGGGCCGGGCGATGAGCAGCGACACCAGGCCGTGGGCCGCCGCCCAGATCGTCTGGCTGGCGAGCTCGACCTCCGGGCTGTCGCCGGCCTCCGGGAGAGCCATGCACCGCGCCACCCGGCAGCGCATCCGCTGGTAGCAGTCCTGGCCGATCTCCTTGCGGCGGCCGAGGCTCTGGCCGCAGAAGGGCGGCGTCATGAAGGTGAGCTGGTAGTGGTGGGGGTGCTCGAGCCCGAACTCGACGTAATACCGCAGGCCGGCGGCCAGACGCTCGCGCGGCGGCAGCTCCAGCAGGTCCAGGCGCTCGGCATTGGCCCGAAAGGCGTCGAAGGTCTCCTCGCAGATGCAGTCCAGGATCTCGGACTTGTCGCGGAAGTGGACGTAGATGGCCATCGGCGTATAGCCGATGCGCCGCGCGATCTTGCGCAGCGAGACGTTGCCGTAGCCTTCACAGACGAACAGCTCGCGGGCGGCGTCGAGGATCACCCGCCGCACCGACTCCTTGTGGTCGGCCCGGCCGCGGCGGGCGACGGACAGGGTGTCCGGCTGCGGCCGGTCGGCTGGCTGCGTGTCGTCGGCTGAATCCATCGTCGGCACTCACTATACGGTGTATAGCGTAGTGCCTGACCTCCTCGCCGTCAACCCCTGCCCCGGCGGATCTCCTCGACCTCCACCACCCTCACCGTGCCCGCGACCGGGGGTCCTCGACCGCGCGGACCAGCGTCGCGACCCCGGCGATAATGGGACGCCGCGGGCGCCGACTGGCCGGCAGACCCGCGCCGCCAGCGAGGATCCCGCGATCATGGAATACAGGAGCTTCGGCGCCACCGGCCTCAAGGTCTCTCCACTCTGCCTCGGGGCGATGATGTTCGGCGCCTGGGGCAACCGCGACCACGCCGAATGCGTGCGCATCATCCACCGCGCCCTCGACGCCGGCATCAATTTCGTCGACACCGCCAACGGCTACTCCGAGGGCGAGTCGGAGATCATCGTCGGCAAGGCGCTGGCCGGACGCCGCCACCAGGTGGTGCTCGCCACCAAGGTCTTCGCGCCGGTCGGACCCGGCCCGAACGAGCGCGGCCTGTCGCGCAAGGCCATCCAGGAGCAGGTCGACAACAGCCTCCGCCGCCTCGGCACCGACGTCATCGACCTCTACCAGATCCACCGCCCGGATCCGACCACGCCGCTCGCCGAGACCCTCTCGACGCTCGACGGCCTGGTGCGCCAGGGCAAGGTCCGCTACCTGGGGCTCTCCACCAACCACTACGCCGGACCGGGCGTCTGGGAGAAGCGCTTCGCCGCCTGGGAGATCGTCGAAGCCCTGTGGCTCGCCGACCGCCACGGCTGGGAGCGCTTCGTCGCCCTGCAGCCGCCCTACAGCATCCTGCGCCGCACCATGGAGCTCGAGCACTTCCCGATGAGCCAACGCTTCGGCATCGGCAACCTCGTCTGGAGCCCGCTCGAAGGCGGCTGGCTCAGCGGCAAGTACCGTCGCGGCGCCGCCAACCCCAACGACACGCACCGGGCGCAGACCTGGGTCGGCGACACCGCCAACCCCAAGTTCGAGCGCCGCCTGGAGGTCGTCGAACAGCTGCTGCCGCTCGCCGCCGCCCGCGGCGTCACCCCGGCCCAGCTCGCCAACGCCTGGGTGCTGCTCAACCCGGCGGTGCACAGCGCGATCATCGGCCCCCGCACCATGGAGCAGCTCGAGGACAGCCTGGGCGCCCTCGACGTCGCCATCACCCCCGAGGAGGCGGCGCGCATCGACCAGCTGGTGCCGCCGGGAACGTCGGCGCTCTAGAGCGAAACTCCCCGCCGTGAGAGGGTGGTGGCGCCGCTACGGCGACCAGTGGCTCTCGAGGCGGCTGTAGAGGGCCGCGAAGAGGTCGATGCCGTCCCACAGGTTCTGCAGCCGCAGGTTCTCGTCGGCGGCGTGCTGGCTGTTGTCGTGATTGACCGTCGGCAGCAGGATCACCGGCGCCCCCGTGGCCTCGTGGAACAGGTACATCGGGATGCTGCCGCCGAGCATCGGCACCCGCACCACCGCCGCGCCGGCGGCCTCGTCGGCGGTCGCCAGCACGGCGCGCGAGACCGGCAGGTCCATCGCGGTCCGCGCGCCCGGGTAGCCGGCGCCCCAGACCAGGCGCACCAGCCGGGGATGGGCCCGCCGGGCGGCGGCGGCGGGACTGTCGCCGCCGGTGCCTGGCGCGCCTGCCGCGCCTGCCAGCAGCGTGTAGCCGGCGCGCCTCAGGTGCTCCTCGACGCGGGCGCGCACCTTGGCGGGCGTCTGGTCCGGCACCAGGCGGAAGTCCAGGGAGGCGATGGCGGTGGTCGGGATGGCGTTGCGCGCCTGGGCGCCCACCTGGCCGGCGCGCAGCCCGTCGAGATTGAGCGCCGGCCGCATCAGCGCGTCCTGCAGGCGCTCGCCCGGCCGTTCGCTCGCCGCCATGCCGAGCTCGCTGGCCAGCTCCCCTTCGACCGCGGGCATGGCGGCGACCGCCTGCCGCTCGGCCGCGCTGAGCGGCAACACGTCGTCGCCGAAGCCCGGCACCAGCACCGCGCCGTCCGGACCGCGCAGCGCGGCGAGCAGCTCGACCAGCAGCGCCGCCGGGTTGGGCGTCCAGTTGCCGTAGTGGCCGCTGTGCAGCGCGCGCACCGGTCCGTAGGCGGTGATCTCGAGCGGTGTCACGCCGCGCGCGCCGAAGCAGACCTGGGGCCGCCGGCTGGCGTGCACCGGACCGTCGGCGAGCAGCCAGGCATCGGCGGCGAGCAGCGCGCGGTGCCGCGCCAGCAGGGCGCCGAGGTGAGGCGAGCCGGCCTCCTCTTCGCCCTCGAAGAAGAACTTGACGGTGACCGCCGGCGCCCTGCCCGCGGCGCGCAGCGCGTCGAGCGCCGCCATCATGGCGACGATCGGCCCCTTGTCGTCGCTCGCCGACCTGCCGAACAACCGCCACTCGGGATCGATCGCCCCGGCGCCGGCGGGGGTCTCCACCATCGCCGCCAGATCCAGGTCTCGTGGCGCCGCCGGCAGCGGCCCGCTGCGCAGCACCGGCTGCCAGGGCGGGCTGCGCCATTCCGCCGCGTCGACCGGCTGGCCGTCGTAGTGGGCGTAGATCACCAGCGTGTGGCGGGCGCCGGGAGCGCGCAGCTCGCCGTACACCACCGGCGGCAACCCGCCGTCGCCTTCGGCCGCCGCCCCGCCGCCGGCCTCCCCGCCGGCGGTCAGCAGGCGCGCCTCGATGCCTCGCCGCCGCAGCATGGCGATCAGCGCCGCCGCGTTGCGCCGGATCCCCGGCAGGTCCGCGGCGACGTTGGGCAGCGCCACGAAGCCGGCGAGCTCGCGCAGGATCGCGACCTCGTGCCGGCGGCGATACTCCCGGACGGCGCGTTGGAGGGCTGCCGGGTCCACGGCGCCGGTCGGGCCGCCGAGCGCCGCACCGCCAACCGCGGTCTGTGCGCCAGGGAGGCCCGGAGCCGGCGCCGCACCCCTCGCCGCATTCCCGGCCAGGACCGGCAGCGCCACCAGCGCGACCCCGGCGACCAGCAAGGCGCCGACGGCGTCCGCGGCGACCGGGAGCGGCGTCCTCTTGCTCGAGCCCCGGCCCGCCGCACCGCGCAGGCGAACCCCGCGGACAGCCTCCCGCCACCGGATGGTCATCTCGCCTCCCCCTATCCCTCGGAACCCGCGGTGTGTCAGAGCTGCTTGCCCGAGAATATCCCGACTCCGGGCACAGGATCGAGAAGGCTAGCCGTTTGATGGTCTCGAAGAATCTGGCTATTCTTCGGCACCGTGAGAGTCTTCTACGACGTCGTCGGCGCCGAGGTGCAGGTGCTGGCAGCTATCGAGAAAGCGACGGCGGCCAACTGGCTGGCGGAGCTAGGAGAAAAAGATGAAGAAGGCAGCTCTGTCGGACGTCAAGGACGACCTCTCGAGGTATCTCCGCCTGGCAGAAAACGAGGAAATCGTGATCACCCGCCACGGTAGGCCGGCAGGGGTGCTCATCGGCTTCAAGTCGGAAGACGAGTGGTTCGAGTACCGCCTGGAGTCGGACCCGCGTTTCCTGGCGCGGATCGAAGCGGCGCGCCGGGGCCTGGGCGCCGGCCGGGGCGTGCCGCTGGAAGAGATCCCGGAGTAGGCCAGCGGTCGTGTAAGATCGCCGGCCCCTGCACCCTGGCGGCGCGGACCGCCCGACCGCGTCGATGGAGGCGTCGAGACCGATGGCCGACCTCAAAGGCAAGACCCTGTTCATCACCGGCGCCAGCCGGGGCATCGGCAAGGCCATCGCCCTGCGCGCCGCCGCCGACGGCGCCAACGTCGTCATCGCCGCCAAGACCGCGGCGCCCCATCCCAAGCTGCCGGGGACCATCCATACCGCCGCCGCGGAGGTCGAGGCGGCAGGCGGTAAGGCCCTGGCGCTCGAGGTGGACGTGCGCGACGACGCCCGGGTGGCGAGCGCCGTCGCCGAGGCGGTGGCGCACTTCGGCGGCCTCGACGTGCTGGTCAACAACGCCAGCGCCATCAACCTGACCGGCACCCTGGCGACGCCGATGAAGCGCTTCGACCTGATGTGGGGAGTCAACGCCCGGGCCACCTTCGCCTGCTCCCAGGCCGCCATCCCGCATCTGCGCCAGGCCGCCAACCCGCACATCCTCAACCTCTCGCCGCCGCTGGACCTGGCGGCGAAGTGGTTTGCGCCCCACCTCGCCTACACCATGTCGAAGTTCGGCATGAGCCTCTGCGTCCTCGGCATGGCCGAGGAGCTCCGCGCCGACGGCATCGCCGTCAACGCGCTCTGGCCGCGCACCGTCATCATCACCTCCGCCCTGGCGATGCTCGGCGTCCCGATCCCGCCCGAGGCCTGCCGCAAGCCCGAGATCGTCGCCGACGCCGCCCACGCCATACTCACTCGCGACAGCCGCGCCTCGACCGGCAACTTCTTCATCGACGACG
>Ga0070733_10002966_pt1 | contig 11757 bp, 10 predicted proteins | sample Coa_R1_9_FD_66450 | JGI IMG/M metagenome (GOLD analysis project Ga0070733, IMG submission 66450) | Surface soil microbial communities from Centralia Pennsylvania, which are recovering from an underground coalmine fire - Coalmine... | ecosystem: Environmental > Terrestrial > Soil > Unclassified ... | reverse complement strand
AGCCTCTTGCTGACCGGCGGCACGCTCGGCGACCGGCTCGGTTCGCGCAACGTCTATCTCGCGGGCCTGGCCGTGTTCGCGCTCGCTTCGGCGTTGTGCGGCGTGGCGCCGAAGCTCGCGGCGCTGACGCTTGCGCGCGCGTTGCAGGGCATCGGCAGCGCGATGCTCGTGCCCTGCTCGCTCGCGCTCATCAACCATGCGTACCCCGAGCCGGCCCGGCGCGCGGCGGCGGTGAGCCTGTGGATGGGATGCGGCGGCGTCGCGATGGCGGCGGGGCCGCTGATCGGCGGGCTGCTGATCCATTGGCTCGGCTGGCGCAGCATCTTCTTCGTGAACGTGCCGATCGGACTCGCCGGCATTGGGCTGACGTTGCCGGTCGAGCGTGACGCGGCTTTGATGCGCCGGCACTTCGACTGGCCCGGTCAGGCCGCGGCGATCGCCGCGCTCGGCACGCTGATCGCCGTGCTGATCGAGGGCGCCGTGCTGGGCTGGACCTCGGCCGTGATTCTGGCGGGGATCGTCGTGTGCGTGCTCGCATGGACCGCGTTCATCGTCATCGAGGCGCGCGGGCGCAATCCGATGCTGCCGCTCCATTTCTTCCGCAGCGCCTTGTTCAGCGGCTCGACCATCGTGTCGATGGCGTCCGCGTTCGTGTTCTACGGGATGCTCTTCACGTTCAGCCTCTTCTTCCAACAGGAGCGCGGCGATTCACCGCTCGATGCCGGGCTCGCGTTCCTGCCGATGACCGTCATGGTCGCGCTCGGCGGGCTCGGTTCAAGCCGCCTCGTCAAGGGGTTCGGCGAGCGCGGGTCGATGTGCGCGGCGTTCGGGCTGTACGCGGCGGGCGCACTCGGCATGACGCTGTCGACAGCCCGGTCGCCCTACTGGATGGCGATCGCGCCGATGCTCGCGATTGGCCTCGCCTCGGGCTTTATTTCGCCGGCAGCGACCTCGCCGGCGCTCGGCACGGTAGAGAAAAGCCGCGCGGGCGTCGCGGCGGCCGTGCTGAATTCCGCGCGCCAGAGCGGCGCGGCGCTCGGCGTAGCGATCTTCGGCACCTTCATCTCGTCGCTGCACGCGTTCCAGGCCGCGATGAACGTGGCGCTCGGGGTGGTCGTCGCCGTTTCAGCAGTCGCCGCGGCGGTTTGGTGGACGACGTCCCGGCGTCACAGCACGAACGATAGAGGTGCTCGAGCCGCAGTGGCGCCCCGCGAGTGCGGCGCGTCGCACGAATAGCAGCCGCGGCGACGTCCTGGTGCCCGGGACCGGACGCGAACCGGCCAACCGTCATTCCCGCCGATGCACCAACCGTGCGCAAAACCGTCATGTGAGGGACATATTATTCCCAGATAATTCCCCTAAACGAAAACGTTTACATCAGCGCACGACCAGGATGAAACACACTATCAAGGATGTTGCCGCCTATGCCGGCTTTTCGATCGCCACCGTTTCGCGCGCGATCAACGCTCCCCATTCCGTGAATCGCGTCACGCTCGAAAAGATCCGCGAAGCGATCGACGCGCTTCAGTTCACCCCCAACCCGCTCGGCCGCCAGTTGCGCAGCGACCGCACACGCTTGATCGGCGTGGTGCTCCCGACGCTCGCCAACCCCGTATTCGCCGAATGCCTGCAAGGCATCGACGAATTGGCGTCGACCCACGGCTACCGTCTCATGCTGATGACGACGCAATACGACGCCGACCGCGAGCGCCATGCGATCGAAACGTTGCGCGCGCAACGAGTCGAGGGCCTCATCCTGACCGTCGCCGATGCCGACACGCACCCGCTCCTCGACGAGCTCGACCACGCGGGCCCCCGCTACGTGCTGATGCACAACGACACGGTGCGCCGTCCGGCGGTATCCGTCGACAACCGGCTCGCCGCTTACGAAGGCGTGCGCACGCTGATCGCTCACGGCCACCGGCGCATCCTGATGCTGGCCGGCACGCTCGCCGAGTCGGACCGCGCTCGGCTGCGCTACGTCGGCTATTCGCAGGCGATGCAGCAAGCCGGCCTCACACCCGCCCCCGCGCTCGAAGTCGATTTCAATGCCGACGAACTCGCGCCGTCGGTGCTCGCGCACCTGACGACGGGCGCCAACCGCCCCACCGCGCTCTTCTGCAGCAACGACCTGCTCGCGATGGTCGTCATGCGCGGGCTGCGCCGTGCGTCGTACTCGGCGCCGGAACACATGTCGATTCTGGGCTTCGACGGCCTCGCGGTCGGCGAGCTGCTGTCGCCGCCGCTCGCGAGCCTGTGCACGCCGAACCGCGAAATCGGCTGCGCGGCGTGGCAACGGCTCATGAACCGCATCGAAGGCACCGACACTGGCGAATCGCTCTCGCTGACGCTGCCGCATACGCTGCGCGCGGGCGAGACGATCTGCGCGATCTCGGACACCGTCGGTCAGCGCTGAGCCGTGCGCCGCTCGCCGCCGCTCGCCATGCAAGCCAGCCACATTGGCACTCGCATCGAACCGCGAGATCGGCATCGCTCCGTCGGAATCACCCGCAGCACCCCATAAGCCCCATAAGCCCCTTCCCAACGCCCGCAAGGAGACCCGCTGTGATACGTCGTTCATTTTCCGTTCGCGCGCCGCTGCGCCGTCTGTTCGCCAAGGCGGGCGCCGCCGCGCTAGTCGCCGCGGCCGTGCCCGCCGCCGGCATCGCGCTCTTCGCCGCGCCGCAGCCCGCGCACGCCGACGAAACCGCGATCTGCTACAACTGTCCGCCCGAATGGGCCGACTGGGCGAGCCAGATCCAGGCGATCCAGCAGAAGACCGGCATCCGCGTTCCGTTCGACAACAAAAACTCGGGCCAGGCGATCGCGCAGCTGATGGCGGAGCAAAAGAGCCCGGTGGCGGACGTGGTGTATCTCGGCGTGTCGTCGGCGTTTCAGGCGAAGGACAAGGGCGTGATCCAGCCGTACAAGCCCGCGCACTGGAACGACATCCCCGCGAACATGAAGGACCCGCAAGGCTACTGGTTCGCGATCCACTCCGGCACGCTCGGCTTCTTCGTCAACAAGGACGCCCTTGAAGGCAAGCCCGTGCCGCGTTCGTGGGCCGATCTGCTCAAGCCCGAGTACAAGGGGATGATCGGCTATCTCGATCCGTCGAGCGCATTCGTCGGCTATGCGGGCGCAGTGGCGGTGAACCTCGCGCTCGGCGGCTCGATGGACAATTTCGAGCCGGGCCTCAACTGGTTTCATCAGCTGAAAGCGAATGCGCCGATCGTGCCGAAGCAGACTGCCTACGCGCGCGTGTTGTCCGGTGAAATTCCGATTCTGCTGGACTACGATTTCGATGCGTACCGCGCGAAGTACAAGGATCACGCGAACGTCGAATTCGTGATTCCGAAGGAAGGCACGATCTCGGTGCCGTACGTGATGAGTCTCGTGAAAGGTGCGCCGCACGAAGCGAACGGCAAAAAGGTGCTCGACTTCGTGCTCTCCGACGAGGGGCAGAAGCTGTGGGCGAATGCGTATCTGAGGCCCGTGCGCGCGAACCAGATGAGCGCGGACGCCGCCTCGAAGTTCCTTCCCGCGAGCGACTACGCGCGCGCCAAGCCCGTCGACTTCGAGAAAATGGCCGAGAAGCAGCAGGCCTTCGGCGAACAGTATCTGCAGATCATGCATTGATCGCAGCGGTGATCCAGGGCGCTGCGTGTGAACCAACAGGCCGCCCCGCCGCCGCCCTTTGAAGCGTCCTTTCCCATGCACGACATCACGTTTCCGCTACGCTGGCGCATCGCGCTGATCGCGCCGGCGCTGGCCGTCTTCGCGGCATTCTGGCTGCTGCCGATGGGCATGCTCGTCCAAGTGAGCGCCGACGGTCATGCGTTCGACACCTACCGCGCGCTGCTCGCCAACGGGCGCTACATGAGGAGCCTCGGCGCGACGGTCGTGTTGTCCGCCGCGGTGACGCTCGCCACGCTGGCGCTCTCCGTCATTTCGGGCCTCCTGCTCGCGCGCCGCGAATTCTTCGGCAAGCGCACGCTGCTCGCGCTGCTCACGTTTCCGCTCGCGTTTCCGGGCGTCGTGGTCGGCTTCATGGTGATCATGCTCGCGGGGCGGCAAGGGCTGATCGGCGCGCTGTCGCTGCGGCTCACCGGCGACAAGTGGGTGTTCGCCTATTCGATGACCGGCCTCTTCTTCGGCTACCTGTATTTCTCGATTCCGCGCGTGATCGTGACCGTGATGGCGTCCGCGACGAAGCTCGACCGCTCGCTCGAGGAAGCCGCGCGCTCGCTCGGCGCGTCGCCGTGGCAGATCATGCGCGACATCGTGCTGCCCGCGCTCTCCCCTGGCCTCATCGCGGCGGGCGCCGTGTGCTTCGCGACGGCGATGGGCGCGTTCGGCACCGCGTTCACGCTCGCGACCGATATCGACGTGTTGCCGATGACGATCTACACCGAGTTCACGCTGAACGCGAACATGGTGACGGCGGCGGGGTTGACGATCGTGCTCGGTGTGGTGACTTGGCTCGTGCTTGCCGTTGCACGCAATGTGACGGGTTCCGCAGTTGCGGCCACTGCTTGAGGGCGAGGCATCGATGAGCACCATGCTGGAAACCCGCACCGAAGCCTCCGCCATGCGCCGCGCGATGCTGCGCGTCAAAGACGGCTTCTCGCTGCGCCATCTTCTCGCGGCCGGCCAATGGGCCGTCACGCTCCTGATCTGCGCGTTCCTGATCGTGCCGGTCGTGATGTCGATCCTCGCGGGCCTTACCGTGAACTACTTCCGCGGCGTGTCGAGCGGACTCACGCTGCAGTGGCTCGAACAAGTGTGGACGCAGTATCACGACTCAGTGTTCCTATCGCTCGAGATCGCGGCGGCCACCTTGATCATTACGCTCATCATCGGCGTGCCCGCCGGATACGTGCTCGCGCGCAGCAAGACGCGCGCGTCGCGTATCGTCGAAGAGCTGCTTGTGCTGCCGATCGCGCTGCCGGGTCTCGCGTCGGCGCTCGCGCTGCTCGTGCTCTATGGCGGCATTACCGCGTTTCGGACGAGCGCGGCGTTCATCGTCGTCGGCCATGTGGTGTTCACGCTGCCGTTCATGGTGCGCGCCGTGGCCGCCGTGGCCGCGAGCACCGATCTGCGCACGCTCGAAGAAGGCGCGGCGAGCCTCGGCGCGACCTTCTGGCAACGCTTCACGACGATCGTGGTGCCGAACGTGCGGCCCGGTATCGTCGCGGGCGCGCTCGCCGTGCTCACACTCTCGATCGGCGAATTCAACCTGACGTGGATGCTGCATACCCCCGATACGAAGACGCTGCCCGTCGGCCTCGCCGATACCTACGCGTCGCTGCGCATCGAAGTCGGCAGCGCGTACACGATCGTCTTTTTTATCATGACGATGCCGCTGCTCGTCGCGATGCAATGGCTCGGCGTGGATGCGACGGGTCAGCGCGGCTTGGGTAACAAGCCTCGCAGACAACGCAAGACGCCAAGCGCTTCCTGATTCCTTCGCTCGAATTCGAACGACCCGACCACGATGAAACTCGCTCCCGTTCCCATCACGCTCACGCATTGCGCGAAGACCTTTCGCGGCACGCGCGTGCTCGAGCCGCTCGATCTCGCGATCGGCGCCGGCGAAACGCTCGTGCTGCTCGGGCCCTCCGGCTGCGGCAAGACGACGACGCTGCGCATCGTCGCCGGCCTCGAAACACCCGACGTCGGCGGCCAGGTGCGCTTCGGCGACGACGACGTGACGCGCTTGCCGATCGAGCGCCGGCAAGTCGGCATGGTGTTCCAGAGCTACGCGCTATTTCCGAACCTGACCGTGCGCGGCAACATCGGCTACGGCCTGAAGATCAACAAGACCGAGGTGGCCGTCGCGCGCCAGCGCGTCGACGAGCTGCTCGCGATGATGCGGCTCGATGCGCACGCCGACAAACCGGTCGACCAGCTCTCGGGCGGTCAACGACAACGCGTGGCGCTGGCTCGCGCGCTCGCGCTGCAGCCGCGCGTGCTCCTGCTCGACGAGCCGCTCACCGCACTCGACGCGCGCCTGCGCGACACGTTGCGAAGCGAGATGAACACGCTCTTGCGCGGCCTCGGCGTGACGACGATTTACGTGACGCACGATCAAGCCGAAGCGATGGAACTCGGCGACCGCATCGTCGTGATGAGCGCGGGCCGCATCGAGCAGATCGGCACACCCCGCGACATTTACTTCCGGCCCGCGAACCGGACCGTCGCGCAGTTCGTCGGCACGATCAACCGGCTTGCAGGACAATGGCGAGACGGCGCGTTCGAGACGACGGGCGGCAGCATCGTGCTCGATCGGGGCATTCGCGCGACGCAGGCACCCGAGCTGTTCTTCCGCCCTGAAGACGCGCATCTCGCCGACCCAGCCAGCGCGCAGTTGCGCGGTACGATCGAAGCCGTGTCGTTTCTCGGCGAGCGCACGCGGCTCACGATCGGCGGCGCGGCGCCCGATGCGCTCTTCATCGATGTCGCGGGCCGCGTCGAACTCGCGCGCGGCACGGCGGTCGGGATTTCCATCGCGCCTGAAGGGTTGATCGCGCTTGCGTAGCACACCGTATCATCACAACAAACACTCCGAGAGAACCCCCACATGCTGCTTGCTCAAATCAGCGATCTGCACATCAAACGACCCGGCGCGCTCGCTTATCAGCGCGTCGATACAGCGGCCTGTCTCGCGCGCTGCGTCGCGCGTCTCAACGCGCTCGAGCCGCGTCCCGACGCGGTGCTCGTGACCGGCGACCTCGTGGATCGCGGCACCGCCGAGGAGTACGTTCATCTGAAGTCGCTGCTCGATGCGCTGCGGATCCCGTATTACCTGCTTATCGGCAATCACGATGATCGCGCGGCGCTGCGCGAGGTGTTCGCCGAGCGCGCCGAGTTGCGCGAAGGCGGCGAGTTCGTGCAGTACGCGATCGATATCGGCGCGCTGCGCGTGATCGCGCTCGATTCGCAGGTGCCGCGTCAAAGCGCCGGCGACCTGTGCGACGCGCGGCTCGCGTGGCTCTCGCAACAACTCGACGCCGCGCGGGGCAAGCCGGTCATCGTCGCACTCCACCATCCGCCGTTCGTATCGGGCATCGGCCATATGGACCGACTGCGTCTCGACAGCGCCGCCGCCGACAAGCTCGCCGCGATCGTGAGCCGCCATCCGAACGTCGAACGCGTGCTGTGCGGGCACGTGCACCGGGCGATGTTCACGCGCTTCGCCGGGACGATCGCCGCTGCCATCCCCTCCCCCGCCCATCAGGTGGCGCTCGATTTGCGCGATGACGCGCCGTCCGCATTCCGCATGGAGCCGCCCGCATTCGCGCTGCATCGCTACGACGCGGCGACGGGGTTCGTCACACATCACGCCTACGTCGACGAAGCCGATGGGCCGTATCCGTTCTACGAGCCGACGGGCGCGCTGATCGACTGAACGAAGGGCGCGAACGAGGCCCGCCGGAGCGTGAAAGGGCGTTGAGAGGCAGCCGGCGGGTGCCCGGCAGACTCGAAAAAGCTCCGGTATGATCGCTTGCTCAGTGTCGTTGCCGCACGATTTTTGTCGTGCCATTGCGCGGCGCCCCACTCGCTCGCTTCGCTTATGTCCGCCGCCGATCCCACCCACTCCGACGCCTCGATCCACTATTCGCGCGGCGTGCTGCTGTTGCTCGCCACGATCGCGGGCGTCTCGGTCGCCAACATCTACTACAACCAGCCGCTGCTCGACGCGCTGCGCACGTCGTTTCCGGCAAGCGCGTCGTGGATCGGCGCGGTGCCGGCTTCGACGCAGCTCGGCTACGCGGCCGGGATGTTCTTTCTCGCGCCGCTAGGCGATCGCTTCGACCGGCGGCTCATCATCCTGCTGCAAATCGCGGGTCTGTCGCTTGCATTGATCGCCGCGGCCGCAGCGCCGTCGCTCGCCGTGCTGGCCGCCGCGAGCCTCGCGATCGGCGTGCTGTCGACGATCGCTCAACAGGCCGTGCCGTTCGCCGCCGAGCTCGCACCGACATCACAACGCGGGCATGCGGTCGGCACGGTGATGAGCGGCCTGTTGCTCGGCATTCTGCTCGCGCGAACGGCAGCGGGCTTCGTCGCGCAATACTTCGGCTGGCGCGCGGTGTTCGGCACGTCGGTGGCGGCGTTGATCGTGCTCGCGGTGGTCGTGCTCATGCGCCTGCCGAGCAGCAAACCGACGTCGACACTACCCTACGGCAAGCTGCTTGGCTCGATGTGGCACCTCGTCGTCGAATTGCACGGCCTGCGCGCCGCGTCGTTCACGGGCGCGGCGATCTTTGCGGCATTCAGCCTCTTCTGGTCGGTGCTGACGTTGCTGCTTGCGGGCGCGCCGTTTCATCTGGGGCCGCAGGCAGCGGGCCTGTTCGGCATCGTCGGCGCGGCGGGCGCGATGGCGGCGCCTCTCGCCGGGCGCTTCGCCGACAAGCGTGGACCGCACGCGATCATCTCGCTGTCGATCGGGCTCGTGGCCGTTGCGTTCGTGATCTTCGGATTGTCCGGCGCGAGCATCGCGGGACTGGTCGCCGGCGTGATCGTCCTCGACATCGGCGTGCAGGCCGCGCAGATCTCGAATCAGTCGCGCATCTATGCGCTCAAGCCCGAAGCGCGCAGCCGCGTGAATACCGTGTACATGGTGTGCTACTTCGTCGGCGGCGCGACCGGCTCGGCGGTGGGCGCCGTCGCGTGGCGCACTTTCGGGTGGATCGGCGTGTGTATTGCGGGCTTCCTGTTCGCCGCGCTAGCCGCATGGATGCACTCGCGGCGCGAGCCGGTCGCCGCGCGGCAAAGCTTCTAGGAAGCGCGTCAACGGCTTTCCGGTGCCTGCCTCCCTGACCGGCACCGGCTTGCGCTTTGGGGGCTTACCAGTGATGACGCCCGTACCACTCGCGCCGGCCGTACCAACGGTGTCCGTCCCAATAGCGCTCGCCGTGCCAGCCGATCACGATCGCGGGCGCCACGACGGCTACCGGCGTGACGGGCGGCGGCGCATAAGCGACGACCGGCGGCGGGGGCGGTGCATAAACAGGCGCCGGCGCCACGTAGACCGGCGCAACCGGCACGCCGATGTTCACGCCGAACGACACGCCGCCTGCCATCGCGGCTTGCGATGCGCCGAGCACGAGGGCCCCGAATCCCAACGCGGCCAACAGTTTGCTTTTCATTTCAGCCTCCGTCACATCGGTGATTGGATGGCTTCAATGTAGCTGGCCGCCGCCGTTCTTGAGTTACAGAAGTGCAACAAAGTTATCCGCAAAACTCATGCGTTACACGTGGCGGCAGCGCTCGGTAACGAAGCCTCGCCGCCTCAAATCAACGATGGCGAGCGTCATGAACTATGCGAAGCAACGGCGGCGTTAGCGCCGCGTGTTCGAACGCGAAGGCATCGTGATCGAGGCCTAGTGGTCGTCCGTGTCGTCGCCCGGTGCACGAAACGCAAGACGATGAGCCACGACGAAGCAGACGAGCGCGATGCCAATGGAGAGAAAAGCCAGCGTCTCGGCCAACTGCTTTCCGTGCCACAAGCCGCCAAGCCATTGCACGATCTCGACCATGACGACGAACACTCTGCCGCCAAGACGATCGTATTTGAAGGCGCTCGCTTTGTAGTCCTCGAACCCTGCGCCGAGGTCGCCGCCCTGATCATCCGGCGCGCTCAGATAGACCGCGGCCGCGCCGGCGAAGCCCGCTACCAGGACCACGACGCCCGTCAGATACAGATAGAGGTGAAGACGCACGCGCCGCTTAGGCGTAGCGCTCTTTCCGCTCGTTTCCCGCCGCTTGCCGGCATCGCCCATCGGTGTTCCCCGGCCCGCCGTGACGGCGGCCATCACCGCATCTTAGGCCTTGCGCCGGTCGAACCAGAACGACAGCGCGACACTCGCGAGAATCACGCCGGTCGCGATCACGGTCCAGCGCGTGACAGGTTCGCCGAGGATCAGCGCGCCGAGCGCGACCGCGACGACCGGATTCACGTACATGCAGCTACTCGCGATGATCGGGCTCGTGTGCCGGATCAGGAATCCGTACGCGATATACGCCAGCATCGTGCCAACCAGCATCAGGTAGAGAAACGAGACGACCGGCCAGAAGTCGATCGAGAGCAACCGCTCGCCCACCACCCACGCGACGATCGTCGAGCTTGCGCCGCCTAGGCCGATCTGCAGCGCCGTCGACAGAAGCAGGTCGGACGGCAGCTTGAGGCGTCCCGCCAGATGCGCGCCGCCCGCCCAGAAGAGCGCGCCGCCGAGAATCACGATGGTGCCGAGCGTCGAGCTCGGCGATGCGTCGCCGTGGTTGAGGACGACGATCCCGAAAAGCCCGAGGCCGACCGCCACCCACTCGCCTTTGGCGATCTGTCGTCCGGCGACGGCCGCGATCACCGTTGCGAACAGCGGCACGGTCGCGACCATGACCGCCGCGGTCCCGGTGCCGACGCTGCGCATGCCGAGCGCGAGCAACCCGCTCGACAGCCCGACGAGCATCGTGCCGACGATCCCGGCGTTGCGCACTTCGAGCAGCGTCGGCATGGCAGGCTTGCGGCGCACCGCCAGCACGAAGAGGCCGATGCCGGCAAACAGATTGCGCAGCCCGGAGAGCAGAAGCGGCGGAAACGATTCGAGCGCAACGTGCACCGCGAGATAGGTCGATCCCCAAACGAGATAGACGACGGCGAGCGAAAGCGCGATCTGGCCGTTGCGCGATTGCGGCAAACGCAGGCGAAAAGGAAGAGAGAAACGCGGTGTCATGCGCTTAAGCCCGGACCGGTAAGCGTAGAGCACGCGCGGGGGTCACCAGATAGCTTGAGCGCGTGCGCCGCGTCGCGGACGCGGCAAACCGGGCAAGGCAGGACGGCATGTCGAACAGATAGAGCAAGAAGGCCGCAATTCACGGCCAATAATGAGATGACGGGCGCTTTTAGACGCCCGTCGCGTACCGGCAGCATTATGCAATACGGAACTATAAATGAACGTCGAGCCGGGCTGAAAGAAATGTAAATGATGTTTGTTGACGACAGTCGGTGACGTTTGCCGACCCCGCGCGATTCACCGCTCGACCGGTTTGACGGACACGATGCCGGGCGTCGCGCCCGCCTCGCCCGGATGCAGCGTCACGCGCCAGGCCTCGTGATCGGCGAACGGAAATTGGGCGAACGCGCTCTTGACCAGATACGGGCCGGCGTGAAGCGGGTCGGCGTCATGATCGCGGCTCGATACCGTCACGCGATAGATTTCGCGGCCGGTCGTCCGCTCAAAGAAGCGCAAGGTCAGCGAATGGACGAATGGGCGCATCCCAGGCCACGAAAAACCGGCCGATGACGGCTCGCCGCAACCGGCGGTGGCGCAGCCGCTCGCGGCGCGCACCGCGGCGGGATGCGTGTCGTAGGCGAGCGACACGAGATAGCGCGAGTGGCTCGCGGCCGGCGCTGAAGCGTCGCCTCGTCCAGCGACGGCCGGCACGGCGGAGCTCGGCGCGTGTCCGTCGGACGGTTGGCCATCCACGAATCCACGTTGCGCCAGTTCATCGCGCACGAGCGCTTCGTATTGCGCTTGCAGCGGATTCTCCCCCTGCGACGGCGAGCGCACCAGCTCGTACGTCCGCTCGTCGCCGAACCCGGCCGGCCCATTCGACGCGCGCACATCGGTGTTCACATCGGCGCAGCCGGACAACATCGCCGCAGCGAGCGCAGCGCAGATCCAATAGCGTTTCACGTTGCTCACTCTGCTTCGACTCCAATAGTTGCGCGGCTCGTCCAAGGGTTGCGCGGCT
>Ga0070733_10002965_pt1 | contig 11762 bp, 10 predicted proteins | sample Coa_R1_9_FD_66450 | JGI IMG/M metagenome (GOLD analysis project Ga0070733, IMG submission 66450) | Surface soil microbial communities from Centralia Pennsylvania, which are recovering from an underground coalmine fire - Coalmine... | ecosystem: Environmental > Terrestrial > Soil > Unclassified ... | reverse complement strand
TACGGTGGTTCGGGGTTGGCAGGTTCACAAAACCCCGCTAACCTATGCGCCAATCAGCCTCCCGCAGAGCAGGCGGAAGGGTTCTGTTCGGGCTTCAATCCCACGATCCCCCCTAACGGCGCTACCGTAATTCCGCCAGTCACGCCGGTTGGTTACACCACAGCATTGAATCAATTGGTCAACTCAACTGCGCCCGATAAGGGCGTTGGCTTGACACTAAACATTCCAATTCGCAACCGCAACGCTGACGCTTTGCAAGTACGCGCGGAATTGGAATATCGCCAGGCGCAGATGCGCGAGCAGCAAATCGAAAACCAGATTCGCATCGAGGTCCGCAACGCCCAGTTCCAAGTGGTGCAAAACCGAGCTGCTGTCGCAGCGGCGCAGGCAGCGGTAAGGCTAGGTCATGAGTCTCTGGATGCAGAACAGAAGAAGTTAAATCTTGGCGCTTCCACGAGCACTCTGGTTCTGCAGAACCAATCTATTTTGGCGACCAACGAATCCAATTTGGTTTCGGCGATGGCCGCCTACGAGAAATCGCGTATTGAGATGGATCGAGCCACGGGCCTTCTGTTGGACCATGCGGGAATCGTGATGGGGGACGCCGAGCGCGGACAGGTCACGCATATGCCGAATGTACCTTATGTCACGCCGCGCAAGGACATGAAGTCTGTGATGGACGCTCCTCAGCAACAGCAACCCCAGAATTAGTGCGGCTGTACAGCTTACGGATGGTGCGTTGCAATCGACGAGTGCAACCTTGAAAAGGGCGGGATTCTAAGCCGCCCCTTTCTTAAACTGCAACGCCGAGAATTGTTCCGCGAGGCTGATTGGCAAGTTCGCGCCGGCCGCTCTTCGGTGTTCATCTCCACGATGAATCGCGCCTTTATAAATCTTTACAATTTCTGTCCATATACTTAGCCGCTTCCAAAGCTACTCTAGTGTGTCCCCAGGAATTTGGGGGCATCCAATCTCGATATTGAGAAGCGTCGCAATATTCATCAAGAAGTCTCTACGAATAACAAGGAGATAAGAAATGCGTTTGCTTAGTTTGAACTCCGCCAGGCGGCCAGTTGTAATCATCGCTCTCGCCGGTGCGTTGACCTTAAGTGGATGGGCGCAGAACACACAACCGGCTCAATCCGGATTGCCCCAGGCGCCCCAGTCCACGCCGGTGCCAGCGCCGCAGTCACCGCAGTATGTCTCGGTGGACTATTCGAAACCGCGCTCCCAGTTTCCCAATGTGGTCGCCCCCTATAAACCAGGCTACGTGCCACCGCCGAACCTGAATAACACGGACCGCATTCAACAGTTGATGCGTGACGGCAAGATTATGCTTTCGATGAACGACGCAGTTGCGTTGGCTCTGGAGAACAATCTTGATCTGGTGTTGGCGCGGTACAACCTGAACATCGCGGACACGGACGTCTTGCGAGCCGAGTCGGGCGCCAATATTCTTGGCGTGAATACAGGCATAGTGCAAAATACGCCCGGTGGCGGCGTGGGCGGCCTAAGCGGAACGGTCGGATCGGGCGCGGGCGGCACAAGTGTAGCTGCCGGCGGCGTGGGCACCGGTACGAATGGCTTGGTCAGCTCTACTTTGGGCATTGGTTCGCCCATCACGAGCTTCGATCCCGTTATCAACAGCACGCTTCAGATGGACCGCGACTTCACCCAATCCACCAGCGTGTTCAGCCCAGTTCCTATCGCCAATACCAACACGGGTACAGCCGACTTCAGCTACCTGCAAGGCTTTCACACCGGTACGAATTTCGCAGTGGGATTCAACAATACGCACGTTACCACCAACCTCCCAACCAGCGAGTACACTCCCAGCCTTAATTCTGGCCTGCAGTTCAGGCTTACGCAGAACCTGTTGCAAGGGTTTGGCTTCGTGGCCAACACGCGGTTCATCCGAATCGCCAAGAATAACCGTGAGATTTCCGACGTTGCCTTCCGCCTGCAAATCATCACAACCGTAGACCAAATCGAAAACCTGTACTGGGATCTGGTATTTGCTTATGAGAACGTGCGGGTTCAGCAGGAGGCGCTGACTTTTGCCGAGAGGACGCTTGCCGACAACAAGAAGCAAGTGCAATTTGGAACTCTGCCGCCGATCCAGGTCGTGAGCGCGCAGAGCACCGTTTCTACTGATCAGCAGGCGTTGATCCTCGCCCAAACGAATCTGGAACTGCAGGAATTGTTGATGAAGAATGCGCTCAGCCGCACGCTGGAAGATCCTAAGCTCGGAAGCGCCGACGTGATTCCTACCTCCACCATGCAATTACCTGAGCAGGAGTCGGTAGTGCCAGTGCAAGATTTGATCGGTGACGCGCTCGGTCATCGGGCGGAATTGGCTGAATCGCGAATCGATCTGAACAGCCGCGAGCTCAACAACAAAGCCGTTCGCAACGCCATGCTGCCTACTCTCGATCTGTTCGCATATTATGGCGGATCGGGTATCGGCGGAAATGTGAACCCGGTGCTGTTGCCGCCGTCGCTAGGTGGCACTTGCACGACTGCGACGAGTAGCTTTGGGTGCTTTAATCCGCCGACCGCCGCTCCTCCGTTCCGCAATGGCGGTCCGGTCAGCACCGCCAACACGTTTAGTCAGCTCGTCAACGGCACTGCGCCCGACAAGGGAGTTGGGCTGACTCTTACCATCCCCATCCGAAATCGGCAGGCGCAAGCGGACCAGGTGCGTGCCGAGTTGGAATATCGACAGGCGCAGGTCCGCCTGCAGCAGCTCGTGAATCAAGTTCGCATTGAGGTGCGCAACGCGCAGTTCGCACTGCAACAAAACCGAGCCAGCGTTCAAGCCGCGCAGGCCGCGGTTGATTTTGCTCGCGAGACGCTGGACGCGGAGCAACAGAAGTTGGCAGTCGGAGTCTCCAACCCGACCGCGGTGTTGCAGGACCAGACCGGCCTGACCACGGCCGAGTCAAATCTAGTGTCTGCTAAAGCGGCTTACGAAAAGGCGCGCGTTGAGTTGGACCGCGCTACCGGCCTTTTGCTCGATCACGCCGGAATCGTTATGGCCGATGCGGAACGTGGCGAGGTGACTCATATGCCGAATGTTCCCTACATCGCGCCACGGCAAGATGCGCAGCCGGGCGCAGCTTCGCAGCCTCAGCCCCCGGGTTATTGATTGGGATTCGGCCCTGCTTGCTTCGCATTTAATGGCAGGGCCGAGTGCTTTGTACTTTCAGTCTTCGCAATCTCCGATGTATTCTTCCACGCGTGACCCTGTCGGTCGTTTTCATCACGCAGAACGAAGAACCCAATCTCCCGCGCACGCTTGAAAGCGTACAGCCGTTGGTGAGCGATGGTAAGGGAGAAATCATTGTGGTGGATTCCGGCTCGACCGACCGCACCGTCGAGATCGCACAATCTTTTGGCGCGAAGGTCTTTGTCGAGGCATGGAAAGGTTTTGCCGCGCAGAAAAATTCGGCAATGGATAAAGCGTCGATGGATTGGGTCCTGCAACTGGATGCGGATGAGGCGCTGGAACCGGGGCTCGCCGCGGAAATCGAAGTCGCGCTGAAGGGAGACTCACCTCTGAAAGGTTTCTGGATCCCTCGGAAGAACTATTTTCTCGGCCGCTGGATCAAGCACGGTGGCTTCTATCCCGACCCAAAATTACGACTCATTCGCCGTGGTGCAGGAAGATTCGAAGAATACGGCGCGCATCCCACGATTAAAGTGGATGGCCCATCGAGCACGCTTTCCCACGCGTTGATTCACAATGCCTATCCCACCCTGCGCGGCTACATCGACCACATGAACAGCTATTCTTCGATGGGTGCCGAGGTCGCCGTGGCCAAGCGTTATCGCGGGTTCAGCGTTACTAATATCGTGTTTCGGCCACTGCTGACTTTCATTTACAACTACTTTTTCCGGCTCGGCTTCCTTGACGGTCGCGAGGGGTTGCTGCTGCATCTGTATCACTCGGCGTACGTCTCATGGAAATATTCCAAAGCCTGGGAACTGTCACGACCAAACGCTTCGAAAGATTGAATGCCTCGTAGAGGCGTAGCTTGCTACGCCTCCCGCCTTGCAGATGAACGCCCCGCCCGCCTATCATCAAATCTAGACGGGGTGTTCATGGCTGACAAGAAACCTTCCAAGCCGCAAGTTGCAGAAAGCCCGATTGCCGATGTGTTTGAGGGGCGCCATCCTTCCGAAACAGAGAAACAGTGGGCGGAAAAGATCCTGGCGCCGACCTTGGAGAAATCTCCCGAGCGGCCGGTTGGCGCGCCCACGGGTACGAACCTTGACGAGAACGGGCACGCACGCTTTTCCACAATTTCGAATGTTCCCGTCCGCCGCCTCTACACTCAGGCCGATCTGCCCGAGGACTGGAATTACGATCAGTATCTCGGCTTTCCCGGCCAGCCACCGTTTACACGCGGCATCCATGCTTCCGGGTATCGCGGCAAACTTTTTACCATGCGCCAGTTCTCCGGCTTTGCCTCGCCGGAGGAGACGAACCAGCGCTATAAATATTTGCTCGAACACGGCGGCGGAGGCCTTTCGGTCGCCTTCGACCTGCCCACCCTGATGGGCTACGACTCTGATCATCCAGCCAGTGAAGGCGAAGTCGGCAAATGCGGCGTAGCCATCGATTCGCTTGAGGACATGGAAATCCTCTTCGACGGAATTAATCTCGAGAACACGACAGTCTCGATGACCATCAATTCGCCCGCTTCAGTACTTTGGGCAATGTTTTTGGTCGTTGCAGAACACCAAGGCGCGGATTGGAAGAAAATTTCCGGAACCATTCAAAACGATATCCTCAAGGAATACATCGCTCAGAAGGAATACATTTATCCGCCCGCGCCGTCGATGCGCTTGGTGGTCGATACCTTCGAGTTCGGATCGAAATTTACCCCTCGCTTCAACACCATTTCAATCAGTGGATATCACATTCGCGAGGCCGGTTCGACAGCCCTACAGGAGTTGGCGTTCACTCTTTATGACGGCGTGGAATATGTGGAATGGGCGCAACGGCGTGGTCTTGATGTGGATGAATTCGGTCCTCGGCTCAGCTTCTTTTTCAATGCGCACAACGATTTCTTCGAAGAGATTGCGAAGTATCGGGCTGCCCGCAAGATCTGGTACCAGGTGATGAAAGACCGTTTCCAGGCTAAGAACCAACGCACCTGGTTGCTGCGATTCCATACGCAGACCGCCGGAGTTTCGCTGACTGCCCAGCAACCGTTAAACAACATTGCGCGCGCAGCCATTCAGGCAATGGCCGCTGTACTTGGCGGAACCCAGTCGCTGCACGTCGATGGTTACGACGAAGCCCTTGCCTTGCCCACCGAAGAAGCCGCGCGAATCGCGTTGCGCACGCAGCAAATCATCGGCTATGAGTCTGGTGTCGTGCAGACGGTGGACCCGCTGGGAGGATCGTATTTTCTTGAGAACCTAACCCTGGCGATGGAGAAAGGCGCGTTCGATTATTTTGGCAAGCTTGACGCCATGGGCGGCATGGTCAAAGCCATTGAGCGCGGATATCCCCAAAGAGAAGTTGCTGAGGCTTCCTACCAGTTTCAGCGGGCGGCTGAAGCCAAAGAAAAGATCATGGTTGGGGCAAATGACTTTGTGGTCGAGGAAGAGTCGCCTACCATTCTCTACATTGACGAAAGCGTCGCTCGCCACCAGAGCGCGAAATTGAAAGCTCTGCGGGCGCGGCGGTCGAACGAGGAAGTGCAACGACGTCTGCAATCTTTGAAGAAAGCAGCCGCCGAGGAACCGAAAGCAAGCTCCAGCGGAAATGTATCATCCGCGAACACAATGCCTTACATCGTCGATGCGGTGCGTGCGTATGCCACTGTCGGCGAGATTTGCGATGCGCTTCGTGAGGTGTATGGAACGTACACTGAGGCGAGCATCACCTGACATATACCGTGGTATAGTGGTATATGTCAATTACCTCTAGGCCGTTCAACGGCCAGATTCATGTTAGAGTCTCCTCCAGCGTTCACAAAGAGGTTGCCAAGGAAGCCTTTGAGAGGGGTACTTCCATTAGCGGCATTTTCGCCCAGGCCCTGATCGTTAGACGGGCGCTCAGGAACGTTGATCCCTGGAAATCAATCTCCGAGGTTCGGGCTGCCAACCGTGGCATTGCGGCCCCGGATGTCGAGCGAGCGGTTGCGAAGGCCGTAAAGGCAGTTAGAAAAGACCGGCGTGCCTGACGACAAAATCCGTCCCCGATTGGTCATCGATACCAATGTCTTCGTGAGCGGGTTGATTTCCGCCGCAGGTTCGCCCGCCCAGATACTAAGGGCCATTCAGCGCAGGAAGGTCATCCATCTGGTTTCAGACCCTATCGTGGAAGAATATCTGCGTGTGCTCGACTATCCACAGATCCGAAAATTCAAGAAAATTACAGATGAATTTGTCGCGGACATCGCCGCCTATCTTGTTTATCAAACGGAGCGAGTGGAACTCGTTTCAAACGTCAGGCTGAGCCCCGACCCGGACGATGACGTTTTTCTGGAAACCGCTGTGGATGGCAAAGCGAACTGGTTGGTCACAAACGACAAAGCCGACTTGCTTTCATTGCGGACGGTGGAGGGCATCCCCATCGTTTCAGCCAGAGAAGCGATAATGCGACTGAGGCTCTAGAACGAATGTGGTCAGTGGTCCCAAAGCCCGTACGCGACGGTTGAAATGGCCAGCATCCGCTCTGGCTGCTATCCTTATAGCTGTGACTTTCGTCAAATCTTCGTATGCGCAAAGCTATCAACCACCTGAAAAAGTCAGATCCCGTCCTGCGAGCTATCATTGAGCGCGTCGGCCCCTGTCGTATGGAATTTGGGGAGCCAGTGTTTCATAGTCTTGCCGAAGCTATTGTCTACCAGCAATTAAATGGGAAAGCGGCAGTAACCATTTTCAATCGATTCGCGGCCCTCGCCGGAGAACCGGTCACTCCGGAAGGAATCCTCAAACTCACACCCGAGAACATGCGCGCCGTGGGACTCTCGAAGCAAAAATCGTCCTATCTCTTCGACATGGCAGAACGTGCTATTCGTGGCGAGCTCGACTTCACTCGCCTTCCGGGTTTGACCGACGAAGAGGTGATTAAACACTTGACCCAAGTCAAAGGAGTCGGTGTTTGGACCGCGCACATGTTTCTAATGTTCACGCTGAAGCGACCGAATGTTTTGCCGACCGGTGATTTCGGTGTCCAAATGGCGATCAAGAAGCATTACGGGAAACGCAAGCTGCCCAAACCGCTGCAGATGGAGAAGATCGCCAGACCGTGGGAACCCTATCGGAGCATCGCCTGCTGGTATTTGTGGCGAAGTTTGGATATCAAGACGGTGTAGGAGTCACTAATCCCAAAGGACACGAAGGAAAGCCACGAGGATCTCGTCAAATTGGTTGATTCTCCCGTCCCTGTTGTATTCTAGAGCGTTCGCATTCCCGTGGAGTTCTGATCTCCGCGGAAGGAGAAAATGCCCACCGAGCAAAAAATTCGCGTGCTGGTTGCCAAGCCAGGCCTGGACGGTCATGATCGAGGCGCGAAAGTGATAGCGCGTGCACTGCGCGACGCCGGCATGGAAGTTATCTACACCGGCTTGCGTCAGACTCCCGAGATGATCGTGAGCGCAGCGGTGCAGGAAGACGTCAACGTCATCGGCCTGTCGATTCTTTCTGGCGCACACAATGCTATCGTTCCTCGGGTAATGGACCTGCTCAAGCACAACAAGATGGACGATGTGATCGTAATCGTAGGCGGCATCATTCCTGATCAAGATGTGGCTCATCTGAAACAAATTGGGGTGGCGGCTATTTTTCAGCCGGGCACCGCGATGGACGCAATCGTTCAATTCATTCGCGCTAACATCAAACCGCGAACCGTGCCGACGGCTGGTTGATGAGCGAAATCAGCAGCTCTCGTCTGCGCGACGCTCTGGCTCGCACGATCGGCCCCACTCCCTGGTATTGGAAGACTTTTCCGCGCGTGAATTCCGCCTCTGGCCAGCGCTTTGCGTGGACTCATCACGGTAGCGAAGGTCCGCTGGGTTATGTAATCTCGCTCGCTTTGGTGCAAGAACCCGACAAGCCGCGTCTGGCTCTGAATACCTACTGCCGTCCATTTTTCGTTCCGCCGTCGCATCTCGGCATCTGGTGTCCAGAGGGACGGAGCATCGGCTCGCGTGCTTTGATCTTGACCAGCTTAAAGCTTTCGATCTGGCAGAAATCGCCGGATGGTTCAAGCAATCGTCAGAACGGATTTACGCTGCCACTGCTCCAATCGCCGATTTTGAGGTTCCGCTTGGTCTCGATGCTGGCATGCACAAGTTTGAAGTCCCAGCTGAGATGCGGTCGGTGGATGAGCTGATTGTTCCCACGAGTTATCCAGCAAAAAGAAATGACGATCCGGCGTTTGCTTTGTACGTGTTCTATCTGCAGGCAGGACTGGTTGAGGTTCTGCCACAGAAGTGGTTCACGGCCAGCCAATATCAGGTTGGGAAGCAATGGATCCCACGCGCCGATCGCGACCCTGAGTCGCATCGCATCTTTGGGGAATGCTTCGGAGTAGGAAGTTTTCTGCTACAAGAGGATGGCTGCCGGATAGATGAGTGGATCGAAAAAAACACTTAGCATTTGGTATTCGATATAGGCCTTGCACGACCATTAGCTCGAGCGCCACGTCTAACTGCTGAATGGCGACGACTGAGTTCTTCGATCTCGAACAGGTTGATGGCGTCCGCGTGTTGCGTCTGAAATCCGACGACGCTACGAATCGCCTGACGCGAGCATGCGTGCTGGCGCTGATCGATGTATTCGGGGACGCGGCGCGAAAAGCGAAGCCGCTCATAATTGCGGGAAGCGAAAGATTCTTCTCGGCTGGCGCAGATCTGAGAGAGATTATGGCTCTGACCGGACCTGCTGCACTCGAATTTTCGCGAATGGGTCAGACGCTGATGAACGCGATCGAACGCTTTCCATCGCCAGTGTATGCGGCAATTTCCGGATACTGCATGGGCGGCGGTCTTGATCTCGCTCTGGCTTGTCACCGGCGAATCGCTTCGCCCAATGCCGTTCTCGCACATCGCGGGGCGGCGCTGGGGCTCATCACCGGCTGGGGTGGAACTCAACGGTTGCCGCGGCTGGTGGGTAAGGTGAAGGCGCTCGAACTTTTTGTTGTGGCTGAGAAGGTTCAGGCTAGAGACGCGATGAGGTACGGACTGGTCGAGGCTGTGGCGGAAAATCCGGTTGCTGAGGCCGTTCGGCAGATTCAAGTGCACCACATTCAGTCGAGGCACTGAATCTCAGTTTGCGCGCTGCGGCTTTGCTGTTATACCGTAAATGGTTCTTGGTGCTGTTCTCCTCATGCCTGACCGATACGAATCCAGCGCGCCCTCGAGTTCTACCGTCCTCGAAACCCACGTCGATGCGACTTCCCCGCGTTTTGAAGCGAACATGCGTTTCCTGGCCGACATGGTTTCACAGGTGCGCAATGAAGAGGAGAAAATCCGTGAGGGCGGTGGGGCAAGAGCAATCGAGAGCCAGCACAATAAGGGACGGCTGACCGCTCGCGAACGCATTAACCTCTTGGTTGACCCCGGCACTTTTTTTGAAATCGGTTCTTTTGCCGCCCATGGCATGTACGAAGAGTGGGGTGGGGCACCCGCGGCGGGGGTAATCACTGGGTTGGGACGCATCCACACCAGGCTGGTGATGATTATCGCGAACGACGCCACGGTAAAAGCCGGTGCATTTTTTCCCATGACGTCGAAGAAGGTCATTCGGGCCCAGAACATCGCCATAGAAAATCGTGTTCCGACCATGTATTTGGTCGACTCTGCGGGTGTTTTCCTGCCCTTGCAGGAGGACGTATTTCCTGACACCGATGATTTCGGACGAGTCTTCCGGAATAATGCGGTGATGTCGGCGATGGGAATCCCGCAGATCGCGGCTATTATGGGGATGTGCGTAGCGGGCGGCGGATATCTGCCCGTGATGTGCGATCACGTGCTCATGACCGACGGCAGCGGGCTTTTCCTCGCCGGTCCGGCGTTGGTGCAGGCAGCGATTGGACAAAAAGTGTCTGCCGAGGAACTGGGCGGCGCGGCTATGCACTCGGCCATCAGCGGCACGGTGGACTTCCGCGAACCCAACGACGAGGCCTGCCTGGCGCGGATTCGCGCGATCGTTGAAAAGTGGGGCTACCGTCGACAGTCTCCCTGGGACCGCAAGAAACCGGAAGACCCGGTGCTGGCCGCAGAGGAAATTTACGGCATCTACGATCCCTCCCCGGGACGGCCTTACGATATGAAGGAGATTGTTGCGCGCATCGTGGATGGCAGTCGCTTCGACGAATACAAGTCTGAGTACGGGAAAACACTGCTCTGTGGCTACGCGCGCATCGGAGGCTTTGCCGTGGGGATTGTCGCCAATCAGAAACTTCACGCCCAGGCAACCGACCACGAGGGCCATAAGCGGATGGAGTTCGGCGGCGTCATTTATACAGAGTCCGCGGAGAAAGCCGCGCGCTTCATCATGGATTGCAATCAGAACCTGATTCCGCTGGTTTTCTTCCACGACGTAAACGGGTTCATGGTGGGGCGTGATGCGGAGTGGAGCGGCATCATCAAAGCGGGCGCGAAGATGGTGAACGCGGTTTCAAATTCGGTTGTGCCGAAGATTACCGTGATCATTGGAGGATCGTTTGGTGCTGGACATTACGCCATGTGCGGCAAAGCTTACGATCCGCGCTTTCTGTTTGCATGGCCAACCGCGCGCTATGCTGTGATGAGCGGCGATTCGGCTGCCGGAACGCTGGTAGAAATCAAGATCAAGCAACTGGAGCGCAGCGGAAAAACCTTGAGCGAAGCGGAAAAAAAAGAGCTTTACGACGCGACGAAGCGGGTCTACAACGAACAGACGGATCCGCGTTATGGCGCGGCCCGGTTATGGATCGACAAAATCATCGACCCAATCGAAACGCGCGATGCGATCACGCTCGCTTTGGAGGCCGCGGCTCTCAATCCGGAAGTGGCCGAGTTCAAGGCAGGAGTGCTGCAGACTTAGCCATGGATTTTCGCGGATCAACACAGATATATACTGCCTGAAACGCTTGCTGAACTGCAGTAATCCGTGAGAATCCGTACGATCCGTGTGCAGATCTTAAAATGTCTGATTCCGTCAAACTCGTTGAATGTCCGCGCGATGCATGGCAGGGGCTGAAAATGCAAATCCCTGCGCACATCAAGCTGGAGTACTTGCGAGCCTTGATCAGCGCGGGATTTAAGCACATCGACGCTATGTCCTTTGTGTCACCCGCAGCCGTGCCCCAGATGGCCGACTCGGAAGAAGTTGCGAAGGAACTCGACCCTCCGGACGATATCGAGATCATTGGCATCGTCGTAAACGAAAAAGGCGCGCAGCGGGCCATCAACACTAACGTCGTGAGCACGCTGGGATTTCCGTATTCGGTTTCGCCCACATTTTTGCGTAACAACCAGCGCCAGACGCTTGACGAAGCCATTGACGAACTGGAGAAAATAAAAAACAAAAGCCAAGACGCGGGACTTGATACAGTCGTATACATCTCGATGGCGTTCGGAAATCCTTACGGTGACCAATGGAGTGTCGGAGAAGTCGTCGACGCAGTCGACCTGCTTGAATCTTACGGCGTACGCACGGTCTCTCTCGCGGACACGGTTGGGATGGCGGATTCGGGACGGATTGGTGAACTCGTTTCCGCGGTGATCTCTAAGTACGACTACCTTGAGATTGGA
>Ga0070733_10002964_pt1 | contig 11767 bp, 9 predicted proteins | sample Coa_R1_9_FD_66450 | JGI IMG/M metagenome (GOLD analysis project Ga0070733, IMG submission 66450) | Surface soil microbial communities from Centralia Pennsylvania, which are recovering from an underground coalmine fire - Coalmine... | ecosystem: Environmental > Terrestrial > Soil > Unclassified ... | reverse complement strand
AGTCCAGGTGAACCTTGGCTACACCAAAATTTTCGCCCCCGACGACGGCACCGTGGGTGAACGCCAAGTTCGGCCCGGGCAACTAGTCTCTCCCGGCACGCAGGTGATCTCTTTTGTCGCCCTCACCAAGTGGGTACAGGCAAACTATCGAGAAACTCAATTGACCAACGTGAAGGTTGGGGATCCTGCCGAACTTCGGATTGACGAATATCCCGACGCACGAATTCGCGGCAAGGTAACGGAGATTGCGCCGGCCAGCGGGTCGCAATTCGCTCTGTTACCGCCCGACAACGCCACCGGCAACTACACGAAAGTCGTGCAGCGTATTGCTGTGAAGATCGCACTGGACGATGCGACGCTGGCGACGACGCTGCGCCCCGGACTTTCCGTGGTGGCAACCGTCCGCACCAAAGACTGACCGAAAACTAGGACGATTCGGAACCTATGGCAGCATCGACCATCACCATTCGCCCGTCCGCGGTAGAGATCGCTCGCGCTGCCGCCGCTGCTATCCCGTCTGAAGTATCGACGCGTCCTCTTCTCGGTATTCTGGGCGTCGTCACGGGCGCCGGACTCGTCACCCTTGCCGGCCGTATGCTCAGTCTCGGCCTTGCCGATCTGAGGGGGCACGTCGGCATAAGCTTGGACGACGGCGCCTGGCTCGACAGTGCCTACAATGCATCGCTCATGTTTATCGGACCGTTTACGGTCTTCCTCGGAGGTCTGCTAGGGCCGCGGCGCATACTGCTGTCCGCCGCAGGAGTGTTTGCGCTAACTTCTATTTTTCTACCCGTCATCCATAGCTACAGCCTCCTTATTGTTGCGCTTATCATTGCCGGGCTGACGTCGGGCACTTTCTATCCGCTCACACTGACGTTTGCACTTCGCAACATTCCGCTGCGATACCTTCCTTTCACGATCGCTCTCTACGCGATCTTTGTGGATGGCGCGGTGAACATCGCACCTTCTCTCTACGGCTGGTACCGCGACCACCTGTCGTGGCAGTGGATGTTCTGGAACTCAGCTCTAATCGCGCCGCTGATGATGATATGCATCTACTTCGGCATACCGTCGCAGCCGCCGCGCAAGAACAGCGGCACTGCCCCCAGCTTCGCCGGCTTCCTTTACCTTAGCGCCGGATTGGCCCTGGTTTTTGCTGCGCTTCAGCAAGGCCAGCGGCTGGATTGGTGGCGCTCGGGCGTGTTCAACGCGTGGTTCTGGTCCGGATCTTTTTTTCTCCTGTGTGCGCTGGTTCGGAGACTACGCGCTCCTAATCCTCTCGTGGCACTACCTTATCTCGCGAAGTGGAACACGATACTGCTTGGCGGCCTACTCTTCTGGTTCCGCTTCACGCTCTGTACGACCATTATCCTCATTCCACAGTCGCTGGCCATTCATGGTTTCGAAGCAGACCAGATTGCGCCCGCGATCATCTGGAGTGCGATTCCACTCCTTCCGATTGCCTTCATTGCCGCGCTCTTGCTCTTGCGTAAAGTCGATCCACGCTTGCTCTTCGCCGCCGGGCTTTTTTGTACGGCCTACGCTAACTGGCTGTGCTCGCAGTACACCACCACGTGGGCGGCGGAGAACTTCTACCGTACGGAACTGCTCGTCGGTGTCGGACAAGCTTTTGCTTTCATCGGTCTGGTCGGCTGCATTGTGCTGCAAGCAATTTTTGCGGGGGCTTTGGCAAAACCTGAGTGGGTCCTGACCTTTTCGGCCTACTTTCACGTTGTTCGTCTGTTCGGCGGCACCGCAGGCGCCATTTACATGGGGCATTTCATCGCTCAGCGGGAGAAGCTTCACTCGAACCTCCTTGGCCTCCACGTCATGAGTGGGAACTGGATTACCGATCAGAACATTCGTGCCCTGACGACGGGAGTGTACGCAAAGACGTCCGGCGTAGCGGCCGCAGGCGCGCGTGCTGTTGATCTCATTGGAGCCCGGCTGCGTCTACAAGCGTACAGCTTGAGTCTGGTTGACGGATTTCTGCTGATCGCCTGGAGCTGCGCATGTGCCTTGATCCTTGTCGCTTTGCTGCGCAAATCACCTTTGAACTATGGCGATCTCAGCGCCATGCAGCAGATTCCCGGCGCCATGAAGGGGTCGAACCAATGAAAAGAAATACGGCACTATCCGTGCTAGCAGCTACGGCGTTGTCCGCCTGCGTTGTAGTGGGCCAGGAAACAAGCAATACAGCGCCTCCGCCGCGCCACATCACATTGCAGGAAGCCGTTCAGTTTGCGCTCAAGCACAACCACGATATTCGCATCGCCGGTTACACGGTCGAGGAAAAAGCGCAGGCGAAGCAGATCGCGAAGAGTGCATATTTTCCATCGATTCGGAACGACAGCAACTTCATGCATGCGACCGACACCGAGTTGATTCAGATCAAGGCCGGCAGTTTCGGCGTCGCCGGGGGAACGCAACTTCCGCCTGCAGATGCGATTATCAGCCAGGGCGGCAAAAACTTTACGACCAGCGGAACCCAGATCACGCAGCCCTTGACGACTCTGCTCAAGATCAGACGGGAAAACGATGTCGCCCAGGCCGAGTTGATAGCTTCGCGCGAGAAGGCCCAGCATACTGGAAACGACGTTGCTCTCGCCGTTCATCAGATTTACTACCAGATACTCATCGCGCAGGCGCACCGTAGCGCCACCGAAGCGCGGATAAAGGCCTCCGAGGCCCTTCAGCGCGAGCGCATCGAGCAGGTGAAATTCGGCAGCGCACTGGAACAGGAATCGATCGACAGCCGCGCGCAATCCCTGCAAGCCCAGCAGGAAATGCTGACCACCGATCTTCAGCTATCAGACTTGAAGCTAAAGCTCAACGACTTGATCGGCCTGCCCCTGAGGACCGAACTGGATCTGGATGCTGCCGTTACCGCAGCTCCCGATACTTGCCGGCGCGAGGAGTGCGTGACCACGGCTGAAAGCTCACACCCGGAGATCCTTGCGGCCCGTGCCGAGGTGCAAAAAGCTGAGGCTGCAGTTCGCCTGGCCAACACCGATATCTGGGTCCCCGACGTTGAGGCCTTTGCGCGTTACAGCTACCAGGAGAACGTCCCCTTCCTGGCGCGCAACTTCGGAACCTTTGGGGTGCACTTCGGCTACGATCTGTTCGACGGTGGACGTAAACACGGCGTGCGGCGTGAACGTCAGGCACAGTTGGCCCAGGCCAAAGAGCACCTGGCGAAGCTGACGGACGCGGTCGAGCTGTCGGTCGATACCGCGTACAACAAGTTGGAAAGAACGCATCAGATGTTGAAAGTGTCCGAAGAAGTTCTGGCTCTGCGCACTGAGTCGAACCGTGTGCGTCAGCAAGAATTAATACGGGGAGCGGCGCTGAACTCGCAGGCGGATGCCGCAACGGCTCAGGAATACGATGCCAGGGCGCTTCTACTGCAGTCACAGATGGACTACTTGCAGGCACACGACGAACTCGTGGATGCGATGGGCAGCGCGCCTGAATAAAGTTGTTTGTGCAGAGGTATCTCGTTCCCACAGTTCGCGCCGCGGTCAAGTTACATCGGCACGACCCTCAAGCCGCCATCGATCTGCTCCGCGATGCCGTTCAGTACGACCTCGCATTCACCCCGTCGTTCGATTATCTGTACCCGGCCTACATTCGTGGCCTGGCCTACCTGGAGTCAGGCGATGGCCGGTCAGCAGCGGGCGAGTTCCAGAAGCTGATCGACAATCCCGGTTTGTGCTGGGATATATCACCTGCCCTCTGGCCCGGCTTCAAATGGGCCGGGCAAAGAAACTAATGGGCGATAACGCATCTGCCAGCGAATCCTACGAAGAATTCCTTAACATTTGGAAAGATGCCGACCCCGATCTTCCCATCTATCGACAAGCCAAAGCCGAGTATGCCCAGCTCCAAAATCATAGTAACCAGACGCGATGACTACAGCACTTCGGTCGGCAAAGCGAAATGAAAGGTTGCACCTCGTCCCTCATTGGCGGTTGCCCACAGACGGCCACCATGCGACTCCACAATGGTGCGACTGATGGCCAGTCCCATTCCGCTGCCTTGCGGTTTGGTCGTGTAGAACGCAGAAAAGATCTGGTCATTGCTCCCAACCGGCAGTCCCGGGCCGGTATCGCTGACCGAGAACAATAGTTGACCGTCCTTCTGTTGCGATTTCACCGTAAGTTCCCCGCCCGATTCATTCATAGCTTCGATGGCGTTGAGGGCGAGATTCATGAAGACCTGTTGCAGTTGGACGCGGTCCGCCATGATCTTAGGAACTTCGGTGGCAAGTTCAGTGCGCATCTCAATGGAGTATCGGACTGTCTCACCGCGCAACAATGTGAATATTTCGAGGACGATTTCGTTCGCGTCCACCAGTTCACGGTGTGAAGGCGCCTTCTTGTACATCGACCGTATACGATCGATGATATCAGCTGCACGGTTTCCATATTTATCGATTCTAGCGGCTGCCGCGCGGGCCCGATCGAGGTTGGGAGGTTCGTGGCCAAGCCATTCGATGCAGGTATTGGCGCTAGTGATGGCGGCCGCAATTGGCTGTTTGATCTCGTGCGCCAGCGACGCCGCCATTTCCCCCAGCATGCTGACCCGATTGATGTGCGCAAGCTCCGCCTCTAATTGGCGCAGCTTTTCATGCTCTTGCTCGGCGCGCTTTTGGTCGGTAATGTCCTGATTTGTGCCGAACAACAGGTAGGGACGGCCCGAGGCATCCCTTTTCACGTCAGCCATACTGTGGATGACCCGCACCTCCCCGGTAGGACGGAGGATCCGGGCTTCTACGTCGAAGCGAACACCGCCTGCGAGTGCCTCTTCCACCGCCCGGGCCACGAATTGCCAATCGTCAGGGTGAATCTTTTTTCGCGAGACGGCAAGGTCTATCTGGCATTCCTGGGGTTGCATTCCAAAGATGCGATAGATCTCGTCCGACCACACGATGGAATCGGTTACCAGGTCCCATTCCCAGTACCCAACATGGGTGATGGCCTGGGCCTCTTCAAGCTTGGCTTTGCTTTCCTGCAAGGCACGCGAGATCGTTTGCAGGGCTTCCTCAGCGTGCTTTCGGTCAGTAATGTCCTGCACAGTTCCGAACATTTGGATAGGTTGCCCAGACGTGTCCCTTTTCACATCGCCCTGGCTATGGACGATGCGTACTTCTCCCGTCGGCCGGAATATACGAGATTCTGCGGTGTAACGGGCACCGCCGCTGAGAGCCTCCTCCAGTGCCCGAAAGGCAACCTTCCAATCTTCAGGGTGAATCTTTGCTCGTACGGTGGCTAAGTCCATGGGAAATTCTTGAGGCCGCAGTCCGTAGATCCGGTAGGCTTCGTCTGACCAGGTCACGCCATTCGTTACCAGGTCCCATTCCCAGTACCCAACATGCGCGATGCGCTGGGCCTCTTCAAGCTTGGCTTTGCTTTCTGCCAGATAAGCCTCGCTGCGCTGCAAGGTGTGCTCGGTACGCTTGGCATCGTCGATGTCGAGATTAACCCCTATCCAAAACAGCAGCGTTCCATCGCATGTCCGGAGAGGTTCGGCGCGATTGAGGAACCAGCGGTACTCTCCTTCAGCGTTGCGGATTCGAAAACTCACTTGGCCAGCGGAGCCCGTGCGTAGACATGTGGACCAAACCCTGCGCGTTTCTTCGTGGTCCTCCGGATGTAGAAATGGGAGATGGGAATCCCAGGCTGCGCCCGTGTCGATTCCAAAGCGTAGAGGATGGTCTTTTGGGAGACCAAGGTAGTCCCCGGTCCGTTTGTTCACAAAGGTGAGCGCGCCGGACGGAAGGGTATACCAGCCGTTCGTCGGAATCACTTGGAGAGTGGCTTGTAACTGCGCTTCGAGCGTTGCATCCTGATGAGTGGCAGGATGTAACTGCGACGCAAGAAACAACCAGAGTTCTGCCCCGTCATCGACCTTGTGCCCGAAAGCGGTCAGTTCAACGGGTGTGGTGACGCAATCTATTCCGCGCATGCGAACACGCACGCGATACGGAATTCCGGTTGCTAGAGATCTTTGCCAGGAAGCCGTCGCAGCGAGTCGATCCTCGTCCAGAAGAAAGCTGCGCCAGTCAGCTTGTATGATCTCCTCGGCATTGAGGCCGGTGAGGCGTTCCAGAGCTGGATTGCCATACACGCAATCACCGTTGCCCGTGGCCAACCACGCAGGGTAGGGTGAATTCTGAACAAAAGTCCCGACTTTCGTGATGTCAACCATGAGCCAGAGCTAACGCAAAGGAACTCATCCGGTAGGGCATAAACCAACAATGCCGGTTCTTTTCGATTCCGGTCGGCGAATCAACCGATTCCTGCTTCCTGATGGGATGGCGAGACTCTTGGGCCATCAGACCAAATCTTAACTCCGATGCGCAACGTCGTGCGACTCGCAGCCGGATAAAGAAGGGACACGACAGACGTTGGCTGGGGCTCACTACAAGAGTTCGAAAAAATGTCTTCAAGTGGTCAAAGTTGTCTCCGTCACCTGGGTAGGTAATGAGAAATAAAAAGTTGCGCCGCGTCCATCGTTGGCCGTCGCCCACAACCGGCCGCCGTGTGATTCCACAACAGAACGGCTGATGGCCAGCCCTAGCCCGCTGCCTTTCGGCTTGGTGGTGAAAAAAGCAGAAAAGATCTGGTCAACATTCCCAGATGGTAGTCCCGGGCCCGTATCGCTGACCGAGAACAATAGTTCCCCGTCTGGTTCCCGTCGTGATTTCACTGTGAGTTCTCCGCCCACGTCTTTCATGGCTTCGATGGCGTTAAGCATCAGGTTCATGAACACCTGCTGCAATTGCACGCGGTCCGCCAGGACTATGGGCTGCCCAGCAGCAAGTTCCGTTCGCATGGCCACCGATGATCGGGTAGCCTCGCCATCCAGCAGCATAAGAATATCGTGAATGACTCTATTCACTTCCACCAACTCGCGTTGTGGGGGAGAGTACTTGTAGAACGAACGTATGTGATCGATGATCTCCGCCGCGCGGTTCCCATACTCATCGACTTTGGCTGCTGCTGCACGCGCCTTTTCAAGGTTCGGCGGTTCATGCCCGAGCCACGTAATGCAGCTGTTGGCGCTATTGATAGCGGCAGCGATTGGCTGCTTAATTTCGTGTGCCAACGATGCGGCCATTTCTCCCATCATGCTCACACGATTCACGTGCGCAAGCCCTGCCTCAAGCTGACGCAATTGCTCGCGCTCCTGCTCCGCGCGCTTGCGATCTTCAATGTCGGTGAGGACGCCATACCATTTGACGATACTCCCTCGTTCATCTCGCAGCGGCACACCCCGACACAAATGCCAGCGATATTGCCAGTCGGCGCGACGCATGCGCACCTCAATCTCAAGCGGTTCACCGGTAGCGATGCACATACGCCATCTGTGCATGTGTCGCGGAGCATCATCCGGGTGAATGGCAGCGTGCCAGCCTGAACCGGCGGTCTGTTCGGCCGACAAGCCTGTGAATTCCGTCCAACGACTGTTTACGAATGCATTCGAGCCATCCGCATGGGCACTCCAGGCTACAGCAGGAATTGTTTCAATCACATCGCGAAGCTCTTTCTGACTTCGGCGAGCAGCTTCTTCGGCGCGTTTGCGCTCGGTGAGGTCGAGCACGAACGCCACACCCCGGTTCAAGCTTTCATCAAATCTCGCCGCACCGATCAGCACAGGCACGCGGCTGCCGTCTTTCCTCAGGTATTCCTGTTCGAAGGGCTGCAAGCTCCCGGTCATCTTCAGCTTTGGTATCCATAGGCGTTCTTTGTAGTCGGGCCACTCCTGAGGTGTGAGGTCGGTCCAGCACATCTTGCCTGAGAGCAGATCTTCGCGGCCGTATCCCGTTAAGTGCAGAAACGCGTCATTCGCCTCAAGAATCTGCCCTTCTGGGTTCCAGATAAAAATTCCAACGATGCTGGCCTCCACAAGGCGTCTGATCTCTGCTTCGCGTTCCCGGAGTTCACGTTCGGCACTGTAAAGTTGCCGCCTCTCGCTGGCTTCGCGCAACGCCCGGCGGACCGCGGGCGCAAGGCGGGACAGTCGGGTTTTGAGGACGTAATCGGTCGCACCTGTCTTGAGTGCCTCGATCGCAGCTTCTTCACCCATTGTGCCGGAGACGAAGATAAACGGCAGATCAGGCTTGTGCTGCCGCGCCATTTTCAACGCCGACAAGCCGTCGAAGGAGGGTAGGGTGTAATCCGCCAGGATCAAGTCAAACCCGTCCTGCTGAAGCGCTGCGAGAAAGCCGCATTCCGTTTCCACGCGTGTTATTTCACAGGCGAGATCCTCCGCCTGGAGCACGTCCTGCAACAGCTCAACATCGGCGAGGTTGTCTTCCAGATAGAGAAGATGCGAAGGAGAATTCATGGCCTTTTCAGTGATTCCTGACGCTCCCTGGAGGGGGCTCGTTGATCACAGCCCAAAAAACCCCGAGTTCCTTGATTGCGTTCACAAATTCATGGAAATCCACTGGCTTTACCACATAGGCATTGACGCCCAACTTGTAGCTGGCCACCATATCCCTTTCTTCGCGGGATGAGGTCAGCACAACGACCGGAATCATCTTCAGTTTCTCGTCGCTCTTAATCTGTCGCAGAATCTCGAGCCCGTCGATCTTCGGCAGTTTTAGATCGAGAAGAAGGACCGCCGGGTTCGAGGGGGCACGCCGCATGAATTTGCCACGGTAGTACAGATAATCCAGCGCTTGTTCACCATCGGTGGCGACCACCACTTCGTTGGCGAGGTTGTATTCATCCAAAGCGGTCAGCGTAAGCTCAACATCTTTTGGGTCGTCTTCAACCAGTAAGATACGTCCCAGCACGTCCATGTCAGTTTTCTCCGGTGATTTTGGAAAGTGAGAAATAGAAGGTGGCGCCGCCTTCTACTTTGCCCTCCGCCCAGACGCGACCACCATGGCGGTGAACGATGCGCTGAACTGTAGCTAAGCCGATCCCCGTCCCCTCAAAAACCTCCTGCGGATGAAGCCGTTGGAAGACGCCGAAAAGCTTGTTGGAATATTTCATATCGAACCCGACGCCATTGTCCCGCACAAACAGCACCACCTGATCGTTCTTGCGTTCGCTGCATCCGATTTCGATTTCGGGTTCGGATCGCGTACTACTGAATTTCACGGCGTTGGAAATCAAGTTGATCACAACCAGTCGCAGCATCGAGCGATCCCCATACCATTCGGGCAAGGCATCTACCCTCCAGACAATGTTGCGCCCGTTGGCATCCTCGCCTGCTTCCGCTACGGCTTCCTGAACGATCTGCTGCAGGTCGACGCTGGAATAATGAGTTTCCGCGCGGCTTATTCGGGAAAACGCGAGCAAGTCATCGATCAAGCTGCCCATCCGAGTGGCCGCTTCGAGGACCATCGTTAGATACCGCCTGCTTTTTTCATTGAGAGTTGGGGTCGCATTGCTCCGCAATAGCTCCGCAAATCCGGCCACATGGCGCAGGGGCGCGCGCAGGTCGTGCGATATGGAATAGGCAAACGCTTCCAGCTCCTTATTACTGGCTTCCAAGGCTGCCGAGCGCTTTGCGAGTTCGTTATTAAGAGACTCAAGTTCGTCACGACTGGTACGCAAATCTTCTTCGACTCGGCGGCGACTCCTGGCGAACCATGAGACCAGTAACGTGAACAAGGCAAAGATCACGAAATATGGAATTTCCGAGGGTGCAATGTAGAGGGTATAGAGTGGCGGAACGAAGAAGTAGTCGAACGCAAATGAGCACAGGATGACCGTCAGCACAGCGGGGCCCGGCCCTCCATACCAGGAACTAATTGCGCTCGCGAAGATGAAGAGTGGAACCGTCGCGTCGCGGAACCCGAAGTGATCGAGCGCCAGCGCCACCCCCAATGCCACGCCCACGCACAGAACTGCAAACGAGTAGCGTTGGACACTGCTCCAACGCAGCAGCCCAGTCGACGGACGGGCGCCGGAGTCACTCGACGATCGAGGTAAGGCGTTCATTTTTGATCCTACTGCTGATTCGAATTGCCCTATGGGCGGCCGCCACGGAATTCGATTTTCATGACGTTCACCATTACGGAATTGTCCTGGCTTTGTTTATCGCTTGGCTGAGGCTCGATCCAGGTCTTTCGCTTCGTCAGTCCAATTTCCAAATCGAACCATCTTCTCGCGCGATGCCGAGCACGTCAGTTCCGTCCTGGGGAATAGGCCGCGAGATGCCCAATCGCCTCATCTTGGCCAGGAGTGTGGTCCGCTTCAGTCCGAGTTTGATGGCCGCACCGCGTGGTCCACCGACGATCCAGCCAGCCTGCTCCAGCGTCTCCACGATCAGAGCGCGATCGGAATCCTCCAAGCTCATCAAGGACTCAAAGCCCCTGGTGCGATGTCGAATGGGGATCATAGGCTCTCTCTGTTTTGTTTGCAGAGGGTTCGGCAGCACGCCATCCCGCGCAAGAATGACCGCGCGTTCCACTATATTCTGCAATTCGCGGACGTTGCCCGGCCAGGCATACCACTGGAAGGCAGCCATGGTTTCCGGAGGAATCGAGTCGACCGGCTTGCCCATTCGGCGGCTGAAGATGTCCACGAAATGCACTACCAGAGAAGGAATATCTTCGCGGCGCTCGCGGAGCGCAGGCAACAAGATGGGAAAGACGTTCAGACGATAGTAGAGATCATTGCGGAACTGACCGCGCGCTACCATCTTGCCCAGATCCCGATTGGTCGCAGCCACGAGCCGAACATCCACCTTGTGAGTTTTACCGCTTCCGAGTCGCTCGAACTCCTGTTCCTGCAGAACACGCAGCAACTTCGGCTGCAGAGCAGGGGGAATATCGCCTACTTCATCCAAAAACAGCGTGCCTCTATCGGCCATTTCGAAACGCCCGATCTTCTGCGCGATGGCTCCCGTGAAAGCGCCCTTCTCATGACCGAACAACTCACTCTCCAGAAGGTCCAAGGGAATCGCCGCGCAATTCAGCTTGATAAACGCGCGCCCGCAGCGCTGACTTCCATTGTGCACGGCATGGGCAATGAGTTCCTTTCCCGTACCCGTTTCTCCCTCGATGAGTACTGTCGAGTCTGTGGGAGCAACTTGCTCCACCTGAGCGAGGACCGATTCGAGAGCAGCGCTACTGCCTATGATCCGCTCGAACATTCGCTCGGCCTGATCCCCCGCTCCAGCCGTGACTGTTGCATCATCTCCCACAGATGGCTCCCCATGCGACTGCGATGATCCGTCGTTGCTTACATCTCGAGAGCAGCACGAATCCTTTTGAGCAACAGTTGATGATTGAAAGGCTTTGCAAGAAACTCGACTGCACCCCGCCTCATGGCTTGAATACGCATCCGGGCGTCACCATGAGCTGTAATAAAGATCATGGGGACGTTACATTCCTCTTCCTTCAGCTTGGTCTGCAACTCCAAACCCGACATCTTCGGCATGCGGACGTCAACGATCAGGCACGCGGCGTTACGATGCAAATCTGATTTGAGGAAGTCTTCCGCGCACCCGAAACACCGTGCCGCAAGCCCCGCCGCCTCCATAAGGTCGCGCAGCGAATCTTGCATAGCCTCGTCGTCGTCAATGATCGCAATCAATTTGGACTTTTGGTCCACAGGCATGGCGCGAGGATAGCGTGATTGGCAAGCCTGGAACAATCGAACTTTGGTCGGGCAAAACTAGACTTTAGTAGGGTTGAACACTACTTTCGAATGGATTGCCGTTTGACGACGGCAGGCGGGGCCACAACGGATCACAAGAACCTGAGCCTGTCCGCCATCCTGACAAGCTCAGGCAAGGATTT
>Ga0070733_10002962_pt1 | contig 11773 bp, 12 predicted proteins | sample Coa_R1_9_FD_66450 | JGI IMG/M metagenome (GOLD analysis project Ga0070733, IMG submission 66450) | Surface soil microbial communities from Centralia Pennsylvania, which are recovering from an underground coalmine fire - Coalmine... | ecosystem: Environmental > Terrestrial > Soil > Unclassified ... | reverse complement strand
GGTGGGAAATTGCTTCACCGAAGCCGTAATGGACGACGGCACCGAAGTTCACGCCGACGCCTGTGTTTCCGCAGTGCCGCACGACGTGCTGCTGGATTTGCTGCCGCCGGAGTGCTCGGAAGCGAACGCACCGCTGGAGGGCTTGCGGCATCTCAAAACGTCGCCGATCACCGGCGTGCACCTGTGGTACGACCGCCAGGTGATGGCCGAGCCGTTCCTGACGCTGTTGGACCACACCACGCAGTGGGTTTTCAACAAGACGCTTTTGTACAAGCCGGATGAAACGAATCATCACAGGGCACGTCCAACGGAAGTGCAGGCCGCCACGGTTGAGGGTGGCGGGCAATACCTGCAATTGGTGATCAGCGCCTCCTACGATTTGATTCCGCGCTCCCGGCAGGAAATCATCGAAATGTGCCGCCGCGAACTCGCAGACGTGCTGCCGCTTACCCGTGAAGCGCAGCTGCGCAAGGCCACCGTGATCAAGGAAGTGAACGCGACATTTTCGCCGGAACCGGGTTCCGACCAGTGGCGGCCGAGCCAGCGAATTGATCTGCCGAATTTGTACGTCTGCGGCGATTGGACGCGCACCGGTTGGCCCGCAACCATGGAGGGCGCGGTGCGCAGCGGTTACCTGGCAGCTGAGGCGCTACTAGCGGACCGCGGTGAGCGGCGCTCTTTTCTCCAGCCGGATTTGCCGTTCGAAGGCCTCTGCAAATTCTGGGCTGACCGAAACAATGGAGTGCGCTCCTGAGCGATTCGCGCAAAGGAAACGTTTTGTTACCGTTGGTTAACACGCGGAGTGGCCGCATGAACGTCCGATTGATCGTTCCAGGCCCGCACGACAAGATGAAAATGCAGGTTGCAATTTCCGCCGCAGGGGTGTTCTATACAGAGGATGGCTGCCGTTCCTGGCAGCCACGGAATTGCGGTACTCGCGCTGATTTTCTACCTGATAAGCATCCCGGTTTCGGCCAGTGTGTGCATAAGCTGCTCCCCGCGGCGGACGGCAGGCGCCTGTGCCAGCAAAACCACTGCGGTGTATATCGCAGCAATTCCCAACCGGGCCGGATTTTATTGCGGGACTTCTACGGGCCAGAACTTTCACACGCGCGATGAAGAGCTCGAGTGACAGTTACTAGCGGATTTTCTTCCCCCGATTTATTCGGTGGAAGCGTTTGGACCGTTCGATTGCATCAGCGCGGCCGCCAGGCTTTTCCGCGCGGGATTCGATGACCTTTCCACACCCGATTGTGAAATCGTCATAGGCAGAAAATCATTCGGAGTAACATGAATTAACCCCTTAGGAGGTCCGATGGACCGGAAGTATAAGCAGAGGGGCTACAGCGACCGCGATTCCCAGGAAAAGAAAAGAGAAAGAAGCGAACGCCCCAGCGGCGAGCCGCGCCCGAAGCAGGATTCCATGGGCCCGCGCACGCCGCGCATGGTTGGTACGGTGATGAGGGCGCGATGCTCCAGTTGTGGTGCGGTCCTGATGCCCGGATTTGATCCCAATGGTGAATGCCCTCGTTGCCATACCGCGCTGCATTGCTGCAAACAATGCGTGCACTTCGATACGGGCAAGCAGTTCGAGTGCACGCAGCCGATCACAGAACGCGTCGCGAAAAAAGACGCCAAGAACGATTGCACGTTCTTTGAATTTCGCATGACCGTGGAGAAAGACACTTCACCGGTGACCTATGCCAGCGCTACCCCGGCGCCGACAAACCCCGGACGTCCGAACGACGCGCGCAAGGCATTCGAAGATCTCTTCAAGAAGTAGCGGCTTCCATCCACGCGGTCTATCTAGCGTCCGGAAAAATAGCGCCAGTCCATAGCGTTCGTCTTTGACTCCGCCGTTGACTTTGTAGCGGCCAGCTTCAGCTGGGCGCCTTTGCCGCGGCCTTCGTAGCGGCGCACTTCAGTGCGCCATCGATCCGCGGCGCAACTCCGATGGCGGTCTGAAGACGGCCGCTACGAACCCTCTCGACTAGTCTCGTCATTTTCCTGCGCACCAGGATTGCGTTGCTATTTCGGCGGTATGGGGAATAGCATCGGTTCGGCGGAAGGTTCGTTCGCAATTGATTCCAGCCCGGGATAATGCGCCCGCAGCGTGTCCGGCACCTTCACTTTATTTCCCGTCAGCAAGTGAATCAGCTGCAGCGCGTTCACAATCCCTTTCGCTTCAAAGTGATTGTTGGTTACGACGAAGGTGGTGCTGGCATTTTCGGCTACGTGCTCGATGCGCTTGGCCCAGGGATCGAGCTCTTCCTCGGAATACAGATAGTTGTAGCGCTCTGACGGCGGCGACGCAGGGTCGTCGCTGAACCATGTGTCGTAGCGCCGTCCGTGCAGGCGCACGTAGCCGATTGCAGACGTCACGCGTTCGCTGGGGCGGATCGACCGGCCGATCACGGGCTGATCGATGTTGCAGAATCCCACCCCGCGTTGATGCAACAGCTCGTAGAACTCCATTTTCGCCCAGGACGCGTGACGCACTTCCACCACCAGCGGGTAGACGGCAAAGTCATCGAGAATGTGATTCAGTCGCGCGACATTTTCGGGCGTGTTGTGGAATGAAAAGGGGAACTGCAGCAACACCGCGCCCAGACGGTTCGCGTCACGCAGGATATCAAATCCGGCGCGGACGATTTTCACGTCTTCGGCGGTCGCGTTGTCTTCATGCGTGAATTTCTGCCAGAGCTTCGCGGTGAACAGGAAGCGGGGATTTGCGGTGACGTGCTCGAGCCACCGCGCGGCGAAATCCGGCTTCAACGGGTGATAGAACGAGGTATTGATTTCAATCGTGTCGAAAAAATCCGCCAGATAAGCCGCTTCGTGAAATCCCTTCTCGCGCCGCGCGGGATACAGGATCCCTTTCCAGTCGGGATAGGACCAACCGGCAGGCCCCACCAGAATGTGCGCCGGATTGAGTCCCGTGGTTCTCTCTTTCATGGCCACTCTACTATCTCTGAATCATCGCCCGACGAGCGTATGACGCTGACGCGGAGACTGTCAAATCCTGCGAGCGGCGCGGCACACCACACCGCGGCGTGTTCCATTACGGAGCGTGGAAACGGCACACTTCGCTGCAGCGATTTCGAGGTAGTCCAGTTGCAACTCACGTCGCGCAGCGCTATGCTGAGTTTGCCTCGATGCTGCGACTTTTTCCATCCGCAATAAGTGATACACCAGGGTGCCCCGATGAAAATTACTTACAGTCACGTGGATCCCGAATTTCGTGCCATCATTGAACATGAAACGGAACGTCATGCCGCAACTCTGAATCGCATCCTGAAGCGTTATTCTCCTGATGCTGTGTTACTGCACGGCTCGCTGGAAAAAACGCCTCGCAAGACTGAATATAATTTCTCGCTGAATCTGAATGTTCCCACTGGCACGCTGCACTCGACCGGCGTGGGCGCCGACGTCCTGGGCAGCGCCAAGGCCGCGTTCGCCGAACTCGAAGTGCAGGTGAAGAAGCATCAGGCCAAGGTGCGCAAAGACTACGTCTGGAAACGAAAGCGCGCCATCGCCCTGCCGACGCCGCGCGAGACACCTGCAGCGAACTGAGCGGCGCCAAGCGCCGGATCCCGCAGTGGTCGATCCGCCGCGATTCGCGCGTGTTCTGCGTGCAACACCAACTCTGGAGCCGAATCGTTCCTTTCGCGCGCTTGGTGCGTTAGCGAATCGTGGCGAGCCGGCCATTGCCAAACGCCGCGACGCGCAAGTTTCTTCCGCTCACTTCAATTCCTCCTAGGTCCGCGAATTTGTTTCCGTGTAAGATGTTCAGACGTATTTAGGGGCGTAGCTCAGTGGTAGAGCAGCGGCCTTTTAAGCCGAAGGTCGTGGGTTCGATCCCCACCGCCCCTACCAAATGTTGTTGTTTTCAATCTGTTAGGTCGCTGCCGTCTCGCCAATTGGAACACCGTTGCTGGCTAACGTTCCGCTCTGAAGTAGAACAAGAGCGGCGATTTCAATGTTTTGCAGCATTTTGCGAAGAACTCTCAGAGGTGCCAACGGGCACCAGAATCCCCACCGCCTTCATTGATAGACTGTGGGATCGGAGACTCGAAAGCGGCCCGTCAGCGTGAGCTTGATCGGTCGCCGCAGGGCAGCGCGGCTGCCTCCCAAGCGGATGGTAACAGTGGAGGAGAGCACCTGCCTCGTGAGCAGGCGCGCTGTTTGCAGCTTACTTCGGCAGGTAGTGCTCTCTTTTTGAAATTATTCAAAGTGTCTCGTTTGATGCCGCGTGTGGAGTGACTACAACCGGGCGTCACGCCAATTGCGCCCGGCAACACGAAGAAACGGCGTACTGGCAGCACGGTCATTCCTTATGCGAAGTCTCCGTTCTGACATCTTCGAGCATGAGAAGGAATTGGTTTCGATCCAGTTCGCCGCGCGCATAGCGCCCGCGAAGGATTTCCTCGGCTTGCGGAATTCCTGATTTAGATTTAGCAGAGAGTTCCACCTTCCTGAATGCTCGCAGAAGCCACGAGGCGGAGATTACCGCGAGTACAACGACGGCGACTGTCACGATCTGGTCGAAGGGCGGACCCAGTCCAAGACCGGGCGGGCCGGGTCCGAAAAGACCTCCGAGATAGAGGACCAGTAGCAAACCGCAAGCTACAGCGATGAGTTTAGCGGCAGTCATGATCTTCACCTTCTTCGGTTAGTTCTGCGGCGGTCCTGGCTCCGCGCCGTTTGCTGGCGGAGGGGGTGGTGGCGGAGCGTTGCGCAGTCCCGCGGGTCCGACAGGAACTGCAATCGTTTGCCCGTCCGCCGTGATGGTAATCGCATCAAGAATGGTCTTCCCGATTGCGCTCTGACGCTGGTAGCCGGCGATTATGACTTCCGATTTCACTTTCGCCACGGTAGCGATTTGCTCGCCGCTTTCCGGCGGGAAATTCACCAGCATGCCGTTCGAAAGCAGCAAACCCGACACTTCACCTTCGGGACCGTAATTGAATTGCCGAATCGATCCTCGAACCGTGGATGCAGGTGCTTGTGGATAGGCAGACACTCTCTGCGGTGGAGGCGCGCCGGGTCCGCAATCTGCAGGTGGTGGCGGCGGTCCAGGACGACGTTCTCGGCGTGGCGGAGGAGGCGGTGGACCGTCCGGTGATGGTGCGGCAGCCGGTGCATATGCCGGCGGCGGTGGCGGCGGTGCCGTTACCTGTGAGGCCGCCTGTGGCGCACGCGCAGCGGCGGGTATACCTACAATCGTGCTTAGTCCCAAGGCGACGATCCCCGGCGCGAAGAACAGACGTTTCGTTTTCATAAGTGATGTGCTCCTTCGTTCATTTTGGCTGGCAGACGACGCGGGTGCATGCTGCTGGCCAACGAACCAGGCAACTTCAAACTAGTGCAAGTCGAATGAATTGCTGCGCGTAACGGAGGGTCTGTTCTTGCAGAGGGAAATACTGAATTTGCAAAAGTGAACGGAAAGCGTTCAGGGGTTGTTCGCAAAGCGGACGAAAAGGCGCGAGGGCTTGCTGAAAACACAGACCGATGTGTTGGTGCTGCTCGTGCTTTACCTCTGCGGACGAATCGCTTTGTGCGAGAAGAAACGAGTAGCAGCATGGCAAACACTGAACAAGGAAAGCGGCGAAGTCTGTGTTCCCTCGAATGGCTGAACTTTTTTCTCGCCGACGTGCAAACTGGCCTCGGGCCATTCTTGGCGGCCTATCTCGCTTCGAGTGGATGGAATCCGGCCCGTGTGGGTTACGTCCTGACGTTCGGCGGTTTGGTCTCAGTCGCTATGCAGACTCCGGCGGGAGCGGTGATCGACGCCGTGCGTCGCAAACGGGCGCTGCTTGTGGCGAGTCTCGGTGTACTGGTCGCCGGGGCGTTTCTCCTGATGGGGAATCTCAGTCCTGTTAGGGTATATGCCGCACAGTTCCTGATTGGCGGTTCAGGACCTTTTCTCGGGCCGACAGTTGCGGCTATCACACTGGGAATTGTCGGGGCGGGGACTTTTGACAAGCAGTTCGGAAAGAATCAGGCGTTCAATTCCGCAGGGAACGTTTTCACCGCTCTGCTCGTCGCTTATGTCAGCTACAAATTCGGCTACCGCTCGATCTTCGTGATTTCCGCGTTGCTAGCCATTCCCGCTGCAGCGTCTCTTTTTGCCATAGATGCCAGGCAGATCGACTATGCCCGCGCTCGCGGGGCAATCCAAAAACAAGGCCAGATTCAGGCGGAGGGCGTGTCCGCTCTCTTTAAGGACCGTGTCCTTCTTTATTTCTTAGCGACCGCTTTTCTTTTTCACTTAGCGAACGCAGCGATGCTGCCGGAACTGGGCGAGATGCTCTCGAAGGACGACCTGAAGGCCGCTGCCCCGTTGATGTCAGCCTGCATAATCGTGACGCAGCTCGTGATAGCGGTCAGTGCGGCCTGGATTGGAAGACGGGCTGCGACGAAGGGACGAAAGCCGCTCTTGCTCCTCGGTTTCGGTGTCCTTCCGATTCGCGGAGTTCTTTACACCTTAACCCATGCCGTGGGAGCGTTGATCGCCATCCAGACGCTCGACGGAGTGGCGAATGCCATATTCGGCATTGTCTCGATTTTGGTCATCAAAGACAGGACCCAAGGGACAGGCCGCTTCAATGTGGCGGCGGGAACACTTGCGACTATGGTTGGCATCGGGGCGGCCGCCAGCACGACAATCGGTGGCGCGTTGATTCAGCATATGGGCTATCGAGCGTCCTTTCTGGGCTTAGCCGGGATCGCCTCGCTCGCCTTCGCATTGCTTTGGTTCGCGGTCCCTGAAACCCTATCTGAGACGAACGCCTAGGCAGGAGCGAGTCACGCTCGATGCATGTTTCGACAGTCATAATCTGGATAATTTCTCTCGCGAGCATCCTGTGCATGCTCTTGCGTCCGCGAAAGATTGCGGAGGCCTATTGGGTCTGTGGAGGAGGAATTCTCCTCGTTCTTACCCGTTTGATTCCGCTGCACCAGGCAGCTCATGCGGTGTACGAAGGATTGGATGTTTATCTCTTTCTTATAGGGATGATGATTCTCGCTGAATTGGCGCGGGAGGAAGGAGTGTTCGACTGGGTAGCCGATGTGGCGGCGCAGCACGCGAGAAGCTCCCCAGGCCGACTGTTTGTGTTGATCTATCTGGTTGGTACGCTCGTCACTGCACTCCTTTCGAACGATGCAACGGCAGTGGTCCTGACTCCCGGCGTCCTCGCCGTGGTCCGCAGAGCAAAGGTTGATCCCAAGCCATACCTGTTGGCTTGCGCGTTCGTTGCGAATGCGGGGAGTTTTGTTTTTCCAATCTCCAATCCGGCTAACCTTGTCATCTTCGACCAGCACATGCCGCCTCTTGGGATGTGGTTGCGGATTTTCCTTCTTCCTTCTGCGGCTTCCGTCCTGGTCACGTTCGTCTACTTGCGGTGGGCTTCACGCAAGGAGCTCCGTGGCGAAATGCGGGGAGAAGTGAAGCGGGTATTGCTTTCAACGGAAGGAAAACTCTCTCTTGTGGGATTAGCCATTGCGGCGGCGACGCTCGTCTCATCCTCAGCCCTGGGACTTTCGCTGGGCGCACCGACCTGCTGCGCAGCCTTCTTGGCGGTGGCTGGGGTGGCATGGCGTGACCGAAGCATTCCGCTGAAAATTTCCAAGGGTGTGTCCTGGTCTGTCCTGCCATTGGTGGCTGGACTGTTTGTCATCGTAGAAGCATGGCAGAATGCGGGCCTTCTTCGTTTAGGACTAACGGGGCTGCGAGCACTTGCGGAGACCACTACCTGGGTAGCCAAAGGGACAGCCGCTCTCGTGGTAGCGCTACTCTCGAATGGAATGAATAATCTGCCTGTGGGTCTGATGAGCGGTGCCGCGATCCGGCACGCGCAGGAAACAAGCGTTGCAGCACACGCGATCCTGATCGGGGTCGATCTGGGTCCCAATCTTTCGGTGACTGGTTCGCTCGCGACAATTCTCTGGCTTATTGCTCTGCGGCGTGAAAAGGTTGAAATCACTGCCTGGGAATTTTTCAAGATCGGCGTTATCGCCATGCCGGTAGCGCTGATTGCCAGCTTGCTGATGTTGTGGAATTGACTGAGGGATGCCTCATGCGAGGAGATCACAATGCCCGACTGTCTTGCGCACGCGCCCATATCGGCTGCGAACGGATGAGAGGTCCGCGCGGATTGCATGTGATTTCGATTTCCGCCTTATTGCTGGTCTGCATTCTGAATTTCGCGTGGGCAGAACCTTTGTTGTCCCAAGCACCCCCGCCTCCGCCAGCGCCGCGCGGTCTTCCGGGTCCGCCTCGTCTGGACGCGCGCGCGGTTGATGACCATATTCAAAACGTCCGGCGTCATCTTGAGGAAATCAAGCCGAAAGATCAAGATGGTGAGATGTTGATAGCCGTGGCGCGTCGCAATCTGGACAAGGCCGAAGAGAAAGCGCACGCCAGCGATCTCTTCGTTGCGGATCGGTTGGTAGCTGCCTCTGATGCCTTTATACATGCCGCAGAACACCCGCTGCACCTTGAGGAAGGCCCGAAACGTCCTCGCCCCGATGCAGAAGAAATCGCAAGTCACCTGCAACGTGTATATTTTCGTTTGCAACAGGCGGACTTTTTCGCGCGAACGGTCGGCGACGATGATGCGAAGCAGCTTCCGGGCATGGCCCGAAAGTTCTACGAGAGGTCGCTGCAGGCTTACGATAAGAGCGACTGGCTTGGTGCGGACGAGTTTGCGAAGTCAGCGGACGACACGATCCGGGGCCTAGAGAATTTGGCTCAGGCCGCTACGCCACCGCCTCCTCGTCCAAGATGAAAGTCGAGATGAACGGACATGAGTAGCTTCCTTCGGCGGCGCTTGCAATTACAGTTGCTCCTGATCCTTGTTGCCGCTCTGTCGGTCGCCGCTCTCAGCGCGCTACTCATCTGGGACAGCATCCAAAATGCGGAAAACGCCGTGATCGCAGACATGGGCAGACAATTGAGCGCCGCCCTCGGCGAGCTAGGTCACCAATATTCCGACCGGGTGAATTCGGATTCAACATGGACCGCACTACCTGTTTCGACCCAAGATGTTTCCCTGCGAGCCGTTTCACAAGCGGTGTTGCGCTCGTATCCCGGTGTGGAAGGTGGGTATTACGCCGACTCAGAGTTCCTTGGGTATTCTTTCCCCACACACGACAATCCAGCCGCCAAGACCGATGTTCCCTCGGCAGAGCGGTTGGTAATCCAAGAGGTGGCGAATCGGGCAGGCTCGAACGGCAAGGCGCAGCAACTCCTTCGTGGCGGCAATGAACTCGTTCTGATTCTCGCGACTACGGTGCGAGAACCGGGAGTGGTGGTTTGGGCGATGCAGCGCCGTTCGCGCGAACCGGCAGGCGCGGGCCGGAGAGTGTTCCTTGTCGGGCTTGTGATCGCCGCACTTCTGAGTGTTGGTGGGACGCTCCAGATGGGGATCGCGCTACGTCGCGGGATAGCGCGGATTCAGGATGGACTAGGATCAATGGAGAAGGATTTCGCGTATAGGCTACCCACGGGCATCGATGAATTGGGTGAGATCAGCCGGTCGATCAACCGGATGGCCTTTGTGCGAGGAAGGCTGGAAGAGGAACTCCGGCGCGAGGATCGGCTGCGGGCCATCGGGCGGACGGTCGCAGGAATCGCGCACGAGATCCGAAATCCGCTCAACGGCATTCGCCTATCGATGCAGCTTTTGGAGCAACGCCTCAAACGCGGGTTAGTTCAGCCCGAAGACCTGGGCGGGGTTATTAGTGAAGTTGACAGAATGGATGCGCTCCTGAACGACCTCTTGGCGTTCAAGGAAAAGAAACAGGTCGTGCTCAGCGAACAAGAACTTCTACCTTTGATTGAGAAGTGTGTGAACTTGGTTCAGCCGCAGCAAGGTATCGGAAAGATTCGGATTGAAGCAGGTGACCCAGGCTTGCGAGCCCGCATTGACTCGCAGCGCTTGACGCAGGCTCTGATGAATCTTCTGTTGAATGCAGTCGAAGCAACTCAGAACCACGACGAGGTGAAGGTGAAGCTGTATGAGACGAACCAAGCGGTAACTATCGAAGTGCACGATTCGGGACCGGGGCTGGACGAAGAGCAGCGGAAGCATCTATTCGAGGCGTTCTACACGACGAAGCCGGATGGGACCGGACTGGGGCTTGCCGTATCACGCGAATTGGTGGAAGAGATGGGGGGAAAGCTGACCTTCAAGAACGGCTCGCCTGGAGCGATGTTCATCATTGAATTACCGGCGGTGCTGAATGCGTGAGGAGAGAATTCTAGTCGCAGAAGACGACCGCACCGCGCGTGTGTCCCTCGTAGGTCTGCTTGAGGCGGAGGGTTTTGCAGTTCTGTCGGCAGAGACGGGCACTCAGGCACATTCTCTGCTTAAAAGTGAAGAACCGGATGTCGCTCTTTTGGACATTCGAATGCCAGGCTTGGACGGGTTAACTATCCTGCGACGCGCTCGCGAGGGAGGTCTGGGAACCGCATTGATTGTGATGACGGCACACGGCGACAGTAACACCGCCATCGAAGCTATGAGGTCTGGCGCATTTGATTACGTTCTGAAGCCGCTCGATTTTCATCAGCTATTGCCGCAGATCGAAAGGGCCATCGAGCATCGGCGTTTGGCAAAAGAACTCAGGTCTCTCCGTATTCAGGTTGCTGCTGACGGAGTTGCAGCGATGATGGTCGGGCATAGTTCGGCGATGCAGCACGTCTACAAACTGATCGGTCAGGTCGCGGACTCCGATGCAACGATTCTGATTCGAGGCGAGTCGGGTACTGGAAAAGAGCTTGTCGTCAACGCTATTCATTTCAACAGCGGGAGGAGCAAGGGACCTCTGGTCAAAGTCAACTGCGCTGCGATTCCTGAAACTCTATTGGAATCGGAGCTATTTGGACACGAGAGGGGCGCCTTTACGAACGCGGCCTTTCGACGGATCGGACGCTTTGAAGAGGCGAGCGGTGGAGCACTGTTCTTGGACGAAATTGGTGAACTGGCTCCGGCGCTCCAATCGAAGCTGCTTCGAGCAATCCAGGAACGGACGATTGAGCGGTTGGGAAGCAATACGCCTATTCCTGTGGACATCCGTTTGATCGCCGCAACTTCATGCAATCTGGAGCAGGCCGTCGAGGAAGGTGAATTCCGAGAGGACCTGTATTACCGATTGAACGTCGTCACGATTCAACTCCCGCCTCTGCGAGATCGACGCCAGGACATTCCGGCACTCGTGCAACATTTCTTGAATCGGGGAGCAAGGAAGGCTTCGATCACTCCACAAGCGCTCGCGATGCTTGACGAACACCATTGGCCCGGAAATGTGCGCGAACTTGAAAACACGATTGAACGGGCGCTAGTGCTGGCACGTGAGGGCGTTGTGACCAAGGCCGAAATCCAGATGCGCGCGCCCTTGGAAAGACTTGGTGCTGGTTGGGCTGACCAAGTGCCTCTTGAGATCGGCTGGCAGGCCAACATCTCCGAACTCGAAAAGTCTCTCGTCGAGCGTGCGCTCCGCCAAGCCCAGGGGAATAAGAGCAAAGCCGCAGAACTGCTAGGCATTCACCGAAGACTCCTCTACGAAAAGATGCGCGCTTACGGCATCGAATAGATTCGCGTTCTTCCGGAACTGTTCGCGGGAAGCTTCTTGGGCTTAACCTCCTTGATCAGATTGCGAGCTGCTGGAGGCGCATCTGGCGGGAAGCGAGTTCGGTACAACTTCGGTACAACTGAGGGTGAGATTTCAGGAGAGAGAACCCATGAGCGACGCTCAGCAAAGCATTTAG
>Ga0070733_10002961_pt1 | contig 11779 bp, 10 predicted proteins | sample Coa_R1_9_FD_66450 | JGI IMG/M metagenome (GOLD analysis project Ga0070733, IMG submission 66450) | Surface soil microbial communities from Centralia Pennsylvania, which are recovering from an underground coalmine fire - Coalmine... | ecosystem: Environmental > Terrestrial > Soil > Unclassified ... | reverse complement strand
CAGTTCTGGCGGTCGGAACGGGTACTCGACCGGTTGAACGATCGCGCCGCTTCTCTGCTCGACGCGGTCGGGCTTGCGGAGTTCGTCAACGTCCCGGCGGCGGCACTTTCCTATGGCCGCAAGCGCGCGCTCGAAATCGCCACAACCCTCGCGCTCGAGCCGGAGATGCTGCTGCTCGACGAACCGATGTCCGGGCTGGGGCAAGAAGACATCAGCAAGATCTCCGGCTTGATCAAGGAGGCGGCGCGCGGCCGCACCGTGCTGATGGTTGAGCATAACTTGTCGGTTGTCACTGATCTTTCCGATGTCATCACCGTCCTGACCCGCGGCCGTATCCTGGCCGAGGGCGACTACGCGTCCGTGTCGAAAAACCCGGAGGTGATAGAGGCATATCTGGGCACCGGCGCCGATGCCGACGATTACGGGGCGGGCGGCCATGCCTAATCTTCTGCAGGTCGAGGATTTGCACGCCTGGTACGGCGAATCGCATGTGCTGCACGGGATGCAGTTCGATGTCGGCGAGGGCGAACTCGTCACCCTGATCGGCCGCAACGGCGCCGGCAAGACGACGACCTTGCGCGCCATCGTCGGGATCATCGCCCGACGCACCGGCTCGGTGCGTTTTGCCGGCCGCGAGTTGACCCATCTTAGCTCCAACCGGATCGCCCGGCTGGGGATCGCCTATTGCCCGGAGGAGCGCGGCATCTTCGCCAGCCTTATTGTCGAGGAAAACCTTCTGCTGCCGCCGGTCGTGCAGCCCGGCGGGCTCGGGATCGACGAGATCTACTCAATCTTCCCCAACCTTGCCGAACGCCGCCGAAGCCAGGGCACCAAGCTGTCGGGCGGCGAGCAGCAGATGCTGGCGATCGCGCGGATCTTGCGAACCGGCGCCAAGCTGCTGCTGCTTGACGAGCCGACCGAGGGGCTGGCCCCGGCCATCGTCCAGCAGATCGGCGCCGTCTTGAGAATGCTGAAGTCGAAAGGCTTTACGATCTTGCTGGTCGAGCAGAACTTCCGCTTTGCAGCGTCGCTCGCCGACCGACATTACATCGTCGAGCACGGTCGCGTGATCGACCGGATCGACAACGCCTATCTGAAAGCGAATATCGACAGACTGCACGAATATCTCGGCGTGTGAGAACAAAGTTCAGGAGGAAACGATGAGACGGGTTGCTGTGGCTGCATTTTCGGCCGCGATCTGGTTGTTGATGGGGGCGGCCCAGGCGCAGACCCCGGATACGATCAAGATCGGCGTGCTGGCCGACATGTCGAGCCTTTACGCCGATCTGGGCGGCCCCGGATCGGTTACCGCCGCGCAAATGGCGGTCGACGATTTTGGCGGCACCGCGCTCGGCAAGAAGGTCGAGATCGTCAGCGCCGATCATCAGAACAAGCCCGATATCGGCGCGTCGATCGCCCGCCAGTGGTTCGATACCGACGGCGTTCAGATGATCACCGACCTCACGACCTCTAGCGTCGCGCTCGCGGTGCAAGAGGTGGCGCGGCAGAAGAACAAGGTGATCATGATCACCGGCGCGGCCTCGTCCGACCTCACTGGCAAAGCATGTGCGCCGACCGCGATCCACTATGCCTATGACACGACCGCGCTCGCTAACGGCACCGGCGGCGCCGTCGTCAGGGCAGGCGGCAAGACCTGGTTCTTCATTACCGCTGACTATGCGTTCGGGCATTCGCTGCAAAACGACACCTCTGCGGTCGTCGAAGCCAATGGTGGCAAGGTTGTCGGGTCAGTAAACGTGCCGCTCAACACCGCCGATTTTTCGTCGTACCTGCTCCAGGCCCAGGCGTCCAAGGCGCAAATCATCGGGCTCGCCAATGCCGGGGGTGACACGATCAACTCGATCAAGCAGGCCGCCGAGTTCGGCATCGTCAAGGGGGGGCAGAAGCTCGCCGGGCTCCTGCTCTTCATCAGCGACGTGCACAGCTTGGGTCTGCAGACGGCACAAGGACTCGAACTGACGAGCTCTTTCTATTGGGATCTGGATGACCAGACCCGCGCCTGGTCGAAGAAGTTCTTCGACAAGACCGGCAAGGAGCCGACGATGACCCAAGCTGGCGTCTACAGCGCAACGACGCACTATCTGGAAGCGATTAAGGCGACCAACAGCATCGACGGCCCGACCATCATCAAGTACCTGCAATCGAAGCCGATCAATGACTTCATGATCCGCAACGGCCACCTGCAGCCGGACGGTAGCCTCGTGCACGACATGTACCTGTTCGAGGTCAAGTCGCCCGCGGATTCAAAGGGTCCGTGGGATCTCTATAAGCTGATCGCGAAGATCCCCGGCGACGAAGCCTACAAACTCCCGCACGGCGAACAATGCCCGGCGGCCAAGGGCTAAGGCTGATCGGAAGCCCCACTCAACCTCCCCCGTAAGCGGGGAAGGTTGAGGACGGGGTCTTTTTGAGACGATACGATGCTCTCCTGGCTCCACGTCGCGATGCCGCCAGCGCCGTTGTTTTTCGCGCAGCTGCTTGTCGGGCTGATCAACGGCTCGTTCTACGCGCTGTTGAGCCTTGGGCTCGCGATCATCTTCGGGCTGCTCAACATCATCAACTTCGCGCACGGCGCGCAGTACATGATGGGGGCGTTCTGCGCCTGGTTTCTGCTCAACTGGCTGGGGATCGGCTATTGGCCGGCACTGATCATCGCACCGGTCACGGTGGGAATCGTTGGCATCGTTACGGAGCGCCTGTTGCTGCGCCAAATCGCCCACCTCGACCATCTCTATGGCCTTCTGTTGACCTTCGGCCTCGCGCTCGTCATCCAGGGGCTCTTCCGGCAAAAATACGGCTCGTCGGGCCTGCCCTACACGATCCCCGACCAACTCCAGGGCGCGAGCAATCTCGGCTTCATGTTCCTGCCGATCTATCGCGGCTGGGTCATCGTCGCCTCGCTCGTCGTGTGTCTCGGCACCTGGTTCGCCATCGAGCGGACGCGGCTGGGCGCCTATCTACGCGCGGCGACGGAGAACGCCTCTCTGGTTCAAGCTTTCGGCATCAACGTGCCGCGCATGGTGACGCTGACCTACGGCGCCGGAGTGGCACTGGCCGCGTTGGCTGGGGTGCTGGCGGCGCCGATCTATCAGGTGAGCCCGCTGATGGGCAGCAACCTCATCATCGTAGTGTTCGCCGTCGTCGTTATCGGCGGCATGGGGTCGATCCTCGGCGCGATTATCAGCGGCTTCGCGCTTGGCCTCATCGAAGGCCTGACCAAGGTGTTTTATCCTGAAGCCTCGAATACGGTGATCTTCGCGATCATGGCGCTTGTTCTTCTGGTCAAGCCGGCGGGACTGTTCGGCCGGGCGACCTGACGTGAAGCGACGCGATGTGTGGATCTGGACGGCGGCCCTGATCGGCCTGGCGCTGGTCGCACCCTATTTCCTCTACCCCGTCTTCCTGATGCAGGGTCTGTGCATGGCGCTATTCGCCTGCGCTTTCGACTTGCTGCTCGGATATGTCGGGCTGTTGTCATTCGGCCATGCCGCGTTCATGGGTAGCGCCGCCTACATCACGTCGCATGTCTGCAAGGTTTGGGGCCTTCCGCCCGAGCTCGGCATCCTCTGCGGTGTCGCGGTGGCAGCGGCGTTGGGCGTGGTTTTCGGTGCGCTCGCCATCCGCCGCCAGGGCATCTATTTCGCGATGATTACGCTCGCTTTGGCGCAGATGGTCGCGTTCTACGCGCTCGAGGCGCCGTTCACCGGCGGCGAGGACGGCATTCAAGGCGTCCCGCGCGGGCATTTGTTCGGGGTGATCGACCTCGGCCACACTCTGACGATGTACTATTTCGTGCTGGTGATGTTCCTCATCGGCTTTGGGATCATCGCGCGCACGATCCATTCGCCGTTTGGCCAAGTGATCAAGGCGATCCGCGAGAATGAGCCGCGGGCGATCTCGCTCGGCTATAGTGTCGACCGCTACAAGCTCATGGCCTTTGTGCTGTCTGCCGCGCTGGCCGGGCTCGCCGGCGCGATGAAAGCGCTGGTGTTCCAGTTTGCCGCGCTGACCGATGTCGATTGGACAACGTCGGGCGAGGTGGTGCTGATGACTTTGGTCGGTGGGGTCGGCACATCCCTCGGTCCGATCGTCGGCGCTTTCATCATCGTGGCGATGGACAATTATCTGGCGCAGACCGGTTCGTGGGTCACGATCATCGAAGGCATCATCTTCATTGTTTGCGTACTGACTTTCCGACGCGGCATTGTCGGAGTGCTCGCGCCCTATATCGTCGGTGCGCGCGGCGCACCGAGAACAGCGATGCTGTCAGCCGAGCAAGGTTCGGCCTCGGTCGTAACGTCGGCCCCAGCGCGGATCAGCGAGGCGAACGGCGGCAATGCACGCAGATCGGGCGATGCATCCACTAAGACGCACAAATAGATAACGAGAGGCTGCAACTTCACCGCGTTTCTGATGACCGCTATCGGCGCAAACGAGCCATTCCGCCGCTGACTGCTTTGGGTCATCGGCAAACCCTCGCCAGTGACCCACCAGACCGCCCTTGGCGCCGACAACGGGCATTCGCGGAACCATCTAACAACCGCTCTTGACCAGCCGCTCTTGCATCTCGACCGACCGCTGTCGTTTTGCCGCAAGCCGGCTCGTAACTGCGAACGATCAGGTGGAATTGTGTAAAAGATGGAAGAATTATAGTTAACGATGAGTTAATTTTTGGGTGGTGACGATAAGAACTCGCTAAACTCAGATGATGCAAATCGCAATCGGCCTAACTCTCGTGTTAATCGCGGGTTTCTTCGGGTGGAGCGCGGTGGAAACTTTCCCGCGCGCATGGTCGAGCAAGCAGGGGGCGGCACTAGCGGCGCTGGGCATCCTTTTTCTCACGGCTATTTGGTGTATCACCTGCGCAGCGTGGACGATGGCCAAACTCGCGTCATGATCCCGGAATAATTGAAGTCCTCTGGAGCCGCTCCTCGCCATAAGGTGGAAAGCAACTTGGTCACGGAGAACAGGCTCATGGACCACGATCAGCGCGCAAAAATCGGAGCGGTACTAAGAAAGCGCTGGGCCGATCCCGCTGTACGCTCCAATTACATGACCCACCACACTGATCCGACAGTCAGAGCGGCACGCTCAGCGGCGCTAAAGGCTCGGTGGAATGATCCCGCCGAGCGACAAAAGCTTGTCGCAGCGATGAATGCTGCTAGGCGACGGCGAAGGGAACAGAGCTAGCCCTTCACTGGCTGTAGTGCCAAGTTGCTTCTGCAATTCCCGCGCAGCCGTCTCCTTTCAGGCCTGGGAACGGGCGTTAAGCCTTAGCTCCAACCACCGGGCGGCGTGCCCCCTTGCCAGACCGCTGTGGTGCGGCCGGTATGGGTGGTGAGCCGAGCTGGCGTCGCCCCGCACAATGACGTAGGAGCGCCGGAAGCAGACCCGTGCGCGATGCGACTTGGGCTTCCGCTTGCGACCCATAGCCGACCCTCACCGTTCTGCTATTGATCGTCCGCTTTGGGTGGAAAGCGGAAGTTCGCCAGTTGAAGCATTAGCGGCCCGGGTCGCACCCGCAACGCGGCGTTTGCCGGTCCCCGGTGCTCCGGCCAAAGGACGGTATCAGTCCTCCGGCGTGCCTGCGAGGCGCATACCGGCGAGCTGAAGTTCGAGAACTTCCGGTGCCAGAAAGTGAGCGGCGCACGCGCGATAGCCGGTGATGGTCACCTTGGGGTCGATGGTAAGCAGTCGATTGAGTTCCCCGCGTGCCTCGTCGAGATCGCCGAGATGCGCCAACGCGGCGACTTTGAGCCGCATCGCTGAGGCCAAGCGCGGTTGGTCGTGCAAGGCGCGATTGGCCCATTCGGCTGCTCGTTCGAAGCGTCGTGCCTCGAAATGAGCCATAGCGAGAGTGAAGTCGTAGAAAAAGGAATACGGATCGAACGGGCTCAAACGGCGCGCTCGTTCTATGGCCTCGATCGCCAGCTCAGGCTGGTTGCGCGACGCGTGGATATTCCCTCTAGCCATCCAGGCGTGGGCGGCGTTCGGGTTGAGCGCTAGGACTCGATCCAGAGCTCCTACCGCCGTCGCGGTGTCGCCGGCCAAGCGAAACAGCGTCATGGCCGCCTGCCAAATCGTTTCGGCGTCATCACGCTCGGCTTCGAGCACCTGTCGCGCCAGGCGGCAGGCTTCGCCGACGTCGTCAGCAGACAGCGCTCCCCACCCCTGAACCCGCTGCATCCACCGACAGACACTGACCATCGCCGCCGCCGCCGGCGGATAGGATGGATCGATCGCCAAAGCCTGCTGGGCGAGGGCAATCGCCTCGGCAAGGCCCTCTTCCGTATAGCGGAAGGATTGAGCCAATGCGCGCAGATAGAGGTCGTAAGCGGTGAGGTTCGCGGCCGGCTTGCGGCTGGCGCGTTCGACGACGGACCGAGCCTAAGAGCCTCGAAAGGTCGGACAACGGACCACGCCATCGGCCGAACGGCAGCCAGCCCGCGCCGAGCGGTCATTCGTCCGGCATCCCAGCACGACGCAGACCGACATCGATTGAAGGTCGTCGACAAGCGGTGCGACTGAGGCAACCGCGATCAGCGCCCCGATCAAGCCATATTCAATAGCCGTGGTCGGCGGTTTATCCCACTCGCGCTATATTTTGAGGCAATAATTTCCGTCGAAATACTGTAATAAATCGAGAGCGCGACCCTGCACCATTCGACGAAAGGAAGCACGGTGTCTGAACATAAATTCTGAGTCGGACAAGCCGTAGAATATTTCGCCAGCAGGCGCTTCGATCGGCTTGGCGATGGCCGCTACACGGTTCTCCGTCTGATGCCGATTGAGGGAAATGGAAGCGCTCCGCAGTACCGAATTAAGAGCACGTTAGGTGGGCGCGAGCGTATGGTGCACGAGAACGAAATCGGATCGCGGCAAGACTAGATAATTGGCGGTTTAGTGCCGCCCTTAGATCGAGGTGACGCACATTGACGAACGTGGGCTACCCGGCGGCCGATTTTGAAATTGTCGACGAGGGCCGCATCCGCAAAGTGCTCCATCTCCCGACCGGAATGCGGCTAGAGACCGATCGGTTGCGGACCGATCCTGTCGCGGTATCGGGCGTCTATACACTCGCGTTCGACGCAAATATCGTCCGCCCCGCCGAAATCGTGCAGGCTGCTCTCCGCCATTTGCGAGTCTGGCTAATGCGTAATCATCGACGGCCCGCATCTGCGCGGCCTGATTGGATACGGCGGTTTAATGTAACTCGATACCGAGGGAAAATCCGCTGTGGAGGACGACGCTGACCAGCGCCGCAGCTGCGGTAACGAGGCAGAACATCAATATTTGCGAGCGAGTTGGGGCGCGTAGCCAGCCTGGCAGCCGGCGCAATTGGATTTGCGGTGCCGCTGGACAATCGCTGTCGTGCTTCGGCAGCTGCTCGACCAATCCACCGGCGATCTCGCGGGCCTCGGGCAAGGGCCGGCAAGTGCCGGGTAATTCCGCAATCAGCCGGGCAAGTTGTTCGATCGCCTCGCGCTTGCTCAGCGATGACAATCGGCTCGCCTCGTCCCACGGATCAAGGCCGAGGCGGGTCAGAGCCGAAACCATGCTTAGCGGAATTCCGTCCTGCTCCGCTCCGACCGCGGCAAAAAGAAACCTGTCCAGGTCGGGGCGCAGCGGTCGATAGGACGCCCGCAGGGTCACGCCTATTGCGATCCCGAGATAGGCGCATCGGGCTCGGCGCCGAGCCCAACCGGGGAGAGCGAGTGGTTGTCCTCCATGCCGTCTAGGTCGCTTCATTGATGGGGCGCGGCCGAACCGCGCGCCGCGCGTTTGTGGCTCGCGGTGCATCGCGGTCGACAGCCTCCTTCGCGAGCCGAAGCGCCCGCAAGCGGACGGTTTTTGCTGCTTCCGCTGCACGTTGCTGGTCGGCTTGCGCGGTCGTTTCGCGGGATGGCTTCTTCCTTCCTGACCGCGCTCTACGGCCTAGCGACATCGCTTACCTCCGGCCCTTACGCGGACCCTGCTGGTCGCGCCCGCCAAACAGCAAGCGTTCGCGCCCTGCCGGCACCAACGCCGCCGCGAGAGGAAGCACCCCGGCGCGTTCCGGCTTTGGCTGTTTCGGCTTCTTCGCTTCCCGGTTCGAGCGCTTCTGCCCCTTCGCCATAGCCAGCTCCTGTCATTGTTGAGCCTTGTGAGGCAAGGGCCGATACTCGCCCCGCACCCGAGAACTTTGCTACGTCGGATTTCAGCGGCCGACCAACGTCGTGATCAAGTCCAACGCTTCTTAGAAAATTGGGGCGGATCCTTCAACATACAATCATGGGTGAGATAATTCTGAATACACGGCAAATTTGATCTCGGTTATAAATCTCTGTTATCATCTTTTATCGTTACTAATCAGATCACTGTCGCAGCGACGCCGTATCCCACCATGGGCGAACGTCCGTTTCAGTCGATCTGGTCGGCCGGCTAATGGTCAAGCGAACGCCAGGCTTTGATCGGCCCCGGCGCTCGCTTAGGCTTGAATTTGCCCTCGGTCATGCTGCGACCGGCGACGCCGGCCGATCGCACAGTCTGCTTGGCGTGGCAAGCTAAGCCGCGCGCCTAAATGGGGCCGAACGTCCCATATATCGGTCAGACCTCGGTGGAACATTTCCATGAGGTTCCGTCGGTCGCGCTAACGCGCCTGTGTCAGGCGGGAGGAGTAAATTATGTCCCAGACCGTATGGGGGGCCCTTCCTGAGGTTCTACTCGTTCTCGCTACCGCCCTCGCCACACATTACTTTATGTCATTCGTACAAACGCTGATGCACCGCGCGCTCGGACACCAACCAATTGGGGGAAGGTTCTTTCGCAACCATATTAATTTTCATCACGCTTATTATTGCAAAGATCATCTCGTCTCGCAAACTTATCAAGGTGATCAAGGAAATAATACACCGTATTTCTTCATTCCTGTGTGCCTTGTAGGAATGTGTGCGTTTTTCGTATTACCATTGTATCTCTTCATGACGCTAACTGTGGCATGCGCAACGTCATTCTATACACACGTCTTTCTAGACAAAGAATACCACGTCGCAGGATCGCGTCTCCGGCGATTTGACTGGTTTAGGCGGAAACAAGAGCTGCACTTCATCCACCACCGCTACACGAACTGCAATTTCGCCGTGATCGATTTCTTTTGGGACCGGCTCCTTGGTACTTACAGGGGGTCGACCATCGCATCGAACTCTCGAGATGTCGTCGGTGAGATGCGACATTCTTGACGTTCTGAAACGGCCTCCGATAGTCAGTCACGGGGCGAACTCGCCTGATTTGGGTCATCGGCGAACGGCCGCTTACGGCGCGCCTGCGCCGTTAACCGCACCGTCGGCTAGTGTCAGGTAATCGGACCGGAAAGCGGACGCTCGTCCGCGGGGCTACCGCTCGTGCCCTGAACAGGCATTCGTTGTTGCTGCTGAGAGCTTCCGGCTAATGCCCATCGCGGACGGTGTCAGACGCCCGCCAGAATAGAGGACGGACGCCTCTCACCTCAGCTCCATTGGTTAGGAAAGGGCGTTCTTAGCTTCCTGTCGGAGTGCCCCCATCGCGCGGATGTACGGGATGGGTCCGTAGCTGATGCGGGACACGCCGAGCTCAGTCAAGCGATCGTTTGATGGTACGCCGTCCATGACCATGACGTTGACGGGCAGCGCTACGCCATCGCAGATCCGGCCAATCAGCGCATCGTCTCGCAAGCCGGGAATGAAGAAGCCGGAAGCGCCGGCGGCTGTATATGCTTTGGCCCTGCGCAAAGCTTCAGTGACCGACGTTGCGGCATCCCTGTTCTGGCCGAGAAACAAATCCGTCCGCGCGTTGAGGAAGAGCTCGAGCCTCTTCTGCTCCGCCACCTTGCGAATGGTAGCGATGCGGCTCGCTTGACGCTCGATGTCGTAAAGTCCCGAACCCTTGACGACTCGGTCCTCAAAGTTGATGCCGATCACGCCCATATCGAGAAGACGCGAGACGTTATCGGCCAATTCCCCGTCGTCTTCGCTATACCCGCCTTCGATGTCCACGGTCACTGGGACGTCGATGGTCGCTGTGATCCGCGCAATGATCTGCTCAGTGAGCTGGATCGGGATAGCCTCGCCATCTCTGTACCCCTGCGCCTCCGCGACAGACCAACTGCTTGTCGCGATGGCCTTAACGCCCGCCCCAACAATGGCTTTTGCGCTGCCGGCATCCCACGCGTTGTAGAGCATCAAGGGAGCTCCCTTGATGTGGAGTTCGGTGAAGTGCGCGACTTTTTCGGCCTGGTTCATTTCCTTCTCCGCTACTCGATCGTTAGGTTCGAGGCGGAGAAAGCCCGAAAACGACTAGCGGCGCTGTCAGGATCTTTAGCAACTTGCGCCGGTTAGAACGAAGCTCAACGAACGCGAGCGGAACGCTGAAACGCCGACGGTGTCTGGCCGTAGGCTCGTCTGAATACGGCGCTGAAATGGCTATGGCTGTAAAAACCGAGAGCGAGCGCCAGGGAGGTCAAATCGACATGGGTGCCGAGGAGGTCAAGCGCCCGGGCTAGCCGCAGTTGCAGCTGGTAGCGATAGAGCGGAAGGCTTTCGACCTGCTGGAATACCTGAGTGAGATAGACGGGCGAGACGCCGACCTCAGCGGCGACCGCCGCTAAGGTCCAACGGCGTCCTAGGTCGGACGACAGCACGATTTTCGCGCGGTCTACCAGTTTCTGGCGTCCAATACTGCCTGCCGCGACACGCGAGGTGCGTTCGCCCAAAGCTCGACGCAACAGTCCAAGGGTTAGGGTCTCAGCTTCTAGAGTCTCGATTGCTCCACGCGTCAGCCTATGACGCACAAGCGCCGTCAGCGTTTGGATAGGCGCGTCAATACGCAAACGCGATCGGTGAACGCCGGCCGCCCCCTTGCCTGGAGATAATCCGCCGGCGCCAGTTCAAGCAGCGTCGCCGTGTCAACCTCGATCGACAAACTAGAATCGCCGCCTTCGACTGGATGACTGGATGACTGATCCGATAGGCTTCACCTTCATTGATGAAGACGACTTGCTCGTGCCGACAAGCTGACCCGGATGCGCCGCCGCGCCGAGCTGGCCAAGGCGAACAAACGGTTGCTGGCCGAAAAGCGAGCGCAAGTCGATTATTCTCCCGATCAGGACGGCGGCGATTGGCGAGAAGCGACTTTAGCCGACGCAGCCCAACGCGCGGTGTCGGTGGCATGCCTCGTTAGCGCCTACGGATTTTGATAACGCCGGACTGAAACAACAGGTATCCGATACAGCCGCCGGCGATGAGGCCCCAAAAAATATGAGGATCGGACACGCGCCCTCCCAATCCCGTTGACTGACCACGGCGCGAGCCGACGACGGGGACGTTCGCGCCACCCAAACAAATCCGCCAGATCTCAAAAATACGCAAAGAATTTTATGATTAAGGCTTTGGGCGCGCAGTGCCGGGGATTTGAAACGTCTAGTAATCCGCCAGGGTCATCGCTAACACCACCAGGCCGATCAGGGCAGAGGTCATAAGCAAGACATAGCTATCGACGCGCATGGTCGGGCCCCCACCGCCTTTCGGGCCGGCATCAACCCTCAGCATAGGTGCATCCGCGCACCGGAGCGAGTCGCAGTACGAGGACCATTTCCCGTCTTAGGGCCGCATTAATCATAACCGCCTAAATTGCCTGGCGTCGGGCATTGATCTCCAATGACTGATGGCCGGACGCCTCCGCTTTGCCGCCTGCAGGCGTCCGGCCTTCCCTTTAATGTCGAAAGTCGAACTCGAAGTAAGGCAGC
>Ga0070733_10002960_pt1 | contig 11784 bp, 11 predicted proteins | sample Coa_R1_9_FD_66450 | JGI IMG/M metagenome (GOLD analysis project Ga0070733, IMG submission 66450) | Surface soil microbial communities from Centralia Pennsylvania, which are recovering from an underground coalmine fire - Coalmine... | ecosystem: Environmental > Terrestrial > Soil > Unclassified ... | reverse complement strand
CTCCTGGTCCCGAACCAGGCGCTCTACCAGGCTGAGCCACGCCCCGAGACTTTCATTCTACCGTAACGGCGGGCCCATAAAGGCGAGGACGGCCGATTCAAATCGAATTTTCCGCGAAGGCGTGATCCCACCCTACGCCGTCTTACGCGTATATAGTCAAGTTCAGCTCCAAATTCTCCTCCTCCGGCGAATTTAGCCAATAGGAGAATACCGTGACTACTCAGACGCTTCGCAGAATGCGGGGGACGCTTGTCCTCGCCGCGGTCGCCATCGCCATCGGAGGCCTGTCCGCGCAGACGCCCATCGGCAGCACCCCCGAAGATCCTTTCAACCAACTGCACTATGCGCAGTTGTCCAACGGCGCGATCACCTACCACAGTGTGAATCCGATCCCGCCGAGCGAATCCTCGTTCGGTGCGTTTCCACCCAAGACCGCGCAGGACGCGGCGGCGCAGGCCCCCGAGTCGAAGATTCATCCACGTCTGGGGCAACTGGCGGCGCAATATCCGGCCCAGGCGGTGGTCACAGCAGTGATTAACTTCGTCGACGATGTAACGGTGCCCCGCTTTCCTGAGCGGGCGGACGGGGTGGCGAACGCAGCCCGGTCGGCACAGGATTCCGCGCCGGTAGTCGCCTCCCTGCAACAGCAGCGCACGCCCGAGTATGCGGCGCTTCGGCAGGAACTTGCCCAGCGGTATGGGGCGCAGGTGCTGGACCAATTCTGGCTGATCAAGGGCATGGTGGTGACGATCCCTCTAGGCAACATAGCGGCGATCGCGGCGCGTCCCGACGTGCTTTACGTGGAGCCAGAGAACGCGGGCGATCCGCCTCCGGGCGATACGGTGGCGGACGCCCGGGCCCTCATCAGCAGCGATCCGTATTTCAACCTGGGTGACACACGCGGATTCATCGGCTTGCTGGACACCGGCTTGCGCTCCACGCATACGCTGTTGAGTAACGTCTTTGGACGGTTCAACTGCACCACAGCCGTGGGCATCGATTGCGCCGCAACCACCGTTACCAACGACGATTGCTGGAACCACGGCACCTCCAGCGCTGCGATCATCACGGGAAACAACAATCTCGGCAATGCTTATCGCGGCGTGACGGGCAGCCTTCTGCACAGCTACCGGGTCTATCCCACGGTGGACGGCGCTTGCGAAGGCCTCAGCGTCACCGCAGCCGTCCGCGGATTCGAGTACGCGGTGTTTCTGGGCGATCGCGTGATCGTCGCCGAAATGCAGGGTACCGGCGGCATCGCCAGCGCCATTCCCACGGCGGCGAATAAAGCCTTCGACGCAGGAGCCGTCGTGATTGCCGCCAACGGGAACTATGGGCCTGCCGCGGGAACGGTCCGCGCACCCGCCAATGCCCATCGCGTGATCGGCGTGGGCGATTTCGACACGGACACGCTGGCCCAGGTCAACAGCCAAAGCCGCGGACCCACTTCCGATGGCCGCTACAAACCGGATATCCAGACGCCCACCAATACCGAGACGGCCAGCAACGCGAGTGATACCGCGCTGCGGAATTTCGGCGGGACCAGCGGCGCGACGCCCTATGCCGGAGGTGTGGCCAGCCTGTTCCGCAACTTTTTGCGCGGGACCAACGCGAGCATCGATCCGGGACAGGTGTATGCTCAGCTGATCCTCTCCGGCCAAAAACCCTGGCCGCTCTTCGACAACACGGTTGGGGCAGGGCCAGTGCAGATGGGCACGGGCGGCTCGGTGTGGTGGGGGAAAGTGTCGGTGGCCAACGGCCAGACCATCGACGTTCCCCTGGCGACCGGGGCGCTTGTGCTCGCACTGCTGGATGGCTCCCTGTGGTGGCCGGAAAGCCCTGGGAAGCCGCACAACGACGTCGACTTGTATCTGCTCGACAACACCGGAGTGGTGCAGGCTGCGAGCCTGTCCGGGCCTTCGGTGTTTGAGCGGGCTCACGCGGGAAGCCTCCCGGGCGGCGCGGCCATTGGCGGAGGAACCTGGAAGCTGCGGATCCGCGGAACGAATGTCCCGAACGGGCCGCAGACGGTGTACTTCGCGGCTCGGGCGTTGTAAAAGGGCGCGGTCGCTTTATTTTATAGGGATGCTGGGTAGTGCGCTGCTTTGGCGCACTACCGGCCGCCGGGTGTATACTCGACTGTGAGATTCCGCATGGAGTCTCCGATGGGACCGGAGGTGGTTATGCAACGTAGCGTCTTCGCCGTTCTTGCGTCGAGTTTGATTGCGCTGGTCACTGGAGTGCCGGCTTGGGCGCATCACTCGTTTTCAGCATCCTACGATACGACTCAGTCGATAACCGTTCACGGTGTGATCACGGAAGTTCTGCTACGAAATCCACATTCCTGGTTCCGCCTAAACGTGAAAGATCCGACCACCGGCAAAGTGGAGGAATGGTCCTTCGAAGCCGGGACGCCGAGTGGAATGATCCGCAACGGCTACAAGCAGAGCATCATCAAGCCCGGCGCCGAGGTCACCATCAAGGGTTATCGAGCCCGTGATGCCTCTCAACCCAGGGGTATGTTGCGAGAACTGACCACCGCGGATGGGCAGGTGTTTGGGATGTTCGGCCCCCAAGAGGGACCAGGGGCGAAGTAACGAGCCGCGAAGCAACAATATGAAGCACTCGATAATCTCTGCCGCAATCGCAACTGCGCTAGCGTGGTCCGTGGCGAGCCCGGGGCGCCTCTCGGCCCAAGTACCGCGCACCGCGGATGGTCATCCGGACTTGTCCGGAGTGTGGTGGCGAGGCGCCGATGTCGGCGGGCGCGCTCCAGCCGGTACGCCTGCTGCCGCCGGTGGAGGTGGACGAGGAGGCGCGCCGGGTGGCGGACGCGGTCCAGCGCCGGCTACGTTTCAAAGTTTGTATCAGCCGTCGGCCCAGGCCAAAGCCAAGACGTTGGCCGATAAGGACGACCCTGCGCTCGCTTGCGTGCCAACCGCGTTCGGAACCTTGAATGTGAGCATGTTTGACGTGGGCGCCGTGGCGCAGATCGTCCAAACTCCGAAGTTCGTAGTGATGCTGACCGAAACCTACCACGGCTTTCAAATCATCCCCTTCGACGGAAGGCCGCATCGCGACGACGTGCCTCCTTCTTATCGCGGAGACGCCATTGGCCGATGGGACGGCGATACTCTGGTTGTCGATAAGACCAACTTTGCCGACACCAACTGGCTCTCCGCGGAAGGGCGGGTTTCGTTTCATTCCGATGCGATGCATCTGGTGGAACGCTATCGCCGCGTGGACAAGAACACGCTCGAGATTGAGGCGACCATTACGGATCCCAAGGTGCTGACCGCGCCCTGGGTGGTTCCGAAACAGACTTTGGTGCTCGCGCCGTTCGATCAAATCTTGGAACTGGCCTGCTCGGGCGCGGAATCCGAGTCTCTGGTTGATGCGGCCGCGAAACAGAAAAAGTGAGTATCGGCATCGGCCTGCCTGCGCGGGCTCGAAAGCGAAAATAGCCTAAATTTGGAGTAGCGAAAAAGCGCATGGCCTGCACCCATCTGAAAGAGATCCACAAGGTCGCGCCGCGAACCAACGGTTGCGAGGAATGCTTGAAGACCGGCGATAGCTGGGTTCATCTGCGCCTTTGCCTCACGTGCGGACACGTCGGCTGCTGCGATTCCTCGAAGAACAAGCACGCGACCAAGCATTTTCATGCCATTCATCACCCGCTGGTGCGCTCGCTCGAGCCGGGCGAGGATTGGATGTGGTGTTACATTGATGAAATCGTTCTGGAATAGCTGAAGCCGTTTCGGAATCGCGGAAGTCGATCTGGAATAGCCGGAGGCGCAATGCAAGAAGCTCCCGAGCAAACTGATTCAATGTTCCCCAGGCTGGATGACGCGCAGATCGTGCGCCTTGCGGCATTCGGTGAAAAACGGCGAGCGGGCGCGGGTGAAATCCTCTACGACCAGGGCGACGTAAGTCACGGCGTCTTTGTTGTGCTGGATGGCAGCATCGAAATCAATGGCGTCTCGAATAATGTAGAAGGCGTGGTCAGCATCCTGGGGCGCGGGATGTTCACGGGTGAAGTGAACCAGCTCTCGGGCAGACGTAGCCTGGTCCGCTGCCGGGCGCGCGAAGCGAGCCTTTTCCTGGAAATCGGGAGGGAGAATCTGCGGCGGATCTTTCAGACCGACGCAACGCTCGGCGAAATGTTTTTACGCGTCTTCCTCCTGCGGCGCACCTATCTCATCGCCCATTCCACAGGCGACGCTTTGCTGATTGGATCCGGTCATTCCGCGGACACGCTGCGTCTGCGAGGCTTCCTTTCCCGGAACGGGCATCCGCTGACGTATATCGACGTAGAGCGCGATCCCGGCTTTCAAGCGATTCTGGATCAATTCGCGATCGGTGTCGCGGACATACCCGTGTTGATCTGCCGCGGGGAACTGGTGCTTCGAAACCCCAGTAACGCGGAGGCGGCGGAATGTTTCGGATTGAATGCCGGAATCGACGAGACCGGCGTTTACGACCTGATCGTGGTGGGAGCCGGTCCGAGCGGGCTGGCCGCAGCCGTTTACGGAGCTTCCGAGGGGCTGAACGTGCTGGTGGTGGAGAGCACCGCGCCGGGCGGACAAGCCGGGTGCAGTTCCAGAATCGAAAACTATCTGGGCTTCCCCACCGGGATTTCCGGACAGGAGCTTGCGGGCCGCGCCTTCGTTCAGGCGGAGAAGTTCGGGGCGCACATCGCGGTGGCTCGAACGGCGAGGGCGCTCAAATGCAACCGTCCGCCGTATACCGTGGAGCTGGACGATGGAAAGTCGTTGCAGGCTCGCAGCATCATCGTTGCCTCCGGGGCGCAATACCGGAAGTTACCACTGGCAAACTTGGCGCAATTCGAAGGCTCCGGCGTCTACTATGGCGCGACTCAAGTGGAGGCGCAGCTCTGTACCAACGAGGAAGTGGCGGTCGTGGGAGGAGGAAACTCGGCTGGCCAGGCCGCCCTGTTCCTGTCGGCTCATGCGAAGCACGTCCACTTGCTGGTTCGCGGACCAGGGCTTGCCGACAGCATGTCGAGGTACCTGATCTCGCGAATTGAAGCGAGCCGCGAGATCACTTTCAGACCATACACGGAGGTCGAGGCGCTGGAAGGCGCCGCGCACCTGGAGCGCGTCCGCTGGAGGCAGGTGCAGACGGGAGAGACCGAAGCTCGCGAAATCCAGCACCTGTTCCTCATGACCGGCGCCAGCCCCAACACTGCCTGGCTGAGCGGATGCCTGGCGCTGGACGGCAAACAATTCATCAAGACCGGCGCGGACCTGGGGCGCGAATGGTCGCAGTCGCGCCCTCCATATCTGCTGGAAACGAACCTTCCCGGAGTATTCGCCGCGGGGGATATCCGGGCGGGAAGCGTGAAGCGCGTTGCCTCGGCCGTCGGCGAAGGGTCCATGGCGGTTCAGTTTGTTCATAGGGTCCTGGCTGAGTAACTTTCGCGGTTCTCGCGGAGCACCTCACGCATCCAATACGGGCGCGAACATGAAATATTCATTCGACGCCATTATTATTGGAACGGGCCAAGCTGGACCTCCGCTGGCGGGACGCCTGACGGCCGCCGGTATGAAGGTGGCGGTGATCGAGCGCGGCCGTTTCGGAGGAACTTGCGTCAACACCGGATGCATCCCGACCAAAACCATGGTCGCCAGCGCTTATGCCGCTCACGTGTCGCGCCGCGCCGCCGAATACGGCGTGACCATCGCGGGCCCGGTCGGCGTGGACATGAAACAAGTGAAGGCGCGCAAGGATCAGGTTTCGGGAGAATCGAATAAGGAAGTCGAAGCTTGGGTGAAAAATATGACCAACTGCACGGTCTATGAAGGTCACGCCCGCTTCGAATCGGCGGGGGAAGTGAGTGTCGGAGACTCCCGGCTCAAGGCCGAGCGCATTTTCATCAACGTGGGTGGGCGTGCGGTCGTGCCCGACACTCCAGGTGTGGACGGCGTCCCCTTTCTTACAAACAGCTCCATGATGGAAATAGATTTCCTTCCACGGCATCTTATCATTGTGGGCGGAAGCTACATCGGGCTTGAGTTCGGGCAAATGTTCCGGCGCTTCGGAAGCGACGTCACAATCCTGGAGCTGGGGCCCCGGCTGATTCAACGCGAGGATCAGGATGTCTCGGACGCGATTCGCGAAATCCTGGAGCGGGAGAGGATCGGCATTCGCATGAACGCGAAGGTCACGCGGCTTGCCAAGCACGGCGACGAGATCACCGTTCGCGTCGACTCCGCGGATGGCGGCGAGGACATTCGCTGTTCGCATCTGTTGTTCGCGATCGGAAGGCGCCCGAACACGGCCGATCTGGGGTTGGACAAAGCCGGTGTAGAGACCGATGCGCGCGGCTACATACGGGTGGACGATCAACTACGCACCAACGTGCCTGGCATCTGGGCGCTGGGCGATTGCAATGGCAAGGGCGGGTTCACGCACACCTCCTATAACGACTTCGAAATTGTGGCGGCAAACCTCCTGGACAACGATCCGCGGCGCGTGAGCGACCGGATTCCAGCTTACGCTTTGTACATCGATCCGCCGCTCGGCCGGGCCGGGATGACGGAAGCCGAAGTTGTGAAGAGCGGCCGAAAGGCTCTGATCGGAAAGCGACCGATGACCAAAGTAAGCCGCGCCGTTGAAAAAGGGGAGACGCAGGGCTTTATGAAAATCGTTGTGGCCGCGGACACGCACGAGATTCTCGGCGCATCGCTGCTGGGCACTGGCTGCGATGAAGCGATCCACTGCATTCTGGACGTGATGTACGCCAAGGCGCCTTATACGGTGATGCAACGCGCCATGCATATTCACCCAACCGTCTCCGAGCTCATTCCAACCATGCTGGGAGAGCTCAAGCCGATTTCCGCTTGAACAGGAGGCATACATGCTCGCAGCATCTGAAGATGTCGAGATTCGCCAGAGGCTTTTGAAACGCATCGCTGAAGCGCGGAAGCAAACGGATCGGCTCTTTGGTTTGGTCCATCCGGATTCTCTGTACCAACGTCCCATCCCGGAGAGACATCGCATCATTTTCTACCTGGGGCATCTGGAGGCGTTCGATTGGAACTTGCTGCATGGGCGTCTATTGCACGCGCAGCCCTTCGACCGCGAGTTGGACCACCTCTTCGCGTTTGGAATCGACCCAGTGGATGGGGGCCTGCCATCCGATCAACCCTCGGATTGGCCTGCTCAGGCGCAAATCGAGAATTACCGGAACCGGGTGCGGGCGACCCTCGACACGGCGCTCGCGGAGAGGAATTTTTGCGATTGGTCTGGCGATGAATCTCCGTGGGTGCTTCTTAATGTCGCGATCGAACATCGCCTGATGCACGCCGAGACGCTGGCGTACATGCTGCATCAATTGCCGCTCGATCAAAAACGCGGCGAGCCTCAGGCGCCGGCGCCACAACCTGGTCCGCTGAGGCCCGGCATGGTCGATATTCCAAGTGGCCGCGCTACGCTGGGGATTCCTCGGGATGATGCCGCGGCCTTCGGATGGGACAACGAATACGAGGCCATATCCGTCGATGTGCCCGCCTTTTCGATCGGCCGTTATAAGGTGACCAACGGTGAATATCTCAAGTTCATCGAGGCCGGCGGGTATCAAGAACGCAGCTTGTGGACCGCGGATGCGTGGGATTGGAAGGCGCGGGATGGAATCGCGCATCCGCTCTTCTGGTTAGAGACCGGCGACGGCTGGCATTATCGCTCGATGTTCGAGGAGATCCCACTGCCGCTTGACTGGCCAGTTTATGTCAGTCACGCCGAGGCCGGCGCTTACGCAGCGTGGGCCGGAACACGGTTGCCTACGGAGGCGGAGTGGCATCGCGCTGCCTGCAATGCGCGTGACGAAGAGGCCGGAGAGCCCCACCACGTGCGTGGATATTTTGATCTGGAGCGATGGGATCCTTCGCCAGTGAATGCGTTTCCCAAAGGCGCGAGCGCGTTCGGCGTCGAAGGGTTTCTAGCGAATGGGTGGGAATGGACTTCGAGCCTCTTCGAGCCTCTTCCCGGCTTCCAGCCGTTTCCGTTTTACGAAGGCTATTCCGCCAACTTCTTCGACGGCATGCACTATGTGATGAAGGGTGGGTCGCCACGCACGGAACGGTGCATGCTCCGCCGATCTTTCCGGAATTGGTTCCAGCCGCATTACCAATATGTCTACGCGGGATTCAGGACTGTTTCATGCTGACAAACACGATTGTTGCGGACGTAGCGGCGGATTTTGCCGCGGATATTCGAGCCGGGCTAACAAAGGCCGGCCAGAAGGAGCTGCCATCCAAGTACTTGTATGACACGCTCGGCTCGAAGCTGTTCGATGTGATTGTCGAGCTTCCTGAATATGGCTTGACGCGCGCGGACGAACGCCTGCTGCGGGGACATGCGCACGAGATCGTACGGCGAATCCCCGGTGACGTAATTCTGTGCGAGTTAGGAAGCGGAAGCGGCCGAAAAACGAGGTGGGTTCTCGAAGCTCTCTCGCGCCGGCGCCATACGAGTTACTTTCCAATTGAGATCTCGCCGGCAGCTCTGGACGTGTGCCGGCGCGAGTTAGCCGATATCGAGTCAGTAGGGATTGTCGGTCTCGAGCGCGAGTATCTCGACGGACTCCTGGAAGTGGCAGCCCGGCGAAAGGAAGGCCAGCGCATCCTGGTTCTCTTCCTGGGCAGCACCATTGGAAACTTCAGCCATCCTGCGGATGTCAAATTCCTGCGCGACGTTCGGGCCATCCTGCAACCCGGCGATGCGCTCCTGCTCGGGACCGATTTGGAGAAGCCGACCCCTCAGCTCATCGATGCCTACGACGATCCCCTGGGAGTCACGGCCGCCTTCAATCTGAATCTGCTCGCGCGCATCAATCGAGAACTTGGAGGCGCCTTTGATCTCGACCAATTCGAGCATATTGCCCGGTTCAACTACCCGACTCGAAGCGTCGAAATGCATCTGCGCTCGATGCGGAGGCAAACGGTGGCGATCCGGGATGCCGGTCTGACGGCCGCTTTTGAAGAAGGAGAAACTATCTGGACCGAGAACAGCCACAAGTATTCGCTCGAAGAGGTTGCGCGCATGGCCCATGGATCCGGATTCGGCTGCGAAGCTCAGTGGATCGATGAGGAATGGCCCTTTGCGGAGAGCCTTTTGATAGCCGGGAACGTGGAATAATGCAGTTTCATGTCCTTGGTGGAGTTTCGCAATGTCTCCTACGAAATCGCAGGCCGGCGGATCCTCGCTGGAATTAACTTTAACGTCGACGCCGGCGAGACTCTCGTGCTGCTTGGGCGCAGCGGGTCAGGGAAGAGTACGGCGCTGAAGCTGACCAATGGAATGCTGTTTCCGACCGGCGGTGAGGTTCTCGTCGAGGGCCGATCCACGCGCACGTGGGACCCGATCAAGCTGAAGCGTCACATCGGCTATGTGATCCAGGACGTGGGGCTCTTTCCGCATTTCACAGTGGCCCGCAACGTCGGGCTTGTTCCCAGGCTGGAAGGCTGGATCGAACAGGATGTCGAGCATCGCGTGGATCAGCTTCTGGAGAAGGTCGGGATGCCGGCGTCTGAGTACAGGACGAGGTATCCGCGGCAGCTCTCCGGCGGACAACGGCAAAGAGTCGGAGTGGCGCGCGCGCTGGCCGCCGATCCGCCCATACTGTTGTTCGACGAGCCCTTTGGAGCGCTTGACCCAGTGACACGATCGGAACTTCAACAGCAGTTCCTCGAGTTGCAACGCGACTTCAAGAAAACGTCCATCTTCGTCACTCATGATGTCCGGGAGGCGATTCGACTTGGCAGCAGAATTGCCTTGCTGGTGAGGGGAACGGTGGAAAGCATCTCGAGTCCAGATGAGTTTCAGCGCGCGCAAAGCGGGGAGGCACGCGCCTTCCTGGCGTGTCTGTGAACGTCTTCTGTGATCACTGAGCGGAGGTCTATGCGTTCCGATCTCACAAACGACATAATCCGTCTGACCGGCGAGCACCTGACTCTGGTCGGGATCTCGATGGCGTTCGCCATCCTTCTGGGCATACCCCTGGGAATTCTGGTGGCTCGGCATCCGTCGGCGCGGCAGTGGCTATTGGGCCTATCGAGCATCGTTCAGACCATCCCGAGCCTCGCGCTGTTTGGTTTTCTGATCCCGATTCCGCTGATCGGCGGGATAGGAAAACGGACCGTGATCGTGGCCCTGGTGTTGTACGCACTTCTCCCAATTCTGCGAAATACGTTCGTCGGAATCCTGAGTGTCGACCCAGCCGTGTGCGATTCGGCGGTCGCCATGGGTATGACCGACGCCCAGTTGCTGCGCCAGGTCCAGCTCCCTCTGGCGGCCCGGACCATCATTGCCGGGATTCGCGTGGCGACAGTGACCACGATCGGCACCGCCACCATCGCGGCAGCCATCGGAGGCGGGGGACTCGGCGTATTCATTTTTCGCGGTGTGGCCTCCGTGGACACCGCGCAGATCCTCGCCGGTGCGATCCCGGCGGCTGTGATCGCGCTTCTTGCGGACGGAGGATTGGGATGGCTGGAACGAAAACTTTCACCGGCATAATCCTTTTGCTGGCGCTCGCTGGTTGCTCGACGCCAGGGGCGAAGTCCCCGATCCGCGTCGGATCGAAGAACTTCACCGAACAGGTGGTGCTGGGTGAGCTGATCGCGCAGCATCTGGAGCACCGGCTCCATCGGACTGTGGAGCGCAGCCTGAATCTGGGTGGCACGCTCCTGGCGCATCAGGCTCTCGTAAGCCGTCAGATCGATCTCTACCCGGAATACACGGGAACTGCGCTGGCTGCGGTTCTGAAGGATTCCATCGACAACGACCCATCCAGCGTTCTGGCGCGCGTGCGGGCAGAGTATCTTCAGAAGTTTCAAGCCGAGTGGCTGGATCCGCTCGGCATCGACGACAGCTTCGCGATGGTGATAAATGGACCGGAGGCGCGGGCACGGCGCCTGGAAACCTTGACGGACGCATCCAAAGCCCCGGAGCCGTGGATGCTCGGCGTCGGCTACGAGTTTGAACAGCGCGCGGATGGCTTGGCGGCGCTCGAGAAAGCGTACGGTTTGCGCTGGAAGGGTGCGCCGAAGACGATGGATCTCGGCCTGCTCTACAAAGCCATAGAGCAAGGTCAGGTCACGATGATCGCCGCCAACGCGACAGATGGAATGCTTTCGAAAATGGATCTCAAGATTTTGCAGGATGACCGGCATGCGTTTCCGCCTTACCAGGTGTGCATCGTGGCCAGGCAGGACGCCATGAAAGACACGCCAGGATTGCGCGAGGCCCTGCTCGAATTATCCGGGAAATTCACGAATCAACAGATGCAGAATCTCAACTTCCAGGTGGATGCGCAGCATCGCCCGGTGGCGCAGGTGGCGGCTGAGTTCTTGCGCCAGGCCGGACTCAACCAATAAGCCTTACCTGCGCAGGCGATCAAACGGAATTGCGTCCTCGACGTGAAGCCGGAAGCTCACGACGGACGCAGGCCCGCGGTCCTGGTTGTAGCCGGGATTTTGTACGTGCTGGTAATCGGCGGCGATGGAGATTCCTCTCCAGATTTGGGCCGTGTAATACGTCTCGAAAATCTCTTCCAGTCCGTAATTCAGCCCCCCATCGCCGAGAATGAAGCCTAGCCCTCCCAGGGCCAAATAACGTCTGTGGTCGCCGGAGAGCCCATCCACGATAAAGGCGGCGCCAATTTTGTCGTGGGGACGATGCCACACTTTGCCCCGAAAATCCGCGCCAATCTCCGCGGTTCTGTCGATCTCGGTGTAAGCGTACGATTCATTCGCGCCATCG
>Ga0070733_10002958_pt1 | contig 11784 bp, 11 predicted proteins | sample Coa_R1_9_FD_66450 | JGI IMG/M metagenome (GOLD analysis project Ga0070733, IMG submission 66450) | Surface soil microbial communities from Centralia Pennsylvania, which are recovering from an underground coalmine fire - Coalmine... | ecosystem: Environmental > Terrestrial > Soil > Unclassified ... | reverse complement strand
ACATTTACCGGCGGTTGGAGCGTGCGCGCCAGGAAATGTTGAGCTACAGTAGCTACGATTTCGCCATCATCAACGACGATCTCGAACGCGCGGCCCGGGAGGCTCAGGCTATCGCGCTCGGTTCACGCTGCCGGGTGGCTCGAAACGAAGAACGGATTCGCGAGATTCTGAAGTCCTTTGGAGGCTGATCTTCTCATGCCCGTTTTCAGAGAGGCACCGGAAAGCCAGTTTGCTTACGTGGTGGTTGTTGCGCGTCGCGCCCGGCAATTGATGATCGGCGGGCGGCCGATGGTCGATAACACGCGGTCGCACAAGAATACTCGAATCGCCGAGGAAGAATTGCTGAAGGGACTGCTCGAGTATGAAGCGAGTGAAAAATTCGGCGAGTCCGCGGAGGAAGATAAAGACAAGGATGGGAAACGGCGGAAGTGACGATTCCGCTGCCCGCCTATGAAGATCGCACTGGGTGTCACGGGAGGCGTTGCCGCATACAAGGCGGCGGAGCTCGTTCGCCGCTTGCAGCAGGAGAAGCTCGACGTGCAGGTGGTGATGACGCGCTCGGCGCAGGAATTCATCACGCCGCTTACATTCGCCGCGCTCACGGGGCAAAAAGTCATAACCGATATGTTCAGCTCGGCGGGCGCGGCTCCGGCCAACGTCGAAAGCGCCATCGAACATATCGCCGTCGCGCAACGCATTGATTTGCTGCTCGTCGCGCCTGCCACCGCCGATATTCTCGGCAAGTTCGCGCACGGCATCGCCGACGATTTTCTTACCACCCTGCATCTGGCGACGAAAGCGCCCGTGGTTGTCGCGCCCGCCATGAACGTCAATATGTGGGACCACGCGGCGACGCAGGAAAACATCGCGGCGTTGCGCGCCCGTGGCGTTCATGTCGTGGATCCCGACGAAGGCTATCTTGCCTGCGGCATGACCGGCGCTGGCCGCCTTGCGGCCACCGAAACGATCGCGCGCAAAGTTTGCGAAGTCCTCGGTCTTCGGCGTGACCTGGCGGGGCAGACCGTGCTCGTCACCGCCGGGCCCACCCGCGAAAATATTGACCCGGTGCGTTTCCTCACCAACCGCTCATCCGGCAAAATGGGCTACTCGCTCGCGGAAGCCGCCAGCCGCCGCGGCGCGCACGTCATCTTGGTCAGCGGCCCCACCGATCTCAAAGCGCCGGACGGCGTGGACTGGGTTCCGGTTCGCACGACGGAAGAAATGCGCAGCGCCGTGCTGGAGCGCGCTGCTGAGGCGAATATCATCATCATGGCCGCCGCGGTCGCGGACTATCGTCCCGCCGCGCCGTACACAACGAAACTCAAACGCGGTGAGGGAAGCCTCACGCTCGAGCTCGAGCCGACTCCCGATATCCTCGCCGATCTTAGCCGCGATGTTAGGGGGTCGGAGCTTCAGCTCCGACATGAGAGAGCGGCGATAGACAGGGCTTCAGCTCCTGAGGGCAATCGGGTTTCGCGGCCCATCCTTGTTGGCTTCGCTGCGGAAACAGATCGCATCGCCGAGAACGCCAGGGGCAAGCTCGCGCGCAAGGGCGCGGACATGATCGTCGCCAACGACGTCACACAACAGGGCGCCGGCTTCGATACGGACACGAACATCGTCACCCTCTTCCTGCGCGATGGCCGCGAGATTCCGCTGCCGAAGATGATCAAATTCGAAGTTGCCAATCGCATCCTCGACCACGTCCTCGAACTTCAGCAATCCTCGCGCTAAATTGTCATCCCGAGCGTGGCTGCGTTCTCGCAGGCACGCGAGGGATCTGCTTTTCAAATCATAATCACCCGTCTTTCCACAAGTGACTGTGTTAAATTCTCTTTCGGCGATTCAAAAGAATAAGGAGCAAGTTGGATCTAGCAAACCGCGCTCGTGTGGAAGCCTGGCTGCGTTTCAGCGACGACCTGGGCCTCGGCCCATATTTTCGTGACCGTGCTTCGACATTCGCTGTAGCCGAATCGGCGGTGCCGGCAAAACCTGCCGAAGTGAGCGCACCGAACCCAAATCTCCCGTTGGCACGCGCCACGTTCACCGCCGCTGTACCCGCCACGAAGTCCGCGCCGCCGAGGCCCTCCGCGCCGGGACCATCTCTCTTCGAAATCGTCAATCGCGTCGAAGGTGACACGCTTGAGCGTATCCGCGAAGACATCGGCGATTGCACGCGCTGCTGCCTGCACAAAGCGCGAACGAACATCGTCTTCGGCGTGGGCAATCCGAACGCGGAACTTGTCTTCGTCGGCGAAGGCCCGGGCCACGACGAGGATATGCAGGGCGAGCCGTTCGTCGGCCGCGCGGGCAAGCTGTTGACGCAAATGATCGAGGCCATGAGCCTGCGCCGCGAGGATGTTTACATCTGCAACGTTGTCAAATGCCGCCCGCCCGAAAATCGCCTGCCCGAAAAAGACGAAATCGCCACTTGCTCGCCCTTTCTTCTGCGCCAGCTCGACGTGATTCGCCCCAAGGTGATTTGCTGCCTGGGCGCGTGCGCCGCGCAGACGCTCCTTGAAACCAACCAGGGCATCTCGCGCTATCGCGGCGAATGGTTCGACTTCCGCGGCGCAAAAATGATCGCCACCTATCACCCCGCCTACCTGCTGCGCAATCCGAACGCGAAGCCCGAGGTCTGGAAAGACTTGCAGAAAGTGATGGCGCACCTCGGCCTGCAGCCGAAGAGGCGTTAGCGCGCTCTCACATGGCCGTCATTCTCGGACTCATCGGAGCGGTGTGCTGGGGCCTGGCGGATTTTGCGGCGCGTTTCGCCGCGCGCCGCGTGGGCGCCTACCGCGCGCTCTTCTTCATGCAGCTTTTCGGCTTCCTCGCGCTGAGTGTCTACCTCAAGAGGACTGGCGCGTTCGCGCGCGTCCCCGCGCACGGATGGCAGCCGTGGGCGCTCGCCGCCGTCGCCGGCCTGCTCAACGTGGCTGCTTCGCTCGCGCTTTATTATGCATTTCAGGTGGGCGTGATGAGCATCGTCGCGCCCATTTCCTCGAGTTATCCCGCGCTGACCGTCGCGCTGTCACTGCTGAGCGGCGAACGCCTCCATCCCCTGCGCGCCGCCGGGCTTGGCGTCACGCTCATCGGCGTCGTTCTCGCGTCCACATCGTTCGCGCCGCAACCAGGTCCTGTGTCACTGGGAACCGGAGGATCGCTCGAAGCTCACGTTTCTTCGCTCGCGCGCATCTCATCGAAGGGCGTCGGGTGGGCGATCTTTGCAGGAGTCATGTTTGGCGTGCTCTTCTGGTTCCTCGGATACCACGTTGTACCGTTCGTGGGCCCCGTTGTCTCGGTGTGGGTGATTCGACTTATTTCGCTCTCCGCGCTTCTCCTCTGCGCCGCGCCCGCGCGCCAAAGCATTCGCCTCCCGTATGGCGGCGTCTGGTGGCTGCTTTTGGCCGTGGGGATCATGGACACGGCCGCGTTCCTCGCCAACAACGCCGGCCTCACCACCGGCCAGGTCTCCGTCGTCGCCGTTCTTGCGTCGCTCTATGGCGCCATCACGGTTTTGCTGTCGTGGATTTTTCTGCGCGAGAGGCTCGAGCGCACCCAATGGCTCGGCATCGTCCTGATCTTCGCCGGCATCGTCATGGTCAGCATCTAAATGCAGAGCGCGTCATCCTGAGTGCATCCGGCAAGGATGCACGAAGGATCTCAGCCGCCAATTCCTCGCACCGTCCTGCCATTCGGCCGGTGGGTCTGCATGCCGTCGGCTAATCCGCCGGCACCGCTCGCGACTTCGCCCATTGCCGAATCGCCTGCACTTCTTCTGCGCGCGTCACGCTCAGCGGCTGCGTGCCGTGAATCTCCGCCAGGAGAATCTCCGTGGTAAGTGGCTGTTTCTGGCCGAAAGCCGTGTACAAACCCGCGACGATCGCCTGCTCGATCTCGGCTCCGGAAAACCCCTCGCTTGCCGCCGCCAGCTTCGTCGCATCGAATGCCGCCGCGTCGCGCCCGCGTTTCTTCAGGTGCAGCACGAACATCGCCGCGCGCGCATCGGCATCCGGCAGATCAACGAAGAAAATTTCGTCGAATCGTCCCTTGCGCAGCATCTCCGGCGGCAGCGCCGTTATGTTGTTCGACGTGGCCGCCAGAAACACGCCGCCTTCGCGGTCCTGCATCCACGTCAGCAGGGTCGCCAGCAGCCTCTGCGACAATCCCGCATCGGCGTCGCCGCTTGTTCCCGCCGACGCAAACGCCTTCTCGATCTCGTCAATCCACAGGACCATCGGCGCGAGCTTCTGCGCCAGGTCCAGCGCCTTGTGCAGATGCTTTTCGCTCTCGCCGACGTACTTGTCGTAGAGCGCGCCCGCGTCGAGGCGCGCCAGTTCCACTCCCCATTCTCCGGCTATGGCCCGCACCACCAGGCTTTTCCCGCAGCCCTGCACTCCCGTGATGAGTACGCCCTTCGGCGGGACCAATCCAAATTTCTGGCCTTCCGGCGTCAACGCGCTTCGCCTTTTTTCCAGCCACTCGCGCAACCGCTTCAATCCCGCCACGTCCGTGAACGACGCGTCGCGCCGCACCGGTTCGAGCAACCCATCGCCGCGCAGCGCGTCGCGCTTCGCATCCAGCACCGCGTCGGCCAGCCCCGCATCCGCCCGGCCGCGCCCGAGCACGCATTTGCGCAGCGTCCGCATCGCCTCTTCTTGCGTTAGTCCCACCAGGTTCTGCGCGAGCTGCGCCATGCCCGTTGCATCCAACTGGACACGCATGCGGTGGCTCATTTCCACGAGAACCTGCTTTACCCCCGCCTCGAGTTCGTCCGCGCCCGGCAGCCCGAGTTGGAACGGCGCCGATTCGCCTCCCAGTTCCGGCGGCAATTGCATCGAAGCCGCGGTGATTACAATGGACCGGCGCACGGTTCGAAATTTGTCCGCGAGATCCCGCAGGCGCCGGCTGATCTTGTCGTTTTCGCAGTAGCGCGCGAAATCCTTCAGAAGAAAAATCGCGTCGCCCTGAATCTCATTGATATTCGCCAGCGCCTGTTCGGGCTGCCCCGTGTTGTAGAGCACCTTGCCACCTATGCGCGCAAGGCCCGTGGTCACGCTCCAGGTGTAGAGCGGGACGCCCATCTCCGTCGCCAACGCCAGCAGCAGATGCGCGAGCCGCTCCTCTTCCGTGGTTTCGACCGTGATGATGGGATTTCGTGAATTGATCAGCAGCCGCAGTTCGTCGTGCCTGTTGATGGGCGCGCCCGATGCGCGCGTAACGGTACTTGAGATGGTCTGCATGGATTCGCCCGAGTGAACAGGGTACCAAAGTTGCGCACAACAATACGGCGGTTTTGCTCCCCGCGGAGCAAGCGGGTTAACAGGGCCAAGCGCTGTGATGCTCCCTCATGCGCAATCGAGGCACTGGAGGCGTATAATCGTCCCCGATTCGTTTTGGAGGTAAGCCGCAATGGCCAAGACCAAACAGTTCACAATCGCTGCTCAGAATCAACCCGGCACAGTCGCGGGGATCTCGAGGATTCTTGGGAATGCCAAGGTAAACATTCTCTCGCTCCTGGCAACTGCAACTCCCCAGGGCACCACCGGCACGGTTCAACTTATCGTCGAGGATGCGAAGCGCGCCAGGAAGGCCCTCGACGAAGCTGGACTCACCTACCAGGAGACCGACGCCGAGCAGTACGAGTTGCCGAACAAGCCCGGCGCTCTCGCCCAATACTTGGACAAGCTCGCCACCAAAGGTGTGAACCTCAATTCGGTCCACGCCACCGCCTCCAAGGGCGGAAGGAAGGCCGTCGTGGTCTACACGGTCGAGACGGCCGGCAAGGCTGCTGCCGCCACTGCGTAGCGCTGCCTTGGCCGACCCGGTGTAGTCTAACGACTGTGCTCGGCGATATTGTTCGGATTGGTGAGACGCAACTCATTGTGTGCCAACCTCAACGACGGGAGTGAACCAGACAGCGAGTTCAACGACGGGAGTGCACGCCCATGACCACGCGATCATTCACTCTTGCTCGACTCCGACGGCGTCGGGAAGCGTTCCTGAATCCACGCTTGCCAGAGCGGTGTCTCGCGGGCAACGGTCCCGACCGCCTGGTCGCCGTAGAGATAGAAGTTTAGCGTGACCATGCTCTGGCCGCCGAAGTTGACGGCACCAAGGGCGGCGGTGCCCGGCCCCGGCTTGTCGAGCCTTAGCAGTGCGCTGCACGGACTCTGGCTGACGTGCTCCACCACGCCGCTCAGCGCCGGAACGCCCGCCGGGGCGATCCAGCGCTGCCCGGTGCTTACGCCTTTCAGCCCCAATGCCGCAGTCAGCGTTTCCCAGGCCTCCGCTTCGGTTCCCGCGGCGGGGGCCATCCACTGCATCATCGCCGAGCGTTGGCCGCGGAAGTGCGTGAGATAGATCCGCAGGATGCGGAAGAAGCCCGGCCAGCCGGATTCGGTGCCTTCCAGTTGGTTGTCCCAGTCATCCGTGCTGGCGAAGAGGCTATGCACCACGCGGACGATGCAGGTGCCTCCCGCTCGAGCTTCAACGGTCCACTCGTCTGCGATGATCGGCGAGCCAGGCGCCCAGCCCGGGCTCTCGGCGGCAAACCTCCGCGGCGGATCCCAGGCCGTCACGACGGAACGGGACTCCATGCCCGGCCCGAAATTCAACGTCACCGCAACGGGCTTCCCGTCACGCATCTCGAACTCAGTCGGCACGAACCAGGACGAAATACCCGGCCCGGTGGCGATGGCCTGCCAGACTTCCTCCGGCGTGCCGGGGACCTCGACTTCGACCTGGACTGAACGGCGTCCGGAGGCTTCTTTCTTCACGCTCATGACGGCTCCTTGTGATCGGATTTCTGCGGTAGAGGGTGCGCCACGACGACCAGGCGATGCGCGCGGCCACCGGGGGCGGATTCATCGTGGTACTTCGCAACCAGTTTCGTGATGGCCTCGGTGAGTTCGTTGCTGAAAGCCGCCCGGTCCGTTGCCGACCGGAAGCGAATCTCGGTATCTACCGCCAGGGTCGCCAGGCGTTTGCCCGTCTCTTTTGCACGACGAACAAGATCGCCCACCTCGCGGACCACCCGTGCGCCCAAGGCGATCAGATAGCTCGCGGACAGCCTATCGATTTCCCGATTCGGATCCGCGGCGACCGGACCTAGGGCACTCGGCGAAACGACGTAGGAAGCGGCCGTCGCCACGAGCAGCCGTTCCGTCAGCCCGCCCCACTTGCGTTCCTGGGCCAGCTGTACCAGCCCGTGCGCCTCCAGCGCGTGCAGGTGGTAGTTGACTTTCTGCCGAGCCAGGCCAACCCGCGTGGCCAACGTCGCCGCCGAGGCGGGCACGGCTAGCTCGGAGAGGAGTCGGCTCCGCGTGGGCTCCAAAGCCACCGTCGCCGCTGCCGGATCATCGATGACTTGGATGTCGAGCACGAGGAGATGCTAGTCTTGACAACTTTTGTTGTCAATAATTTTTTTAGTACTTTTTCTTGCGAATTTTGCAGAGTCGATGCGGCCATCGAACAGGTCGTCGTCCTCTTTTTCTGTTGCCTTTGTAGTTACTATGTGCTAGCCTCTATTCTGTTGGAATAGCGGCAAGGGACTTCGGGCATGACCGAGGATCAAGACGCCTCACGATCCGTAGCCCACGCTCCCTCGAGCGTGGGCGCGCTGACACAGAAACTCAGTAAATTTTCTAATCGCAACATACCACTATTAGAAGGTCTCCCAAGGCTCACAAAACAAAGTGCTTCACTTTTTCTAATCGCAACAAGATCGCGAATCCCCTTTCCCGCACTTTCGCCCGCTCCCGAGATTGCCTTTGGTCCCGGCCCTGGTGCTGGCGCGCCAGCATTCCCTCAATCAAGCGCCAGCCTGCTGTACACTCCCTCTTGCGCCATGGCTGCTCGCTACTGCGAAGTTGCGCTTCCGGTTCCGCTGCGCTCGACGTTCACCTACGCCGTCCCCGCGGGGCTCAACGGCGAAGACCTCGTCGGCCGCCGTCTCGTTGTGCCTTTCCGCAATCGCGCGATGGTGGGCGTGGGCATAGCCGTTTCCGATCGCGCGCCGGAAGTCGCGCGCGTAAAGGAAATCGCCGAGCTGATGGACACGCTCCCGGCGTTCCCTCCGAAGCTCATCGAACTCGGCCATTGGATCAGCCGCTACTATCTCGCCCCCATTGGTGAAACATTCCGCGCCATGCTTCCGCCGGAAATCGAACTGCGCCAGGATCGCGAATACCGCCTCACCGCCGCAGGCCGCGCCTATCTTCAAGAACTAGCATCCGGCGCCGAAAGTACCGGCGCAGAATCGCAAGACCTCGCTGTCTTGCGGCAGTTTGATTCTCAAGATGGCTCGCTCTCCTCCTCTCGCTTGCGCCGTGTGCCCGGGGGCGAGGCGCTCGCGGAAAAGCTCGTTCGCCGCGGACTCTTGACCGCCCAAAGCGTGGTGCATCATCGCCAAACACGCATGCAAAAAATCGTCGCGTGGAAGGCCGAAGAGCCGCTCGCTCCTCGTCTGGGCAATCGGCAACTGGCCGCCGAGGAGCGCGTACGCGAAATCCTAACTGCCACGCGCGGGCCGCTTCCCATCGGCTTGCTGATGAAGCAGGCGCACGTCTCGCGCGCGGCCGTCAATCGTCTCGAGAAAAAGGGACGAGTTACCACCTGGGACGAGCCGCTCACCGCCGGCGAAGATGTCTGGGAAACCGATTTCACGCCGCCCGCAAATGTCTTGAACGCCGAGCAGAAGCAAGCGCTCCGTGATATCTGGCGCTGGCTTGTCGCCGGCAAATTCGCGGCGTGCCTGCTGCATGGCGTAACCGGGAGCGGCAAGACGGAAGTGTACCTCGGCGCCATCGAAGCGGCGCTTTCGCGCGGGCGCACCGCCCTGGCGCTCGTGCCGGAAATTGCGCTAACCCTTTGGGTGGGCCGCTTGGTGCGCGCGCGATTCGGAAAAGAGGTGGCGGTCCTGCACAGCGGCTTGCCCGATGTGGAGCGCGCGCGCGAATGGTGGCGCGTTCGCCATGGCGAGGCGCGCATCGTCGTCGGGACACGTTCCGCGGTTTTCGCCCCGCTCGAAAATCTCGGCCTGATCATCGTGGATGAGGAGCAGGAGTCGAGCTACAAGCAGGAAGAAACGCCGCGCTACAACGGCCGCGACACAGCCGTGTACCGCGCGAGCATTGAAAACGCCGTCGTGCTGCTCGGTTCCGCGACGCCCTCGCTCGAGACCTACCACAACGCGCGCGCGGGAAAATACAATCTGCTCGAGCTCACCTCGCGCGTCGAAAATCGTCCGCTCGCCGAAGTGCGCATCGTGGACCTGCGCGAGGAGTTTCGCCGTCAGCATCGCGCGGCCCCTGTTTCCGAAACTCTTCGCGCGGCCATCGCCTTGCGCCTCGAAGAGCAAACGCAAACCATGGTTCTGATCAACCGTCGCGGCTATTCATGGTCGTTGCTATGCCGCAGTTGCGGCGCGTTCGTGCAATGCGAGAATTGCAGCATTGCCCTCACCTACCACAAAAGCCGCCAGCGCCTCGAATGCCACTATTGCGGCTTTTCGATTCGTCCGCCGAAGCAATGCCCGAAATGCCAGGGCGAGTACATGTATTTCGTGGGCGACGGCGCCGAGCGTGTCGAGGAATATCTGCGCGAACAATTTCCCAAGGCGCGCATCGCGCGGCTCGACCGCGACACCGTCCGGACCAAGCGCGAGTATCAGCAGGTGCTCGGCGCATTCGCAGGCGGCGAAATCGATATTCTCGTCGGGACTCAGATGGTTGCGAAAGGCCACGATTTTCAGCGAGTCACGCTCGTCGGAGTTGTCGCGGCCGACCTGGCGCTCGGGCGTCCGGACTTCCGCGCCGCCGAGCGCACGTTCCAGTTGCTGACGCAAGTTGCCGGCCGCGCGGGACGCGGCGAACTATCCGGCGAAGTACTCGTCGAGACCTACTATCCCGAGCATTACGCAATCCAGTGCGCCGTGCAGCAGGATTACGCCGCGTTCTATGAGAAGGAAGCGCACTTCCGGCGCATGCTGCACTACCCTCCGTTCACCGCGCTTGCCACCGTGCTTGTCCGCGACCGCAAAATCGAAAATGCAATTCGATGGTCGCGCGCGCTGGCGGCTTGCTTCGCGCCGTTCGAGGAGCGCGGCGTGAAAATCCTCGGTCCTGCCGCGGCTCCCCTGGCGCGACTACGCCGCGAGTACCGCTTTCAGTTTGTGCTGAAGTCGCCTCAGCGTTCCGCTCTGGGACGCGCATTGAGCAGCTGCCTCGATTTTTGCGCCGCAAGGGAAATCCCCGCCACCGCCGTCATCGTGGATGTAGATCCCGCCAGTTTGTTTTGAACGCTGACTGCATGTGAAATTTACGGCGTCGTTGCAGGCCACGGAGTGAAGCAGAGAATGAAGATGACAAGACCTGCAAGCGCCCACAGGCGGCGCGAGGAGCCAAGCGGCTCCCAGCGATTCAGGAGCGGCGGATGCGGGAACCGCAGGGACAGGAGGAGAAGCAAAACGCCCCAGCCATACCAGCCAGACCACGCGAACCGTCCGAGCGCGAGCAGTCCCACCGCGAGGGCGAGCGATATTCTCCGGTGTTGCTCGCTCGCGAGGCTGTAAACGATATGCCCGCCGTCGAGCTGCCATATCGGCAGCAAATTCAGCGCGGTTGCAAACAGCCCGACCCACGCGGCGCGGCCAATGGGATTGAGCAGCAGCGAGGCGGAATCTACGCCGGGGTGAAACAGCGCAATGAATAATCGCATCAGCGGCGGATTCCCGAACAGGATGGCGGCATCGGCCTGCGTGCCCGGCACAACCTTCGAAGTCGCAATCGCGTACGCCACGGCGGGCACCGCGATCAGGAATCCCACAACAGGTCCCGAGAGCCCGACATCGAAGAGCGCCCGCCGCGACATGATGGGCGAGCGGATGCGTATGAACGCGCCGAACGTTCCGAAAAGCGTCGGCGCGGGGATGAAATATGGATAGCTCACGTCAATACCGTAGAGCTTGCACGTGAAGTAATGTCCAAGCTCGTGCGCGAGCAGGATGCCGAGCAGCGTAAATGAAAAAGGAAAGCCGAGTAGCAGCAATTTCGGATTAGCGAGCGGATGCAGCATCATCACAATCGGATTTTCGTCGCCCGTGAACGGTTGCTCGTTGAGCGCGTAAGAACGCGCGAATTCCGATCCCACGCTCAACGTCGAAATTACCGTGAGGACGAACAGCAGCAGAGCGGGCCACACCGGCCGCCGCCGGCGCACACGGGGAGGCGGAGCTTCGACGAGGAACGGAGGATTTGCATCGAATATCTCGACAGGTGCCCCGCGGCCGTTGCCGTTGCCGCCGCTCATGCCGTTGCCCATATAGATAGGATGCCGCGACGCGCTAAATCACACAACAACGATTGCGGCGTGGTTCTTGGATGCCGCCGCCCTCGAATCAGGATTTTGGAGGTGTGGGCGGGAGTGCCTGAAGTTCCTTGCCGGGCTTGAAGCGCACCGCTTTTCCGGGAGGGATGCTCACTTGCTGTCCGGTGCGCGGATTGCGGCCGATGCCCGTCTTTCGCGGTTTCACGTTGAATACGCCGAAGCGGCGAAGTTCGATGCGTTCTCCGCGGCCCAGCGCGTTTTTCATCGCCTCGAAGACGGTTTCCACCGCCTGTTCGGCTTTCGTTCGGGTGATGTTCGTTTTCTGCACGATGGCGTTGACGATGTCGAGCTTGATCACACGTTCCTCCCGCTGAGCGGAAGCCTATGCTAGACAGTGGGTTGCGGGTTGTCAAGCGGCCCCCTGTGTAATAACATGCGCCGCTCGAACGCAAGCTT
>Ga0070733_10002957_pt1 | contig 11790 bp, 8 predicted proteins | sample Coa_R1_9_FD_66450 | JGI IMG/M metagenome (GOLD analysis project Ga0070733, IMG submission 66450) | Surface soil microbial communities from Centralia Pennsylvania, which are recovering from an underground coalmine fire - Coalmine... | ecosystem: Environmental > Terrestrial > Soil > Unclassified ... | reverse complement strand
GCCACCTCGGGCGTCGACCCCACCACTCTCCACGTGCTGCTCGACGGCACCGACATCATTGCCGCGTGCCAGGTGGCCGCCGCGGCGGCGGCCTGCGTTCCGCCGCAGCCGCTGGCGGCGGGCGCACACAACCTGAGCGTGTCGGTCAGCGATCGCGCCGGCAATAGTGGCAGCGCCAGCCTCGTCTTCACCGTCGTGCTCGAGATTCCCGCACCGGTCGTCACCCTCACGGCGCCGACGAGCGGCATCTTCGTCAGGTCATCCAGCATCACCGCGACGGGAACAATCACCACATCGGCTCCGCTCGCGAGCGTGACCGTCAGCGGCCAGCCGGTCGCCCTGCAGGCCGGAGGGTTTTCGACGCAGGTGAGCCTCACACCAGGACCCAACGTGATCGTGGTCTTGGCGACCGACACTTACGGCAACGTCGGCGTCGCATCCGCCCAGCTGACGCTCGACACCACCCCGCCCACCTTGGCCGTGCTGCAACCATCCCCAGGCGCCTTGATCAACGCCGCCAGCGTACAGCTGACCGGCCAAGTCAGCGACGACAATGGCGTCGCCCAGGTCACGGTCGCCGGCCAGCAAGCGACGATCAACGTCGACAGCAGCTTCCAGGCCCAGGTGCCGCTCGCCGAGGGCAGCAATGCGATCGCCTTGGATGCGTTCGACTTGGCCGGAAACGAGACCGCTCAGACCCTGACCTTGGTCCGCTTCTCGCTGCCGGAGGTCGCCATCACCTCGCCGGCCGATCTGAGCTACATCGCCACGACCACCGTCACTGTTTCGGGCACGGTCAGCGATCCTGCGGCAACCGTCAGCGTCAACGGCCAGCCCGCGACCGTGGCCAGCGGCGGTTTCACGGCGCCCGGCGTGCCGCTGCTCGAGGGCGGCAACGTCCTCACCGCCACCGCCACCGGCGCCACCGGTCACGTCAACACCGCCACCATCAACGTCGTCCGCGACCTCACTCCACCTCTTCTCGCCATCGCCTACCCGCAGAACGGCGCCACCGTCTTCGATCCGCTCGTCACGGTCTCCGGGCTGGTCAACGACATCGTGGCCGGAACCGTCAATGCTTCGCAGGCCACCGTCACCGTCAACGGCCAGCCGGCCGCAGTCGCGAACCGCTTCTTCCTGGCCACCGTCGCGCTCGTCCATGGCACCAACGTGATCAAGGTGCAGGCGACGGACGTGAGCGGCAACACCTCGCAGGCGGCGGTGACGGTCAACCTCCAGGCGGCCACCGTGCCACGGGTGGCGCTGGTGGCGGGCACCGGGCAGTCCGCCGTCATCGGCACACAGCTCGGCGCGCCATTGGTCGCCGCATTGCTCGACGCCACGGGTCAGCCCATCGCCGGCCAGAGCCTCTTCTTCCGGGTGCGCGGCAACAATGGCAGCATCCTCGGCGGCCAGCGCGGGGTCGCCGTGACCACCGACGCCTCGGGACACGCGGCCGTGCCCTTCACCCTCGGCACTCGCGCCGGCGCCGGCAACCAGGTGGTCGAGGCGTTTGCTCCGGGCTTTGCGGGTCCAGCGGCCTTTCAGGAGACAGCGCTCCCCGGCAGCCCCGCCTTCATCGTCGTGGACACGGGCGACCAGCAGGTGGGCATTCCAGGACAGCCCGCGCCCCGGCCGCTGGTCGCCGTGGTGACCGACAGCGGCTACAATCGGCTCGGGGGAGTGCAGGTGCAGTTCACCACCAACAAGGGACAGGGCACGTTTGCCAACGGCCAGCAGACGGTGACCGCTACCACCGACTCCGATGGCCGGGCGATCGTCACCTTCACCCTCGACCCGGCCGAAGGCATCTCCAACAACGGTGTGCGGGCGGCCATCGTCGGCCTTTCGAACAGCCCCATCGCCAGCTTTGCCCTGTCGGGGCGAGCCGCCGGCGACCCCGCGGCAACCACGGTCAGCGGCGTCGTCCTCGACAATGCCCAGCAGCCGGTTCCAGGGGTCACCGTCAGCATCCTCGGGACCGTGCTCAACGCCCAGACGGACAGCGCGGGACACTTCCAGCTCCAGGCAGTGCCTCCGGGAACGGTCACACTCATCGTCGACGGCAGCACCACGCAGCGCCCCGGGGTCTGGCCGGACCTCGAGTACTTCGTCACCGTAATCCCGGGCCGCGACAACACGGTCAACATGCCGATCTACCTGCTGCCGCTCGACCTCGCCCATGGCGCCCAGGTGAGCGAGACCGTTGGCGCCACCCTCACCCTGCCCGACGTCCCCGGCTTCGCCCTCCAGATCGCGCCAGGGTCGGTGACCTTCCCCAACGGCTCCCGTAGCGGCCTGGTCAGCGTCACCGTGGTGCACGCCGACAGGGTGCCGATGGTGCCCAACTTCGGCCAGCAGCCGCGCCTCATCGTCACCATCCAGCCCGCCGGCGCACGCTTCGATCCCCCGGCGCGCCTGACTCTCCCCAACGTCGACGGCCTGGCGCCCGGATCGGTCACCGAGATGTACTCGTTCGACCACGACCTCGGCCACTTCGTCAGCATTGGTCCTGCGACGGTGAGTGACGATGGGACCGTGGTGACCGCCAATCCAGGCGTGGGGGTCATCAAGGCGGGATGGCACTGCTGCGGCAATCCGGCAACCTCAGGCCTTCCCTTCGACTGCCCGGACTGCAAGACCTGCGAGGGCGCAATCGGCCTCTTGTGCATACCCGATCCGACCCAGAATGGACTGCCCTGCAAGCACGATCCAACGATGATTTGCAATGGCGGCGACTGCGTGTGCCCGTTCCCCATCAATTTTCACGGCACCACTGGTGGGGCGTTCGGAGACGAGATCCACGAGAACTATGCATGGGACTCAAGCACCGGAAATCTGAGCGATCTCGTGGGCTGCAACGTGCTCGAAAACCTAACATATCCGGAAAACCCGATCTTTACCTGGCCACCGCCCTACAACGGCCAAACCATCAACAAGGTGCCGTTATCTGAGCCGGCCACCCTTGGCGCACTGAGCGATCGTCATGTGCATAAACCAATTGTGGCACCCTATGTCACGAACAACTTCGTAGTGCACCAGATTTTCACCTATACCTGTCCGTGTGCTCAGGGAGCGTTGTTCTTGTCAGACCCCATCGTAAGGACAATCTCCCAGCGCCCCGACGGGAAATGGAAATATGTCATTGTGCATGGTAATGTCTGCGCCTCGGCAGACCCCCTGCCCTAGGGTGCGACGGAGGCGTCTATGCGCTTGATGGCATTGAAACTCGGGCTGATGGCAATGATTGCTGCGGCCAGCGCGCCTTCGGTGCCTCCCCTTGCGCTTAGCGACCTGGAGGTGACGGTCCTACCCGCGCGCAGCACCTGGTCAATTCGTGAGCCGATAGTGGTAGGCTATCAGTTCAAGAATGTCTCAGCGAAGCCTACATCATTCACCTTGGCCAGGAGCCCCTTTGGTACCCTGTTCTTCATGGTGCTTACAATCACCTTGCCGAGCGGCTCGCATATAATTCGCGAGTTACCTGATGAAGCTGATGAGATGTTCTCGCCTGGGGACATCTCCCTTTCCCCTGGCGAAAGCGTGATCCTCAATCAGGTCTTGAATGAATGGTATGATTTCCACGAGGTCGGCGAGTATCGCGTCACTGCGACAATACCCATCACTCCTTCGGGCAAACAGGGCTTCTTTAGCCGATCTGACCCAGCGGCAACCGTTACCTTCAGTATCAAGGTGGGACCGCGCAATGCGGAAGAGATCAAGGAGACATGCGACACGTTGGCATCGAAGGCGCACTGGCGGAACGGACTGGAAGCGGTTCATGCAAGCCATGCGCTCCGCTTTGCGACCGATCCGCTATGTATACCTGCGCTGGTTATCACCCTCGGCCAGCTAGACTCGATGATCCGGACTGAAGCGCTTCTCGGTCTCGCAAGAGTCGGTACGCCGGATGCGGCGGCGGCCGTGGCAGCCAGTTGGGAACATCTGGATGCGTCCGATAGGACGTACGCGCTTCAGTTCTTTACGTCCGCCGGTGCCGGAGAGATGCTCCGTGCTGCGCTGGTCAAGATCAAAGTTCATCCCTGACGTTGCATCTCATGGTCTCATGGTCATTTGATGATTCGATTCTGACGCCATCTGGAACGAGGCCGCCCCACCTTGTATTCACCGACTTTCAATGTTGCACTCGCCCTAGCATTGTCGCTCTCAATACTTCTTGAAGCGACGACTATCGACTGCACGCCCGGCACGGTACGGGTGACGCTGGTCAGCTGCACCGAGGACGCCCCACCGTTGGTCCGCAGCGGCAACCTGACGGTCTGGAGCCCGCCGAAGCTGCAAGAGCGGTTCCTCAGCAACGACGTGAGGCTCGAGGTGGTACCCACCGACGAGGCCCGGCTCGGCGTCATCTGCGAGGCGCTGACCCAGCAAGCGATCGCGGCCAGGCGCACGGATGAAGGTCTGCAGGCTGCCGAGGCCTTGAGCTGGATCGACCTGCCGCTCGCCGAGCCTTTTCTCGAGCGTCTCCTGCCTCTGGAGCACATCCTGAGCCACGAAGCCGTGGTCGTGACAGAACCGAACTGAGAAGGCAGGCTGCCGGCGATCCTCGTCGCCGGAGATGGTTGGACAGGACGCTACGCGTTGCGCTTGATCAGCGGGCCGCTGTGGACCTTCACCAGGGCGCCCTGGCGCGCCATCGATTCGCGGCGCTCCTGGGCCTCGCGGCGCACGAAGTCGAGCAGGCGGTCCACCTCGCCCTGCATCTGCTCCATGCGCTCCTTCATGTTGAGGATCACCTCGACACCGGCCAGGTTGACGCCGAGGTCGCGGGTCAGAGCCAAAATGATCTCTAAGCGGCGCATCGCCTCCTCGTCGTAGAGGCGGGTGTTGCCGGAGCTGCGCGCCGGCTTGATCAGGCCCTCGCGCTCGTAGAGCCGCAGCGTCTGCGGATGGATGCCGTAGCGCTCGGAAACCACGCTGATCATCACGTACTTGGGTCGGCCGTCGCGGCGCCGGGCTGGCATCAGCTCTTGTCCTTCTCACCCTGCTTGGGGACGTGCACCCGCAGGATGCCCCGCTCGAGGCCGGCAGAGATGCCGTCGGCGTCGACCGCCGAGCTCAGCTCGAAGCTGCGGCGGAAGGGACCATAGCTGCGCTCCATGCGCAGGAAGTTGCGGTGCTCGCCGGGCGGCTGGCGGCGGCCGGAAAGCTCCAGCCGCCGTTCCCGCACCTGCAAGTCCACGTCCTCGCGCCGCACCCCCGAAAGCTCGGCAAACAACAGATAGGCGTCCGCCGTCTCGATCACGTCGACGGCAGGCGCCCAACTGCCGGGCAGACCGGCGTCCCGCTCCTCGAACTCCGCGGCAACCAGCGCCTGCTCGAACAGGCCGTTGATCCGATCCTGGATCCGCGTCAGCTCCTCGAGGTAGATCTTGCGGAACGGTGGCATGCCTCGGCAGTCCTCAGAGGTCGGCGGCGAAGACGCTCGGGATCTCCGACCTCAACGCTTCTCGTCCACGTCCACGTACTCGGCGTCGATCACCTCGTCCGCGGAGGAGCCGCCGGCACCGCCGGCGGCGGCACGCTGCCCCGGACCGCCGCCACCCGGCCCGCCCGCGCCGCCAGGGGCGCCGCCGGCCTCGCCCTGGCCCGGCTGACCCTGGTAGAGCTTCTCGGCCAGCTTGTGCGACGCCTGCTCGAGACGCGTCGTCGCCTGCTGCATCTTGGCCGCGTCCTCGGACTCGAGCGCCTGCTTGGCCTCGGCGAGCGCCTGCTCGAGCTGCCCCTTGTCGTCCGCCGACAGCTTCTCCTTGTGCTCGTTGTAAGTCTTCTCGGTATTGTAGACCAGGGCGTCGAGCTGGTTGCGGGCCTCGACCTGGCGGCGACGCTCCTTGTCCTCGTCGCTGTGCGACTCCGCCTCCTTGACCATGCGCTCGATCTCGGCGTCGTTGAGGCCGGACGAGGCGGTGATGGTGATCTTCTGCTCCTTGCCGGTGCCGAGGTCCTTGGCCGAGACGTGAACGATGCCGTTGGCGTCGATGTCGAAGGCCACCTCGACCTGCGGCCGGCCGCGAGGCGCCGCCGGGATGCCGTCGAGGTGGAACTTGCCCAGCGTGCGGTTGTAACGCGCCATCTCCCGCTCGCCCTGCAGCACGTGCACCTCGACCGAGGTCTGGTTGTCGGCGGCGGTCGAGAAGGTCTCGGTCTTGCGCGCCGGAATGGTCGTGTTGCGGTCGATCATCTTGGTGAAGACGCCGCCCAGCGTCTCGATGCCGAGCGACAGCGGGGTGACGTCGAGCAGCACCACGTCCTTGACGTCGCCGCGCAGCACGCCGCCCTGGATGGCGGCGCCCACCGCCACCACCTCGTCCGGGTTGACGCCCTTGTGCGGCTCCTTGCCGAAGAAGTCGCGGACCACCTTCTGGATGGCCGGCATGCGGGTCTGGCCGCCCACCAGCACCACCTCGTCGATGTCCTTGGGGCTGACCTTGGCGTCGTCGAGCGCGCGCTTGCACGGACCCATCGAGCGCTGGACGAGGTCTTCGACCAGCTGCTCGAGCTTGCTGCGGGTGAGACGCAGGTTCAGGTGCTTCGGCCCCGAGGCGTCGGCGGTGATGAACGGCAGGTTGATGTCGGTCTCCATCGCCGAGGAGAGCTCGATCTTGGCCTTCTCGGCGGCTTCCTTGAGCCGCTGCAGGGCCATCGGGTCGCTGCCGAGGTCGATGCCCTGGTCCTTCTTGAACTCCTCGAGCAGCCAGTCGATGACCCGCTGGTCGATGTTGTCGCCGCCCAGGTGGGTGTCGCCGTTGGTGGCCTTGACCTCGACCACGCCCTCGCCCACCTCGAGGATCGAGATGTCGAAGGTGCCGCCGCCGAAGTCGTAGACCGCGATCGTCTGGTCCTTCTTCTTGTCCAGACCGTAGGCCAGCGCCGCCGCCGTCGGCTCGTTGACCAGGCGCTCGACGTTGAGCCCGGCGATCCGTCCGGCGTCCTTGGTCGCCTGGCGCTGGGAGTCGTTGAAGTAGGCGGGCACGGTGATGACCGCCTGCTCGACCTTCTCGCCGAGGTAATCCTCGGCGGCCTGCTTGAGCTTGCCCAGGATCATCGCCGAGATCTCGGGGGGCGAGTACTTCTTGCCCTCGACCATCACCCGGACGTCGCCGTTGTCGGCGCGCTCGACGCCGTAGGGGACCATCTTCATCTCCTCGGTCACCTCGGAGAACTTGCGCCCCATGAACCGCTTGATCGAGAAGACGGTGTTCTTGGGGTTGGTGACCGACTGCCGCTTCGCCACCTGGCCCACCAGCCGCTCGCCGGCCTTGGTGAAGGCCACCACCGAGGGGGTGGTGCGGTTGCCCTCGGCGTTCGGGATCACCTTCGCCTCGCTGCCCTCCATGACCGCCACGACGCTGTTGGTCGTTCCCAGGTCGATACCAATGATCTTGCTCACGTGCGCCTCCTCCTTGTTCATCGCTCGGGCCCGATTCACGGCCCGTCCACGAGGGAGATTCTAAAACCTTAGTGGCGCCGTGTCAAATCCGGCGCACGCCTATGTTGACAAGATGGCGCGCAGATTTATTCCGGATTGCGAGCGGCGGTCGATGTCGCCGAGGTCAGGCGCCGGGGCGAGCCGCCGGACGGCGCAGCGGGACGAGCCCGCGCAGCCATGGGTCGCGCAGGTAGAGCCCTCCCCAGATCAGCACGCCGAAGAGCACCGGGACGAGCATGCGGCCCACCGGGTCGCCGGCGCGCACGTGGGTCGAGACGGCGCCGCCAAGATAGCCGGTGAGCACGATCGCGCCCAGGATCGAGGTGCGGGGCACCACGTAGAGGATCACGCCGGCCAGCAGGGCAAGGCCGATGCCGAGCACGGAGCCTGCGGAATACCCATACTTGGTCATCCCCTCCATCACCATGGACGGCCTTACCAGCTCCAGCGCGGCACTCCAGAACAAGAGGAGCGCAAGGATGCCGCTGATGATGCGTCCCGTCCACAGGGCGGCCTTCGACACCGGTGGGGCTGACACGTCGGTTTGCATGGATCTCTCCTTTCATCAAGCGCCGAGCGACCACTATCACAGTTCGGCCACCGCTGGTTGCGCGCTATGCTTCCCGGCATGACTCGCCTGGTCGGGATCGCGGGCGCGGCGGCGATCGCCATCGCGTGGACCCAGGCGCCCGCTCCCCTGGCTCACGGCCCGACGACCGCCGCGGCGCTGGGCAAGATCCACTTCCCCACCTCCGGCGCGCCCGCCGCACAACCGGACTTCGAGCGCGGCGTGCTGCTGCTGCACAGCTTCGAGTACGACGACGCCGCGGCGGCCTTCCGCGAGGCGGAGCGGCGCGACCCCGGCTTCGCCATGGCCTACTGGGGAGAGGCCATGACCTACAACCACCCGCTCTGGCACCAGCAGGACCGGCAGGCGGCGCGCGCCGCCCTGGAGCGGCTGGCGGGGACGGCGAGGGAGCGCCTGGCGAAGGCGCCGACGGCACGGGAGAAGGCCTACCTGTCGGCGGTGGAGGCGCTCTATGGCGACGGCGACAAGGCGACGCGCGACGCTCTCTACGCCGCGGCCATGGCACGGCTCGCCGCCAGCGATCCCGACGACCTCGAGGCGGCGAGCTTCCATGCCCTGGCGCTGCTCGGCAGCTGCGAGGCCGGCCGCGACATCGCCACCTACATGCGGGCGGCGGCCGTGGCGGAGGAGGTCTTCGCCCGCAACCCGCTCCACCCGGGGGCCGTCCATTACCTGATCCATGCCTACGACGACCCGGTGCACGCGCCGCTCGGACTGCGGGCCGCCCGCGTCTACGCGCGGATCGCTCCGGCCGCCGCCCATGCCCTCCACATGCCCTCGCACATCTTCCTCGCCCTCGGCATGTGGGACGAGGTGGCCGCCGCGAACGAAGCCTCGTGGGCGGCATCGGAAGCGCGGCGGCAGCGCCTGCGGCTGTCGATCGAGGAACGCGGCTATCACGCCCTCTCCTGGTTGCAGTACGCCTACCTGCAGCAAGGCCGCTTCCGCGATGCCCGCCAGCTGCTGGCGGCGATGGCGGCCGACGCCGCCGCCAGCGGCTCGGAGCGCACCCGCGAACACCTGGCGCGCATGCAGGCGGCCTGGCGCATCGAGACCCGCCGCTTCCAGGCCGAGGTCGGCGATCTCCCGGACCTGGCCGGCCTGGGCGACGACGTCGCCGCCGCGGCCCTCTTCGCCCACGGCTTGGCGGCGCTGCGCTCCGGCGACCCCGCCGGTACCCACCGCGATCTCGCGATGATTGAAGCGCGGCTTGACGCCGCGACTGATGCGCGGCTTGGCGCGGTGACTGATGCGCGGCTTGACGCGGTGACCGAAGCGCGGCTTGGCGCCGCGACCGACGACCCTTCGCGGCGCTCCGCCGCCGTCCTCCGGGCAGAGCTCGCGGCCCTGCTGCTGCTCGACGGCAGGACCCCCGCCGGAGCCGGTGGCGGCGCTTCCGAGATGGAACGCCAGGGGCGGGAGCGCGCGGCGCTGGCGGCGATCGAGCGCGCGGCAGCCGAGGAGGATGCCACCAGCTACGAGTTCGGGCCGCCGGTGGTGGTCAAGCCGGCGCACGAGCTGGCCGGCGACCTGTTGCTCGACCTCGGACGGCCGGCGGAGGCCCGCCGCCACTTCGAGCAGGCGCTGGCCCGGGCGCCCCGGCGCAGCCTGTCCCTGCTGGGACTGGCGCGCGCCGCCAACCGCATCGGCGACACGGCGGCGGCCCGGCGGGCCTATGCCGACCTGGCGCGGAGCTGGCGCCAAGCCGACGCCGACCTGCCCGAGCTGGCCGAGATCGCCGCCGCCGAGCCTGCCGCCCGCGGCCGGCGTTGAGCCCGGCGCGTCACCGGACCCCAGGACGCTAATCGAGCAGGACGATCGGCGGGCCGCCTTGCGGACTGGCCTGGAGCAGGGAGGGGTCGAGGAAGAAGTTGCCGGCGATCGAGCCGCTGGTGTCCGCGTCGGCGATGGCTTTGCCGGACTCGGTGGCCTGCAGGGTGTAGCTTTCCTCGCGCGCCGAGTAGAGCAGCGGCTCGCCGCGCGGATCCTCGAGGTCGTCCGGCGACAGCAGGCCGGAGTCGCGCAGCTGGCCGAGCTGGTCCGGGAAGCGCCCGTCGCGCAGGAAGGCCGTCTTGGCGGCGCCTTCGATCTTGTCGTACAGCGATTCGCGCTGGTTGCGCTCCAGGGCGGCGCGCTCGGACTGTTCCCAGGGCAACGGCAGCAGCACGCTATCCGGCGCCAGGCGGGCGAAAGCGACCAGCGCAATCGCCGCGGCCAGGGCCAGCACGGCCGGCGCCAGGCGGTGGGCCGGCGACGCCACCCGCTCCGGCTGCTCGACCCGCATCTGCCGGAACCGCTGCGGCCGCAGCCGGATGGGAGCGCCGGGGCGCGGCTGCATGGCGGCCGCAGGCGGCGGCACCTCGGGAGCGACGGCGGCGCCCGCGGTGCCAGCGACGCCGACGCCGCCGGCGGACCTTGGCCGGGGTCCGCCCGGCGCCGGGGCCTCTGGCGGCGGCGTCAGCGCCGCGGCGGGCCATGGCACCGGCTCGGAGGCTGCCGGCGCCGTCAGGGCAGCGGCGGGCCATGGCACCGGCTCGGACTCCGCCGGCGGCCGCACCAAGGCCGCCGCGCCGGCGGCGGTCGCGAGCGCAGGGAGACCCGTCGTGACAGGCGCGGCGGCCGGTGGCGACTTCCCCGGCGGCGCACCCGCCAGCGACACCTCCGGCAGCTCGGGCACCTGCGGCAGCCACAGCTCGCCGCCACTCTCCACGGCCGCCGGGCCTGCCGGGGCTGCCGGCGCCGGCCGGGTCGCCGCTGCCGCCGGCAACTTCCCGGGCACCACGCTCCGGGCACCGACTGGCGGGGCGCCGGCGCGAGGCGCGGCACCCGGGTTGGCCGCCGGCGGGCGCGGCGCCGGGCGCGCGGCCGAGCCGGCGACGGACGGCGGCGGTTGGACAGTGAACGTACGCGCCGGCGGTATCCCTCGGGTCTCCCGGGTGCTCTGAGTGTTCTGAGTGTTCTGGGCAGGCTGGCCCTGCCGGGTGGGCCGGGCCTGCAGGGCGGGCGGGGCGGCCTGGGCCGCACGGGAGGCGAAATCGGCCAGGTTCCGCAACAGCAGGTCCTCGACCGAGATCGGTTCGAAGCCCTCCTCGTACGACACCTCGTCGCCGCTGTAGAACTTGAAATCGCCTTCCTGCCAGCGCAACAGCGCCTCGAGCTGCCGGACCGTCTGCAACCGCAGGGCGGCGAGCAGCTGCTGGCGGGTCAGGTACCGGCGCTCCACCAGCAGGTCGAGGAGACGGCCGGCGCCCGCCTGGTGCTCGGCGGCGGCGCGCGCGAGCTCGGCGGCGCTGAGCAGCCCCTCGTCCACCAGCAGCTTCGACAGGCCTTCCTCGATGGTATGGGCGAGCGAGTCGGCGGCGACGATACGGCCGCTCAAGAACGAGATGGCGACGATGTCCTGCTGGCCCTGGATGGTGAGGATGCCGGTCTTGCCCTGCTGCGAGATCATCTGCAGGATCTCCGGCAGGCTGAAGAGATCCAGGCTGCCTTCAACCGCCATGGGCGACGACCTCAGCGCTCATACCGCGTTGCGCAGCTCCCAGCGCAGCCTGGCCGCGAGGTAGAGCAGCAGTCCCGCGACCGAGACCGTCCATGCAGCGACGTTGCCGGCATCATATCCCCAGGGGATCCGGTAGCCGAGACGCTCGAACCACGGCAGCATCAGCAGCGCCACCGGCGCCAGCAGCGCCAGGAAGGCGCGGGCGCCGTCGCCGGCCTCGGCCGAAGTCAGACCCGGCACCATGACCCG
>Ga0070733_10002956_pt1 | contig 11794 bp, 9 predicted proteins | sample Coa_R1_9_FD_66450 | JGI IMG/M metagenome (GOLD analysis project Ga0070733, IMG submission 66450) | Surface soil microbial communities from Centralia Pennsylvania, which are recovering from an underground coalmine fire - Coalmine... | ecosystem: Environmental > Terrestrial > Soil > Unclassified ... | reverse complement strand
ATCATCCCGATATCGGCGTCCGTGCCCGGGATGCCTTCGAGGCGGCCTAGCTCGTACGCCGGCGCCCGCCGCTGCCGACCAGGACCAGGGATGCCGGGTTGGCCTCGTCGCTCATCTCGAGAACGCTGCGGGCTCTGCCGGCTGCGGCCATGCACTCTTTCTCGGCGTCCTGTGCCTCCACGGGATACGCCAGCAGGTAGCCTTGGACCGCTACGGGACCACACCGCGAGAGAAACTCGAGCTGCGCTGGCCGCTCCACGCCCTCGGCGACCACGTGCAAGCCGAGCCCATGGCAGAGCGCAACGATGGAACGCACGATCGCGGCGGAGCGCGGATTCGTGTCCACTCCCGCGATGAGGAGTCGGTCCAGCTTGACGCGACTGATCGGCAATTGCTCGAGCGAGGTCAGCGAGGAGTAGCCGATGCCGAAGTCGTCGAGGGCGATCGATACTCCGAGCTCCCGCAAGCGGTGCAGCGATTCGACAGTGCTCGGCCCTGTCTGCAGGACGGTCTCGGTCAGCTCGAGCTCGAGCGCGCTGGCGGGAAGGCCGGCCGCCTCGAGCGTTCGTGCGACATGCTCAACGAAGTCGCTTTCGAAGAATTGCGGCGGCGAGACATTGATGGCGACAGAAGCATTGTGCCAACCCTGTCCACGCCACGCTGCGACCGTGGAGGTTGCCGCGCGGAGGACCCAGTCGGTCAGCTCGTGGACCAGGCCGCTCTTCTCGGCGATGTGAATGAATTCGGTCGCCGTGGCAATTCGGCCATCCGCCTTGCGCCAGCGCAGCAGCGCCTCGACACCGCTCGCCTCGAAGGTGTGCAAGGCGACCTGCGGCTGGAACATCAGTAGCAGATCGCCGGCTTCGACGGCGCGCCGCAGGGACTGCTCGAGGCGGAAACGCTGCGCGGCGGCATCGTACAGCGCCGGCTTGTACAGGGCGTAGCGATTGCGCCCGAGCTCCTTCGCCCGGAACAGAGCAACATCGGCGGCCCGTAGCAGCTGTTCCGTGTCGTCCGCGTGGTCGGGAAACAAGCTCGCTCCGACGCTTGCGCTCGTCGCCAGCTGCCGGCCGTCGACTGTTAGTGGTTGCTGCAACGCCGTCACGATCTCGGCGGCGCGCTGCTCGACCTCCTCCACCGAGCGGACGTCTTCGATGAGCATCGTGAACTCATCGCCACCGAGCCTCGCGAGGAGTGCCCGGCCATGGGCGGCCCCACCGAGCCGCGCGGCGATCCCTTGCAGCACGCGATCGCCAAAATTGTGGCCAAGGGTGTCATTGATGGACTTGAAGTTGTCCACGTCGACGAAGAGGAGCGCGAGTCGCTGCCCTGTCGCGGCCGCGCGCGCCAGTGCACCACCGAGGTGCGCCGAGAGCTGGCGCCGGTTCGGAAGCTGCGTGAGAGGGTCGTGATGGGCGAGGTGGTGCAACTGCCGCGTACGCTCATCGACATGTCGCTCGAGCTCGGCTTGATGTGCGCGTAGCTCGGCTTCGGCGCGGGAAATGTGATCGGCCATCGAGTTGAAAGATTCGGCCAGGGCATCGATCTCGGCGGACCCGCCCCGCGGCGCGCGCACGTCGCGATTGCCGGCGGCCAACGTTCGCGTCGCCGCTTTCAAGCGGCGCACCGGCAAGCTGATGCTGACGGCGAGCAGGACGAAAACGACCAGTCCGATTCCGAGGACGGCGACGCCGGTCATGGCCAGCGTGTGCTGCGCTGCTTCCGCGGAGCTGGCGGCTCGCGCGGCCGCCTCGAGCAGGGCACGCCGCGCCGGAACCTGCAATTGCTGCTGCACGGCGGTCGTCAGCGCCGCGCTCTCGTCGAGGAATTCGTGCCGAGCCGCATCATTGGCGGCATCGAACTTCTCGATCGCCTGGCGGAGTCGGACCGCGTCAGCGAAGTCCTGTTGCTCGAGATCGAGCCACGCGGGTCCTGGCGCGTGCAGTAGCTCAGCGCGGTGCTCCGCCAGGACCGACCCGAAATCCTTTTCACGCCTGGCGCTCAGCGCTGTGTTGTCGACATTGGCACGCACGGCGCCGATCGCGGCGGCAAGCTCAGCGAGACTGCGATTTGCGACGACCTGCGTGCCGTTGATCACCAGGCCGCCGCCGCCGGCGGAGGCAATGCGGTGCTCCACTCGAGCGAGCGCCGCGTGGCGCTGCTCGAGCCAGTCCGCACGCTGCGAGGCGTGGCGCGCAAGCTCCTGGCCGTGCTCGATGTGACTGGTGAGAGGGGCCAGCAGCTGAGCTCCCGGAGTTTGTCCGCCCGGCGCGGTTGCGGCTGCGGGAGTCGATCCATCCTGCGCGGCTCTAGCAGCCGTGGGGCGCTGAAAGTAGGCACCGAGTGCAGTATCGAGCGCCGCTGCCGCGGATGTTATGGTGCCAAAGTCAGAGGCTGTACCTTCCTGCAGGTATTCAGTGACGACTCGGTCATAAGCGACCAGGGCTTCGACAACGAGACTCGCTCGCTGCGCCCGGGGCTCGTGCTCCGTCTGCATCGCTCGCACGGCATCTACGGCAATACGTGTGGTTCGATTGGCCAGCAGGTGGCCGCCCAGGATCACTGCCGCGAGCGTGGCAAAACCCAAAGCGAGACGCCCGCCGATACCGAGCCGCAGCCCCCGGCGCCCACCGGGTGCCTGCGAACCAGGATTCGCCGCCACCGCCGCGATGGGCTTGGCCATTTGAAGGGGAGTGTCCTGCATACGACATAAGCCGCTATCGGCGCGTATGTGCCGGGAGCAGGCCCTCGTGTCGGTCACATCATGCAGGGGGAAGCGGTCGAACTTCCGTGGCGGAGTTCCCAGAAGGGTGACGCCAGCGGGTGCGTGGCTGTCTTTCCCCGCAGGACCATCGGGCCTCGGGGGCTCTGCCTCGGCTCCGCTGCGGGCGGGAGGCCGATGCAAACCTATGTTTGCTTTATACTATCGACATGGCGGGGAGAAGGGCATATGACCGAAATCGCTGACACCTTCGACTCCGCTTTCACGAAGGCCGTCGACCTCGGGAATCGACTGGCCGACAAGGACAAGGACGCGGACTTGTGGGACATCGCGGACGGCCTGCTGGCCGGCGCGTTGCAGTACTGGCTGTATTCGCGTCAACCCTGCGGAGATCCGCGCTGTCAGGACTGCATGCCGATCAGCACCGCGGAAGGTCGCATGGCCGAGCTCAAACGCCTCATGGAGCAACTCGCCGCGGAGAGCGAGTACTTCCATACTCCGACCGACGCGAACGCCGGCCGCGCCTGATGACTAGCAATCCGACGACGCGCCCGCTCGGAAGCTCGACTCATCCATGCGCCGCGACAGCTTTCGCCGTCGTGCCGGCGACTTCCTGCAGTGCCTCCTCGAAGAGATGGAATCCCTCCTTGAGCAAGGCATCGGGAATCGTGAGCGGCGCCAGGAAGCGGATGACGTTGGCGTAGATTCCGCAGGACAGGAGAATCAACCCCTTCTGCCCCGCCGCCTGCACGAGCGCCCTGGTCAGCTCGGGATCCGGAGCGTCTGCCCTGCAGTTGCGCACGAGCTCGATCGCCACCATCGCACCGAGGTTGCGCACCTCGCCGATGCACGGGAAGCGCACCTGCAGCCCTTTGAGCCGGGATGTCATGAAATGCCCGATGTGCGTGGCGCGATTGAGAAGCTGCTCCTCACGGATGATGTCGAGCACCGCGAGGCCTGCCACGCAGGCAAGGGGCGAGCCCGCGAATGTTCCGCCGAGGCCGCCAGGGGCGGGCGCATCCATGATGTCCGCCTTGCCGATGACAGCTGACAGCGGGACTCCGCCCGCCACACTCTTGGCGACGGTCATCAGGTCGGGCTCTATTCCGGAGTGCTCGACGGCAAACATGCGCCCGGTGCGGGCGAATCCCGTCTGGATCTCGTCGATGATCAACACGATGCCGTGCTGATCACACAGGGCGCGCAGCTTACGCAGCAGCTCGGTTGGTGCCACGTAGAAGCCGCCTTCCCCGAGCACGGGCTCGATGATGATGGCGGCCACGCGCGCAGGATCGACGTCCGCTTTGAATAACTGCCCCAGCGCTTCGAGCGAGTCCTCGACGCTGATATCGTGGTAGGACATCGGGAACGGCACGTGATGAATCTCGGGCAACATCGGGCCGAACCCTGCCTTGTAGGGTTGCACTTTGCCCGTGAGGCTCATGCAGGCGAGGGTCCGACCGTGGAAGCCGCCTGAGAAGGCGATGACAGCCGAGCGTTTGGTGTGATAACGCGCGATCTTGATTGCGTTCTCGATTGCTTCCGCCCCGGTCGTGAGGAAGATCGTCTTCTTCGGGGTCGCGCCCGGCGCGATCTCGTTGAGCCGCTCGGCCAGTGCCACATAGCTTTCGTAGGGGGTCACCTGGAAGCAGGTGTGTGTGAGTTTCTCGAGTTGCTCCGCGATTGCGGCCTTGACTCTCGCGTGCACGTGTCCGGTATTGACCACCGCGATCCCGCTCGCAAAATCGATGTAGCGCCGGCCTTCGACGTCCCAGAGCTCGGCGTTGGATGCGCGGTCCGCATAAACGCCCAGCGAGTTCGCGACTCCACGCGGGACGGCTGCCTGGCGGCGACGGTGCAGGTCAGAGTTGGATTTCACGGTGGTTCCCCTCGTCGGCGATGCCGGTGCAGACCCGCCATTCTGCCTCATTGCCGCCAGGGGCGCACGCGCCCATGCGGCACGGGTGCGGACCCTCTACAATACTGGGCTGATCCTGCTGTGGAAGAGACTTTTGAGCCAGATATCCTCTAATGCGATCACCTGCGAGGTGGTCATCATCGGGGCCGGCCCGTGCGGGCTGTTCCAGGTATTCGAGCTGGGGCTGCTCGGTATCGCCTCGCACGTGGTCGACTCTCTCGCCGTGCCGGGCGGACAGTGCGCGGAGTTATATCCCGAGAAGCCCATCTACGACATTCCGGCGCTGCCGGTGTGCGGAGCGCAGGAGCTCGTCGACCGCTTGATGAAGCAGATCGAGCCCTTTCATGCGCAGTTTCATCTCGGGCAGGAGGTCGTCGAGTTCGCGCGTACGGAATCCGGGCGGTTTCGGGTCGTGACGGCCGCTGGCACTTCCTTCGACGCGGGCGCCGTGGTGATCGCTGCCGGCGTCGGCTCGTTCCAGCCGCGACGGATTGGGATCGAGGGCGCGGAGCCTTTTGAAGGCGGCAGCATCCAATACCGTGTCAAGAATGCGAGCGCGCTTCTCGGTAAACACCTCGTGATCTTCGGTGGCGGTGACTCGGCACTCGATTGGACCCTCGAGCTCGCAGCAAAGGCTCGCAGCCTGACTCTCGTGCATCGTCGCCCTGAGTTTCGTGCGGCTCCCGCATCCGTCGCCAAGATGCGGGATCTCGTCGATGAGGGTCGGATGCGCTGCTTCGAGGCGCTGCCCCATTCGCTGCTCGTCACGGATGGTGTGTTGAAGGGAGTGAACATCAAGTCCCCGGATGGCACGCTGCACGCACTGGAGGCCGAGCAGCTGCTCGTGTTCTTCGGGCTTCATCCCAAGCTCGGGCCGATCGTCCATTGGGGGCTCGAGTTGGAGAAGAAGGCGCTCAGGGTGGATACGGAGAAATTTCAGACGAGCGTCCCGGGAGTGTTCGCCGTCGGTGACATCAATACGTATCAGGGAAAGAAGAAGCTCATCCTCTCGGGTTTCCACGAGGCAGCGCTGGCGGCATTCGCGATCCAGCATCATCTGTATCCGCAGAAGAAGCAGTTCCTGCAGTACACGACGACGAGTCCGATCATGCATCAGCGCCTTGGTGTGCCGGACTGACCCCGGGGGTTGCCTCGACCGATGGATCAGCGCATCGCGGACCTGTTGAAACTGCTCGAGCTCGAGCAGCTCGAGGTCAACCTGTTCCGGGGCGAGAGCCGGGACATCGGCAGCGCTCAGGTCTTCGGCGGGCAAGTGCTCGGGCAGGCGCTGACGGCGGCATCACGCACGGTGGACGGGCGGATCGTGCATTCGCTGCACGCCTATTTTTTGCGACGCGGCGACTTCAAGGCGCCGATCGTGTATCAGGTGGACCGCAGCCTCGATGGACACAGCTTCTGCAATCGGCGCGTGGTCGCGATCCAGCACGGCGCGCAGATCTTCAACATGGCGGCATCCTTCCAGATATCAGAGGAGGGCATGGATCACCAGCTGTCGATGCCCGCGGCGCCGCCTCCCGAGGCACTGCCCGACTCGAGCCATCCGCCACCCGAGCTCCTCGCGCACATGCCCGAGCGGTTGCGGCGCTTCTTCTCGCAACCACGCCCCTTCGAGTTCCGGCTGACCAAGCCGCTCGAGTATCTGCTGCGACAGAAGGCTCCCCCGGTGCGGCAGGTGTGGTTTCGAGCGGTCGGAAGCCTGCCGGACGGGGAGCACTTGCATCGCTGCCTGCTGGCTTACGTGTCGGATTTCTTTCTCCTCGATACGGCCACGCTGCCTCACGGCCTCTCGTCTATCGCGAGCTCGATCATCATGGCGAGCCTCGATCACGCCATGTGGTTTCATCGACCACTGCGCGTGGACGACTGGCTGCTGTACGCGATGGAAAGCCCGAGCGCCTCGGGAGCGCGTGGCTTCGCGCGGGCCAGCGTATTCGCGCGCGACGGGCGACTGGTAGCCAGCACCGCACAGGAGGGCCTGGTGCGGATCAAGTCTGGCCCTTGAATTCCCGGGGGGTCGAATACCGTGTTTCTCGTCGCGGGCATTGCCGCTCTGCTGACAGCCGAAGCGTTCGGTCCTACCGACGTCGAGACGCTCGCGCACCTCTGGCCCGGCGTTCGCGATTCGACCGAGCAGGTGTTCATCGGGACCGAGCCGAACGTGACGGATTGGGACGAAGGCGCCGATCGCCGGGTGCGAACGGTGGTCGCGCAGATGAAAGTGCCCTGGCTCGGACCCCACGTGTTGTATCTCGAGGAATTCCTGCACGATGATCCTGACAACATCCGCCGGCAGCTCCTGTTGCAGCTCGAGCCAGCGCCGCCGCCCGCCGAGGGCGTGCAAGTGCATGTGTACAGATTCAAGGATCCCGAACACTGGGTGCACCTCGATCGACGACCGCGCCTGCTGACGGGCCTGCAGCCCGCGCAGATGGAGGCTGTGTCCGGGTGCGATCTGCTGCTGCATCGTCAAGGGGAGCAATTCATAGGCGGCACGACGGGGCGACGCTGCGCAGACAGGCGGGAAAGTGCCACGCGCTACGTCGATTACCGTCTCGTGATCGGCGACGATCTGTACTGGTACCGACGCCGCGTGCTCCTGAAAGCGCGCGACGACCTGATCGAGGAGGTCTTCGGTTTCAACTGGTTTGCCCTCGATGAGGCGCGGCTGTTCACTTGCCGCGTGGATTGGTCGCGCACGGGGCGACGCACCGATCTGCGTCCCTTGATCAAGCTCGATCTGCACGATGAGGGTGGACAGGCCCGGTTCCTGACTCCCGATGGCCGCAAGCTCGAGCTGACGCTGCACAGTCAGGACTGGCCCTTCATGTCGGATCGCGATGCGCTGATCCTGCTGCTCGAGGATCAGGACCAGGCGACTCCGCTCGCCACGGCGTGGACGCAGATCGATTCGGGCGACATCTCGATCAACCTTGGATGGCTGCGAGTTCGCTGCGGCTCGATCGCTCCGGATAGCGACGAGCTCTGGTCGCAGGCCGCCAGCTCGCCACCGATACCTCCGGCATGACGTGTCGCAGCAGTCGCAGCACTATGGCGCACGCTGCTTGGGCACCCAGCTAGTGCGGGGCGCTCCTAGCGCTGGGCGCGGCGCACCAGGGTGTCGATGTCCTTCAGCAGAATGGGGTTGAACTGATCCGGTACTTCCATCATGAGGAAGTGGCCGGTGTGCGGCAGCACATCCGCCTTGAAGTCGGGGAGCGAGCGCCGGATACGCGCCTCATCCGTCGGCGCGAGGTCCGAATTGATCGCGAGTACGGGGACGTGGATGTCAGGGAGCAGCGGGGCGAGATCGAGTCCGAGCAATGCCTGGAGCGTTGGCACGGCGACTTCGGGCGCCTCGAGCGACATGTCGTAAGCCACCTTGCGCGCGAAGACCGGATCGGCGCCCTTCGCGAACAGGGACTCGGACACGTACTTGCGCGTCTCGCCGATGAAGTCGCTGCGAAATGGCGCTACACGCGTCTCGATATCGCGCGCTGCCATCGGCGGAAGGCCGACCGACTTCAACGCATCCACTACGATGATGCCGATCGTGCGATCACCGAGAAGGCGCGCCGCCTCGAGCGCGACGGTGCCTCCCATCGAATGGCCGACCAGCACGATCTGCCGGCTGGGGATCTGCCGGGCGACGGCCACGACGTCCGCACCGTAGTGCTCCATGGACCAGTCGGTGCGGTTCTTGCCCGACGCTCCATGTCCTGCCAGATCGAGCGTGACGACCGTGTAGCGCGCTTTGAGGGGCCCGAGCTGAGCATTCCAGTAGTTGGCGTCCGTCGCCCAACCGTGAATCAACATCACCGCCGGCTCGCCGCGACCGTACACATGATATTCGATGTGCAACCCATCGGGCTCGGTTGCAATCTGCGGCGATCCCTCGGCCGGCGCGGGACCCGCGAGGGGTGCGGCTGCGCGCTCTGCGCCTGCAGCCTCCGCCCCCGCGGTCTCTGCGCCTGCCGTATCGGGCTTGCCGGACTTGCTGCAAGCGCAGAGGGCAGCGAGGATCGCCAGAACGCTCAGCCGGCCGCAGGTCATGTGCGGAGCACCTTGCCGGGATTCAGGATTCCGTTTGGGTCCAACACGCGCTTGAGGGTGCGCATCAGATCGAGCTCGACAGCCGGCGCGTAGCGCTCCAGCTCCGCGATCTTGAGGCGGCCGATACCATGCTCCGCGCTGAAGCTGCCTCCATGAGCGTGTACGATGTCGTAAAGTATCCGTTTGATGTGTGGCTCTCGCGCGAGGAAGGTCGCGCGTGAGCTCCCGGGTGCCTGATTGAGATTGAAATGCAAGTTGCCATCGCCGACATGCCCATAACAGACCAGGCGGCCGTCGGGCACGTTGTGCTCGATCCACAGGGCCGCCTCGGCGACGAACGCTGCGAGTGCGGTGATGGGAAGCGAGAGATCATGTTTGAGGCTCGCGCCATCGAGGCGTTGCGCTTCCGGAATCGTTTCACGCAGCTTCCACAGTGCGCCGCGCTCGCGCTCGTTTCGCGCAAGCACGGCATCGAGCACCGTGCCGCTCTCGAGCTCTGCGGTCAACATCTCCTCGAGCAGGGGCTCGAGCGGATCGCCTGCACGCGAGGAGGTGAGCTCACAGAGCACGTACCACGCCTGAGGCTGCTCGAGCGGATCACGGACTCCCGCAATGTGTCGGGTGGTCAGCTCGACGCCAATGCGCGGGATCAACTCGAACGAAGTGATGCGATCACCGCTCATCTCGCGCAGGCGTCCGAGCAGCTCGACGGCCGTCTGCACATCCGGCACCGCCATGAAAGCCGTGGCGCTCGCTCGGATTCGCGGAAACAGCTTGAGGCTCGCGGCGGTGATGATACCGAGCGTGCCCTCGGCGCCCAGGAACAAGGCCTTGACGTCGTAACCGGTGTTGTCCTTGCGAAGCCTCGACAGGGACGAGAGGACCCGGCCGTCAGCGAGCACCACCTCGAGACCGAGTACGAGGTCGCGCATCATTCCATAGCGAACGACGTTCGTGCCTCCCGCATTCGTGGCGAGATTGCCGCCGATCTGACACGTGCCCTCGGAGCCCAGGCTCAGGGGAAAGAGCCGCTCGGCGTCCTCTGCGGCCTGCTGTACCGCTGCGAGAGTGCAGCCTGCCTCGGCGACTAGCGAGTAATTGAGCGGCTCAACACTGCGTACCCGGTTGAGACGCCGCAACGACAGCACGAGCTGATGCCCGGATTCGTCGGGAGTCGCACCGCCGCAGTAGCTGGTATTACCCCCTTGCGGCACGATCGCGAGGCGGTAGCTGTTGCAGTAGACCAGCAGCTTCGAGATCTGCTCCACGGTCCGCGGCAGTGCGACTGCGAGCGCCGCGCCGTGATAAAGCTGTCTGTGATCGGTGAGAAACGGCTCGATCGCCGCCGGCTCCCGCAGAAGGCTGTCCGGCCCCAGTATGTTGAGAAGGGAATCGAGCTGCGCGGCCGCGTTGCTGCTCATGGAGCGGCGGCGGAAATCAGGCGATATTGCTCGGCAGCGCCTTGAGCGCAGCGATGCGCTCTTCGATGGGCGGATGACTCATCCACAATCTCTGCAAGCCGCGGCCCGCGGCGTCGGCGATGCCGAACGCCGCGAACTGCTGCGGCAGCGGCTCGTGCGCGCTGCGCAACGCATCGAGCGCGGCAATCATGTTGGCACGGCCCGCGAGCTGGGCGCCGCCTCGGTCGGCGCGGAACTCGCGCCTGCGAGAGAACCACATGACGATGAGGCTGGCGAGAATTCCGAGCACGAGCTGCGCGACGATCACCGTGATGAAGTACGCAGGACCCCGGCCCTCCTCCGAGCGGAATACCGAGCGATCCACGATGTTGCCGATGATTCGCGACAGGAAGATCACGAACGTATTGACGACTCCCTGAATGAGGGCGAGCGTCACCATGTCGCCGTTGGCCACGTGGCTGATCTCGTGACCGAGCACCGCCTCCACCTCATGTGCATTCATCCGCTGCAACAAGCCGCTGCTCACGGCCACGAGCGCGCTATCCCGCCGCGCGCCGGTCGCGAATGCGTTGGGCGCGGGCGAGTCGAAGATCCCGACCTCCGGCATGCCGATGCCGGCGCTGCGGGCGTGAGTCGCCACGGTGTTGAGGAGCCAGCTTTCGGTGGCGTTACGCGGTTGACTGATGACCTGTACCCCCATGGCACTCTTTGCCATCCACTTGGAGAGCGCGAGGGAGATGAGGGACCCGGAAAAGCCGAAGAACGCTGCGAAGACGAGCAGCCCATCGAGGCTGTTGCCGCGCGCCTCGAGATACTGGTCGAGGCCGATGAGATGGGCCACGACCGACAGGACAAGGAGGATCGCCAGGTTGGTGGCGATGAACAGGATGATGCGTTTCATGGCCCTAGAGTGAGACTCGGGCTGCGCGTTTTCAAGGGTTGAGGGCGACCCCGAGCGCACGGCCCACCAGGAAGCTCACCAGGCCCGCGCCACCGCCGATGAGCACCATACGGACGGCTCCCCGTAGTGCCTGGCGGCCTGTAAAGAGGCTCAGAACCATCCCCACGACGAAGAGCGCTATGCCCGTCAGGACTGCCGTCGCGACCAGCGTTTCCCTGGCAGGTATGCGGCTCAGGAACGGCAGCAGCGGAATCGCGGCGCCCGCGCCGAAGCACAGGAAGGAGGCGAGCGCGGCCCGCCAGGGGGACCCGAGGTCGTCGGGATTCAAGCCGAGCTCCTCGCGGGCAAGCACATCGAGAGCTTGGTCGGGCCGGGCGAGCAGGGCGCGGCTCACTTCCCGTGCCTGCTCCAGCTCGACGCCACGCGCGTGATAGATCAGCGCCAGCTCTTCGGCTTCCTCTCCCGGGTACTCGGCTACTTCCTCCCGCTCGAGCGCGATCTGATACTCGTACATTTCCCGCTGGGTGCGCACCGATACATATTCGCCGGCGGCCATCGAGAGCGCGCCCGCAAGCAGTCCCGCGGCTCCCGCCATGAGCACATAGGCGCTGCTCGCGCCTGCGCCCGCGACTCCCATCACCAGGCTCGCGTTGGAGACGAGCCCGTCATTCGCACCGAACACGCTTGCTCGCAGGTTGCCCCCGAGGGTGCTGCGGTGACGCGCGCCCACCTCAGCGAGCGAAGTTGGCATCGCGTGGGCT